>Ga0335085_10000254_pt1 | contig 166861 bp, 199 predicted proteins | sample Lox_Sample_45_FD_206712 | JGI IMG/M metagenome (GOLD analysis project Ga0335085, IMG submission 206712) | Soil microbial communities from Loxahatchee National Wildlife Refuge, Florida, United States - Lox_Sample_4.5 | ecosystem: Environmental > Terrestrial > Soil > Wetlands | place: USA... | reverse complement strand
TGGGGCCGCGCCTCTTTTATTATTTTTTATTTTACTCCTTCTTATCCAAATCTAAGCACACCGAGTTCATGCAATATCGCTTCCCTGTTTTCGTCGGTCCGTCATCAAACACATGCCCGAGATGCGAGCCGCACCTGGCGCAGGTCACCTCGGTGCGGTGCATGCCATGCGTGTCATCCGCATGAAGCTCAACTGCACCGGGCAGTGCTTGATCAAATGACGGCCAGCCGGTGCCCGAATCAAACTTCGCATCGGAAGAAAACAGTGGATTGCCGCAGACCATGCAATTGTACGTACCTTGCGCTTTTTCATACACATACGTGCCGGAGAACGGCGCCTCGGTGCCCTTTTTCCGCAAGACCTCGTACTGCTCCGGCGTCAGCTTCTTTTTCAATTCCTCTTCATTTACTTGTATTTTATTTGTCATGATATTTTTATATTACCCGCATAAGATAGTATATGTCTGGAAACTTGGAAGGAGCGACGGCGACGGACAGAGAAAATTTTTAGCAAAAAATTTTCGTGTTCCAGAAATATACTATCTTATGCATGTTGACCAGTAAGAAACTCCGCGTATTTTTTCTGCACCTTTTCGAGCTTCGGGTTGATGACAAGCAGGCAGTATGCATTGTTCGGATGATTGGCAAAATAATCCTTGTGGTAATTTTCCGCCGGATAAAAAACATCGAGCGGCACGACCTCGGTCACCACTTTTGCCCCGTTTGTATTTGAATTATTGATATCGGCAATGAATTTTTCCGCTTTCTTTTTCTGTTCGGCTGTCGTATAGAAAATAACCGAGCGGTATTGCGTTCCCACATCGTTGCCCTGGCGGTTCAAGGTCGTCGGATCATGGCTTGCAAAAAAGATAGTGAGGAGCGTTTCGTATTTCACGAGCGCCGGATCGTATTCTATCTGTACCACCTCCGCGTGTCCGGTGTCGCCATTTGAAACTTCCTCGTAGGTCGGATTTTTCGTTTTTCCCCCTGCGTATCCGGGCAAGACGGAAGAAACGCCTTTCATCATTTTGAAGACCGCCTCCGTGCACCAAAAGCATCCTCCCCCGAATACCGCTGTTTCGCTTTTCATATCCGTATTATACCATGACCATCAGGAAATTTTTGCAATAAAAAAGCTCCGAATAAATGTATAAATCCGGAGCCTTGGTTCGCCTGGGCGAACATCTTGAACCCTTCTTGGATTCTCGTCAACCTTTAATAAAAAGGTATCTCTTATAGTAATAAGTTTATTAAAGTATGTCAATGCCTATTCATAAGACCGTTTGACAAACATTTATATAATTGGTACCATAATAATAGCGTTCTTTAATTTATTTGACGAGGAGCTTGCTATGCAAAGTTTTGTTTGGAAAGCAGTCCTGACAGGAATTCTTTGGGGAATCTGGCCGCTCATGATGATGAAGACTGGATTGAAAGTGATTCCCTCCGTTTTTGTATTTACCGGGGTAATGTTTGCAATTGCTTTGCCACTATTCGTCTTTGGCAACACGAAAAATGCATTCGTCGGAACAAATATAACTCTTGCGATTGCATGCGGAATACTTGGAGTAATGGGCACAATCATCTTTAACGGGATGTTGTCTGACGCTCCACAAAATAAAACCTCATTACTTATCGTCCTCATGATCATTACCGAAACCATTGTTCCTGCTGTTTATTATGCATACAATAATGGCTTCCCGATCAAACGGATGATAGGCTTTGTTCTCGCTGCGCTGTCAGCAGTATTTTTGACTCTTTAGGTTGAAATAGTCTTTACAAAAGCCGTCCTTAACATGGGATGGCTTTTTATATCCACTTATTTTTCTGTAAAAACCCTTTCACTGCCTCAAATAGCTTCTTATGTCCGGAAGCATTTGGGTGCAATCCATCGGCAAAGTCATCGTTGTTCAGAAGGCCGAATGTATCGAGAAATAGTATGCCGTTTTTCTCACACACCTTTTTCATGATCTTGTTGTATGCGTTGATATTCTTGTTCTTGTAATAGATATTTCTCCAAAAGACCGGTGAGGTTTGCGACTCGTCGCAATTTATGAAACCGACAAAAATGATGTTTTTCGTGATGACTTTCGCTTTTTGGATGATCGTTTCGATATTTGCCTCGAATTTTTCCGGAGAAACAATGAAATTATCCGGTGTGTTTTCGTATGCCGAATCATTGCCTCCCGTCTGGAATATGAGTGCATCCGCATCCCGCATGTCCGCTTCGGACTCAAACCTGTCCAATATCATATCCGATGTCCCGCCTGGAATGCTGAGATTGTATACCTGAATATTCACATGATGGTTTTTGTCATGTTCGGCAAAATACATCCATAATCTGTTCACCCACCCGCCTTTCTCGATATCCCACGCTCCATATGCAGTACTGTCGCCAAAAACACAGAGTGATTGAAAGGTTTTCATGCTTTTATTATACCAAACTACCCAAAAGTAAACGTATACGCATCGAGGCCGCTGCCTTCCGCTTCGATTTTTATCGTATGGGTGCCGTAGGAAGTTCCCTGCAAAAGCTTGTACAGCCTATCCTCTTTGATCGTAGCCGTGCCGTCTGCGGACACATCCGCGCCTGCCATCGCGCCCGGAGCTTTGCCGTCCACGGTAATCTTTATTTGGGTGCCGTTCGGATCTTCCGATGCCGCGACAAAATACAGATTTTTGGCGGAATATTCATAGGTGATCTCGCTTCCCGTCGCCGCTTGGGCATACTCCGGTTGGAAGTTCCATGCTCCGCCGAGATACAAGCTGTTCATATTGATCGAGCTCGGAACCGTCAAAGTCTGCATGCCCGTCGCGCCGACATTTCCGTTCGCCAGATATTCGTTTCTGTTCGCGCCAAAATACGTCTCCGGACTTTGCACGCCGTTCAGGTCCATGGAGACCGCGTCGGACGGATTCACAATTCCCGAAGGCACAGTGTCCGGCAAGCCGAGCGCGGCATCCCTCTCTTTAAGCGCTTTTTGGATCGCCTCCTCCGTCACGTCGTAGTTGCCTTCGCCCGCGTGATTGTAGACAATGTAGCCGTTCACATCGATGAGATATTTGTTCGGCCAGTATTCGTTGCCGAACGCATTCCAGGTGCCGTAATTGTTGTCCATGACGACCGGATATTTGATGCCGAAACCGTTCACGGCATTTTGCACGTTGCTCTGCACTTTTTCAAAAGAAAATTCCGGCGTGTGAATGCTGATGATCTCGAGACCCTGGTCTGAATATTTCGTATACCACGCTTTCATGTACGGCTCGGTGCGCTGGCAGTTGATGCAGCTGTACGTCCAGAAATCGATGAGCACCGCTTTCTTGCCTTTGAATTGCGAAATGCTGATCGGCAAGCCGCCAGTGTTGATGAAACCCGACGGGTCGGCGATCTCCGGCGCCTTTTGATAATGCGCCTCATCATAAGCGAGCAATTGCGCGGCATATGCTTGCGAACTCGTCGCGGTGATGGCGCTCGTGCTCGTAGCAAAAGTATTTTGGACCGGTTGCGAATTGCTCGTCTTTTGCAAGAGATTCTGCTCTATTTGCGTTACGTCAAAATATCCGGAATTGGTCAGCGCAGTTTCAAGCTGCGTCTCCCAGCCGGTCATGATGAGCACGCCGAGCGCGAGAAATATCACGCCGATCGTTTTTTTCAGCCAGCCGTTCGGGTCGGAGGCGATGTTGAATTTTTCCAAAAGCTTTTGTCCGGCGACCGATATCAAAAGCAATGTGCCGCAGAGTCCCACAGTATAGACAAGCAGATAGACGACGCCGAGGGCAATGCTTGCCGGCAAAATAGTGGCAAGGATCAGAAAATACGTCGGCGAGCAGCTGGAAAATACCGGCCCGAGCGAAACGCCGATCAGGATATCACCGACGAAATTTTGCTTTTGATAGCCGGCCGAGACGAGCTTGCTCGAATCGCGGTTGATCATGCTCAAAAACGGGATTTTGTCCAAAAGCTTCGGGAAGATCATCGTCAGTCCCAAACCAAAAATGATCACGCCGGAGAGGATTTCCCAGAACGATTGCGGCACGTTGATGAATGCCGTGCTGACTTTGAGGATGAGCGTAAAAAGGATGACCGAGACGCCGAGCGCCGCGGTGACGGTGAATGCGCGGCGCATGCTCCGCTCCCCGCTCAAAGTTCCCCCGACGATCACGGGCAAAAGCGCGAGCGTGCACGGCGCAAGCACGGTCAGGATTCCGGCGATGAATGATAACAATAAAAGGATCATATATTTTTTATTTATTTGGTAATGCCTCCATTATACCTTTGGCAAACAGGATGTAAAGTCTACTTTACATCCGAACTACAAATTCCGATCGCTCCAGACGCGCGTGGCGATCTTCACAATGATCATCGCGACAAGGGCGATGACAAGCCATGCGTCAACAGTATGGGAATATCCTTGCACGGCAATGCCGAGGATCAGGACAAACGCGCCCGCCAGAAATGAGTTTCGTCCCGCAAGCGTGCGGTGCGCGGCATCCCGTTCATCCGTCGCCTTTTCCCGCAGAATAAAGCTGGCAAATGCCGCAAAAAGCAGGAGGACCGCGATAAGCATCGCCATGACCATCGCATCCGGCATCCAAAAATGGAACGGATTGAGCAAAAGGACCGCCAAGACGAGCAAAAAAACAGTGATGATGCTTTCCATACAATTATTTTTCATATGTGATGGTAAATATTTTTTCAGCCGGCACGCTGAAAAACCGCGCTATCTTCAAAGCCAATAAAATTGACGGGGTGTAGTTCCCTTTTTCAAGGGCGATGATCGTCTGCCGGCTCACGCCGACTTTCTCCGCAAGATCTTCCTGCGTCACGCCCTTGTGCGTCCTCAATTTGCCTACCGCATTTATAATATATTCCTTCGCCATGGACGATCGCATTATACGCCTGTTAAAATGGATGTAAAGTACACTTGACAGTGCGATCAAAACAAAATCCCCAAACGTACCCCTTCATAATCCGCTGAAATCGGTATTGATGGCGTTGATCTGTGTTTGGATCTCGTTTTTCGTCCACACATAGCTGAACCAGACGAGAGCGACCGTGGAAAGAATGATGAGCGCCCAGGCGATCTGCCCCATCCGCTTCGCTTTCGGATCTTTTGATTTGAAATATTTCATTCCTTGCCACCGGGTGACGAAAATAAAAAGGATCATCGGCAAAACAATGCTTGAGGCGTAGAGCTTCACCTGCGCCCAGATGTCGGTCGGAAGCGGGGCTTCGATCAATTTTGTGCCGCAGTTCGGGCAAAAATACCATTGCGGGAGGATCGCTTGGTGGCATGTCGGGCAGATGTTCGCTGTCGGTTCCATTGCTTTCATTGTAACACAGATAAAAAGAGGCGCGCCCTTCGGGCGCGCCTCTTTTTACTCCACATGCACGTGCGTCTTCGTGTCCTCGTGCCTCAATTTCAAAAAGAGGATCGTGAACGAACCGAGGAACACGATGATCGCGGAAACAATGAACACGTATTTGTAGGCGTCCACCTGCGCCTTGAGCTCGACAAGGGTGATGTATTTTTGAACATCGAGCGGATTGAAACTGCGCAGAAAACTGAAGCTATTCACCGAAAGCACATTGCTATTCACGCGGTTCGTCAGGATGGTGCCGAAAACGGCGATGCCGAACGCGCCAGCGATATTGCGCGCAAGGGCGAGGATGGATGATGCCACGCCGATCTCCTCCTGCTTGACGATCGAAGCAATGACGTTCGTCCTTTGCGCCATGCCGAAGCCGAGGCCGAATGCCATGATCGCAAGCGGGTACATGAGGTCAAACGGACTCGATTTCGGATCGATGAACGAGAACAAATAAATGCCGAATGCCGCGACGATCGTGCTCGCAAAGATGACGTACTTCGCCTTCACTTTGCCGATAAGCGCGCCTCCAAGCGGCGAGGCGAGCATGAGCGCCGCCGCCATCGGTATGAAAAGATACCCGGATTCTGTCGCGGTATAGCCGAGGAACGTCTGGGCAAAGACCGGCACGAGAAAAAGCGATCCCATCATGCCCATGAAAACGATGAAATTGTTGCCGAGCGTGTTGACGAATGCCGGCATTTTGAAAAAATTGAGATCGACGATCGGCTCTGCGACCCTCCGCTCGATCATCAAAAATATTTGGAAGAACAGTATACATGCAAAATAACAGATCAAACTGGAAAGTGAAAACCATCCCCATGTCGCTCCCTGGTCAAGCACGAGCACCAAAGCCGAGAGAGCGCCTCCAAGCGTGATCGCTCCCCACCAGTCGAATGAAACGGTTTTCTGTTCGGATTTTGATTCATGGACGAATCGCAGCGCCATGAACAGTCCGAGAAGTCCGACGGGAAGATTGACCAGAAAGACCGATCGCCAGCCGAAATTATCTATAAGCGGTCCGCCGATGAGCGGTCCAAACACCGCGGCGGCGGCAAATGAAGACGACCAGATGCCGAGCGCCTGCGCCCGCTCTTTGCCTTGCCGGAATGTCACCGCGATGATCGCCATCGCCGTCGGATAGTCCGCCGATCCGGCGATCGCCTGGATGACACGGAAAACGATGAGCGATGAAAGATTCCACGCGAGTCCGGCAAGCACCGAACCGAATATGAACAAACTGAAACCGAGTACGTAGACTTTTTTCCTGCCGATCGTATCGCCGAGCTTGCCCCAGATCGGCACAAAGATCGCGTTCGCCAAAATATACGCCGTCGCGATCCATCCCGCCGCCGTGACCGTGATGCTGAAATCGCTGATGATCTTCGGCACAGCGAGGTTCACGATCGTCTGGTCGAGCCTGCCGAGGAACGTGCCGATGATGACGGTGATGAGAACCCACCAGCGAAGATTGGATTCCTGCTTGTCCATACTACTGGTCCGTGTAGACGGTTATTTTCGCCGACATGCCGCTCTTGAGCTCCGGATATTTGCTGTCATCAAAACGGACTTTCACGTCAAATTTTTTGACTGGCCGCTCATCCGAGATGGAAAATGTCACGCCGGTATCCTCTGAAACGGGATCGACTTCATCCACAACTCCCTCATAGGTCTTGCCCGGATACGCATCGACGGTGAATGTCGCGCGCTCGCCGGCAACGATATCCTTCAATCCTTTCGTTTCGTCGATGGAGCCGACAACCTTCATCTGGCTGTCATCGACGACCGAGACCACCGTCTGCCCCGGCGCATAATACGAGCCGAGCACTTCCGGAGCGCTTGCCACGATGCCGCCGGACTTCGCATACAAAATGTCCGAACCGACAAGCGCGACCTGCGTGTCCGGTGCGATTTTATCCCCCTCTTTGACATACAAGGCGTTCAGCATGCCCGGGGTCGTCGGCGAAATGTTCGCGACCGGCGCATCCAGGTATGAATTTTCAATGAACACGGTATCTCGGACTGAAAGCCAATAGAGAAAAATGAACAATACGACCGAAATGAACACAATAATGATGACGCTCTGCACCCATGGCGTTTTCAAATGATTTTTCCCCTGCTTTTGCGGTGTGGTATTTTCCATACTCTATATTTAGTGAATGACGACTTCGTCGCCGGCCGATAATCCCGAAAGTATCTCCGTATTCGTCGCGTCGGACGCGCCCGCGGCGATCTGTCTTTCCTCCGTTCCATTTTTTGTCTTTGCCACGACATACAGCGTTCCCTCGCGGTCGATGATCGCGCTTGTCGGGACCATGAGCGCCACGTTTTTGGAAACGGTGGTCGCCGAAAGATCGATCGCCGGCGCATTTGGCGCCGCCGTCTCTCCGGCCGAGACATAGACCGCCGTGATCGTGCCGTCCCCCGGAGCGGTGATGATTCGGTTATTGTATGCGGATTGGGCGATCTGCATCGCGCCGAGTGCGGAATTGACCTGTGCTTGCGCCGCGGCGATATCCTCCGGCCGGGCGCCCGATGTCTTGAGCGTCAAAGCCGCCTGGCTTTGGACAACGCCCGCTTGGGCGCTCGCAACGGCCTGGACCGCCCCGTTCAGGGCGGATATCTGTCCGGTGACCGAACCCTGGGCCGAAAGAATGTTCGCCTGGGCGGCGCCGACCGCAGCCGCATTCCCCGAAGCGTAGCTCGTGAACAAAGTGTTCAGATCCTTGAGGTATGCGGCGACCGATTGCAGATTGTTTTGCGCATCGTTTTCGGGCGCGGTCAGATCGCTTCCGGCCGCGATGCCCGCAAGCGCCTGCTTCCATGAAAGCAACATGGCATTGATCGATGAGCGCTCATGCTGCACTTGATATTGCAGGTCTTGATCGCTGAAATTGATGCCGGTCGTGGTCAATGTCGGCGTATCGCTTTCCGGGTTAGTGAAAAATGCGTCGGTCTCGTTGCGCACGGCGTTTGTGGCGACCGTGAGGGAATCATCGAGCGTCTGGAGGAGCGTCTGTTCGTTGTGGGCGAGGGTCGTTTGCGCCGCGGCGAGGGTCGCGGTGGTCACGGCAATATCGGCTTCGGTCGCGCCGTTTTGCAATTTTTCGTAGTTTGCCTCTGCGGTCGCATATGCCGCCTTGGCCTGGGTCAGGCTGCCCGCGGTATTTTGCGGATCGAGCGTCGCAAGGACTTCGCCGGTCTTTACGGTATCTCCGACTTTGACAAAGACACCGGTGATCTGTCCGCTTGCCTGGAAGCTGAGCGTCAGGTTGCCCGCTGTCGTTCCAGTCGCCGCATCCCAGGCCGTTTCGATCGTTCCCGGCCCGACTTTGGCGAATTGATAGGTCGGCGGTCTCGTGATCACGATCGCGCCGATCGTCCCGACGATGATCGCGATCGTGATCGCGATCCCTGCCACGTGTTTCGGTCTATGAATGATATGCGTCATAAAATATTTAATCAGTGATGATAATTTTGATAATCCGTTTCAGCTCCTCCCGGTCCGCATGCGACAGCTTGGATACGAGCTTCTCGAACAGCCGGGCCTTTTGCTCCCGAAGCGCGAGGAATCTTTTCTTGATCTTCCCGGCAAGGCTGATGAAAATGATCCGCTTGTCCTCCATATCCCGCACGCGCTTCACGATCCCCCGCTTTTCCATCTTGGCGATCATCGCCGTCGCAGACGGCGGAGTGATCGAAAGATATTCGGCGATGGATTCCATGCTCCGCTTGCCGCCCGGCCCGATGAACCAGAGGACCTCGAGCTGGGAGAGCGTCAATTCGTCCTTGAGCGGGTTCTTTTTGGCGTTCTCCATGATCTTCCTGCGGAATCCCATGATCAGCTCGTATAGATTTTCATGCGTGCCCATAAATACAAATCGTCCAATAGTTAGACTGTCTAAGTATATGGGAAAGAGGCGGAAAGTCAACCGCCAAACAGAAGGAGCGCGCCATGCGCTCTCCGTTAATATGCGTACGGATCACCGTTTCTTTTTCGGAAAATCCTGTCGGGTCCTTTTTTCCATTTTGATCAGGTCAATTTTTGACTTTTCTTCCCGGACCTTCTCCATTGTGCGTATTTTTTTGAATGCATCTTGCCGTCTCATGCCTGCAGTATAGCACACATGCTACAATAAAAAGATGAAACGCCTGCTCATCACTCTTGCGGCATATATCTGGGCGGTCAGCGGCACGGCTTGCGCTGCGACATTGCCGTCACTTTCCATTTCTCCGTCATACGTCGAACAAGGCGACCCGGTCATGATCACGATATCAGGCACATCGTCATTGCCGGTGGAAAGCTCGCCGAAAATATTTTTCTTCATCTATCAAAACAAACCGACCGCGCTCTACGGCACGGATATCGATCAGAAGACCGGCACGACCACGGTCAGCGTGACGTTCAAAAACGGCCTGCAAGCGTCCGGATCATTTTTCATCGCCCCGCGGATCAAACCCGAAGAGGCCCTTCCGATACCGCAGAGCTTGGGCGGCAACAGCGTGGCAAACCAGGCGCAGGTCCTGACCGAGCTTGCAAAGGACAATGCCAGCCTGGCGGCCGTCTATTCCCGCACCGATAAAAAACTCTGGACGAGCGCGTTTGCCTACCCGATCGCAGGGCCGGTGATCGTGACAGATCCCTACGGATACAATCGCGACAGCGGCGCCGAAACGATCACGCACAAGGGTGTGGATTTCCGCGCTCCGCCGGGCACGCCGGTCTATGCAGTGAACCGCGGCGTGGTGCGGGTGGCAAGAACATACACGATATACGGAGGAACCGTGATCGTCGATCACGGTCTCGATCTCCTTTCCATGTACATGCATCTCTCAAAGATATATGTGAATCCGGGACAGCTCGTCCAAAAAGGACAGCTCGTGGGACTTTCCGGCGAGACCGGATATTCCGAAGGACCGCATTTGCACCTCACCGTACGCATCGGCGGCATCTCGATCGATCCGATGCAATTCTTCTCCTTGTTCAAAAGCTGATTTTCAGCGGGCTTTTTTTATTTTCAGTATTTCCCTGCCGAATTTACTTAAATGCAAAGGCCAAAAGCACGATGGTCAACGCATTGAGGATCACCAATGCGAGTACGAACCCCGTCTTTGAGTGCATTGCCGAAGGGTTCATCAAAATATAGACGGTGTAAATGATCGCAACGATCGCCGCACCGAGAAAATTTCCTTTTATCATGATTGTATGGTTAGGTTAGTAACACGCTCGACTTGCAAGAAGTATAGCATATGTCCCCGCGCGGCGACATGCACAGGATTTTGGCGGAAAATAAAACCCGTCCAATATAGCAATTGGACGGATCTTCCGTTACGCTTCCTTTTTGATATCTTCCAAACGAAGGGAAAGTTGCGCATGTTCCCTCGATTCCAAAACAAACTTATATTGCGGATCGATCCAGATCTCATTTATTTCTTTGACGATCTCTTCCGGCGTTTTCTTGTCGAACAAAATATGCCATGCCACATGCTTCCGGCAGGGCACTTCGCTCGTATTGGCCGGTCCGTCTCCGCCGCCAAAGCAACGTTGTTTCCGATGATGCACGTGCGTCACATGCTTATAAAACTTTTTTGCTTCACCAAAAACAAACTTTACTTTCCTCCTCACTCGTTCAAAAGCCATGTCGAACCTCTCTTTGCGTTGTGTGTGAGATGATCTTCTGAGATAGAGGATACTCCAAATGACAAGACCCGTCAAACGCGCGACCGCGTGTCCGGATCGATATGCGCGATACAAAAAGTCCTGCAAAAAGGGACTTTTTGCAGGACTTGCGCGCGCTTAAACCAATGCGATCTCCCGACGACAAGACGACACGCCCGGTGAGGTGCCTTCGACCGAACGCATCGTGATAATGTCCGGAATGAGGCTCCAACGGCTTCCATCCCTGAGCTCCATGTCGAAGCCGGTCTTGGTGAGATGAAAAGCCTTGCATATCCCGGATTTATCAGCGGACACGCAATTGCCGGTGTGGGTGATCTTGACTTGTTTATCGACAAAAAGCGGGACCAGCAGTTTCATCAGAAAGGTCTTTTCCAATGTCACTTGAAAACAATCATTCGGATGTATCACGTTTTTTCCTCCAGATTTTCAGTCGAACAAAGGCATTGCTCATGCTCCTTGCCGTAACATTCTTCTTGTATAATGGATAACCGGGACAGATTTGTCAAATACCTGAATAGTTTTCATGCAACAAAAAAGCCGCGCAATCATTTCGAATGCGCGGCTTGCAATACAAACTCATCTCGCAAACGGCTTGCAGATCTTTGCCTTCAAATCCCAGAAGCGAAGGTAAACGGTCTGCTTTTGCGGAGGAAGAGCTTGGATGGTCGCAAAAACCTTTTTCTTTTTGCAGACCAAAAGATTTTCCAATTCTTTCCGCATTCTCGTCCTTTCCTCCTCTTCCCGCATCTTCTTTTCCTCCTCCGCCCGCTTACCCCAGTCCCTTTTCATTTTCTTGAGGGAATTGGCAAAGCCAAAAGCTTGAAAGACGGAGATGACACTTACAACCAGGAAAACGCAGATCACGACGATAAACACGACCGCCGACGGCAGCAATATTCCAAGCAGGAACCACTGCCAAATCGGCGAGTGGGCATGCTGTTCGAAATGCAGCAAAGTCGCCACGCCGATACCCGCTACTACGACAACCGGGTTGAAAGGCAAGAGAAACATGAAAAGGCTCAGTGTCACCAGATCGCCTCTTGCTTTCTCTGCTTTGTTCCGAAGCAGAAAATTGCTCTCATTGTTGGCTCGGCCCCATACATCATCCGTGTCATTCCTGAACGGATGGATGATGGCTCCAAAATTCACCCCACGCCGGTAGCGCATCAACAGCCACCACCAAGCGCAGAAGAACCGGACCGGCACGATGACAACAAGCCAAACGAGCACGCAGATCGGCTGGATCGAATAGGCCAGGAACCTCCGCCGGCGAAACTGGCATTGATTGCGCGGTTTCGTTTCAAACCAAAGGTTTACCCACCATTTTTCAATGGCCCAGGGCTCTTTGGCGAAAAATTCTCCGGCAACGTCTACCTCGACGGTGCTATGCGCCTTATCAAGGCAGTGGCAGTCAAAGGCGCCTGGCCTGAACGAGCTCTTCTTCGCGTCAAACGACGAAAAGTAGAGATAAGAAAAGTCCCACGCGTACGAACCGGTATCAGGACTCCTGAGAAAAATCCTCTTGCGCACTTCGGATTTCTTCTTATTGGGGCTCCAGATGACTTCGGCGACAACGGTATTTTTGCCCGGCCGCGCGAATTCAACGTATTCCATCATCTGGTTTAAGGGAACCAGAAGGCGATCAACTTCAGAACCGTTATTGACGACAAAAAGAAGCAAAAAGACATCCTTCTTGTCGGACAGTTCCTGAACTTCTTCGGGCGTCAGACACCACCGCACCGTTGCCACGGCATTCGACGGATTTGGCTGACCAACGATCAGTTTCATTTCTCCTCCTCATATGCGAGTATTTTTGAAAGGATTTCATCAATCCTACAATCCGTATCTAGTTCTATATCTATTTTTTAATTTTGTCAAGGTTTGTTGACCGTGACCGTCCAGGATGATATCCGAGCGGTTTTGAGCTACGCTCGGCGCAATTCAGAGCAACTATGGCAATAATAATGCACTTATGCTATCTTCCATCAAAGACTTGGTGCCTTAGAATTTAATTCGGTTTCGGGAGGCTTCAAATGGGAAGGAAATATGATACGGGAAACACTGCTTCAAGCGGAATATGGACATTCCTATATTATCTGTTGGGATTTGCACTCGTAGTTGCTGCGATGGCCATTGCTGGAATATATCTTCTGTTCAGCAATGCTTTGTCGGAAGTACTGACGCTTATTGGAATAGTCGGTATGGCGCTTGGATTTCTGAGGGACAAATTATTTCCGCCGTCCAAGGATAAGCCGAATCGTTTCTACGGAGTGGGTATTTTTTGTCTTTTTCTTGCCATCGCTTCAGGCGTGATATGGGCTTTGGCCCACACTTCAAGCGATAGCGGAAATGCAATTCCCTTTCGTCTGTAGGTGGAAGGTAAAAGATCTGGCTTACGGTCAGATCTTTTTTAATATTATAGAAACACCAGGCGCCGACCGTCTGGGATGATATCCGAACCACAGAAATGAAAAAGAGGCCGTTTCCTGAAAACAGGACGTGCCTCTTTCGTATCCCCTGCTAGTTATCGGTTATGGTCCAGGTAAAGTAACCTCCGTCCGTCAGAGTCACCGTTCTCTGCACGCTTGTCCCATCCGGAGTTACCGCTAAGAGCGTATGTGTGCCAGGACTGGCCGTAGTGCTGGCTTGATCACCAGACGGACAAGCCCCTGCGCCTTCGCCATCCACATAAAAACGCAAATAATACGAACTTTGGTTTTTAAATGTGATGGTGGCATCATCCGCAAAAGCCGGCCTTGCGCTGACTGACACCAGCAACAAAAGAGCCAGCCCCGTCAACAAAAACTTTTTCATGCCCCTCACCCCCTTCCCGATTGAAGAACGTCTTTAAAAGGGAATTTAAACTATAATAGTATTTATGTCAATTGAGCAAATTTTTCAAAATAAAAAGTCAAGCTGTCCGACTCGTGCTAGAACCATAGTCGGTCAAGACCTGTAATGTCGGTTTGGTATATTTTTGAGTTCGAAAACGACGCGACTTGAGCTAGTTAAAAAGTGACAAAAGTGACAGTTTTAGCAAGAAAGGTTACACGGGCATGTAACCTTCCTACTAACGCACATATTCCTAATATTGCCGGTAGTGGAGGTTTTCTCCAACGTGTATATAGTAAACAAAATAAAATTGTCAGAAATAACCCGATTATCAAACCGGAAAAAGGTTGCCAATATTTTGTTGTGTAAGATGTGAATGTACTCACTGATCTATCCGAAGTAAAATATTAGACTCCCCAAAATGAGAGTCTTCAATAAACCGTATATAAATATAATGATACCAATAACAATTAAAACTATAGACATGGGCTTATTTTACTCTGCTCAAAGAAATAGAAATTATCCCTCGAGTAAACCAATAATAAATAAAGTAGCTATTCCTACACAAAATATAAACAAAAATCCAAGAACGGTTTGATGCAACCTTACAGCCGACCTATTTACTCCTGAATTATCTCTGAAAAGATTCCGTGAGATCCAAGCTACATGCTTGCTTTTTAGATCTTTGTTTCGATCATATTTAATCAATAACAAACCAATAACAACTAATATAAACGGGATTAAAAATTTTATTAATATCATAGTTTTAATTAATTATATTTTATTTTTATCATTTGTATCTCCAGATTCTTTCTTTCCTCCACCAAGATCATTAACAGCGTGCGTAACCGAATCAAAGATATGGTATATAATCCCGCCATCTTTTTTGTTTACAACGCGAGTTCCATACTCAACATCGCAAACCTCATCTAGTTTTTCTGTTTGCCAATTATTTTTCATTTCTATATTTGATATATACATTACCTTTTCTAACAAAATGATCTGTTTTTAACTTCATTAAATCAAAAAAGGTTGTCCTTCCCTCAAGAATATGCACTAAATCTTCTCCGTCCATCAAAATAATTCTTGGATTATTTCCCGAAGCTTTATTAATAAAGCTATCCTCAAAACCAGTAATTGATAAGAAAAGACCCCTGGTACTTTGAGCTTTACCTGTTATTTTTCCATCAAAAATAGAATACTCTTCCTGTTTGTTTTTTTCATTTGTCCATTTAATTTCAACAAGATAGTCAAAAGATTCATATTTAAAATGACCATCAATCTGTTCACTCTCATTTTTATATGGTCGCTTATATTCAAACTCTTCAAGATCTAAAATATCAAAAAATAGTTTTTCTATATCATAACCACGCTTTTGCTTATCATTAGAAGTACAAAGTATAAAAAAATTATTCTTAAGTTTTAATAATTTTTCCTGATAAACCTTTTTCTGTTCTGAGATTATTTTGATTGTTTCAATCTTTTTTTCTACTTCTTTTTTATCAATTTCATCTTCAAGCAAACTTGACCCTATGATCTTTCTAAAATCAACCAATAGTTTATTAGCTTTTTCTCTATCAATTTCATCTTCACTAGGAGTAAAATTATAAAATTGTCCTGCAATATTTTTTATAATATCGTATCTTTCTTGTCTTTCTAGTAATTCCAAAATAGACCGCATCAACTGATATTTACCCCCTTCTTTCCCAAATTGTCGATAAACGGAAGAGGAAACTCCGCAACTCTCTAAAAAAGAATAAAAAGTATTCCAATACCAAAAACACGTTCCTGATAAGTTGATTAATTTATCTTTTATATTAAAATCTAGTTTTTTTGTCTGCCAATCAGTTTTCATATTTTACTATTGAATTCATCATCTATTTCTTTTGCCATCTTTCTGAGATCATTAAAAGATCTGTCTAGTGATTCTACATAAACATCTAAATCAAGTTGATCAATAGTATCGTCCATTGGTACCATTTTTTCTATTCGTGGTAATATTTTTTCAATATGTTGAATAGCTAAAATTAATCCCGGAATTTGCACCCCCTGTTCATCAACTTTATCAATCTTGAAACGTTTTTTTATTTCCGCTTTAAACTTTTCATAAGTTAATTTTAATGTTTCAAAATTAACTTTTGAATACTCCCTTGAACTTTCAAATGACCATAATTTTTGTATATGGTAACCAGTTGAAGCTAATAATTTTACAAGCTTATTGTCTTTAAATTTCTGCTTGTGTTGTGTCTCATCCTCGTTAATTTTTTTCATAATTCTATCGATTTCTTTAGCTAATAGATTATGCTGAATATTGATAATATCTTTTAAATTTATTGTTTTATGTTCAAAACCATTATTTGACCAAACACCGTACTCAAGAATATGCAAATTGTTCGTATGTGAAATTGATGTAAATTTAGGATGCCCAACCGTTTCATCTCTTATGCCTCTAATGATATATAAATCTTGATAATCAATTTTATAATCTACAACCTTAATTTGAATTGCATTTTCAAGCTGTGTTACGCAATTTTGTTGAACAACCATCGCTTGTAGTATGCCATATATTGCTAATCTACTAAAGTTCTTTATAGAGAAATACTCATTTATAGCCGACTGGGTATCTTCAATATTATCTACTGCAGTCCACAGCTTACTCCAATCGCCATCATCTTTTCTTTCCCATGCACTTTGTTTGTAACAAATGGATGAATTTATTTGATCTCTTAATTTATGAATTTTATCTTTTAAATTCTCGGTGCTCATAATAATTTTCGTAATTCAGAAATTATGTCTTTAATTCTCTCATCAGACTTTTTATCTCCTCTAGAATATCCGGCACCGGCGTCTTTATGGAGTATATCGTCTATGTTTTTGAAGGGTTGTTCAAACACGTTTTTAAAATTTGACCAATAATAACACTTTTTTGATTACTTTTAAATAACAAAAAATCTACAAATAATTTGTAGATTTTTTGTATTGAACTTATTTGACGCGACTCGATCGCTTGAACTACGCACGTGTTGGCTGCGGGACTTGGACTCGAACCAAGATACCATCCTCCAGAGGGATGTGTCCTACCATTAGACGATCCCGCAAAATATGCGAACAAAAAGAACAATACGCGAAAAAGCGAATAATTTCAAGCGAGCTTTAATCCTGCAAATATTTTTGCACCGCGAGATAGCTCGCGAGCGAGCCGAGCAGAATGGACGAGCCGCAGACGATCGCAAGGATCTTGAAGAAGCTCGTCATGTAATAGTCAAAGACGTTGAAACCGACGAAATACGCGCCGTAATACCGGTTGATGGCAAAGGTGATGGCCGCAAAAAGCACGAGGACGATGAACGACGATATCAGGCCGCAGAGGATGCCGGAGACGACGAACGGGCCTTTGACGTATTTGTTCGAAGCGCCGACGAGCCGCATGACGGAGATCTCGTCCTTGGCCATGAAGATGGTCAGGCGGATCGTGTTGAAGGTGACGATGACGGAGATGATGATGAAAATGATGGCGAGCCACAGGCCGAGGGTATTTGCGGAATTGATGATCTCGTTGAGACGGTCGATGACAAGCTTGTTTTGGGAATAGTTTACGGTGTCGATGATCTTGGAACCGTCGGAAGAGAGCAGCTCGCTCGAGTCGCCGTTCAAAAAATCCGCGATGCCGGCATACTGCGACGGATCCTTTGCCTTGATATCGAGCGACGCATCGAGCGGATTGGCGCCGAGTTCATCGAGGGCCGCAAGCGTCAGGCTGTCGTTCGCGTGTCTCGCTTGGAAATTGGCAAGCGCCTGGTCGCGGGAAATATACGTGACGCTGTCCACCTCGGGCAATGCTTCGAGCGATTTTTGGACCGCCAAAATGTCGGGCTCGTTCGCCGTCGTGACAAAATACACCGTGACGTCCACTTTGTTCTTCACCTGGTTCAGACTATAACCGAGGAATCCGCCGAGCACTATGACGGAAACGATGATGAAAAGCGTGATGGTCATCACGAGGACCGACGAGAGGGAGACGAAACCGTTCCTGAAAAAGTTCTGCAGTCCCGATCTGAAAATTCTTTTTGTCGCAAGCCACATCATGGTTGGAATTGTAGCATATTACATCGAATACTTTCCCGTCGGATCGTCGCGGACGACCTTGCCGTTCTCCATCGTGAGCACGCGCTTGCCGAGCGAATCGATGACGCCCTTGTTGTGCGTGGTCAGGATGATCGTCGTGCCGAGATCGTTGATCTTTTTCAATATCTGGATGACCTCATAGGTGTTGATCGGGTCGAGATTGCCCGTCGGCTCGTCCGCAATGATGATGTCCGGCTGGTTGACAATGGCGCGCGCGATCGCCGCCCGCTGTTTTTCTCCGCCCGAGAGTTCGTGCGGAAAATTGAAGGCCTTTTCGGACAGATTGACGAGATCAAGCACATGCGGCACGTCTGAATGGATCTCTTCGTCGCTCCGTCCGGAGACCTCCATGGCAAAGGCGATGTTTTCGTACACGGTCTTGTTGGGCAGAAGGCGGAAATCCTGGAAGACCGTGCCGATCCGCCGCCTGAAATAGTTGATCTCATGCTTGGTCAGCTTGTGGATATCGAGCGATTCGTAAAAAACCCGGCCTTTGGTCGGTTTTTCCTCGGCAAGGAGCATTTTGATGAGGGTGGTCTTGCCTGCGCCCGAATGTCCCACGATGGAGACGAATTCCTTCGGCTCGATCGCAAGCGTGACATCGGAAAGCGCGGCCGTGCTGTCGGAATATATCTTTGTGACTTTCTCAAAAACGATCATGAGCCGCCATTATACCATACTTTTTTCCGCCTCGATGAACTCGTCCAGGTCGCCGGCGAGCACTTTGTCTATTTGTGCCGTTTCCATGCCCGTGCGGTGGTCTTTGATCATCTTGTATGGATGGAAGACATATGAGCGTATCTGGTTGCCCCAGTCGATCGAAGTGGTCTTGCTGATATGCAATCCTTTTTCCTTCATTTTCCGTTCCTCCTCGCGCAAAGCGTACAATTTTCCCTTCAAGATCTGCATGGCTTTTTCTTTGTTTTGCGGCTGACTCCGCTCGCTCGCGCTCCGGACCGAAATGCCGGTCGGAATGTGCACGAGCCGCACCGCGGTCTCCCGCTTGTTCACATTTTGGCCGCCGGGACCGCCCGCCTTCGATATCTCGGTCTTGATCTCGTTCTCCGGGATCTCTATCTCGCCGCCCTTCTCGATCTTTGGCACGACTTCGACGAGGGAAAAGGAAGTTTGCCGCAAGCTTTTGGAATTGAACGGGCTGAGCCTGACCAGGCGATGCACGCCGTTCTCGCCCTTGAGCTCGCCGTAGACATTCGCGCCCGTGACCTCGAGCGTGATATTGCGATATCCGCCGTGATCGTTCTCATTCTCATCGAGGATGCGATACAGCCAGCCGCGTTTGGCGAAAAACTTCGCATACATTTCAAAAAGGATCCGGGAAAAGTCCTCCGCGTCGTCTCCGCCCGCGCCGGAAAAAATGGTCATGATGGCATGGCCTTTGTTGTACTTGTCCTTTCCGAGAAGCTCGGATTTGTATTCGGCGATCTGTTTGATGGTCGCTTGCGCCTTTGCCTTGTCGTTCCAGAAATCGGGCGCCTGCATGGCGCTTTCCAGTTCTTTGATCTTCTCCTCGATTTCGTTCATGAAAAAAGTATAGCAGAATGCGAACAAAAAATCTTTGAGCCACCTCCCGGGCTTGAACCGGGGACCCCGTCTTTACGAAAGACGTGCTCTACCAACTGAGCTAAGGTGGCGTATGAAACTTGGACCAAACTTACTGCGTGGTGATACCTACCAAAACAGCTAAGGTGGCGTAACAATGCCGTTGGTTTGTGAAATAGATACTATTTCATTTTTGGATTTTTTGCAAAGCCAAACCGCGGCATATCATCTTCATCAAGGCCGGGCCCTCGTAGATCATGCCGGTGATCAATTGTATGAGATCCGCCCCCGCATCAAACTTTTTCTTGGCGTCTTCGTACGAAAAAACTCCGCCGCAGCCGATCACCGTAAATCTTTTTTGATATTCTTTTTTTGCAAAGGCAATGAGCTCGTTTGACCTGTCCTCGCAGGGCTTGCCGGAGAGTCCGCCCTCGTATTTTTTCGGCATATGATCCTTTGCATCGATCTTTGCGTAGTCTTTCTGCAGATTGCCGATGATCACTCCGCTCACTTCATGCCGATCGAGCACCGCAAGCAGCTGCCTGAACGTTTCATCGGAAATGCTGATCGGCATTTTCACGTAGAGCGGCTTGGCGCGAGAGACGGCATCAAGCCTTGCAAAAAGCTTTTCCAAAAGCTCGGGCGTGGTGAACGCTTCCCCGCCGAACGAGTTCGGACAGGAAATGTTGATCGTGTAATAGTCGCCGACACCCGCATTGATCATCTTTTCGAGGCCGAGCGCGTAGTCAGCAATACCCGCTTCGACCGTCGAAGCGCTCGGATCATTGGTCCGCGCAATGCTCACGCCGAGCACAAAATCTTTCATTTTTTCTTTTGCTTGGAGCCGCTTGATGATCGCGTCCGCACCGTCATTCCTTAATCCCTTGTTCACCAAAATACTTTTCGTGTGCGGCAAACGTCTCAATTGCGGCGACGGGTTGCCGGCGCACGGAAGCGCCGTGATCGAGCCGATTTCCTCCCCGCCGAAAGAAAGCGACGGCAGGATCTCCGTCAAACGGGCGTTGTAATCGAATCCCGCGGCAAGCACGACCGGCGTCCGATAATAGATGCCGTCAACGACCTTCGAAATGTCCGCGCCGCGGTACCCATAGAAAAGATCCACGACGATCCGTCCGAGAGCAAACGACCCGAGCGTTTCGCCAAACCATACGAAAGCATTGTGAACCTTCTCCGGATCAAAAAGGAACAGGAACGGTTTGATCGCTTTTTTGTACATGGAGCCGTTGACCAGGATCGAACTGGTGACCTCGTCATTACCAATGACGTGCTCTACCGACTGAGCTACAACGGCGTATTTATCTTTTATTTTCAACTTGCTTCGCGGTGATATCTGCCAAAATAGCTACAACGGCCTAACTCTTTAATGGCATAACAACTGAAACAGCGAATTACCCAGCGAATACTAAACAATTTTGGCCTTTTTTGCAATTATGCTACCATTGATATACCAAAAATATGATCGGACAACGACTGGGACCGAGAGCGCTCGTGATCTATATTCTCAAGGGACTTTTGCCCGGGGTCGTTCTCGGATGCCTTACGCTCATCATCCTGTCCGCGAAGGATATCATCATCACCGGTTTCATTGAATCGGGATATTCGAACGCCGATTCGATCAACACCGTTTTTCTCTATGTCGTCGGCGCGCTCTACGTGGCTTCGATCATCGTGCTTGCGATCGGACTGTTGGTCAATCTTTTGCACTACATCGGCTGCAGGTTCAACCTTGATACCTACGCGTTCCGCCTCCGCCGCGGCATTTTCAGCAGAGATGACATCTCGATCCCCTATCGCCAGATCCAGGATGTGGATGTGGACCAGAGCGTTCTCGGGAGACTCTTCGGCATCGGAAAATTGATCATCCTGACCGCCGGAAACAACGAAAACAACGCGCACGGCGAGGAGTCGGAGGTGGTCTTCGGTATCGTCGACATATCGGTCGCAAAATATCTGCAAAAGGCGCTCACGGAAAAGAGTTCGATACAGCTGGTAAAAAATGCGTGAAGCAAATACAAAAAGAGCGGCGCCCTTCGGGCGCCGCTCTTTATTCTTTTCTTTAATTTTTATTTAGAACCCGAACAAGCGGCCAAAGAACGACCCGATCGATCCGAAGAATCCCTTCGCTTGCGGCCGTATCGCATTCGTCTGATCCATGACCGAAGTTGCCGTAATGGACGTGCCGTTCACAGTGCCTTGCACGACCACTTGATCCCCGACTGAAATATTCGACGCCGAGGCATTCGTCACGCCAGGCTTGGTGATCTTTGCGGCGGATGCGTCAACCGTATATGTGGCGTTTCCGCCGTTCGTTATGGTGATGGTCGTTCCGTTTATGGAAGCGACTTTTCCTCCGATGACCGGCTCGCCGTTCCCCATGGTCTGCGGCGTTGATGTTCCGTGCGGCATGCCCGCGCCGGGTCTCATTCCCATGACAAAACCGTCAAAGATTTTTGTCGCGGTGATGTTCGTGCCGTTTACCGTACCCTGCACCATGACCGTATCGCCGACTGCGACCGACGCGATCGAGCTCGTCGCATTTGCTTTCATGATCGTCGCATTGCTCGCATCAACAGTATATGTTTGTGGCGATGTCGTTGAAGCATTTCTGCCGAATTCCCTGCTTTCGACCGTTATCGTCGTCCCGCTTACCGCGGCGACCTGTCCCACGACCGCCGGCCTCATCCCCGGGGCCGCATGGCCGCCCTGGAATGTTCCCGGGCGCATCTGCCCTTCCGGACCCCAACCGTTTATGTGCGGCTGATTTTGAGCAAACGCCGGCGCAACGAGCGCAAGGCTCATGACGATGCCGGCCGAAACCGAACCGATGATATATTTTGTATTTTTCATGACGAAAGAATTAAAACGAATAAAATATTCCCGACGAAGAAACGCGTGCATATCCGTTTCTCCCGCTTCGTTGTACGTTTGCGCACACCGGAGCGGTGCACGGAGCAAATTGACCGATGCCTTTTTCTCAAGTAGAATGAAAAAATCATGAAAAATATCGTAACGCTCGGCGGCGGCAGCGGACACACGCAGGTCCTCCTCGCATTGAAAGACATCCCCGGCATACAGATCACCGCGATCACTCCGAGCACCGACTCGGGCGGCTCCACGGGAGTGTTGAAGGAGAGCTACGGCGCGATTGGCTATCTGGGAGATCTGACCAAATGCATGGTTGCGCTCTCGCACAACAAACCGCTTGCAAAAGCGCTCATGTATCGATATGAAAACGGACCGATCGGCGGACATACGGTCAGAAATCTCCTTTTCTTTGCCCTCGAAAAGACCGGCAGTTTGCGATCCGCTCTCTCGGTCATGAGCGATATTTGTAAACTCGGCATCCACCGAGTATTGCCGGTCACCGAAAAAAAGACCGAATTGCGGGCGCGGCTTGAGATCGGCAATGAGATCTCGGGCGAGACCAACATCGACAATATCGCCAAAAATCCGCTTTGGAATCCGAACGTGCATTCCATCAAAAGCGTCTATCTGGCGCCGTCCGTCGCCGCCTCCGGCGATGTCCTCTCATCCGTGGAGGCGGCCGATTATATCGTGATCTCTCCGGGAGACCTGTATTCGAGCATCATTCCGACCCTCTTGCCGACCGGGATCAGAAGATCGATCAAAAAAAGCGGCGCAAAGATCATTCTCTTCCTCAATATTATGACCAAACAGGGTGAAACGGACAATTACAGTGCTTCGGACTTCATCAATACCGTTGAAAAATATTTGGATAAAAAAGTGGACCATATCATCTCGAACAATTCCAAGATCTCGAAAAAGGTCTTGCTGAGTTATTCCCTTGAAAGCAAAGTTGAGCTCGGCAAATTCGTCAAGAAATCCGACAAGCGGGTCTCATTCGCTCCGCTTGCTATGACCAACAAGCGCGGAGCGCTCGTCTCCGATCCGAACGTGATCAAAAAGTGCATCAGAAATATCATTGAGTAGGGCAAACATAAAAGAACACAAAAGGGCGGCGCGCGAAGCGCGCCGCCCTTTTGGATTTCGTGATGTACTTTAATTCGTCGCGCTGTGCACCGAAGTCGGCCAATTGACGATCGCCTGGCCGGTGAGCATTCCCTCGCCTGAATTGCCGGCAATATCGGTCCAGAGGAAGCTCGATGCCGGGCCAAGCGCGGTTCCGATCGAAAGGGTTCCCGCGGAGCCGGAATAATTCACCGGGCTTGCGAAAATTTTAAATGTCTGCGACGCGCCGGCCGGGATCCGATAGCCGTTCGCAAAGACCAGGTTCGCCGTACCGTTCCCGTTGGCAGAAACGCTGAGTGTTCCGGACACGTTCGATATGATCTCGTTCGTCGCATCTTTGACCACGAGTGCCTGGTTCGGAATGGAGACGCCGCCGTTTGCCGTGACAGAGATCGGCAGCTGATCGATATTGATATCGCCTGCCGGAGACGCCGAGACAGTAACATCGAGCAATTCGGTCTGGCCGTTCAGAGAAACAGATGAACCCGGATCCGCGATCAAGACCGCGGGTTTTGACGCGACGAGCGTCATCGTGTTTGAAGGAATCGAAACGTTCAAAGTATTCGCCGCCGATTTTGCAAGGGTCAGCGTCAAAACGCTTGATTGACCCGTCGGCAGACCGTTCTGTCCGACCGTGTTGTAGGTGGCGGAAACCGGAACATTGATGCCGGCATATCCTGACGGAATGACGATATGAAGATTGGAAAGAACCGCGGCGCCGTTTACCATTGGAGCGGTGACGCCTCCCGCCGCGATCGAAACAATGGTGTTGTTGGTCGCGGTAAAATCCATCTCACTAATGATCGAACCTCCGACCGGCGCGGTGAAACCGTATATTGCGACCGGGAAGGTCGAACCGCCGACGACATATTGCGGCGCCGGAGAAACGTTCACCGTGCTGCTTGCGACCGTGATCGGGCCGACCGGAACAAGAGTCTCTTCGCTTGGGGTTGACGGCGCGGAAGCGGGCGCAACCGGCGCCGGAGGTATCGTTGTCACGCCGCCAGAGCTCGCGGGAGTGGAAACAGGGATCGCATGTTGCGCGACGCAATCGATATTTTTTATAGAGGCGCGGGTGATCGGACCAACGTATCCAGTCGAGATTATGCCATTCGATGTTTGAAAATTCTTCACCGCCGCAAGCGTCAGCCGGCCGAAATAACCGGTCGGAGAAACGGCGAGGTATCCTTTTTTATACAGAAACATCTGAAGAAGAGAGACTCCGCCGCCATTTGAAACGGTGTCCGACGACCCATAAGCAAGACTGACCGCGATATTGGCGCAGGGCGAAGGGCTGGAGGCGGTGAGACCCGCTTGCTGCGCAGCCACGGTCATCGGAAGAGCGGCGATCATCGTCCATGCAAGACATGCAAAAATATGTTTTATGTTTTTCATATTATAGAAAGTGCCATTGGCACGGGAGTATTATACCACGACCGGTTGCGACGAAAGTATGCGCCCCATGAAATGCATTTTGCGCGGCTGGCCGGATTCGAACCGGTGACCTATCCCGTGACAGGGGATCGCTCTAACCAACTGAGCTACAGCCGCAATATGATAAAAAATTACAATACAGTTTTCTTTGAACTTTGAAACAGTATCAAAAAAAGCTTGTTTTTTCAATACTTTTTCACTGTGTCGACGGGTGGAATCGAACCACCGACCTTAGCTTTATGAGTGCTATGCTCTAGCCAACTGAGCTACGCCGACATGACCTGACGCTTTCTAACCGAAACAGCTACACCGACATCGCGAGCAAATATAGCATTTTTTTGGTGAATTACAAACAGAAATGCGGCGCCCGCAGAGCGGGCGCCGCATTTCTGTTTTTCTTGTTGCGGAGGTCGGAATCGAACCGACAATCTTCAGGTTATGAGCCTGACGAGCTACCGTTGCTCTACCCCGCTATGCGGCACATATTACCATGAAAAAAGAAGAAATGCAAACCCTTGCCAGACCCGATATGTCGGCTAAATGACCTCGAATTCCTCAAAAACCTTCTGATACAGGCCGATGATCCGCTTCGCTTCCCGCTCGCTTACCAGGAAGTCCGACCCCTCGTGCGCGATGGCATTGCGTATCTTGTGGGCCTCCCACGCGCTTTCAATGGTCGTAAAATCGCTCGGTTCGACCGCCTTCAACTTCTCGCCGATGCTCGCCCCCGGCAAGTTCATGGTGTCCAAAAGTTCGCCGAGGATGATGTCCGCTTCGATGATGGCGAGTTTCCATTTGCTCGGATCGCCGGATGCGATATGGTCGAGCACAAGCTTCCATTTCGGATTCTCCATCGCTCCCCCGCCGGATACGCTCTCCGCGCTGTCATCCGACGGAAGGATCTTTGCAATGACCTTCTCGCGCAGTTTGTTGTATCGCACGGAATAGAGCACGATCACGATGACTATCGCGATCGAAAAGAGAAAGGCGAAGACAGCGTATTTTGCAAAAAAGTTGATGGCGTAAAACGGCGCATTTTGGGCGACCGAGACGGCAGTATTGTGCAATTGCGAAGCGGTCGTTCCCGTGGCGGCGCCAAAGATGACGTCGTGCATGAACTGGATGAATGAGACGAGGTCGAGGGAATGCGTCGTGTTTGCGGCGTTCATATGGAAACCATTATATCACCGTTTTCCGGGGGAGAAAATCATTCCTTTTCCCCGAGGAAACTTTTGCCGACGGCAAAGAGCGTGTCTTCCCGGGAATGGTTCGCGATGAATTGCAGTCCGATCGGCAGGTCCTTTCCGCCGATCTTTTTGACGCCCGACGGCACGGAAATGGCCGGCACCCCGGCGAGATTGACCGGCACGGTGAAAATATCCTCAAGGTACATGGCGAGCGGATCGGAAACTTTTTCGCCGAGCGTGAACGCGACATTCGGCGCAGTCGGCGTGGCGATGACATCCACTTTTTCAAACGCCTTTTTGTAATCATTTTTAATGATCTCGCGGACGATATTTGCCTTGTTATAGTACGCGTCATAGTAGCCGGAGGAGAGCACGTAGGTGCCGATCACGATCCTGCGCTTCACTTCGCGGCCAAGCCCGGCTTCGCGCGAGAGAAAATATTCCTCGATGCCGTTTTTGCCCGGGACCCGTTTGCCATATCGCATGCCGTCGAAGCGGGCCATGTTGGAGGAAACTTCCGCCGGCACGATGACATAGTAGACCGCAAGAGAATATTTCAAGTTTGGCAGTTTGACCTCGACGATCGTATGGCCGAGATCTTTCAATTTTTTCAAGGATGCTTCAAAGTTCGCCATGACGTCCGCATCGAGTCCGCCCATGGTGAGGAAATCTCTCGGCACGCCGATCGTGAATTTTTTGCCCGCCGGGATTTTTTCCGTTTTTGCATCCGGAAGCGATGTGCTGTCCATTTTGTCCTGTCCTTTGATCGCGTTAAAAAGTATCTCCGCGTCGGTCACGGTTTTGCCAAACGGGCCGATCTGGTCGAGGGACGAACCCATTGCCATGACGCCGTATCGGGATACCGCGCCATAGGTCGGCTTGAGTCCGACAATGCCGCAAAAGCTTGCCGGCTGGCGGATGGAGCCGCCGGTGTCAGACCCGAGAGCGATGAGCGCTTCGTTTGAAGCGACCGCCGCGGCCGAACCGCCGGATGATCCGCCGGAAACGCGCGAAATGTCGTGCGGATTTTTGGTCGGACCGTATGCGGAATTTTCCGTCGAGCCGCCCATGGCAAACTCGTCCATGTTAGTGCGGCCGATGAGCACCGCGCCATTTTCCCGTTGGAGCTTTTCGATGACCGTCGCATCATATGCCGCTTTGTAATTCTCCAGTATCTTCGACGCCGAGCTTGCGATCTGTCCTTTGACCAAAATATTGTCCTTCACCGCGACCGGAATGCCCATCAAAAGCGGAAAATCTTTTTTTGCTTTTCGCACCTCGGCGATCACCTTGTCCGCAAACTTGGCTTGGATAAGCGCATTGTCATAGACCGCAAGGTACGCATGGATATCCTTGTCTTTCTTTTGTATTTCATCCAAATACGCTTGAGTGAGCTCCACCGCAGAATACTCCCCTTTCGCGAGTGCATCGTGCGCCTTCTTGACTGTCAGATTTTTCAAATCGATCATGAGAGTATTTTTTTGACCTTCAGATAATTTTTCTCCTTTTCCGGAAAATTCTCGACGATGGCTTCGGTATATGTCTCGCTTGCGGTCACCGGTCCGTCCTCGCGAGTGACATTTCTGTGCTCACCGGCGACCTTTCCCTCGCCGACAACAGATGTGACCTCTTTGAGCTGTGCCACATAGCCCAAGATCGGCTCTATTTCGTTTAATAGACTTTTCTTTTCCGCATCGGAAAGCTCGATGCGCGCGAGCTTCGCCAAGTGTTCAATATCCTTGATTTCCAACATAGAGGCAATATAGCACAAACAAGAAAAATTAAAAATTCTATTTCACAAGCGACAAAAATTCTTTTTCATCCAGAATTTTTACACCGAGGTTTTCCGCCTTGTCGCGCTTGGAACCGGGGTTCTCGCCGCAGACGAGATACGAGGTTTTTGCGGAAACGGATTCTGAAACATCGCCGCCGAGAGCGCGGATTTTCTCCTTTGCCTCATCGCGGGACATCGAGGAAAGCGTGCCGGTGATGACAAATGATCTGCCGGATAATTTCCCTTTTGTTTTTGCTGGTTTTGATTCAATGATATGGACTTGTTTGAGCAGTCGATCGGTCAATTTTTTGTTCTCCGCGTCTTTGAACCACTCAAAGACCGATTTGCCGACGACATCGCCCACGCCGTTTATGGCCTCAAGCTCCTCTGTCTTCGCCGATCTGATCTTTTCCAAAGTGCCAAAATGATCTGCAAGGTCGATCGCGGTCTCCTCGCCGACCTGCGGAATGGAAAGCGAGACGATGAAGCGCGCAAGCGGAACTTCCCGGGCTTTTTCTATGGATGCGAGCAGATTGTCCACGGACTTTTCGGCAAATCTCGGCAGATTGAGCACATCGCCGCGTTTGAGCGTGAAAATATCGTCAAAATTTGAAATAAGATTGTGCTCAAGAAGGACATCGATGATCTTCGGTCCGCAGCCTTCCATGTCAAAGGCATGCTTGGAAACGAAATGATAGAACTTTCGTTTCTGCACTTCAAATGAATTCTTGTTGACGCATCGCCACGCGGCTTGTCCGGGAATCCGCTCGATCGCGCCGTTGCCGCCGCAAGCCAGGATCTTTTTCGGCCAGACAAACGCTTTTTCTTTTCCCGAGCGCAGATCTTTCAACACTTCCACGATATCCGGAATGACATCGCCCGCCTTTTGCAAAACGACGGTATCGCCGATCCTGATGTCCAAGCGTTTGATCTCGTCCTCATTGTGAAGTGTCGCGCGAGAGACCGTGGAGCCGGCGACAAGCACCGGACGCAAATGCGCGACCGGCGTGATCACGCCCGTCCGGCCGACTTGAAACGCGATATCCTCGACGACCGTCGTGACCTGCTCCGCCGGGAATTTGTACGCAATGCCCCAGCGCGGCGTCTTGCCCGTGTAACCGAGCGCATCCTGGATCTTGCGGGAATTTATTTTTATGACAATGCCGTCCAAACCATAATCAAGCGAGTCGCGAAGCTTGCCCCATTTCTTGTAATATTTCTCGATACCTTCCAAAGAGTCGACGATCTCAAAGTTCGGATTGGTCTTGAACTCCAAACTTGCGATGAGCCGCAATTCTTCGCCCTGTGTCGGAGGAAATGTCCCTTCTATTTTGTCGAGGTCATAAATGAAAGACGAAAGTGAGCGCTTGGCCGTCACTTTCGGGTCAAGCTGGCGGATGGAGCCCGCGGCGACATTTCTCGTATTGGCAAACGGCGTCTCGCCATTTGCCTTGCGTTCTTTGTTGAGCGCTTCCAGGCCTACTTTGGAGAACCAGCATTCGCCCACCGCGATCAGATCGAGTGCCTGCGGCAATACGACGGGAATGCTTTTGATCGTCCGCAGGTTTTGCGTGACATCCTCGCCGATCTCTCCGTCGCCGCGCGTCGCGCCCTGGACGAACTTCCCTTTCTTGTAGGTAAGCACGATCTTCAGTCCGTCGATCTTGAGTTCGCAGCAGTATTCGATCTTCTCATGTTTCAAGCCCGGCGCTTTTTCGATCATCCGTCTGACTTTTTCGTCCCACTTTTTCAATTCGTCGAAATTCATACAGTCGTCGAAGGACCATTGCCGCACTTCGTGCTTCACTTTTTTGAATTCCGGAAGCGCCTCCCCGCCGACCCGCTGCGACGGCGACTCGGGCGTACGCAATTGCGGATATTTTTCCTCGATGCCGACAAGCTCATGCATGAGCGAATCGTAGGATTCGTCGGTGATCTCCGGCGCGTCGAGCACATGATACAGATAGCGGTTGTGGTTGATCGCTTTCGTGAGCTTTTCGTACCGATCGAGGATGTCGCGGGGAATATTGGTCTTCATACGGGATGCTAATTATTATGTACCTCGGTGATGCCTCGTTCAACCCTGCGGCCGATGATCCCGCTGTTGTGGCCGTAGGCGGTGATGGTCGTCTGAATGCTTGAGCTTGCGGTCATATATTGGGTCTTCATGAATATGGTCGCGCTCGGATTGGTCACCGTGTCGGTCGAAGAGGCTTGAAAAAACGCGGTATTGACCGGGCTCGTATAGGTGTACGCATTCCCATTTCCGGCGCCGCCGGCAAAATTCAAGGTCACCGAGTGTCCGTTGCACGTGATGGTATTGGTTGTGGAAGTGCTTGTTTGGGAACACGCCGAATCAAGGCATGCCGGTATGGAACCGATCTTGATATCCCAATACAGCGCGCATTCTTCTGCGCTGTCGGCGACATAATATGCCGCCTGCGACGCCTCGACCGAGGTCGCGATCTGCAACTCTTTGAGGGAAATGTTGAAGATCGACGCTCCGACCGCGATCAAGAGGCTCGACGCAAGCACGGCAAAAAGCATGGCAAAACCGGAGAGTTCCTTTTTCGCGCTATTTTTTTGGGCAGAAATGAATTTCATCACAGGTTCGCGGAATAATTATACATAAAGTCGGAAATGGTCACGCTTTGCAAGCCGGAAGGAGTGTTCCAATACACGCGGACGTTGACCTCCGCTTCGTTCGGGTTCGGACTTGAGGCGCTCGGCGACCGGACGATATTGATCTGCCGGTAAAAAGCCGGGGTGCCGGTGTTCGGGGTGCCGGTAAGCACATATGCGGAGAAATGGCCGTTCGCGGTGGTGGCGTCGAGGGGATTGACCCTCGCGCTCGTCGAAGCAACGAGGAACGGCAAACTGCCGGACAGCACCGTGTCGATATTGCAATAGTTCGCGCCGCTCGGGAATGCTGGACAGCTCGCTCCGGCACACATGCAATTCACCGGACCGCCGGAATTTGCAAATGTGCAGGGCGAACTGCCGTCAAATGCGCAGAGCCAGCTCGCGCTGTTGGCAGGCGTGCCGTTGAGCGCTACATAATCGCGGATATTCTTCACGCCTTCGATCGCATCCTGCGCAAGGAACGATGCGGTCATTTCATTTCTGGAGAGCGTGGCATCCATCAGGCCTTTCTGGGCGATCGTCATCGGGCTTGCGATCGCGATCAGCAATATCGAGATCGCGACAAGCGCCTCGACGAGGGTGAATCCGGATGCGATATTCTTTTTTCTAGTCTGCTGCGCCATGGTCGATGTGATTTTAACGCGGTCTGCGGGAAGCGGTCGTTTGTATGTCGAATTCCGTTGAGGTCCCGTTGTTGGCCGTCGCGGGAATGACTCCCGTCGCGGTGATGAGCACGCGCGGCTGCATACTCGCTCCCCCGTCTCCGTAAACGGCAAAATACATGTTGGTGATGTTGACGCTCGAAGCGGGCGCCGTGATGCTTTGCCATCCGACGCAATTCAGGCCGTTCGAATTGCAACCGGTTGTTTTTTGTATGTTGCCGGTCGTCGTTGCGCCGCCGTTCGCCGTGATCTCGGCGGTGGACTGAAAACGATATTTTGTATACGTTCCGGTCGACGGATCGAGATACATGATGCCGGTATCGGAATTCCCCGCAAAACAGGTCACGTCGGCCGACCCGGTCGGAAGCTCGTTGGGCAATCCGGAAATGCAATAATAATTCGTTCCTTCCTTCAGGCTTCTCGACATGTCATCGACGGCAAGCGTCACGTTGTCGATCACGCTTTTGATCGTCTGGGCCCGGTTGTTCTCGCCGATGATGGTGACAAGCGCGCCGACCGCGATCGTCATGACCGTCGCAAAGATCGCCGTGGCGACGAGCATTTCCACCATGGTGAATCCGGATATGCGTTTGGTCTGAAAATTTCTCATAGATTATTGAACATAGATCTGCCCGACGCCGGTTATGATAACATCTTTCTTTACGCCGCTTGCCGAAGAGACCTTGATATCGGCATACGACGCCGATCCGCTGTTGATGATCGCATCCGGATTCGGCCTTTTGAAAAGGATCGTCAGCGTGTTCGTGTTCACGCAACTCGCCCCGCTGCCTGAACCGGCGCACATGCTCGCGATATAGTTCCCGTTGCCGATCGTATACTTCTGGACGCATTCGGTGTCGGTCGGAGGGCAGTAGGTCACCGAACCGGCGCTCGGCGTGCCGTCATAGATGCCGTCGGGAGGTCCGCCCGAGCCGTTGCCGGTATCGGAAAAAAGAACAAAATTGGTGTTGCTCCCTCCGCCGGCATTGATGTTGAAATACACGCCGTACGGGGTGAATGTATTCTCCTGCGATTCGGCGACATCGACGGCATAATTTTGGGCCTGGCGGACCGTCGATGCGATATCATAGCCGAGATCTTTGATCAGGACCGAATTGTTAAAGCTGTTCTGGCTGAAGAGCACGACCGATGTCAAGACGACGAAGATCATGATGGTAACGAGCAGTTCCACGAGCGTAAAACCGCGGTCGTTCCTTTTTTGTCTTTTTGTAAAAAAATTGGTCATAGTCGTCTCACCGCGCAAAGTTCATGATAAGGGACAGATTCCAACCGGAAAACAAGGTGAGGAAAAACGCAACGATGATGAATGGCGCAAACGGCACCTCGCTCTTCATTGTAAGCCGGAATCGGGATAGATTCAACCGCTCCAAGCCGAGCAGGAACAAACTGACGGCGGCGCCGATCCAAAACGCGAGCATGATGGCGAAAACTCCGCCCGAAAGACCGAGACACCAGCCGACGCCGAGCGAGAGCTTCGCATCGCCGAGGCCCATCCATTTTCCGCCCGAAACAAGCCAAAAAAAGGCAAAAAAAGCGAACAATATCGGTCCCGCCCAAAAATCGGGCGCGGCGAGCACCGCGGAAGCGACGCCAGTATGCGAAAGGAAGAAAAAGAGCAGGGCGGCCGCGTCGAACAGAAACACCATGCCGTCCGGAATGATCTTGTGTTTGAAATCGTAGACCGACACGGCAACGAGGATGGAGGAGACGCAAAGATACAACATGGTCGCGGGCGAGATGCCGAATTTCAAAAATGAAAGGACAAAGAGAGCCCCGGTCGCCGCCTCCACGGTCGGATATTGCCACGATATCCTGCTTTTGCATGAAGCGCATCTGCCTCCCAAAAAAATAAAACTGAAAAGCGGGACAAGCTCATACCATCTGAGCGTCTTGCCGCAGACGAAACATTGCGATCTGCCCGAGACGATCGAAAGTCCGGTATTATATCGCAGGACGAGAACATTCAAAAAACTGCCGATGATCGTGCCGAATATGAAAAAAACGATTGCGAAAAGAAGCATCATCGGGGCATGACGTCATAGATGAGCGGCGTATTGGAAGCGGTGATGAGCGTCCCGCCAAGTCCTGCGCAGATATACCAACCGCTGGGCAGCGGATATGAATTGAACCCTGCCTTCGAGGCAAGGTATGCGTTTGGCGCTTCAAACGTCGTTGAGAGCTGATACGTGTTGCAAATGGGCGAGGTCGGATTGATCTGGGTGAATGGAGTGTACGTATAGCTCGACTGCGCCGGACCGCCGGACGGCGGCGTGGGAATGGCCGGAAGGTATGCCGGCACGAGCGCCGAGAGGGTCGTCGGATATTGCCCGACCTTGTTAAAATATTGCTCAAGCGCGAGCTTGATGAGCGAGATATCGGAGAATCGTTTTTTGTCCCTGCTCTCCACGCGGGCCTGATTGAACGAACTGTAAATGATCGCGCTCAGGACCGCCATGATGGCGATAACGATGAGAACCTCGACGATGGTGAACCCTTTCCGCTGTGAGACTTTCATGGGGAAATTATATCCTGTTTGTCCCCAAAAACAAAATTCCGGATGCCGAAACCGAACCATCCAAAGAAAAACGCCCTTGCGGGCGTCTTTCCATTCTACACAATGTCGCGATCAACTATATACAGAGACCGGTGGCAGCATTGACGGCGCTGCTTGTCGTAGAGTTGCCTGCGCTATCGACGCACCAATACGTCAAGTTGCTCTTCAATTGAGCGATGACCACATATGCCGTGCTTGAAGCATAGCATTTTGGAGGAACGATGGTAGAAGCATTCTGGATCACGTTATTGATGATATTGATGCCTTGCGGATCGGAAAACACGGTGCCCGTTGCATTGCACGTATTGGTTGTTCCTGCCGAGGTATTGAACGATTGCGCTCCAGCCCCGTCATAATACAACGCCGCCTGAGCCTGGAAACTGCTCATAGCCGACTTGACCGCCGCATCCGAACCCTTGTTTCGGGCCGAGTTCAAGGAAGCCAAAACGACCGATGAAAGAATGCCGATGATGGCAATGACCACCAAAAGTTCGATCAACGTAAAACCTTTATTTTTTCTCATAATCTTAATTTCTATCGATAAAAATTAACTCACTAATAAACGAACGAGCTTGTTACTTTGATCATCCCTTCCGGCGCTTGCTCAAGACGCAAAAGAAACACCAAAATATATATTGCAATATTTCAAGCTAACAGGACAATTATACACCTGAAAAAATCAAAAAGAAAACGGGGTGTGGATAACTGGCGCGAGCCCGGGCGATCAGCTTCCCGCCGAAATGCTGTAAATAGGGACGAGGACGGACGCCATGAGGAATGCCACACCGACGCCGAGAAGGACGATCATGGCCGGCTCGATGAGCGAGACAAGGGCGTCGATCGAATTGGTCACTTCCCTGCGGTAGAAGTTTGCAAGCGTCTTCAAAATGGTGCCGAGCTGTCCCGTTTCTTCGCCGATCTTGACCATCTGGACGAATATGCCCGGGATCTCATCGTATTTTGCCATCGCATCCGAGACCGAACTTCCGGACTTCACATCCTCGACAGTCTTTTCGAGCAATCGCTTGAATATGAGGTTGTCAACGACGCTTGCGGTGATCTCAAGGCCTTTGACCATGGGAATGCCCGAGATGATCATGGTGTTCATGTTGTCGGCAATGCGGGAAAGATAGAGCTTCGAATACAATCGTTTGATGAGCGGGGTCGTTATTTTCATCTCGTCGAAAGAAAGCTTCCCCGCATCGCTCATGAAATATCTCACGGCAAAAAATCCCCCGATGACAAGGGCGATGAGCAGAAACAATCCGTATTTGACCAAAAAACTGGAAAAGCCGAGGATGATCTGCGTGTAGATCGGAAGCGTCTGGCCCGAGCTCGTCAGAATATCGCTGATCTTCGGAATGACGAAGACAAGCATGAGCACCATGACGGAAATAAACGTGAAGACCACGAACGACGGATAGATGAGCGCGGTCTTCACCTTTGAGTTGACCTCGTAGGTCCGGTCCAGGTGGTCGGCAAGATACATGAACGTCTGGTCGAGCTTGCCCGACTCTTCGCCGGCCTTGACCATGTTCACATAAAACGGCGAAAAAACCTGGGGATGCTTTGCGAGAGCGGCGGAGATCGTGCTGCCGGACTGAAGATCGTCGGTGATGTCTTTCAAATCCCTCCGCAGGACGGCGTTTTCGGACTGGATGGACAAGAGCTGGAAGATCCGAAGCGCGGAAACTTGCGCTTCAAAGAGCGTCGCCATCTGTCGGGAAAGAATGACTACGTCTTTGTTGGACACCCGCTCGAAAAAGGAAAAATTCGCCAAAAATGACGATCCGACTTCCTCCGGTTTGATGGAAACGATCGACAGTCCGCGCTTCTGCAAGGCGCTGATCGCCACCTCTATATTGACGGCATCGATCGTCCCTTCGCTCGGGCTGCCTTTTTGATCCAATGTTTTGTATCGAAACGTCATGGTGATGAAAAATGCTTCGTCCGATTATATCATTTTTTGGAGGATCTTCGCATCGTTCGAATACATGTACGCGTTCTCGACGGTGATCTCGCCGCGCGAGACGAGCTCCGCCAAGCAGCGGTTCATATCCACCATGCCTTCCTGCGACGAGGTCTCGATGACCGAACCGATCTCATGGATGCGATTCTCCCGAATGAGATTTGCAACGGCGTTGTTGTTGATCAATATTTCATATGCGGGAATGAGCCCGCCGGATATCCTCGGTATCAAGCGCTGCGAGAGGATGCCGGTCAAGCTGCCGGCGAGCTGGATGCGGATCTCCTCCTGCTGTTCCGCCGGAAAGGAGTCGATGATCCTCGAGATGGTCTGCGCGGCGCTGTTGGTATGGAGCGTCGAGAGGATCAAATGTCCGGTCTCGGCGGCAGTGACCGCGGTCGCTATAGTTTCCGCGCCACGCATCTCGCCAATGAGCGCCACGTCCACGTCCTCGCGGAACATGCTCTGGAGAGCCGTCGCAAAATCCGCCGTGTCGATCCTCACTTCCCGCTGATCGATGATGGATTTCTTCGCGTCATAGACATACTCGATCGGATCCTCGATGGTGATGATGTGCTCGGCGCGGCTTTCATTGACATGCTCGATCATGGCGGCGAGCGTGGTCGTCTTGCCGTGGCCGACCGGACCGACGACGAGGAAAAAGCCTTGCGGTTTGTCGGCGAAATTCTTCAGCACTTCCGGCAAATTCAGCTCGGCAAGGCTGCGGATCTTTTTCGGAATGAGACGCAGAGCGATCGACACCATGCCTTGCTGAAAAAAGGCGTTGCCGCGGAAGCGTTCGCCATTCTCGATGCCGTAGGAAAAATCCAATTCTTTCGTTTTCAAAAAAAGATCGCGTTTCTCCTTGCCGACAAGCTCGGAGAGGATCCCCTCCATCATCTCATGGGTGACGACCTCTTGTTTGACAAGCGGGAGCAGGAGTCCGGAGACGCGGATCGTCGGGCGCTTCCCTTCGGAGAGATGCAGGTCGGAGGCGCCTTCGTGAAAGACGATCTTTATCAATTCATCAAGCTCTGTTTTGTAATCAGCCATATGTTTGTGTGCGTATTAAAAATGATTATTTCGACTTTGCCTTGGATTTTTGATAAATGTTCGAAACCTCGTCCACCACCTCGGACGGGATCGTCGTCGCTTTGATGATATATCCTTCGACGCCGAGCTCCCGCGCGCGACTGACATCCGCGGACTGTCCCTGATTGGTCAGCATGATCGCGATCGCGCCGGGCGCAAGGTTTTCCTTTTTGATATTTTCATAAATGGAAAAACCGTCCAAGATCGGCATGACGAGGTCGAGGAGTATGATATCCGGCGCATAGCCGCCGCGGAGGATCTCGAGCGCCGTCTGTCCGCTTGAAGCGGTTTTCACCTCGAAATTATTTTTGCCGAATTTCATCGCGTACATATCGAGAAGAAATTTATCGTCATCGATGATCAAAATGTTCTTTTTTTCCGACATAACTGGAAATAAGTATAACACACCCGCCCGCTTTAGAAAAAGAAGCGGCCTCAGAGCTGGTTGATCTCCTCGAACGGGATGATCCCCTGCATCGCCTTGATGATCGCGTCCTCTTTCATGGTGATCAAGCCGTTCTTGCGCGCGATCTTGAATATTTCGGTCTCCGACGGGTTGTGGAGGATCACCTGCTCGATCTCCGTGTTCATTTTGAACATTTCGAACACGGCAAGCCTGCCCCGGGTGCCCGAGGGACATTGCGGCGTGGATTCCTTTTCAAAGAGCTCATTGGCGGTCGGAATTTCTTTTCTGAACTCCGCCGGCAGATCGGCAAATGTCTTGTCGATCATCGCTTTCATGCTCGTGCTCACCGGTATCGGCTTGCCGGTGCCCGGGCAGAGCTGGCTGACCAGGCGCTGTCCCATGGTCAGAATGAGGGTCGGCGCGATCAAATACGGATCGACATCCATGTCGATGAGGCGCGAGATCACGCCGCATGCGGTGTTCGTGTGGATCGTGGAGAGCACGAGGTGTCCGGTGAGCGCGGCTTGCACGGCAAGACCGGCGGTCTCCTTGTCGCGGATCTCGCCGACCATGATGACGTTCGGGTCTTGGCGGAGCGTGGTGCGCAAGCCGTTGGCAAAATCATAGCCGATCTCGGGAAAGACCTGGGACTGGCTCATGCCGTCGATGTTATATTCGATCGGATCCTCGAGCGAGAGGACGTTCTTGTGGTCCTTGTCGATTTCCGAGAGCATCGAATAGAGCGTGGTGGTCTTTCCGGACCCGGTCGGACCGGAGATCAGTATGAGACCGTACGGACGGTTCATCGCCTCGCGGACCATCGCCAAATATCTCGGCGACAGCCCCATCTGATCGAGCGGTTTGACGCCGCGCTCTTGGTCGAGGATCCTCATCACCACTTTTTCTCCGTAATACGCGGGGAATGTCGAAACGCGGAAGTCGATCTTGCGCCCTTCGATGTTCGCCGAGAATCTGCCGTCTTGCGGCTTTCGCTTTTCGTCGAGGCGCATGTTCGCGAGGATCTTGATGCGGGCGACGACGGCCTGGTGCACTTCGACCGGCAGGACGAGCGACGTGTTGAGCACGCCGTCGACGCGGAACCGGACGCGGATCTTTTCGGCCATGTGCTCGATGTGCACGTCCGATGCATTGCCTTCGGTCGCATAGCGAAGTATCGTGGCGACGATCTTGGTGACCGGCGCGTCTTCGATGATCTTGGTCTCCTCCGGATTGCCCGGCTTCCCTCCCTTTGTGATCTCGACATCTTTGAGGTCGGTCGAAAGTTCGGTCTCGAGATCGGTCAGGGCTTTTTTGACCTCGCCCGAAAGTCCGCGGTAGCTTTCGATCACTTTTTTGAAATCCTTTTCGGAAATGATGAATATCTTGTACGGCAGATTCAGTTTGCCGACGATGAAGCTGATCGCGTCGCGCGCCTCGATGTTCTCCGGATCGACGACGCCGATCTCAAGCACGCCGTCGCGCAAAAAAAGCGGAACGAACTGGTAGTGCGTCGCCGCGTCCTCGGAGACGTATTTTAGGACGGAAAACGGTATCTCGCGATGCTCGAGGTTCTGCGTCGGCAGATTGTAGTATTCCCCCTTCGCGTCGAGGATGGTGTCGGCGGCGATACCCTTTTCTTCCAAAATGTCCTCGACGGTCTTCCCGGAGGCGGCCGCCTGCTTTTCGATCTTTGCGGTGTCTCCCTTTTCGATTATTTTTTTGTCCGCCAATATTTCAAGAATATTCATGGACAGAGATTATTTGATCTGCACTTTGATCCCCGTTTGCGCCGGAGCGCCGGTCGTGCCGATCGGAGCGAACGGATTGTTGCGTCCGGACGGCTGGGCCGAGAACGAGACGGTGTTGTCCTTCAAATTCTGGAACGACGGATCGGAGAAGATCGAGTCATCGAGCTTCACCTGGCTCATTTGCTGGAGAAGATTGTAAATATATTGCGCGTCGGCGGACTCGGACGAGGTCTGCGAGACCGAAAGCGACGAGTCGCCGGCCGTGGATGAGCTATTGCCGAGATACCAGAAGGCCAGCATGACGAGCAGGACGACGATAATGATGATGAAAATGTTTTTCTTGTTCATATGCGTTGATTATTGGAGCCAATACGTCTTGAGCGTCACGTTGAAATCGTAAAAGCCGGTGTCGTTCGAACTGAACGTGATATTGGAAATATCGACCAATCGCAGATTATTTTCCAGATCTTGGAGGAAACTGATGAATGCCGGATACGAGGCGTTCACCGTGAAGCTGAGCTTGAGCGTGCCGTATTGGTTCGCCGTCTGGCCCGGCGCGACGGTGTCTGCGGCACTTGTCGTGTCGCCGATCGTGATGTTCTTTGCGACCAGGTTCCTGCCCTGGGCGATCTGGGTGATCTCGATGATCAGTCGGATGTTGTCGATGTTTGACGGAAGCATCCGTTCAAGCCGCATTTGGTCCGCATCGCTGATGGTGTTCTTCTTCTGGACCAGGTTGTCCCGTTCGGCCACGATCGAGACCGAGCTCTTTGCCACATCCTGATATTTGGCGAGCTCGCTCTCGAGCGCGCTGATGCTGTAGGTCGTGTAGTCGTTCGGATTCGCCGGCGCGGCGCTTCCCTTGTAGTTCGGATCGATATAGCCGAAGAATACGCCGAGCGCCGAGAGTATGAAAATGATTGGTGCGATGAGGTTCATGGTTTTATTGTGTCGTGGTCGAGGCCGTCGCTCCCGCGCCGTTTGCGCCCGATGCATTGGCGTACAGGAGGAACTGCGGATTGATCGTCGCGCTGAACGAGAATGCGACGCTTCCGTCCGCATTCAGGCTGAAACCGGAAAGCTTCGGCTCGCTGATGATGTTCTTCCAGTCCGGCAGGTCGAACTCGTCCGCTTGCGACGCGACGGATTCCCAGTCGCGCGCCACGCCGGTCATCTCTACGCCGACAGTATCGTTGCCGTTCGCATCCTTCCCCGCCGAGGAGAATGTGAAGCTGTTGAACCTGACATCCTGGAGCGTCACTTGCTGGAGAAAGGCGAATATCGGCGAGATCGACACGTGGTTCGCGAGAAGCGCTTTGGCGACATTGATGCGGTTGTCGAGGTCGATGATGCTCTCGACCGTGTTCGAGTCGGAGATGAGGCCGTTTTTATTCTGCGTGATCGTCGCCTGTTCGCTCGTGATCTCTTGTATCAATATTTTTTTCTCGAGAAAGACCCATGCGCCGAGGCCGAGCGACACGAAAAAGATGATGATGGAGACAAGGAGAAAGAAACTAATGCCTGATTTAGCCTTCCTCGCCTGGACGATGGGCGCTTTCGGTATGAAAGATGTTTGGAATTTCGTATCCATTTCTGATCGCTATTATAACCCAAAAAAATAAAAAACAATACCGGAACGGCCTGTGGACTATATCTCCTGGAGCTTGCGGATGGCGAGGCCGATCGCGACCGTGAACTCCGGACCGGCGGTGCGGAGCACTTCGTCGAGGAATGCGGGATATTCTATCTTGGCGAACGGATTGGCGACCTCGACCGGCGTCTCAAAGGCGCTTTTGGCCCTCTCGACGATGCCTTTCAAGAGCGAACCGCCGCCCGTGAGCACCACTTTGCTGATCTTTTTGCCGGATTTTTTGTAATAGCCGAGGATGAAGCGCCCCGTCTCGGCGAGGATGTAGTCCACCGTGACCGAAGAGATCTGCATCACGCCCGGGCTCGCCTTGTTCTCGAGGATCCCATTTGCGCGTTTGAGCTTTTCCGCTTCTTCAAAGGAGATGTCCATCGACGTCGCGATGGCGAGCGTGATGTCCTGCGAGCCGCGGTTGATGACATGCGACGCTTTGAGGACGCCGCGCTCGACGATGAAGACCTTGGTCGACGCCGCGCCGAAATCCATGATCATCTGGGGAGCGAGCGACGGATCGAGCGCCGCGCGCATCGTGCTGAAGATCTCCACTTCGGAAAATGTGGTGTTGAGGCCGGCGAGCTTCTGGATATCGCGGTTCTTGGTGATCGAGCCGTTGTGGATGACGACGAGCAGGACCTCCGTGCCCGTTTCTTCCGGCACCTTTTCGCCGTTTTGGAACTCGGAGACCGTGCTCTCATCCTTCGGTACCGCCCACCAGTCGAGCGTCACTTCCGAGATCGGCACGGGAATGTATTTTCTCGCTTCGAGCGGCACCATGTCGGGAAGATTTTTCTCGTCGGTCGTCGGTATGCGGATGAAGACCACGAAAGACGCGCCGATCGAGATCGACATGCCGGAGTCGACCGTCGTCGTGTTCGATTCCTTCAAGACATCCTTGAGCGCCTCCGCGATCTTCTCCGCCGGCAAGACCGCCGAGCGGCCGAGGTCGCTTCCGGCGTACGGGCCGAGGCCGATCTCGCCGTAGGTCTCAAGCACCGCACGGCCGCTTTTTTTCTTGAGCTGGACGATCTTGATCGACGAGGAGCCGATATCAATGCCAAGCACGCTTGCAGACTTCTTTGCCGGAAATATTTGATTGAGCAGATTTGAAAACGGGTTTGCCATTCCGCATTATTATACCATATAATGAGGGAAATTTAACATGTTCAATACTTTTATCGAACGCCTGCTCTCGCTCATCCTGCCCAAAGACGCGGATATTCTCAAAATCGAGCGCATGTCCGCCTCCGAGCTCGCCGAAACGATGCCGGAGGCCGACCCGCTTCCGGACGCCGGCCACAAAGCTCTCTTTCACTACAAAGATCCGCTCGTCCGCGCGGCGATCTGGGAGATCAAATACAAAGGCAACAAAATAATTGCGGGAAAACTTGCAAAATTGCTGCATGAATCCATCATTTCACAGATCGCGGATGCCGCGGCATTTGCAAACTTCACCGATCCGCTCCTTGTGCCGATCCCGGCGAGCGGCTCGACCATACGCGAGCGCGGTTTCAACCAATGTGAGCTCATTGCGAAAGAGTTGGAAAAGATCGACGGCAAAAATACCTTCACCGCAAGCTTCGACGCCCTGAAAAAGATCACCGACACGCCGCACCAATCCAAACTGAAAAACCGCGCCGAACGATTAAAAAATCTCAAAGGAAGTTTCGGCGCGGACCCGCTCAAAATAAAAGATCGAAACATCATTCTCCTCGACGACGTCATCACGACCGGCGCGACCATGCGCGAAGCCGAGAAAACCCTCCGCCGGGCAGGCGCAAAGTCCGTCATCTGCTTTGCCCTCGCGCATTAGAAATCAAACTCAAAACAAGAGCCGCGACCTTCGGTCGCGGCTCTTGAGTTTATTTCCCGACCTTCCGGTGTTTAAAGAATTCCACCTGCCGCAACCGCTTTTTCGCCTCCGCAAGCGTCCGATAGCTTCCAAATTTCTTCCCCGTCGTCTCCGACATCACCACATATTTACTTTTGAGTTTTTTGATCATTTCATTATATGACTTGTGTTCAACATGAAACCAATTATAACCAAAAAAAATAATCCGAATGTAAAATTTCTTCAGATATCCTGGAAAGCAGTTTTTGTTTTAAAAGAGATTGCTCTATACCATTCGACCTCGCTATTTGTTTCTAAAGCTAGACTAGCAAACTCTTGCCAAAGTTTTTTGATTTCAATTGAAGTAGGTTTTCTTTCTGCTTTATATGCATTACTTAACAACTGTTTAAAATCTGACAAAGAAATAGGAATTATTTTTGCTTTTCCACCATACTTTTCAATATTCGTCCTATAAAGAACATAGTAGTGGGCGATTGTTGCTCCACTTAACTGGGGTGCAATAAAAATACAATAGACATCTTTGTTTGTACTTTTCTTATAATCTCCATAATGTCGGGCAACTGGTTCTCCTTCCATTTCATATTGTTTATGCCCTGAGGATATTGTAACTTCAACAATTGTCTCAAAATCTTTATATTTGCAAGTAATATCAGCAATGTTACCTGCAGCGGTGTATAAAGGAATACCATTGTCATCAATTTTAAAGTTGCCTGAAATATCGCCATCATTTAACATAGCGAAGGCACGCCAAATATTCCATTCAAAAAATAATGGTGGATCAGCAATTTCTTTCTTCTCTATCTCATCAAAAGTTTTAATAATATCTTCATACTCCTGATATGTTTTGAGTTTCGCTTTTTCAGTAATAACTAACTGATTTGTTTTTTCAATAATAATTCCTTGGTAAATATCTTTTAATCGTTCAATTTCCATTAACTCCAAATCTTCAGGTTTAACACTTGATCCTTTTACTATAATCTTTTCTATCAGCAATTTTTTATCGTCAGTAAGGAGGAGTGGTAAATCAGGATTGAAAAGATATTTCTTATATTCTTTTTCATCATCTTTAAATTTACTATCCTTGGATATATTCTCCAAGATATATTCCAAGTCTTTTAGTCTTTCTGGAATCACGTGGACCTTAACCGTACGAGGATCAATAGTAAATATACCCGTTGCTCGAAGATAACGAACAGCAGCATCGGCATAATCAAGATGATTTCTTCTTTTTGTTAAAATAAACTTTTTGAGAGAAATGTCTTTTGATTCTCTTATAGCTATATCATGACTTTCTATCTCTTGTTCAAAAAGAGCGGTTAATTCAGATAGAAAAGTATTTAGTACAAAGGTTTTATAACTGATTCTATTAGCTCTTAAAGTCTTTATTCCTGCTCTAAATTTTTCTATTTTATTTTTTATTATTCTATAGTTCGCAACATTCGTAAGCTGTACTACGAATAATGCAATCTCGGTCTTTGAAATATTCTCCAGATCATAAATTAACCTCATTAACTCTAAATAAGGCTTTACGTTAAAAATATTATCCTTATCAGGATGGTAAGGTGAGGACAATTGAAATTTTAAAAGTTGGCGTAAAAATATTTCTTCTGGTCTTTTCCCGTAGATAAATCTTTTACCAGCTTCAGTAAGTTGAATTGTTGGTTTTAAATCAACCAAACCTAATGATTTTGGAGCACGATTTATTCTATCTCTTGCTTTAAAAGCAATATCGCCAGTTACACTGCCTTCTGAAAAACCTTGTTTGATAAGGGCTGAATAAAATTCTTTCTGTGTTTCCGTATTCCAAGTTTTACCAGTAAAGTTTTCTGTTAAAAACTTAATCTCATCAATCAACTTATGTGGTGATCTAGGAGAAGTTACAAAAAATATTGTTTTCTTACCTGTAATATCTGCCATAATTATTTCCAAAATATTGTCTCGTCTTCGGGAACAGCTGAACGTTCTTGAAGAAGGTCATTCCCAGAATTAATATAATGTTCAACCCTCGATACAACCGTTTTAAATGATTTATCAGAAATATCACAACCAATAAAATTACAACCGTTTTTAATTGCTGCGATAGCAGATGAGCCACTTCCTACAAATGGATCACACACAACAGCTCCTTTTTTTGCACTTGCATTTATCATAATTTCAAAAATTTCCACCGGTTTCTGTGTGGGATATTTAGCGTTATGAATCCGTTTTATTCTCCAAATATCTGGGAATGACCTGCTTTGTATTTTTTGATTATTACCATTTGTAGCAAACATTATAAATTCATGTCTACGTCTAAAATAATGACCCATTCCAACATTTACCTTATCCCACACTAGAACATTTTTCACATCAAAATATTTCCGGATTACAGGACCGAGTGATAGCAACGAAAAAGAATCAAACATGATATAAATATGTCCGATATCTTTCTTTAAAACACGCTTGCATTCTGAGAGAAAGAGATCATAGTTTTCTTCCGTATCTTGAAATTCATCAAACCACTTACTGTCCATCTGACCTTTTTGTGAATAACTACCAACAATGCGTCCTTTACCCAATTTTAGTTTATTGTTCATTCCAGAATATGCTGGATCGGTAACAATTAAATCTATGCTCTCATTTGGGAGAGATTTTAAAAAATTTATGCAGTCATCTTGTCTTATTTGTACCGAACTGTTTTCATTATAGAAAATAACTTCTTCTTTCCTACTATCACTAGTATGAAAATTCATCGCGAGATTTATATCTGTCTTGTGAGCTAACTGTTTCATAATGCAATTGTATCACTTCTAAATTTTAATTACTATTTATATTCTGAATACTATACATAACTAGAATAATCCTAAGTTCTATGCTAATCTTTTGCGATACGGAGACGTGGCTGAGTGGTCGAAAGCGCCTCACTGCTAACGAGGTGGACCCGTTAAACGGTCTCGTGGGTTCGAATCCCACCGTCTCCGCACACAATATAAATAGATAAATACCTGCTCTTGTCGTTCAATGGATAGGACGTTTCCCTCCGAAGGAAGCAATGTCGGTTCGATTCCGGCCAAGAGCACAAAGTGCAAGTACTTGAAAACCGCTGCGACCAAAGGATAAATCAATATGCTAAAATACCTTCACTGTGAAAAACGAATTTACCGATAAAAAAGTCCTTCTCGTTGGCCTTGGCATCCTCGGCGGCGGGGTCTCGATCGCGAACTGGCTCGTGAAAGCCGGCGCCAAGCTCACGATCACGGACTCGAAGCCCAGGGAATATTTTGCCGACTCCATCCGAGAGATACGCGACCATGTCACCTATATATTTGGCGACTGCCCGGAGGAAGCCGTGCGCGATGCCGATGCGATCGTGCTCAACCAAGCCGTGCCGCAGACGAATCGCCTTGTCATCCTTGCGGAGTCGCTCGGCAAGCCGATCTACAACGAGTCCAAGATCTTTTACGGTGAATGCGAAAAAAGGATCATCGCCGTCACCGGAACCCGCGGCAAGACCACGACGACGAACTGGATCGCGCACTTGCTCGGCGAATCCGCGCTCATCGCCGGCAACTCGCCCGAGCGGGCGCTCCTCTCCGTCCTGCCAAAGACGAAAAGCGCCGAGTGCAAGATAATTGTGAATGAGATCCCCTCCTTTCAGCTCGAACGCTTCAGCCACGCGCCCGAGATCGCCGTCATCACCAATATTTTCATCGACCATCTCTCGCGGCACGGCACGATGGAAAACTACGCGCTCGCAAAAGCGAATATTTTCAAATACCAGGGCAAGGACGGCAAGCTGATATTGAACGAAGACAATCCATGGACCGCATTTTTCCTCAAACAGGATCCGAAAGGCGAGGTGTGGTTCTTTTCCATGAAGAAACTGCCGAAACAAAAGAACGGCATCTACTATGACGCCGGATGGATCTGGTTCAAGTCGGAAAAAGCGGAAAAGATCGCCGATGCAAAGGACTTTGCCAAGGTCTGGGGCGAGCACAACCTCGCAAACCTCCTCTCGGCCATGCTTGCGGCGCGCCTTGCGGGAGAGAGCTGGACGAACATCAAAAAAAGGATGAAAAACTTGCCGCAGATACGCTTCCGACAGGAGCTCGTCGCAGTCCACAAAAAGATAGATATCGTAAACGACACCGCGGCGACCTCGCCCGAGGGCGGCATGGCGGCGATCGAGCGCTTTGCCGCGCCGACCTGCGTGCTCATCGCGGGCGGCACGGATGCAAGCCTCGACTATGCGGACTGGGGCAAGATCGTGGCAAAGCGGATGAAGCCGGAAAATATCGTTTTGATCGGCGGCAGCGCCACCAAAAAAATGCTCGCCGAGCTTGGTAAATATATTGATACTGCAAAGATCGCCGTAAAAGAAACACTCGGGGAATGCGTCGATATTGCGTTTGAAAAAGTATTGAAGCTCAAACAAGCGGCGGGAAAAACGAAATACAAGCCAATGATTCTCTTTTCTCCCGCCGCGAAAAGCTTTGAGAAATTCAAAAACGAGTTCGATCGCGGAGAAGCGTTCAACCGGATCGTGAAGGAGAAGATGAAATAAAAAAGAGCGGCGCCCTTCGGGCGCCGCAATTTTATTTATTCTTCACGCCGTTCTCGTGATCAAAATCATCGATATTCATGTGGCGGGAAAATTTGAGGAATCCCCGCTCGATGAACCAGAAAAGCAAGAAAACGATGAGCGCGGAAATGGCGCCGATGAGCGCGAGGGTGAAAAACCCGAATCCCGCCGCGATACCAATGCCGGCCGCGACCCAAAGGCCAGCCGCTGTCGTGAGACCGGTCACTTTGTTGTCCGGCGTGTGAAAGATGAGCAATCCCGCGCCGATGAAGCCGATGCCGCTGATGACCGATGAGGCGAGGGCGAGCGGACTGATCACCGAAGGGTTGCCGTATATGGCAATGACATTTTCAGATATGAGAATGAAGACCGCCGAGCCGAGGGAGACCATGGCATAGGTCCGCATGCCGGCGCGCTTGCCCGCAAAGGTCCGTTCAAGTCCGAGGAGCGCCCCAAGCCCGAGAGCGACGGCGACGCGGACGATCATTTCGACAGTGGTGATGGCGATCATGGTGAATGCAATTACTCTTGATAACGGAAACAGTATAGCATATCCACGCCCGTCCGCGGAATGCTACAATAGCCGCATGCACATCTCCGACGCGATCGAAAAATATTTCCGCCTGGAAGAATCAAAGAAAGCCGCGCTCAAAAAGCTCGGCGTAAAAACGATCGCGGACCTGCTCTATCACTTCCCCGCGCGCTACGGCGACACGTCGGAAAAAAGAAATATCGGATCGCTTCTCGCCGGTGAAAAGGCCGTGGTCTTCGGCAAGATCTCCGCGCTCAAAACGAGCAAAGGGTTCAGGACAAAGATCCCCATGTCCGAGGCGAAGATCGAGGACGAGTCGGGAATGATCAAAGCGGTGTGGTTCCACCAGCCGTACATCGCAAAGATGATCCACGATGGCGCATTCGTCCGCGCGGACGGCAAAGTCTCGGAGAGAAAAGGCGAGCTGTATCTTTCCAATCCCAAAATAGAGACGATCGCGAACATGCCGATCGGCGTCGGCGACTCGCTCTTCGGCGAGGAGGGCGAGGCGCATTCGCTCTATCCCGTCTATCCCGAAAGCCGCGGCATTACGTCCAACTGGTTTTATCACGCCGTGCAGAAAATATTCGGCATGGGAATATTGGATCATGTTTCGGATGCGATCCCGGAACACATTCTCGACGCGTACAATCTCCCCTCCTTGAAGACCGCGCTCGTCTGGATCCACACTCCGCAAAAAGAGGACCACGCGCTCGCCGCGCGGAAACGTTTTGCCTTTGAGGAAATATTTTTCATCCAATTGCAGAAAAAGAAGGAGCGCATCGCCTGGGACAAAGATCCCGCATACATCATAGAAAAAAAACCGGAAGAGATCGCGGAATTCGTCGAGCGGTTTCCGTTCAAAGCGACCGAGGCGCAAGAAAGAGCGATCGAGACGATCCTCGCCGACTTCAAGGCCGGACATGCGATGGCGCGCCTGCTCGAAGGCGATGTCGGCAGCGGCAAGACCGCGGTCGCGGCAGCGACGGCGTTTGCCATCGTCACCTCGCGCCCGAAAAATGATTTCGGCCTGCCTGCGCAGGCAGGCAACTTGCAGGTCGCCTACATGGCGCCGACCGAGATCCTGGCAAAGCAGCATTTCGAATCGTTCATCGGATATTTCACTCACCTCGGCATCCAGGTCGGGCTCATCACCGGCAAGGAATGCAGGAAATTCCCATCGAAAGTAAACCCGAAAAGCTGGACCGCCATTTCCCGCGCGCAACTCCTCAAGTGGGTGGCGAATGGAGAGATACCGATACTCATCGGCACGCATGCGCTCATCCAAAAGTCCGTAAAATTCAAACATTTGGCCTACGCGATCATCGACGAACAGCATCGCTTCGGCACATTGCAGCGACAAAAATTGACTAGAAAAGAAGGCTTGCATCCGCATCTCCTTTCCATGACCGCGACGCCGATCCCCCGCACACTCGCGCTCACCATATATGGCGACCTCGATATCACCCTGCTCGACCAAATGCCCGTGGGCAGGAAACCGATCGTGACGGAGATCGTCTTGCCGAAGGACCGCGACGCGACCTATGAAAAAATAAAAAGTGAGCTCTCTCTCGGAAGACAGGCGTATGTCATCTGCCCGAGGATCGATGTCCCCGATCCGGAAAAAGAAAGCGCGATCATTGCAAAGTCGGTCAAAGAGGAAGCGGAACGGCTGAAGCGCGACGTGTTCAAAAAAAATACCATCGGCATTCTGCATTCCAAAATGCCGCAAAGCGAAAAGGAAAAAGTGATGAACGATTTCAAATCGGGGAAAATACAGATCCTGGTCGCCACGTCCGTCGTCGAGGTCGGCGTGAATGTGCCGAATGCGACGATCATCATCATTGAAGGCGCCGAGCGCTTCGGCCTCGCCCAATTGCATCAGCTCCGCGGCCGGGTCCTGCGGAGCGATCATCAGGCATACTGCTATGTCTTTGCCGAGACCAAATCCGAAAAGACCGTCGAGCGTTTGCGCGCGTTCAAAAATTCCTCAAACGGCTTCGAGCTCGCCGAATACGACTTGAAACTTCGCGGCGCGGGAGAGCTTGCAGGCGGCAAACAGTGGGGCATCACGGACATCGGCATGGAAGCGATCCGCAATATCAAGATGGTGGAAGCCGCGCGCACGGAGGCGGAAAAGATCCTGCGCGAGGACGAGAGTCTTTCCCGCTTCCCGCTCATTCGGGAAAAGTTAGCGGAGCGGAAAACGGAGGAAATTCATTTTGAGTAAATTGCGGAAAGAACTTTTTTGGGATACTATCCCTCGCATGGACGTGTAGCTGTTTTCGTTAGGCAAGTTCGACAATATGGACGTGTAGCTCAGCTGGTTAGAGCGCGAAGCTTATACCTTCGTGGTCCCTGGTTCGAATCCAGGCACGTCCACCGATATCATCGGATCGAGGAATATCCTCCCGGCACGCCTTTCTTTGAAAGGACGATCTGCCACAGTTGGTTTTTCCTGGCCCGGAACGACCCAGCGCACGCAAGCAGATAATATCGCCACATGCGGCGGAACCGTTCGTCATAGTGTGATTTCAGGGTATCCCAGTTTTTTTCAAAATTCTCGTGCCATGCCATGAGCGTGATGTCGTAATACGCGCCAAAGTTGTGCACGTCCTCGATCACAAACAATCCCTCGACCGCTTTTGCGATCTGCGCAAGCGACGGGATCATCGAGTTCGGAAAGATGTATTTCGCGATCCATGGGTCGGTCCTTTTGACGGATCGGTTGTTACCGATCGTATGCAGGAGAAAAAGACCGTCATCGGCAAGCGATCGGTGCGCCACCTTCATGAACGTCCGATAATTCTTTTGTCCGACATGCTCGAACATGCCGATCGAGACGACATGGTCGAAGGTTCCCTCGATGTCGCGATAATCCGCAAGCCGCGTCTCGACGGCAAGACCTGCGCACAATGCGTCCGCCAATTCCTTTTGTTTCTTAGAGACGGTGACGCCGGTCATACGCGCACCGTACCGCTCTGCCGCGTATTTCATGAAGCTTCCCCACCCTGAGCCGATATCGAGCACCGTCTGGCCGTTTCGCACCCCGATCTTTTTGCAAACAAGGTCCAATTTCGCCTCCTGTGCTTCGTTCAGATCTTTCGCGCCTTTCCAATATCCGCATGTATAGACCATGCGCGGATCGAGCATCGCGCGATAGAGATCGTTGCCGATATCATAATGCCTTTTTCCGACCTCGAAAGATCTCGACCGTTTACCGGGATTGGCGATCGCGTCCCACGCGATCGCAAAGACGAGCTTCCAATTTTTCATCACCGCGCGGTCGAGATCCGCGGAAAGGACCTTGTGAAAAAATTCATCGAGCCGGTCGCAATCCCACCAGCCGTCCATGTAGGATTCGCCGAGGGCGATGGAACCGTCGCGCAATACCCGATCGTAAAATTCTTCCCTGCGGATCTGCGGGTCCCATGGATCTTTCCCGTTGATCGTAACCCCGGCAAGCGACAAGAGATCATGCATTATTTTCTTGCTTTTTTTCATATGTTCCGAATATTCGCATTATACGCATTTTGCCTCATTTGTGAAATCCGCAGGCGGTGCTAGACTTGTTCCGTGGAACAAAAGAAAGAAATCTGGTTTCGCGCAAAGCGATACGGCCTTGGTTGGTACCCGGTCTCCTGGCAGGGATGGGTGATCACTCTGCTGTATGTCGTCATCATACTGCGGACTTTTTCATGGGCTGACAAAATGTCGCATTCGGGGAGCGACACGCTCATTGCGTTTGCCCCGCCATTCATCGTCATCACCGGATTGCTCCTCGTCATCTGCTATAAAAAAGGAGAGATGCTGAAATGGAGATGGGGAAATAAATGATAAAAAAGCGGCGCCCGAAGGGCGCCGCTTTTTTGCATCGTATGCTTATGCCTGCTCGGCTGTCTCTTTCTTTTTCGGCATGATGCCGTTTGCGATCAAAAGCTTCTCGAAATCTTCCCGCTCGATCGTCTCGACTTCCACAAGCCTGTTTGCGATCGCATCGAGCGCTTTCCGGTGGTCGGTGATGATCTTCTGCGCGCGGCCCATGCTTTCATTCATGATCCTGGCAACTTCCGCGTCGATATCCGCGCCGATCTTCTCCGAATATTCCTTGTCTTCGACACCCTTGCCGAACATCGCCCGTCCACCTTCGCCTTCAAGCGCGATCGGACCGAATTTGTCCGACATGCCGTATTTGGTCACCATGTCGCGCGCAAGCGCCGTGGCCACTGAAAGATCGTTTGACGGACCCGTCGTCAGATCGCCGAAGACCGTCTTCTCCGTCACGTAGCCGCCGAGCGATACCGCGATGTCATCCAAAAATTCTTTCTTTGATTGCAATCGTCTATCCTCGAACGGCAAGTGGAGCGTGTAGCCGCCGGCGCGTCCGCGGGCGATGATGGAGATCTTGTGCACCGGATCGGCATGCGGAAGGACCGAGGAGACGAGCGCATGTCCCGCTTCGTGGTACGCGGTGATCTCTTTTTCTTTCTTGGAAAGGATATGGCTCTTGCGCTCCGGGCCCATCATTACTTTTTCAATGGATCGGATCAGGTCGAACTGCGACACTTTCTGCCTGCCCTCCCGCGCCGCAAGGATCGCGCCTTCGTTCATGAGCGAGTAGAGGTCCGCGCCGGAAAAGCCCGGCGTCCGCTCCGCGATGACGCGCAAATTCACATCCTCCGCAAACGGTTTTTCTTTTGCATGGACTTTCAGTATCGCCTCGCGGTCATTGCGATCCGGCAGATCGATGATCACCCTTCTATCAAATCTTCCCGGCCGCAGGAGCGCAGTATCCAAAACATCCGGCCGGTTCGTCGCCGCCATGACGATCACTTTTTCATTTTGCTCGAAGCCGTCCATTTCGACGAGGATCTGATTGAGCGTCTGTTCGCGCTCGTCGTTGCCTCCGCCCATGCCGCCGCCTCGCACCCGTCCGACCGCGTCTATTTCATCGATGAAAATAATTGCCGGCGCCGCGGATTTTGCCATTTTGAACAGGTCGCGGACGCGGCTTGCTCCGACACCCACGAACATTTCCACGAATTCGCTTCCGGAGATGGAGAAAAATGCGACGCCCGCTTCACCGGCAACCGCCCGGGCAAGCAATGTCTTTCCCGTGCCGGGCGCGCCCATCAAAAGGATGCCTTTCGGGATCTTTGCGCCGATATCGAGGAATTTTTTCGGATTTTTCAAAAAGTCCACCACTTCCGCAAGCTCCTCTTTCGCTTCTTTTGCGCCCGCGACATCGGCAAAGGTCACCCGCTGTTTCTTGTCGCTTGGCAGTATGATGCGCGCTTTTGACTGGCCGAAATTGAGCGCTTGCATTCCCGTCCCGCGCATCTGCCGCATGAGCATCCAGGCAAAGAGACCGATGACGATGAGCGGAATGACGAATGGCGCAAGATTCCAGAACCAATAACTGAAGCCGGTGCTGCTTTCGATCGAAATGTTCACGCGATCAAGCGCGGCCGAATTCACTTTGTAATTCGCAAGTGTCTCCGTAAGCGCCACGCCTTCTTCTTTTTTGGAAGTTTTGACGACCGGAGTTTGCGCGGACGCATTCGCCGCCGTGCTTGTCGCGGTCGATGTCGCGTAGGTGATCGTCAGATCATCGCCCGACACGTCGATCTTGGAAACGATCCCCGCATTGATATCACTCGCCACTTGCGAGAGCGGGATGGATTGCTCTGAAGCGCCGCCCGAAAAAATGACCGAATACAGAACGGATACAATAATAAGGATGAGGATCGCATTTGCGATCTTCGAGAACGACGACATCGGCCCGCCGGAAAAGCCCGGGATCTTGCCCCTGCTTCCCTGTTTTTTCGCCGGTTTTTTGTTCTTTGGATTGTCCATAGGTCCGGGAAATATAGCACAGATTTCGGATTTTATAAATATCTGCTACTATTGCCGCATGACACCGTTTGCCCAAAACAGAAAAGCGCATTTCAACTACGAGATCCTTGAAAAGATCACGGCGGGTATCGAGTTGCTTGGTTTCGAGGTGAAGGCAGTGAAAGCCGGGCGTATCACGCTTGACGGCGCATATACGATCGTCCGTGGCGGCGAAGCGTTCCTCGTCGGCGCGCAGGTCACGTCCATCCAGCCGAAGAACACACCGAGGGACTACGACGAACGCAGAAACCGCAGGCTTTTGCTGACCAAAAAGGAGATCGCGCGCCTCGCCAACATGGAAAATAGCAAGGGTTTGACAATCATCCCGATTTCAGTGTATAATATTGGCCGCAAGATCAAAGTGGATCTTGGCATCGCCCGGGGGAAAAAGAACAGAGACAAGCGCGAATCGATAAAATCGCGCGAATCGTCCCGGGAGATGGACAGAACGTTGAAAGGAAAATAAAAACCATGGGGATGATCGGCCTAGACAATTGACCAATTATCCGCGCGGCAAAGTGGAGCAACCTTGTGAACTCCTAAATCTACCAAGGAAACTGCAAATGCTAAAAACATTTCTTCAAAAGTAGCGAGCGTTGTATCACCATTTATGGCGACCGCTCCTGCTTTCGCTTACGCATTAGCCTAAGCGACATGTCGCCTGCCGACGCCTGATAGGCGGCGCGACGTGCAATATATTCAGGATATATTCCGCGGATCCTCGACGCGGAATGAAATAAGAGGATCGGATCGCAGACATTTTGTTCATTTCAAGTGTGCGATCTCAAATTTGCCTTCGGGCAAAAATAGATGAACTAGACTTTGTAGAAGCGCGACTAATACTCATTTGCACGGCGGTTCGATTCCGCCCATCTCCACATAGGCAGAGCCAACAGGCTCGATTTCACTACAAACCCTTTTGAGCACTGTATATTTTGGTGTTTGATAACCTTTTATTTTGTCAAACAACAAATTAACCTCAAAAAGGAATGAAAAGAACTTTTGTTTTTCAAAGACATTCACTTTTTCCCATATAGAATAAGGGTTTTTTAGTATGCCTAGCATTTTATCCAGGGCTGTTTGATAAGGTACGGCATAGTCATATTCTATGGCACCATCTGATTTAAGCTTATTAAGCTCGTCAGCCAACTTTTCAATCTTGCTTTCATATTGGGAAATAACAAGTGGTATTTTTGCTTTCGCAGCTAATTCAAGGTAAGTATTAATTTCAGTTTCACATTCCTGTTTTCGTTTCTCATTTGTAACAGCTTCAATAACACATTCTTTCTTGTCTTTTTCTTTTGCCCTTTCAAAAATAACTTTGGCAAGCTCGGTAACATCATCATCTGTAGTCATTTCCAATAGCAAAGCTTTAAATTTTTCTTCAATATCTTTTTTGCGTATAACAGAACTTTTAAGTGGGCAATCTTTTGTTTGGCAAAAATAGTATGGATAGCGTTCTCTTTTGCCCTGCGACCACGCAGCCGTAAGTTTATGGTTGCAGAAAGCACAGTTAACTAATTGTCTAAGCGGAAATTCTTCGCGAACATCTTGTCGTATTTTTGTAGTATTTATTGGTCGGTTAATTTTATTCTGAACAGCCTCAAACATTTCAAGGCTAACGGTTGGTTCATGAATACCTTTTCGTCTTGTCACTTCCCATGCTGGAAATTCAATAAAACCTGCATAAAAAGGTTGCGTAAGTATGCTTTTAACTGACGTAATATATTTTTCTGCGGACTGTTTTCCAAAAACTTTTACCTCTTTCAAAAAAGATGCTCCGTCTATAAACTGCTGAAAACGACCGGAGAAAAAACCTTCAAAAAGTTCTTTGATGTATTTATTTTGCTCATTCGGTACATCCTTCTTGCCGTCAGTCATTTTCACTTTTTTGTAGCCACACAGAGGGTGAAAAGCCCAATATCCGCGTTCTAAACATGCCTTTTGTTTTTGTATTACCTGTCGTTTATTCTGTTCACGTTCAAGTTGGTTATGAGCTGCCTGTATAGTTTCAACAAATTTATCTTCGGGCTCGTCCCCAAAAACAAAGTTTGAACAAATAGGTAAAGCGTTTCTGGCGGATAATGCCGTTCTAAGTTTAAAATGAAATTCTGTATCACGAGCCAAACGTTTTAAATCATCAAAAAGAATTGCATATTTTTTATAAGGATGTTTATCAAGGTATAAAAGTAACTCTCGCATGGCAGGACGTTTCATAAAATCACCACCTCCCGAAGCTGTATCTAAAAATACTTTTTCAATTTTAAAATTGTGTTGCTTTGCAAGCTGTTCATTTCTAATTTCCTGGCTATCAAGACCGCTTCCCTCAAGTTTTTGCTTTTCCGAAGATACGCGACAATAGCTTAAGGCTATTTCGTAGTCTTTAATATCAAGTTTTTTATTTTTTGTTTTTAATTTCTTGCTCATAATTTTTTCGTTCTTGCTTAATAATTGTTTCAGCCATTCCTTGTAAATATCCGATTATCTGGGTTAGTCGTTCATCAGAAATATTTTGTTTAATATATTTTCTCGCTTCTTCCAAACTAATTATTAATGTGTCTACAGCATAAATGCCTTCGCGCTCGACGAGCAGTCTAGCATTTTTATTCAGATTCAAGGAGTGCGGTATATTATTTTTTGTTCCAATTTCTTCCATTTTTTGCCATGAAAAAAGACGTCGTTGCCGACGTCTAATAGTTATCATCTTACAGCTGGGTACCGTGTTCAGAAAATTTTTTTCTGTGGATAACTTGTTTCTAATTATTAACTATGGATATGGCTTAAAATATGGTATTATTGCCAGCGACAATTGAATAAGTAAGTAATCTAAACCAGTAGCAATTGCTGGCACGATGAAAGAAAGTCAGGACATGCATAAAGAACCCATCATGGGGTTGCATGTCCTGCCGTATTGGGAAACTGATACGAGAGACTTCGGTCTCTACCCGTGGTGGGCTCTTTGTGTCTCACCATGGGAAAATTTATTGGCAATAATAATAAAAATATGAGTATCCTAGGCGGCTTAATAGCATTACTTCTTTGCTTGATAATATACTTTTTACCAAGCATCATCGCTCACCGTGACGGACACAAACAGGCAGCAGCAATATTAGTCCTGAACATTTTTCTCGGTTGGACAATTTTAGGCTGGATTGGAGCGTTAGTGTGGGCATTCACTGAATAAGTATTACCATGTGCGAATATTACAGTTCGGAGTTATAATTGCACCCATGGACACGGAAAAACAAGTTGCTACCAACTCAACAGAAATTATCAAATGCATTGCCTGCCAAACAGGAAAAATGTCTTCGCAAACGGAAAGACTTCTTTTCGGTCTCATCGTGCTCGATAGTATCATTTGCGATGCCTGCGGAGCGACATTAAGAAAATCTGGCAACGATTGGAAATTCGCAAAGATAAACGACAAAAACAACGACATTTGGAAAACATACCACCGTGAAATACTCACTGCCCGTGAATGGTTGGCGATTAGCAACGACGGCATGTCCGATGCACGACAAAGAGAAGCCGACATCAAACGGTGGCTTGAACTGTTAAGCACAGGTGCAATTAAAATCAGTTTCAAGGGCGTTCAAACACCAGTTATTTTGAGAGGTGGTGAAGAAATACTTTTTGCATTGCCGAATGTTACCTTGAAAGAGCCGAGAGCAGTGAGAAAAACAAGGGGTGGCTATGCTGGACCGAGTTTCCGTGTCGCCAAGGGGGTATCGTTTAGAATGGGAAGCTTTGCTTCAACTAGTGAATCACATCAAGAGATACGCAACATTGATAGCGGTATCTTAACCGTTACCTCGGAACGTCTCGTGTTCTCTGGAAAAATGAAAACCATAAACGTTGATTTGAAAAAGATTGTGCAGGTTGACCCGTTTACGGACGGCATAGCCTTACACAAAGAAGGCAGGGAGAAAACACAATATCTCGTCTGGAATCAAAACGGTCTTCACATGCAGCTTTCCCAGAGCGGCAGAAGTTACAACGAGCCCGTCAGCGGACTCATTCTCAAATGCATCATGGAGGGTGCCATACGAAAGTCTAATTAATCTAGGTGCTACCACACTGTCATCCCGCCCAGGCAGTGAAATTCGCCCGACAAACGCTTTGTCAGCATGAATCGCAGTTCTCATTAACATACACCATTCATGGCTGAATCGGTGCCATTTCAGTGGAAATTATTATTTGTACTTATTTTGCGATAAAAATTCACTGAAAAAACACTGCGAAATGAGTAACAAAACTACTACAAATCTTGTGCGGAAACTATCGCGTTTTCATGGAGATACGTTGAAGAATAAGGGTATCATGGGAATAATTTCCGTACATTGGCTATAGCTAATTTTGTTACATGTACGATAGTCCAGATTCAGTTGTTTTCAAGCCGAAATCTTGTAGCAAAACTATGCGTATTCAGCTTGCAAAACTATCTGGATTTCAGGGAGATACGTTGAGACATAAGGGTGAATTGGAATCACTTTTGCAAGGAATGATTTTTTAGTTTTGCTACATTTTAATTTCAGTTTCTTCCTTAATTTTCTTTATTGCCTTTTTAAAATAGTTTTTATCTATTTCACATGCTGTCAAATCGTAGCCTGCTTTATGACAAGCAATAGCAATCGTTCCACTACCTAAATGAGTATCAAGTATTTTATCTCCCTTTTTTGCAAACATCTTTAAAATCCATTCGTACAGCTCAACTGGTTTTTGCGTTGGGTGAATTTTATTTCTATTTTTTCTAACGCTGTATCTAAATATTTTTGAAGGCTTATCTAAAGAAGTCCACGCCATTTCCGCCATAGAAAAATTATTTAAAGATTCTGGCTGATTTTTATCCCATATAATAAAACACCTGTTGTATTTATTTTGTGTCCAAAGATAACCGAAATAGTTTCCACCCCACACTATCTGATTTTTTGAAACTCGGAAAAGCTCTTTGAAGTACTCGTCGTCTGGCTTAATATCCCACTTAGAGTATTCATCCATGTTAAATTTATAATCGCCGCCCCTCTTTGTTTTATTTAATATCCCGTACGGTGGGTCAACTATAGCCAAATCAAAATACTTATCTTCGTATCTGGCCATGAGTTTTTTATTATCCTCATTCGTTATTTTTATTTTAGCACCATTCATGTATTAGTTTTTTACAGAGAATTTATTTATTGTCAAAGTAGAAATATTGCTACTAATATCTTTCCCTAAATTATTCACAATGATGTTATCAAAATCGGCATAATCAATATCTCTTATTTTATTATCAATGTGATTATACAGATATTCTGAAAAAGTGCTTGCGCGAATAATAACTATTGGTGCTGATCGAATATCATGCAAAACAGCAGGAACATATCTTGGAGTAACGACTATTGTATACTCGCCGCCAATTTTTCTTCTGTGCTCCGCCAACCTGCCAGCATTCAATCCAGATAATTTATTTTTTGTTGATTTTGCATCTACAGCAAATTTCTTTTTCTTCGTGATGTAAAGGCATTCCAAATCCGCATTACCAGCCCCGCCAACTTTTTTTGCTTCAACGTTTACAAACATGTTAAAACCGTCCGTTAAAATATCCTCAAATAAGTATGCCTCTGCACCCTCGTTGTTATTGGAATACTGTTCAATGAGTTTTGGCAAATTAAGTAGTCCGTATTTCAAATCATCTCTATCTTCCCCGATTTCTTCCAGCAGCACTTGTGGGTAAAAATTGTATATTTGCTTAATTACGTCAATTTTTAATCGCTCTGGGTCTTCCAATTGCAGTGGTTTTTCATCAAAAGGATACTCGCTCATCAATCTACGGCAAAGATTCATAAGTTGCGGGTTAAGTGTTACAAAATTGCGAGTTATTTTTCTATAGGTACTTTTGCCCTGGAGTAATTTACAGATAACCTCGCCCCTGGTTTTCTCCAAAATGCCAGCGTTCTGAAAAAGTTCGCTGACATAATAATCCCATTCGTATGCAGAGTTAACGTATGTATGTTCGTCTTCTTTGAAAGCTTTTTCAATCTGACTGTCGCTCCATTTTCTAATTTTTAAAATTTCATTGATTAGTTTTTCATAATTTTCATTATTCATGGTTTCAACAAACACAAGCAAATAGGAAACTTCATAAGCATACAACCTATTCTCTATTCTTTCATCGGAAAGAAGTTTGAATATGAGCCTGAACGGATATAAATTAAAAACCTCATCTGAACCACCGTGTGGATGTTCAAATTGGATACCCCAGAGCATAGTGAAAAATATTTTACTGAGTTTTTCTCTGCTACCTATGTGTTTTAAAAATAGGTTACCTAAAGGACTAAACAAAAACCTGTCTTGCCCGTTGATGGTATCCTTATACCCGAACATATAATACGCAAGAGTGTTTATTCTGTGATTGATAGAATCTAGAGGAAGTTCGGGATTTCTTTCTTTGTAATATGCCAAATCTTTCAGTTTAAGCAATAAACCCAATTTATCCTCTTTAGAAATTGAGGTTTTAGAAAAATATTTCAGATTAGCAGCAACAGCCGTAATTAAATCAAAATCATTTGTATGCCTATATAATATCCACTTTTTTCTTTCAACTCGGTAAGTCATTTGATTTATTTAATACCAGAAACTACCTTTTTTAGCAAAAGCGGCGGAACACTTTCACCCAAACATTTTCTAATTAAAATTTCTGATGTATCACGTGGTGGGTTCCAACTTTCTGGCAGTGAACTTAGTAACATTAATTCTAAAGGGGTTAGCACTCTCGCATCGGAATACATTCCATTTTTTAGTTTTCTACCTGGGTGAACGTTCAACTGCGAACTAATAGCATCATTTCTCATTGTAATGGTTGGTGCTGGCTCATCCCACTTTATGCGACGATAAGTTGTCATATAACTTTTAATTTTCGTACCATCATCTTTTTGTGGATAATATTTTTTATTTTCAAAAGCAGATTTTCCAGTAGGTGTATTTTTCATCCACAAAATATGGTTCGCTGAATGCTCCCTTGCAAAATGCCAATGCAATTTTGAACTTTGGCCAGCCTCTAGACTTGGTAAAGAACCGATAACTTCCCTGACTGTCTTTGATTTCTCTTTAGTTGGCCAAGTCCACTGTAAACCTTTTTTGTGCATTTTTATAATTGCCCTGTTTCTTTTTTGTGGAACGCCGTATTCCGAAGTATCCATGACACGTGCTTCAATCTCATATTCTTTACCGTACAAAGTAGATAAAATTTCTTCCAGCGTAAGTAATTTATGCTTAAATGGTAATTTTAATTTCAAAAAACTTGGTACATTTTCAATGAGAATATAGCTTGGTTTTTTAATGTTTATAAAATCAATTATTTTAAAAACTAAATGATTTCTCTGGTCTTTTAGCATTGCCTTTTGGTTTCTGTTTTTCCCAGCCATGCTCATGCCCTGACAAGGGGGGGTAGCTATAAGAAAATCGATGTTTTTATCGGTATTTTTTAAAATATTTTTAAATATTTTTTTATCTAGAATATCACCAACAACCATTTTTGTGTCAGGATACAGTTTAGAGTAGAGTTTTGCTCTGTCTTCAAGTAATTCATTTGCAACTACAATTTCTATCCCAACATCTTTAAAGAATGCTTCTCCAATACCAGCACTTGAAAACAAAGATACCCCCCTTAATCTTTTTTTGAGTGCAGCAATTTTCATTTAAAAAATAAAATACCAATTTTTATACGCACTGATTATAACATCTTTTTATTAAATTGGTTCATACTGTAATTCACCGCTGTTCGTTGCTTTGACTACGCTTACCACTTTGCCGTTTACCAAATAATCAGTCATGTCTTCTTCATGCAGATAGATAGGTGGGAAGAATTGGCTTGATTCGGATACCAGAGCTATTTGTCTCTGGGTTTTATCTTCAATATATTTTTTTATGTTTGCCAAGCCGCCAATAACTGAAAGTACGTAATCACCTGTATGAACGTTTTTATCTTCGCCGTCAACAATTACATAGTCTCCGTCTTCTATATTTTTACCGTCAATATCGGACCGGTTCATTGATGAACCGACGGCACGCACGGCAAAAAGATTGCTAAAACTTTTAACAGGTAGAAGTTTCCGAGATAAGGTTAGGTTTCCCTCTACTCTTGAGTCCGCAAACATGGTGGCATCACCACAATTGGCAAGTCCTAAAATGGGTATGGAAACAATATTCTGTCTTACGGCAGAAAAAATATTTTTTTTATTTTCAGGCCGTTCCTTTTTATCACCGTCGAGCAATCCCAACTTTTTAAGGTGATACTTCACAACTTGCGGATGTTCAACTCCGATTAGCCGCCCGATATGGCGTAACCCCATTTTCTTGAGGTCGTGTTTCTGGGATAATTCGATAAGTTTTTCTTGCGTTGAATTCATAGGCTTATTGTATCTTTTTTATATTCATCTTGTCAACAGTTTATTGACATTCTATTGAACAAAGACTATTGATTTTAATAAATATGGGAGTATAATTGCTTTATCTCGGTAGTTTCTGGCCAGAGCTACGATTTCGACGAGATGTAATCTTAATTAGACAATACCGTGATTTCTCATCAAATAACAGCTATTCGGAAATTGAACCGATACAGCACGCATGAGGGCATTACCCACGTAAAGTATGACGGGGTGGTGCATCCTCGCTCGGATGTCATCAGGCTTATTGAAAATAGGACTGATTCCTTCTACGTTAAGGCGGGCTCTGCACTTGCTTGGGTTGAGGTGGTACGTCCCCTCGGACGAGACCCTTACATTCGAACTACGCCTGACTACACTGGAAGAGACAATCTTCTTTCTTTGCCCGAATGTTAAAGGGTATCAAAGGAAAAAAGAATATTGAAACATAAGCTCTCATCTAGATGAGAGCTTTTTGTTAGCATTTTCGATACCAACTTAAAAGCCATTTCGTTTTACTCTGATATAAGTTGCAATAGGTATTATCAAAACAAAAATAATTGTTCCGTACAAAATCCCAATAATATGTACGGAAGTTAAGTAAAATAGAATGTAGAGAGCGAGGAGCGTAAACAGTAGGTAGACTCCCACAAGAACTCTTAAAATTTTCCCTGGTCCAAATTTATAGAAAAAATAGTCACTATATCTTTTCCAATAATTCTTTGAGAATTCAAATGTGTTTGGATAGTCATATATAAAAAAACTAAGATAACCAACCAACGCAACAAAAAGTAGAGCGCAGAAAATTACTTGGGTATTGTCTATCTTATCAAAAGATAAGGTTTTGGTAATAAAAATCCCGTAATAGATATTTGCAAAAATATTTACCAAAAAACTAAGTACTCCGCCTATGAGAATACTCCATACGATATAGCCCCTGTTTTGTCTTTTTTCTTCTTCTGGTGACATAATTTTCGATATTATATTAATTGAAATTTAAAAGCAATTAAACTTTCTAAAAAACCCTGAATCTTTATTCTAGTTATAATTTTTATTATCCTAAATTAACACCTGATTTATCTCATAAACAAACTGAAACTAATCAAACGGGGAGAACTTTTAAATCTTTTTGCGATTAATTTTATTTTTTCGTTGACTTTCTCAATGTACGGAATAGCCATACTCTTTGCTTCGTCATACGTGATTTGTCCAGTTTTTAACAAAATTTTTATTTCTTTCAATTTTTGTACTTCTTTCATATTGCTAGGGCAGTTAACTTCAATAATAAATCTATCCAATACCTTTCTTGTGTACCTTTCAGTGTTAACATATTAAGTATTTTCAAGGGCTTTTTGTAGTGTAGGACTTGATTCGTAGTAGTGCCAAAAGCCAGCAAGGTATGTTTTTAAGGTGTTGTATGTTTTTCTGTCTATGCCCACAGATACAAGTTCAGCCCGCATTACTGCGGGCTTTTACTTTTACTGTGGAGATGAGAAAGTGCCCGGTGGCACTTTTGTGGCGGAATCGAAGACCTTGAGTATATCGCACGGAACGCAGTGAGTACGATACGAAAGGTGTACCGACCCTGTAAGGGTCGAGTTGAGCCCATCTCCACATTAGTGAATTAGTTTTATCAATTTGGTTATTCTGCCATTGTGACATAATGGTTTCTATCGGTTCCAACCTCTCCAATAGACTGTATTCTAAAATAAGATATGATTAAGAAATGACACCGGAAGAAAAACGAAAATATTTTGAAGAATTGAGCCTGTTTGATTTCAAAAGCCAACTGGCGGTGGTAGATTATGCTAGTAGTGAATTAAACAAGATTATTTTTTATTTAGGGACAGGTACTTTTGTATTGTCTATAAGTTTTATTGGCTATCTTAAAACAAAAATTTTACATCCGTATGTTTTAATAGCGTCTTGGGTTTGTTTCATAATAGTTATAGTTGGACAGATAATTAATCACAGACTTTCAAAGAAAGTTGCAAATAGAAAAATAGATCTCATAAACAAATCTCGAGTTTCGGGGTTTACTATTTTATGGCAGAACGAAACAAATAAAGATCCTGATATTATTAAGTGGATTGGTTATGCAAGTAAAATAGAAAAAATCGTAATCTTTTTCCTTGCTATTGGTCTTATTTTACTTTTAAGTTTTGGAGCCATTAATCTACTCGCTAGAAATACATTTCAAAACTGGTTTAGTTAACATGTGAACATTGTTAACATCTGTTAGACCATATCACCTGCTAATTCGGTTCTTATATCGAGCATTAGTTTCCATTAGATTTGAAAACTGACCCCTTACAGGGTTGGTTTTTTATTTGACAAAATTAAAATAATGATGTAATATAAAGAACAAAGGTGGTTCTTTGAATTCGCGTAAGGAGCAGGAACATGAAACTCTTCATGTGCTGTATGCTGGCAGTGATGGGCACGCTTTCCACGGGATGCGGCGTTCGCGTCTGGTTCTCGGCTTCGTCCGGACCGTCGGGAATATACCGCGAGTGGAGAAGCTATGACAACGGGTACGTGATCGTGGTGCGCAACATGCCAAGAAAGAAGGTTGTGTATCATCAAAAGATCGTGTATCACTACGCGCATCATCCGTCGGTATCGTCCGGATATTATATTCGGCCGGTCGACGGGGTGGTCACGCAGGGACTTCACGGCAACGGCGGAGTGGACTTTCGAGCGGCCGTCGGGACTCCGGTCCGGGCGGCGGCAGAAGGAGTGGTGAGATTTGCCGGATGGAACAGGTACGGATCGGGAAATAAAATAGTCATTTCCCATCCGAACGGCACCGAGACCGTGTACTGCCATCTCTCGCGATTTTTGGTTCGAGCGGGCGATCATGTCGAGCAAGGGCGGATCATTGCCCTCTCGGGCGATACGGGGATCGTCACGGGGCCTCATCTGCATTTCGGGGTCCATGGCGCGCCCAATCCGTTTGCGAACGAGGTGCCGTATGCGCAAAGTTGGTAAATCTTTTTCAAAGGGGGCCGCGATATATCGCGGCCCCTATTTTTGTATTCCATTTTCAGATGATTTGACATGCATATTCATACGTGATATGATTTCCAGCAAGAAGGTCTTTATCTTTCAAATAAAAAGGGGTGCTATCGTGCCAAGAATAGGTATGAGCCAGGAAGTTGAAACTGCGATGCAGTTGGAACCATTGCAGGAGCAGGTCCGGCGGCGTTTGGGGGAAAAACACGCCGATGCGCGGAGGCCGAATGCTCACGGGGTGGTCTTTTGCATCGTGAACCGGTTCGCGTATGTCAACCACGATAGCGGCAAAGAGACCGTACTTGCCGTCTATCACTTGCATGAGCTGAGTCCTGCAAGAAATTTGACACCCGTGTTATAACCTTTAGGCGTGAAATAAAACCGCCCGAGATTTTCTCGGACGGTTTTTTTATTTATATCTTTCCCACGAGATCGAGCCCCGGCTCGAGCGTGTCGTCTCCCGGCTCCCATGAGGCCGGGCAGACCTTGCCGCCGTGCATTGCCACGAACTGCGCCGCCTGAAGCTTGCGATACAATTCTTTTGCGGACCGTCCGATCGAATTGTCGTTGATCTCGATCGATTTCAACACTCCGTCCGGATCGATGATGAACGTCCCCCGAAGCGACACTCCTTCCTCCGGAATATAGGTGCCGAACATTTCGGAGAGCTCATGCGTCGCGTCAGAGAGCATCGGAAACTTCACTTTGCCCACGGCCTTCGACGTATCGTGCCACGCCTTGTGCACTTCCACCGTATCGACGGAGACCGACAAGACCTCGGTGTTCAATTTCTTGAACTTGTCGTAATACTCCGCCATCTCTTCGAGCTCGGTCGGGCAGATGAAGGTGAAATCCTTCGGATAGAAAAACACGATCACCCATCTGCCCGCATAGTCCGAAAGTTTGACGTTCTTCTCCTTGCCGGCATGAAGCGCCTTCGCCTCGAAGTCGGAAACTTTCCGGCCGACCTCCGCCATCTCCATATCGCACATATCGCAACTCACATCGTTCTCCATTGTTTCTTTTTTCATCATTGTTTTATTTTTTATTGATAGTACGTGAAAATTATATCAGAGTCCCCGCCCGTCTGATATTGACAAGATGTATTTCAAGCAGTATCATGCAAACGGAACAGGCAAAACTCAAAGGAGGTTTGAAATGAAAATAAGAAAAGCGTTCTTTCCACTTTTGGCTTTTATCATTCTGGTCATTTTCGCGGTCGTGGGCGGGTGCGCGCATTATCCGCGCACAACACGCTTGCCGGGCGGCTGCTTCATGGTGGACGATGGATATCGGTACACGATCCTCTGTCCCCAGCCGAGCAACGCAAGCGCCGTGAACAAAGGATGTAACTGTCCTCCGCAAAACGATACTGAATATCCATATCGCTAAGTCTTTGAGCTTCTGAAGTTTCTAGCCAAAACTTCATCGGGGGAGCTCAATGGACATCTCTCTCAGGGCTATTGGGAGGCCATCGTCCGGCCTCCCATTTTTTATGCTAAAATAAACTCTCATACTTTTCGGCGCAATGACCCTGAAATATAAAATCTTTTTGCTCGCCATCCTCATCGCCGCTTTTCTGTGCATCCTCTGTGGCGTTGAAGCGCAAAACCATTCTTTGCTGTCCTTCGATGCACAGATCGCATCTGTGTTCTCCACTTTGCATTCCCCTTCCTTGGACAACTTCGCCCTCGCCGTCACAAAGATCGGCAATCCGTATCAAACATTCCTGATCTTTCTCGTCCTCGGCATCTTTTTCATCGCAAAGAGAAAAAAATATTATTTCTATGTCTTTGCCATCGCCACAGGGCTCGGCATCGCGCTCGTTGAAATGATGAAAGTGACGATCGAGCGGGTGCGGCCGGCCATGCATTTGCTCCTGGAGGCCGGCTATAGCTTCCCGAGCGGACATGCGACCATCTCCGCCATTTACCTGCTCTCGGCGCTTATCCTTGTCGCCCCGCTTGTGCAAAATCGTTTTTCGAAGATCGCCTGGATATTGCTCTCGGTCATCATATTTCCGCTTGTCGCGCTTTCGCGAATCTATCTGTCGGTGCATTTCGCCTCCGATGTTCTCGCCGGCATCATCCTCGGATCGGCATGCTTCCTCTTTGCCACGACCGTCACCTTCCACCATCATTCCTACCGCGAATAGCGCAGGCGCCCCGCCGTTGCCAGAAAAAAGAAAATATGCTATAAATGGCACCTGACGTAGTCCTCTTGGGGGTTGTGAACAAGCAGACTTTCAATACGTTATTTTTCAAAAAACTTTGAGCATAAAAGCACGAATCAACCATCAGATACGGGTTCCCGAGGTCCGCGTCATCACCGACGACGGAGAGAATCTTGGGGTCATGTCCGTGGGAGATGCTTTGCGAAAAGCGCAGGAGATGGGCCTCGACCTGATAGAGATATCGCCGAACGCCGTCCCTCCGGTTGCAAAAATAACGGACTATGGTAGATTTCAGTACGCTGAAAACAAGAAACTGAAGGATTCCAAAGCGAAATCCCAGACCGTCGAGATCAAAAGCATTCAGGTGAAGATCGCGACCGACGAGCACGACCTTTCCATGAAAGCCGCAAAGGCCTCGGAATGGCTTCGCGAAGGACATCGGGTCAGGCTGAATCTGTTCCTCTCGGGGCGGGCGAAATACTTGGACAAGAAATTCTTGGAAGAGCGGATGGAAAGGATCCTGAAACTCATCACCGAGGAGTTCAAGATCTCGGAAGCTCCGCAAAAAAGCCCGAAGGGACTGACCATGCTGATCGAGAAGACGGGGAAAAAAGCATAAATACAAGACCATGAAAACAAACAAATCATTCATCAAGCGATTGCGCGTGACCAAGAACGGCAAGATCCTCGGGCGAAGAGCCGGACAGAATCATTTCAATGCAAAAGAGAGCCGGAACACCCAGCTCAAGAAAAAGAAAACGATGGACGTGCACTTCACCGCGCGGGCGAAAGCAAGGTTTTTGCCGGGCATGTTCAAATAATATTACCAATAATTAATATTCAATCATGACGAGAGTTAAGCGAGGAACCATAAAGAACAAGCGAAGAAAGAATGTCCTTTCGATGACGAAAGGCTACCGCTTGAACCGCAGGAACAAAGAAGCGGCCGCGATCGACGCCATCATGCATGCCGGCGCGAATGCTTTCGAACACCGCCGCGACAAGAAAGGCGACTTCCGACGGCTCTGGAATGTCCGCATCAATGCGGCTTTGAGAGAACAAGGAAAGACGTTTAGCAAATTCATCGGTTCGCTCAAAAAGCAAAATATCGAGATCGACCGCAAGATTCTCTCGCTTTTGGCAAATGAGAATCCGGAGTCATTCAAGAGATTGGTCGCACAGGTGAAATAAATCGAATACAAATTCAAAAGGGCGGCTCGCTTCGCGAGCCGCCCTTTTTTGTTGGATATTTTTTAATTCAATTCCACACTTTCCCCGTACTCCGGATATTCTGCCTTCACATCAAGTTCATCGCGAAGTCTTTGGACCAAGAAAAGCGACGCTTTTGGCTCGCCCATGACAGTGAAAACTTTTTTGAGCGTCCCGCCTTTTGCCGCATCTTCCACAAAAGCAACGAGGTGGTCGGAATCTTTGTGCGATGAATATCCCTCGATCTTTGCCACTTTCGCCTTCACTTTGATCACTTCGCCGTGGATGTTGACCGTCTTCGCCCCGTCCTCGAGCTGCCGGCCGAGCGTGCCCGTCGCCTGGTAGCCGACAAGCAGTATCGTGGCATTTTTGTCTCCCGCATGATCCTTTTCATGATGCACAATGCGTCCGCCGTTCGACATGCCGCTCCCCGCCATGATGATCTTCGGGTTCGGCGTCCGGTCGATCTTCTCCGATTCCCAGACGAGCGGCGTGAACTTCAGTTTCGGAAATTTGAAGACATCTTCCCCGTTTTGCATCTCGCTCCGCACTTTTTCGTTCAAATAATCCTTGTACTTTTCATAGATATGCGTCACCTTGATCGCAAGCGGCGAATCGAGGAACACCGGGATCGGTTTGAGCCCTCCGCTTGCGAAAAATTCATTCATTTCATAGAGCATCATCTGGGTGCGTTCGACGGAAAATGAAGGAATGATAAGAAGTTTTTTATTTGCGATCGTATCGGCGATCATATCTTTGAGCTGTTTGCGGCGCTCATCCTTGGACTCGTGGTTGCGGTCGCCATAGACGCTCTCCATCACAATGTAGTTTGCATCGGTGATGACCTCGGTATCGTTCAAAAGGAGCGACGGCGAGTTGCCGAGATCTCCCGTAAAGACGGCTTTCGTCTTGCCGTCGTTCACCTCGACCATGGATGCGCCGAGAATGTGCCCCGAGTCCCGCAGGTAGATGGAAATGCCCGCGCCGAGCTCGTACCGCTCGTGATATGGGATCGTGATATTCCAGAGCGTCATGGCTTTTTCGAGATCCTGCTTTTCAAAAAGCGGCAAGATGCCCCGCCGTCTCGATTCGCTCTCCAAAATGGAGAGTGTGTCCTCGAGAAGCAGTCCGGCGATGTCTTTGGTCGGCGGCGTGCTGACGATCTTTCCGCGAAATCCATCCTTCACGATCTTCGGTATCCTGCCAATATGGTCGATATGCGCGTGCGTGATGATGAGATAATCTATTTCTTCGGGTTTATATGGAAACGGATCGCGATTGAACGCTTCCGCAGTCTCGCTTCCCTGCATCATGCCGCAATCGATGAGGATTTTGAGATTTTTTCCGCTCGCATCGGTGTGCTCCACCAAAAAGTTCGCTCCCGTCACGCTTCCTGTGCCCCCGTAAAAGGTCAATTTCATATGTGCTCCCCATTGTATCATAAGAAAAACCATCCGAGTCGTCGGATGGTTCCTCTTTAGGATACTGGATGAGCATTACCCTAGATATTCTAGGTGGGTGCCCTCGATGATGCGCCAAGGCGGACCAAAAGTCAGGCTCCCTGAAAAAATTTTTAATCGGATAATGCTTCACAAAGTACCCGTAGCTTAATTATACTCCGTCCGCGTCCATGTCAACAGAAAAACACAAAAGAAAATCGCTTTTGCCGTTTTGTAAAGATAAAAAAGTGAAATATGTCGTCCATTCCTCGCTGAAAAGAAATTGAAAAATCCCAAACAACAAAAATCAGGCGTTTCGCTTCGCGAAACGCCTGATTTTCTGCGCGAGAGAGTCTTATTTGATCTCTCCTTTCACCTTCGCAATGTACTCTGCCGCCGCATCCTGTCCGCCAAGACCGAATGCAAGGCCCAAAGCCAATGAAATGGCGATGATGATGCCCGTGAAGAGCGTATTGATGAAGGAAACCGCGATGCCAAGCTGCATGATGGCCGCGAGGATGGCAAAGATCCAGATCGCCCACTTTGAGATCTTGCCTGCAAAGTTGGCCGATGTGATGTTGGCCGCCTTTGCGCTGCCGGCAACGATCTTCTCCACCGCTTCGGCGACGATCGCCGCAACGAGGATGATCAGCACCGCCACAATGACCTGCGGCAAGTAGCCGAGGACGACGTCCTTGAGGAACGCGGTGACCTGTGTCAGGCCGAGCACGCCGAGCGCCGCGACCAAAAAGACGATGATAATGAACCATTCAACCAATTTGCCCAGGAAATAGCCCGAATTGAGCTTAAATCCGGCCTTTTCGACGTATTTCTCAAGTCCTGCCGCCTTCAAAGCGTTGTCGATCCTCGCCAATTTGACGAGCTCGAAGACGAACTTGAAGAATATTGCGCCCACTACCCAACCGACGATGGCAATAACGATGGCAGCCAAGAATGTCGGGATAAAATTGGCGACGCCGAGCCACATATTCTGCAAAGAAGCGGACAAAGCATCACCCCATGTAAAGATCATAAACTATTGTTGATTAATTAACTGATACCTATTAAACACCCTTGCGGGCGTGAACGACCTGTTCTATGGCCATATTGTACCATTTTTCAAACCGCCGAAAACGGAAGTTGTGGATAACGAATGCGGGGCGGAATTGCTCCGCAATTCCGCCCCGTCTGTCTACAAAACCTTGTTCAAGAGGACCTGATGGGGATAATCAAGCACGTCGCGGATCAATTTGTCGTACATGCCCATGCGATAATTGAAATCCGGCGTCTCGAAGTACGCGTACATGAGCTCACGGCCTATTTCCGCTTCGATGGATTTGACGATATTGACGAGCGTGGCCTTTTTGAGGTTGTCTCCGACGACGAGCATGTCGAGCCGGCTGTCCTTTGCTTGGGTGAAAACGCCGGCAACGACGACGAGCTTGAGCTTGCCGGCCTTGCCGAGCATTTTCAGGATCGTATTGCCTTCAAGCATCTTGGTGCTCGCCAAAAGCTGCCGCAGGGCGTGCAGGTAGGAAAAATCCTGATTGACGTAGTATCCGCGGGCGCGCACTTTGGCCTCGACGACCTTTCCCCGCTTTTTTTTCTTCACAATTTTGAAATAACTGCCGGTCTTCACCAGGCGGACCTTTTCAAACAGGTCGCATTCTTTTTTGGCGATCTTTTTGTTGACCTTGGACTTTTCGGCGATCGTGCCGATGTCCATGATCGCCTCGGGATTGAAGATGAACAGGCGCAAGATCTTGACCCGCGCCTCGCTGCCGAAGAGTTTTCCAAGAGTTTCCATAGGTTCACATTATACACGAAAAAACCGCCCTTGCGAGAGCGGTTTTTTGTCTTATTTCAATGCGATCTTTCCACCTGCGGCCTCAACATCTTTCTTGAGCTTCTCCGCATCCTCTTTCTTCATATCTTCTTTGAGGACTGACGGAGCTGCGTCAACGAGATCCTTGGCCTCCTTAAGACCGAGTCCCAAAGCTTCCTTGATCACTTTGATGACGGCGATTTTCTGCGCGCCACCATCGGTCAATTCAACTTTGAACGATGTTTTCTCTTCCGCCGGGGCTGCTGCGGCTGCCGGGCCGGCGACGGCGACCGCCGCGGCCGAGACGCCGAACTTCTCCTCGAGCACTTTGACGAGCTCGTGAAGGTCGATGACTGACATTTTTTCTATCTCTGCAACGATCTTCTCGAATTTTGCAGGAACTGCTTTTTTCTCTTCCATGTTTTTATATTAATTTAATTTGTAATTTGTATTTTTCCGAGCGAGCGAGGTGTTTCGTTTGAAAAGCCTAGCGAGCGCGACGGCGCAAGCTCGAGGAATTTTCTAGTAAGAAAATATCCGTGCTTTTCAAATGAAATATCGAGCGAGCTTTTACGCCGTCTTCGCCTTTGCGATCGCATCGAGCGCGACGACAAACCGCTGGATCGGCGAATTGATGAGATTGACGAACTGCGCGTAGAGCGTCTTCTGGGACGGGATCGCCGCGATCGCGGTCATCTCTTCGACAGACATATACTTTCCTTCAAAGATGCCACCGACAATTTTGACATTGCTATTGTACTTTTTCTGGAACGCATAGAACTCTCTCGCCGGTGTCGTCAGGTCCTCTCCGTAGACGATCGCGAGCTCGCCGACGAACTCCGGCATGGTGCCTTCGATCTTCGCGTCTTTGAGCGCGATCTTTGCAAGCGTCTTTCGCGTGACCAAGTATCCGACGCCTTCCTTTTTCAAGGCGCGTCGCATGGCCTGATCATCCGTGACGTTCAACTGGTGAAAGTTGGCAAAGACGACGGACTTGGCGCCTTTGAGCGCTTTCGCGATCTCGGCTACCAATTCCTGTTTCTTTTCTTTTGTAATGGGCATGAACTATTTTTTGTTTATAAAATAAAATCGACCTTATAAATATAAGGCCTCTAAGCATTAGAGTGTGACCTCGACCGGTCCTTTCAGATTATGGCTTTCGCCACCGGTTGTCTTTGGCCTTAATGCAAGCATAGTAGCAGAAAATGGAGAAGAAATCAATAGGAATTGAATTAATTGAAAAATTAAATGTATGTGTTAGAATCGTCCCATATGGCTACAACTAGCGACTTTTTTGCACAGTATGCGAATGTTATTATTCCCCTTGCAGTTTCTCTTATAACTGCCATAGCGACTTTTTTTGTTTATAAAGAGAAAGTTAGTAATTTAGAGAAAGAGGTAGATAAATTGAGAACAGAGGTAAAAGAAATAAGAGACAAAGCAATCGCATGTGAAACTTCCTTACGGGAAAGAGAACCTCTTGCCCGCAGAAAGAGTCCAGTTTCTCTAACTGATCGTGGTACTTCTGTACTTCAGGACAGTGGAGCAAAAAAATTTATCAATGATAATTTTGAGGAATTAATGAGAAAAGTTAACGAATCCAATCCTCAAACCTCCTATGATGTCCAAGAGAGAGCAAGAGAGATAGTGGAATCGCTGTCAAATGATGTAAGAATAAATACAATGAAAGATTATTTATTCAAGGAAGGGATGGATTTTTCTGATCTAGCTCTTGTGATGGGTATCTATCTACGAGATAAGATTCTTGAAAATAAAGGTTGGAAAACTGAAGACATAGACAAATATGATCCAAACGCAAAGGTAACAAGCTCAGAATCTTCCAAAAAGAGTTGAGAGTTTTCCTAGCAAAAATCTCCGCTAGGACCTAACGGAGATTTTAACTGACTATTTTACTAGCTATCTTCTTGCCAAAAACAAACGCAAGTCCAGTGACAAAAAGAATTTTGACGTCTTTGGATATGGAATAATTTTTCAAATACTCCATATCGCATCGAATGATGGATGCTGACGGCAAAAGCTGGATTTGGTGCCATCCCGTAATTCCTGGTCGCACACGCTTCCTTGCGTCTTGCCACGCACCAATATCTTCGATCATATCCGGATTTTTCTCCATGATACGATCGAATGTTCTTTGCAAGAGCGGCCTCGGACCGATGAAACTCATCTGGCCAGAAAGCACGTTTATGATCTGCGGAAGCTCGTCCCATCCGTGATTGCGGATAAATTCTCCGAACTTCGTACTTCGGTCAGCATCCTTCTCGCGTTCACCGATAACAGATTGTTCTTGGGCCGGCTTCATTGTTTGCAGTTTGTAGCAGGTGAACAATAAACCGTCTTTTCCGATTCTCTTCTGCAAGAAAAATGGAGAAAATCTGTCGCAAACCAAGATCGTGATTGAAAGTATGACCACAAAAAGCGATATGGGCACAAACAGAACCAATGCAAGAACAATATCAAATAATCTTTTCATGGTTGATCCTTTCTATTTTATGAAACAAGATGAAAGAACACTTATCGGCATATTATACTGACTAACAATAAAGTCAATTGAAACAACAGAAAAGCCCCACACCAGATAAAGCGTGTTGCTTTTCTGTGTGAGGCTTGGGTCGATCAGATGTCGACCTTGCTCGCTTTGAAAAATGGTTCCAACCTCTCGGCCAAATATGGGAATGTTTTAAGCATCCCATCAACAAAAACCGGAAGAACTTCATAAACTCTTTGTACTTTATCGAGATGACACAGCTGACTCGTTTTCAGAATGATGCGTAAATCTTGAGAAACATTAAAAAGTAAGACTCGTTTGCTGCTAGTGCCAGAATCCTCCACTAGATAGCAACTGACTGCGGAGATACCTGGGTTTTTACGTCCCACTTCCCAACGAAGTATCCAATCACAATCCGGAGATTGAAAATTGGTGGCACCTTGATCATCGAAATTTACATATTTTTCAATGTCATTGTTATCCACAAGGCTCAAAACCATCGTGATCACCCGTTCGATATCCGACCTCATTTTGTTCATATTGTCAGATCCGCGAACAAGACTCTGCGCAACGTTCATGTTTTCCATGACTTATTCCTTTTCTCCTGTTTCCAGGCTCACTCTTTCGAGTTTACTGAGATTGGACATTTCTGCCCAGGAACCTATGGCTTTTCAAACAGCTCCGAATCTATTTTCACATAATTTATATATTTTGTCAAGTATCGGAAAAGTATAAAAATAGCCCTATTTCTAAGGCTATTTTCTTTCTTATTTTTATTTCTCTCCCTTTGCTTTTCCGACTTTTCGTCTCGAAACAATGAGGAAGTTGGAATATTTCTTCGGGGTTCGGGACTTTTGTCCTTTGCCGACATGTTTGCCCCACTTGGTCTTGGCAAACCTGGTGCCTCGGCCCTGCTTTCCTTCTCCGCCGCCGTACGGGTGATCCATCGGGTTCATGACGCTTCCCCTGACGGTCGGGCGAATGCCGAGCCATCGCGAACGTCCGGCCTTGCCGATGTTCACGAGCCAGTTCTCGTCGTTTGAAACATTGCCGATACTTGCCCATGCGAGCTCCGGCACTTTTCTGACCTCGGTCGACGGCATCTTGATATGCACGTATCCGGCGTCATTCGCGACAATCTGTCCGAAGCTTCCCGCAGAGCGGACGAGCTTGGCTCCGCCGCCGACTTTGATCTCAACATTGTAGACAAAGGTGCCGACTGGAATATTTTTCAAAGGCATTCGATTGCCCGGTTTCATTTCCGCTTTTTCTGAAACGAGGAAGGTGTCGCCGACTTTCATCCCTTTTGGCAAAAGCACATAGCGCTTTTCTCCATCGGCGTAGTTCACGAGGCCGATAAAACCGGTTCGGTACGGATCGTACTCGACGGTCATGATCTTTGCCGGAATATCTTTTTTGTCATAGACAAAGTCGATGTATCGGAAGGCTTTCTTGTTGCCCGCGCCATGGTGCCGCATGGTGATCCTGCCGCGGTTGTTACGGCCTGCCGCATTCTTTCTGCCTTTGGTCAATGCTTTGAGCGGCTTTGACGCGGTCAAAACGCCCCGGTAGGTGACGGTCGACATGTTCCTTCGTGAAGGCGATGTTGGTCTGTAAAATTTCATGTTCGTATTTTTATATGAAGGCTATCTTATCTCCCTTTTTCAAAAAGACAAGCGCTTTTTTGATGGCTCCTTTGGTGCCGACCTTTCCTCTCCGGACGATGCTCTTTGACGGCAAGTTGACGATGTTGACCCTCGTCGGAGTGACCTTGTAGAGCTGTTTGATCGCTTCCGCGACGGTCTTTTTGGTCGCGCCTCTCGTCACTTCGAAGGTGTAGACATTTCGCGACTCGGCCGCGATGCCCGCTTTCTCGGTGACCTTCGGCTTTTTGATGACCGCCGTACTGTAATGTGAGTTTGTCATGGAAGTTATTTGGCTTTTGCCATCTTATGCTCGATAAATTTGACCGACTCCGCCGGGTTTTCGATGACCACGTATTTCATGTTCACGAGGTCGATCGGATTGATGTTCCGCAATTCGTCGACGGCGACGTTGCCGATATTGGCAAAGCTCTTCTCGACGGCGAAATTCTTCGTCGCGGTCGCGATGAGCGCGCTGTTCTTTCTCTTTGAGAGAATGTCCGGGCAATTTTTGATCTTGCTCATGGACTCGAGGATCGCCACCGCGTCCGCCGTCTTCGGCTTTGCGATATTGAGCGAATCGACGAAGACGACCTCGCCGTCCTTCAATTTCTTTGAAAGGATGACGTAGAGCGCCTTGATCTTCATCTTTTTGTTGATCTTCCGCTCGTAGTTCTTCAGATTGTTCGGACCGTGCGCAATGCCTCCGCCGACCCAGATCGGCGACCTAGATGAGCCGTGTCTCGCGCGGCCGGTGCCTTTCTGCTTCCACGGCTTCTTTCCTCCGCCGCTGACCTCACCCCGGTCTTTCGTGTGAGCATAGGTGACCCGAGCATCAGAGAGCATCGAGTGGACGACCTGGTGCACGAGATCGGCATTCCATGAAAGTCCGAAGACCGACGCCGGCAATTTGACATCGCCGACCTCTTTTCCGGACTGATTGTACACTTTCGCGGAAAGGTCTCCCGCGGTTTTGATCTCTTTTTTCGGAGCGGCTTTTTTCACTGCCTTTGGCGCGGATGCTTTCTTTGTCTTTGTTGTTTTTTCCATAGTGGTATTTTAAAAAATATTATCCGCGCACTTCAACGAGCGTTCCCCGTCTTCCCGGGACCGCGCCGCCGATCAAAAGCTGATTGTGCGTCTCGTCGACCCCCATGACCTTCAGATTTTTCACCGTCACGCGATCCGCGCCCATTCTGCCGGCCATCCGCATGCCCTTCGGCACTTTGTTTCGCAAACCCCCGGAAATGGAACCCGGAGCATTTTCGGAATGCTTCTGTCCGTGGCTTCGCGGCTGTCCGTGGAATCCGTGCCTCTTGATGACGCTCTGGTATCCTTTTCCTTTTGAGATCGCGGACACTTCGATGACATCGCCGACTTTAAAATCGGCAAGGTTGACGATATCGCCCACTTTGAACTTGGACGGATCCTCGACCCTGAACTCCTTGATGAACCTGGCTTTGACCCCTTTCAAATGTCCCGCGAGCGGCGCGGTGATATTTTTCTCTTTTTTCTCTCCGAATCCGACCTGGACCGCGCCGTAGCCGTCGACTTGCGACGTCTTGACCTGGGTCACGGTCAAAGGACCCGCCGACAGGATCGTCACCGGATGCACTTTGCCCTTCTCGTCGAAGATCTGGGTCATATTCTGTTTTGTACCGAGTATAAATTTCATGAATGTTTCGTTATAGGCAGAGGATCCCGCATGCGAGCAATACGAAAATGCTCGTGCGGGATCATGCCCCTTCTTGGTTATTCTGTCTAGTTCATCTTCACATCAATGTTCACGCCGGACGGCAAGCTCATGTTCGTGAGCGCCTCGATCACTTTCGCCGAAGGGTTCACGATATCGATCAATCTTCGGTGGATCCTCATCTCAAATTGTTCTCGCGCATTTTTGTAGACGAAGGATGCCCGATTGACCGTGTATTTCTTGATCTCGGTCGGAAGCGGCACCGGACCGATGACCTCGGCATCGTGCCGCAAGGCCGTCTCGATGATCTGCTTTACGGAAGCGTCAAGGATCTTGCTGTCGTATGCCCTGACCCGTATTCTGAGTATCGAAGAACTTTCGGCCTTTGCGGATGCTTTCGGCATTTTTATCACCGCCTTCGCCGCAGCTTTCGTCGTATTCTTTTTTATTGCTGGTTTTTCGATCATAATGGCAAACAGAAGAGCCCGTCCGTATGGCGGACGAGCGCAACTGCGTTAAGCAATAACTTTGGTGATGACTCCCGAACCGACGGTCTTGCCTCCCTCTCGGAACGCAAAGCGCATCTTGTCCTCAAGAGCGACCGGAGCGACGAGCTTCACTTTGAAGGTGACGGTGTCTCCCGGCATGACCATTTCAACTCCCGGATTCAAAGTAACATCTCCGGTGACGTCGGTCGTTCTCATGTAGAACTGCGGCTTGTAGCCGGTGAAGAACGGTGTGTGTCGTCCGCCCTCTTCCTTCTTCAGGACGTAGACCTCTGCCTCAAATTCGGTGTGCGGAAGAACGGTTCCCGGCTTTGCCAAGACCTGTCCTCGGTGCACTTCCTCTTTTTTGGTTCCTCGGAGGAGGAGTCCAGCGTTGTCGCCGGCCTGTCCCTCTTTGAGCTGCTTGTTGAACATTTCGATACCGGTGATGGTCGTCTTGGTCGTTGGTTTGATACCGACGATCTCGAGTTCCTCGCCGACTTTGACCTGTCCTCTTTCGATCCTTCCGGTGACGACGGTGCCTCGGCCTTCGATCGAGAAGATGTCCTCGATAGGCATCAAGAACGGCTTGTCGATGTCTCGCGGCGGGAGCGGAATATAGGTATCAAGGGCGTTCATGAGCTCGGTGATGCACTTTGCTCCTGGATCGTCCGCTGATTTTGCGGCAAGAGCCTGGGTGGCCGAACCTCGGATGATCGGAGCATTCGCGCCGTCATACTTGTATTTCGTCAAAAGCTCTCTGATCTCCGACTCGACAAGGTCCAAAAGGTCATTGTCGGTGACGAGATCGCACTTATTCAAGAACACGACGATCTTTGGAACACCGACTTGGTATGCCAAAAGAATGTGCTCTTTGGTCTGAGGCATCGGGCCGTCAACCGCGGAAACGACGAGGATGGCGCCGTCCATCTGAGCGGCACCGGTGATCATGTTCTTGACATAGTCAGCGTGTCCCGGGCAGTCTACGTGCGCGTAGTGTCTCTTGTCCGATGAATATTCGACGTGCGAGATCGCGATCGTGATGATCTTTGATGCGTCTCTTCGTCCTGCTGATTCGGAAGCTTTCGCGACGGAATCGTAGGCGATGTCGTTTGCCAAACCTTTGAGGGCCTGGACGTGAGTAATGGCCGCGGTCAAGGTGGTCTTGCCGTGGTCGATGTGACCGATCGTGCCGACGTTTACGTGCGGCTTTGATCTATCAAACTGTGCTGCGTCTGCCATATTGTTTTTGTTGATTTTCTCAATAGATCGCGCGAGAACGCTCTCTCTATTGAAGAAACCAACGTATGTGATTATTTCCCATCATTCGACGGAAATCCGCCGGACTGGGAAGCTTATAAATTACGACTTGCAACTCCGTGCGCAATAAAAAAAGCACACAGCGTGTCCGCGAATTGTAGCAAAAGAAGCGGAAAGAGTCAAACCGAAGGCTGTAGACAGCAAAAAGCCGCGCCCGAAGGGCGCGGCTTCTGTATTTTCTTTATTAAACCCTCTGCGTCGCCGTTCCTCTCGCTTCAATGATCGTCTTTGCCACGTTCGGCGGAACGATATCGTAGTGATCGAACTCCATGGTCGCCGAAGCTCTTCCCTCGGAAATGGACCGGAGCGTCGTGACATAACCGAACATTTCTGCCAAAGGAACCATTGCCCGGATGACCTTGTTCATGCCGCGGTCGAACATTTCGGTGATCTGGCCTCTGCGGGAATTGATCGAGCCGGAAACGTCTCCCATGAATTTCTCCGGAGTGACGACTTCCACCTTCATCATCGGCTCGAGGATGACCGGTCGCGCCCGCTTTGCCGCATCTTGGAACGCCATCGAAGCGGCGATCTTGTACGCAAGCTCGGACGAGTCGACATCATGGTACGAACCGTAGGTCAGCTCGCAGGAAACGTTGACCACTTTGTATCCGGCAAGGATGCCGCGGTCCATCGCCTCTTTGACGCCCTTTTCAACCGCGGGAATGAACTCCTGCGGAATGACGCCTCCTTTGATCGAATCGATGAATTCGAAATCCTCGTAGCGTTTGACGTTCTTCGGGATCTTCGCGCCTTCTTCGAGCTTCTCCATCGGCTTGATCTTGATGAGCACATGGCCGTATTGGCCTTTGCCTCCGGATTGTTTGATATATTTCTCTTCCTTCTCCGCTTCGCCGGTGATGGTTTCTTTGTATGCGACTTGCGGCTTGCCGACATTCGCCTCAACGCCGAATTCCCTCTTCATGCGGTCCACGAGAATTTCCAAGTGAAGCTCTCCCATGCCCGCCATGACGGTTTCGCCGGTCTCGGAATCCGATTTGATCTTGAACGTCGGATCTTCATCTGAAAGTTTCTTGAGTGCAAAGCCCATTTTTTCCTGATCGGCCTTTGTCTTCGGCTCGATTCTGAGCGTGATGACCGGTTCCGGAAATACGATCTGATCGAGAATGATCGGATTCGCCTCGTCGCAGAACGTGTGCGAGGTCTTTGCGGATTTCAATCCAACGGCCGCCGCAATTTCTCCGGCAAAAACGGTCTCGACATCTTCTCGATCGTTTGCGTGCATTCGCACGACTCTGCCCAACCTTTCTTTTTCTCCGGTGGTTGAATTATAAATATATGTTCCGGCGGAAATGCTTCCCGAATACACTCGGAAATAGGTAAGTTGTCCGACGAACGGATCGTTTTGCAATTTGAATGCGAGCGCGCAGAACGGTTCCTCGTCAGACGCGTGCCGGATGACCTCCTCGCCGGTCTTCGGATTGATCCCTTTTACCGGCGGAATATCAAGCGGACTTGGAAGATAATCGACGACGGCGTCGAGCATAAGCTGGGTGCCTTTGTTTTTCAGTGCCGAGCCGGTCAGGACCGGTACGATCGTATTTTTGATCGTCGCTTTTCGCAGGGTCTTTTTCAGATCTTCGATGGAAATTTCCTTTCCTTCGAGATATTCGTTCATGAGCTTGTCGTCCTCTCCGGCGATCTTTTCCACGAGCTCCGTGCGGTATTTTCTTGCCTCATCCAAAAGATCGTTCGGCACTTCTTCTTCGCGGATCTTGTCACCCATCTCGCCGTCAAAGTAGTACGCTTTCATTTTCAAAAGATCGACGATGCCTTTGAACTCCGATTCCGCGCCGATCGGCAATTGCATTCTGACCGCATTTTTCGTCAGTCTTTCCAAAATGGATTGGTATGATCGCTCGAAACTTCCTCCTGTTCTGTCGAGCTTGTTGATGAAGCAGATCCTCGGAACATTTCCCTCGTCGGCATATCTCCAGTTCGTCTCGGACTGCGGTTCCACGCCGGCGACGCCGTCGAAAACGACAACCGCTCCGTCAAGCACGCGGAGCGACCGCTTCACCTCCGCGGTAAAGTCGATGTGTCCCGGCGTATCGATGATGTTGAATCTGACCTTTTTGGAAAGGTCCTCTTTCGGCATGTAGCTCGGATTCCAAAAACACGTGATGGCGGCAGAAGTGATGGTGATGCCTCGCTCTCTTTCCTGTTCCATCCAGTCGGTCGTCGTTTCACCCTCGTGAACCTCGCCGATCTTGTGCTGGGCGCCGGTGTAATAGAGAATTCTCTCCGATACCGTGGTCTTTCCCGCATCGATGTGCGCGATGATCCCGAAGTTTCTGACCTTTTCCAATGGATAATCTCGTTTCATTTTTTAAATTAAAAATAGTGATAAATCTACCAAGCAAAGTGGGCAAACGCCTTGTTTGCTTCCGCCATCTTGTGGGTATTTTCCTTCTTTCTGACCGCATCGCCTTCATTTTTTGAAGCGGCGATGATCTCGGTCGCCAATTTCTCAGAGATCGGCGCGCCTTTTTTGGTCCGGGCGGCTTCGACGAGCCATTTCATGGAAAGGGCGGATCGTCTTGCTGGTCGTACTTCTACCGGCACCTGATAGTTGGCGCCTCCGACCCTTTTGGACCGGATCTCCATGTTCGGAGCCGTGTTTGAGAGGGCAAGCTCGAAGATCTCAACGGGATTCTTCACCTTCGCTTTTTCCTTGATGATATCGAGCATCGCGTAGACGGCTTTTTCGGCTGTACTCTTTTTGCCATCGTACATGATGTAGTTGATCAGTTTCGCGATCTTCTCGGACTGATATTTGTAATCCGGCTTTAATGCTTTCTTTGTTTTGAGTTTTCTTCGCATAGTGGTGTTTCAGATTAGATTATTTCGCCGCCTTCGGTTTCTTGGCGCCGTATTGGCTGCGACCTTTTCTTCGTCCTTCCGGAGCGGTGGCATCGAGCACGCCGCGGACGATCGTGTAGCGCAGACCGAGGTCCTTGACGCGTCCGCCGCGAAGCAGGACGACCGAGTGTTCCTGGAGCGTGTGACCCATTCCCGGGATGTACGCGGTGACCTCCATGCCATTGGAAAGTCGCACCCTCGCGATCTTTCGGATGGCGGAGTTCGGTTTCTTCGGCGTCTTTGTCGTGACCTTGATGCACACGCCTCGCTTGAACGGCGAGTTCAAGTACGTCGGACGGTTTTCAAGCGTGTTGAAACCCTTGGTCAGGGCAACAGCCTTCACCTTTCGCTTGGCATTCTTTCTGTTCCTTTTGATCAGTTGATTGATGGTTGGCATAATAAAATTTTTCTTTGTAAATAAAACAAAAGTCACAGGAATACCGTATCTTCTACAATAATTCCCGCAACTCGGTAAAACATTTCGCGTACAGCCAGTAGCTAATGTCGCGCCAATACTAATACATCTTCCCGAAAATAGCAAGGATAGAACTTGCTATATAAAATTATCTATGTTTAACTTCAAAAGGAACTTTAAAAGCTCTTTGATTCTTAAGAACTTCCTAAAGTTCTGCTGTTACATTCAATAAGGAGGAACTCATGAGACCAACCACTTCGCGTGACCAATCTCTTCAAGTTCTTGCTACGTTAGCAGTAAATACCGATTGGGATGAAATTGATTTCAGGGAATTAAATCTCCAAGATCAAATCGTCCGAGACCCGAAAGGATTCGGCAAACAATTCACCGCCTTCTTAAAAAACGGTGGCTATGTCGAGAATATGATCCTCGAGGTAAATCGTTCAAAAAGATACAAACCTATTCCGTTTTTTAACACGGACTATACCGTATGGAAAGGCCCCGCAGACGGCGACGGTCTTCACGGTAAAAAAGAGGAAGATGAAAGAAGTCTTGCTTTAACCAAACTGGATTTTAGAAAAATCCGTTTTGAGACGGGGCTTGGGGTCGGAGAAACGGAAATCACCGGGGAAGACGCCCTGAGACGTCTAAAGGGATCTGGTCTCGTCAACAATTTCATCTTGTTGGACGGCTTCTTCATCAATATTTTTTTGGATAATGAACGTTTTATCACCAAAAAACTTGAGGAACAAGATTTTGATTGCGTTGCTTTTCCCGGTACAGTTTACCGTGATCAGCATGGAAATCGTCGTCTGTATGCTTTAAGTTTAAGGGATGGTAAAAAGGTCGAGTACAGCAACGCTTGGCTGGAAAGTACCGTTCGTTTCAAGCTGGCATATGCAGTCCTTGAATCGTAAGGTTTCCTGTTGTCTTAAGCCCCGTGTTTTGCGGGGCTTTTTATTTATATGTGTATTCCCGTTATCAGGGTAAAGAGGGCGGAAATGATCGGCGTAATGAGACCAGGAAGGAACGCGACAACGAGAATGATGAGCAAAATGCCGTACCGTTCGGCAAATTGGGAAAACACGAACCGATTGCCGACCGGAATGATGGAAAACAGGACTTTTGAACCATCGAGAGGCGGAATGGGGATGAGATTGAAGATCGCCAAGCTTAGATTGATAATGACGATAAGCGCAAAGACCGAAACGAGTAAAGGATTTGCAAACGGAAGCAAACGAATCAGTATTCCGAATATGACAGCGACGATGATATTGGAAAGCGGACCGGCAAATGCCACGAGCGGCTCGGCTACCTTGCGGTTGCGCAGATTGTAGACATTGTACGGCACCGGCTTCGCCCAGCCGACCATGAATCCGGCGCCGCTTATGAAAAGCAAAAACGGCAGGATGATAGAACCGAAAAGATCGATATGCTTCAGCGGATTGAGGGTGAGCCTGCCGGCATACTCGGCGGTCTTATCGCCAAAGGAAAGCGCCGCAAGACCGTGCGAGATCTCATGGATCATGACCGAAAATATGAGCACAAAAAGCTGTAAAAAAATATTGATCTGCATTCGATTTGCCTTCGGATAATTTCTATGATAGCATACGGACTCGTTCAGAAACAACAAACATATGGCAAAAGTTTGCGCGATCACAAAAAAACATTCGATCCTTGGCGCCGGATATTCCAACCGGACCCGCGCCACGCAGTTTAACCCTACCGGCAAGGTCCGAAAATACGTCAATCTCCAAAAAAAGAGGATCTATGTCCCCGAATTGAAAAAGACCTTCGTGCTCACCCTTTCGACCCGGGCGCTCAAGACGATCCAAAAGAACGGCGCGTTTGCGACCCTTCACAAAGCGGGGATCATCAAATAAGCTTGGTACAAAACTCACATGCAAAAGGGCGGCTCGCGAAGCGAGCCGCCCTTTTGCATTGCGCAACCGGCGAGAAAACTATTTCTTTGTCGTTGTCGCGGTTGCCGTCGGCTGCTGCAAGATGACCGGACCGACGTTCACGATGACATTTCGCGATGGAGAATACACGATCGCCTTTGCCGCTTTCTGGTAGACGAGCACGACATCGCCGTTCACCGCGCCCGTGTAGAATGTCTGCTGTTTGATGAGCGATGCCGCATCGTTGATCGTCGCGACGACCGGCTGCTCTCCCGTCGGAAGGATCACCAGCTTGCCGACCTTTGCGATAAGGTCCGCCACCTGGGCTTGGCTGGTCTGGCTGACAGCCGTCTGGGAATTTGCATTTCCGGAGAAATGATTCCACGTCCACAGGCCGCCGATGCCGATGATGATGCCGATGATAAGCCCGACAAAAACAGAACTTCCGCCCTTCTTCATCTCTTGATTTTCCATGTGTTTGTTTGCTCCAGTTATAAACGAAGCGAATGATTAAATTAATAATAATGAGCTCCGAGGAGCTGAATACGTCCATTATACAAAGGATTGAAAAAGTGCACAACCGCCTTTGTTGATTATTTGGCCTCTATTTTTTCGGTATTTTTGCCGTCGGATAGAAAAATACCCTCCGCTTCGATCAGAAGGGAGAGTCCGTCGCCAAGGCTGATCGCGCTTCCCGGACGGACGAGATCCATTTGGATCTTTTTGTCCGCGATCTCCTTTTGCGTTTCCCGGTATGCGGACCCTCCGCCGAGACCGTCGACACTGACATATCGTTTCACTGAATAATTGTTCAGCACTTCCGGCATGCCGCCGATCGAGCTTTGGCTTGTGTCCGTGACAATGACAAGATCGAGGCTCCGGTCATAGAACGGCATCACGCCGCCAAGCGCCCGCAGAATTGACGCATCCGACCCCGCATCTATCAAGATCCTGTTTCCGTCGGGCACTTGTATAAATATCGCTTTTCCATTGCCCGCCGCGAGAGAAACGATCCGGAGCGTTCCTTCGCCCTCGTTTGATACGACATAAAAAATAAAAACGACAAGGAGAATGAAGGCGGCGACGATCTGAGAATGGTGTTTTTTCAAATTCATGACGTTATTTTTGCCGACACCGATCTCTTCCGTTCATGCAAGATCCAAACGAAAATGCATCCGTACGCGGCGGACATGAGAAGCGGCGAGAACCAGGGAATGAAAAACGAAGAAAACGGAAGACTGGCAAAAAATCGCGCGACACTGATCATATACAAAAGCAATCCGTACGTGACCCAGGCAAACGGGAACGCGAGCGGAGCCCAGATGAAACCGAGCATTCCCGCGATAAAGCCGAAAAACATCGTTGCCGGCACGAACCCGAGGACGAGCATGTTCGCCGGAAGCGCATAAACCGAAAGCTGCCCCATTTTCCATACAATAAGCGGCAAAACCAAAATTTGCGCGGCGATGGTAGTCGCAACAATGTCGCGCAAACCGTATTTTTCCGTCACAAAGCGGAATTTCCCCTTCAAAATCGGCGCGACGTAAATAATGGCGACGGTCGCGAGAAAAGAAAGTTGAAACGAGATATCAAAAACCAAAATTTTCGGATTGACGATGACCATGAGGAGGAGGGCGGCAACGAGCGCCCGGCCGGCTTGATAATCCCTCCCGGTGATCTTCGCAAGGATGGCAATGAGCGCCATGATGCCCGCGCGCACCGCGGTCGAGGTCGAGCCGGACATGATGACGAACAAAATGATCCCGATGATCCCGCCCGAAAGCCCGATCATCTTCGGCAAAAAGGAAAGCAAGCTCGCGATGGCGCCGGCAACGACCGTGATGTTGTATCCGGAAAGCGCCACGATATGCGAGAGTCCGGCAATGCGGAAATCATCCGTTGTTTCCTTATCCATGGAACTTTTGGCGCCGAGTTCGATGCCGGAAAATAGGCTTGCTTCGGGTTCGGGGATCAGACGCCCGATGTTCTCTGTGAACGCATCTTTTACGCGAAGCAAAAATGCCTTGATCGGATCGCCGTGTCCGCTTGAGATGAGCGAGACTTGCGCAAAGCTCATCGTATAAAAAATATCATCCTTCGCCAGATAGGAAACATAATCGAAATCTTTCGTGCTCGTCGAGCTTGAGGCATCGATGGGCGCAATGGAAAAATTCGCTGGTTTTGCGAGCTTGCCAGAGATACTGACCATATCGCCATACTGGAATTGCGGATACAAACCGGTACTTACCAGCGCCTCTGCGGAAACCGACGTGCTCGAACCGTTCGCAATGAGATCTTGCAGATGGACCGCGAGCGTGTTACCGGATTCTTTCTGCTGCGGTTCATCGATAATGACCGCTTTCAAAGTGACCTCTTTGCCAACGGCATTTTCCAAAGCCGGATCAAGCGGATTTGAATCCGCGATCCGATACCGCAAGATGCCAAAAGCGAAAAAGAGCGCAAAAAACGATATGAAAAATATCTTTTTCTTTTCTTCTCCGTCAAAAACGAGAAATTTTTGAAAGATAAAAAGAACGATCGAAAGAAAAATCAGAAAAACGCAAAAAGCAAGATCAAATTTGAAAAAAGAACTGACAAAGATCGCCAGGACGAATCCGGCGATCGGCGCGGAGAGGGCAAAGGTATTTTTCACCGCGGTATTCTAGCATAAAAAAGCCCCGCTCCGCTCATACTGACGAGCGCGCGGGGCACTTCTCTCTCTTCTCTCTCTTGTTTTTTACAACCTATCAACCGCTCTTCGTCATACACCGAACCGCCACGAGGCAGTTCGAGCCGTCAAACGGGAGACTGTCCGGATATTCGAAACAGAGCCGAATGATCCCGTTCTCCTCCCGGTAGTGCTGGACGAACATCCCTGACGACTTCGAAGCGAAAACGACATTCGCCCCGAAAGGTTTGTTCTGGGCGATCGCTCGAGGACCGTCTGCTTCCTCGCAATGAACGCACCCGAGCCTTCTGAGGCGACCCGACAAGGCCGACGGGTCGGACAGATCGCGCAGGTCCTTGAACGGAACGAGCCGCAACACAACCTTGGCGTTTCCGACAAACCTGAGCCCTTCCAGCCGCTTTATGGCAAGCGTGCTCACATCGTGTTTTTTCTCCCCGAGGTTGGAAAGGACGTCGGCAACCGACGACACCTTTTCTTCATCGACGAAGAGTTTTTTGGGAATTCCTCCTTTGCGAATTCCATTTTCTCTCACAGCAAGTTCTGGACCCATACATCCTCTTTCTTGCTTCCCAAAAATATAAATGACCGCATGATACGGTCACTGCAACCGCGAAGCGGTCACAGCCAGAAACTCCAAAAAATCCTTTGGAACTTTTGGCTGCAACCGCAGAAATCAGTTGAAAATTGCAAAAAACGTCTGGCGGAAATGATACAACCCTTATTTTATTTGTCAACTGAGCGTGATCGCGTAATCGGAACTCTTTCCGGAAAAAAGCTTCGGCGGCTTTCCGTCGGCGAATCCGGTGGCGATCGCATCGCACCGCTCGTTGCCGGGAATGCCGGCATGTCCGGCGACATGTTTCCAGGCGATCTTTTTGCCCAGGGCCGTTTCCGCAAGCTCTTCCCACAGGTCTTGGTTCAGCACGGGTTTTTTCGCCGACGTTCTCCAATTGTTTTTTTGCCAGGAGAAGATCCACTCGGTCATGCCGCCGATCACGTATGCGGAATCCGTGTTCACGATTATTTCCCGTTCTGGATCTTTGACGGACCGGAGTGCGTGAATCGCCCCTTGCAATTCCATCCGATTGTTCGTCGTGTGTTTTTCTCCGCCACCAAGCTCAATAACGCCCCCGTCCTCCGAGACGATCGCTCCCCAGCCGCCCGGCCCCGGATTGCCTCTCGACGACCCATCGCAGAAAATGATGATTTTGTCGGTGTTGTTCATACGTGTAATGGCGAGTAAATTTTTATTTTTGAAAAGACTTACGGAGAAGAATTTTTAGCAAAAAATTCTTTGAGTAGAGAAGAAATTTTTTGACGAAAAAATTTCTATCGTGCTTTTCAGAAATGAAAATTCACGAGTCTAGAGATGATCCTTCTTGTCCCGCTCCGCTTCCGCCTTCGTTTTGTGTATCACGCCGTCCTTGTGATGCGGCGGCATATAGAGCGTGTAGAATTTGAGCGGCTCGGTCTTCGACGTGTTCATAATATTGTGCTTTGAGCCGGCCGGCACGACAAGCGCGACGCCGTCTGAGAGGACGAACTTTTCTCCGTCAATGACCGCCTTTCCCTCGCCGCTCTCGACGCGGAAAAATTGATCGCTGATATCGTGCGTTTCCAATCCGATCTCCTCCTCAGGCAAAAGCGACATGAGCACCACCTGGACGTTCGTCGAGGTGTAGAGGACCTTCCGAAAATTTTTGTTCTTCAGGGCCTCATTTTCAATATTTTCGCAAAATGGTTTGTTCATAGTTGTATCGATTATTGTATTAAACTCTTTTTTATTTTTGAATAACATTGCCTGCATATATGGAACTTTTTCGCCATATTGTTTTTGTTCGGGGGACCGAGCAAGATCGCCCCGAATGCGCTCAATTCTTTTTTGCATACATCGCAATGAGGTTTGATCGCCATGGGAAAATTATATCATGGATCACCCGTGGTGGTACGGCTCTTTTTTCAGCACCGAAATGGCCCGGTAGAGCGACTCGGCAAGGATGAGACGGACAATCTGATGCGGAAAGGTCAGCCTCGACAAGGACCATTGCATGTTCGCCCGTTGCAAAACCCTTTCATCGAGCCCGTACGCCCCGCCAATGACAAAGACGATCCTGTCGTCGCCAGCGATCATTCTCTTTTCCACAAATGCCGAAAGCTCCATCGTGCTCAATTCTTTTCCTCTCTCATCGAGCGCAACGACAAAATCCGCCGGTTCAATATTTTTCAAAATAGTTTCCGCTTCTTTTTCTTTGTCCGATATTGGAACGATCTTCCACTCCGCTTTGAAATAGCGCTCGATGCGTTTGGTGTAATCCGCGACCGCGTCCGCAATGTTCGAATCGTTCTTTTTGCCGACGGAAATGAAGATGAATTTCATGGGGAAAGTATAGCAGATCTGTGCTAGAATCTCCGCATGTTGACCAAGAACCAGGCAAAGCTCGTGAAGTCGCTCTCGGAGAAAAAGAATCGCGTTGAAACGGGGCTTTTTCTCGTGGAAGGAGCAAAAAGTGTTTTGGAATTGCTCAATTCTGATTTTGAAATAGATCTCATGCTTGCCACCGATGAATTTTTTGCACAATACGAAGAAAAAATCCGCAACCGATCAAAAGAATTTGAGATCGTGAAGCAAGACGAGCTGGAAAAACTTGGCACGCTTGAGACGAATGATTCCGCGCTCGCTGTCGTGAAACAAAAAGCAAATGCCGCGCCTGAAACGAAAAATACCGGCATCATCCTCGCGCTTGATGAGGTAAAAGACCCGGGGAACCTCGGCACGATCATCCGCATTGCCGACTGGTACGGGATCAAACATATCGTCGCGTCCAGAAACACCGTGGACTTTTACAATCCGAAGGTCGTCGCCGCTTCAAAAGGTTCGTTCACGAGGGTGAATATGTTTTACACGGATTTGAAAGAATTTTTGCCGAAAACTAAGCTGCCGATCTTTGGTGCATTTTTACACGGTGAAAATATCCATGAAACAAATTTTCCAACACATGGAATCCTCCTGATGGGCAATGAATCAAATGGTGTGAATTCCGACTTGGAAAAATTTGTTACACAGAAAATCACTATTCCTTCCTATGGAAAAGCTGAATCGCTCAATGTCGCCATTGCAACTGCGGTGATACTGGATAATTGGAGAAGATAAATTCTTTCTATTTCACCGAAAACAAATCCTCCTTGGAAAATCTTACCTTTGGCCGTTTTGCCGCCTCGTCATCGTTTGACCGATGCCCGACCGCAAGCGACGCTTCCACATAGAGATTCTCCGGCAAGCCGAGGATCTTCTTGAACGCGGACGCATCAAACCCTTCCATCGGACACGAATCGAGCCCGAGCTCGGCCACCGCCGCAAGACCGAAGCCGAGGGCGATATATGCCTGCTTTGCCGCCCATGCTTTTGCATCGGCCGGATTTTTCCCGCCAAGCGCGCCCTTTATCATCATCTCCACTTTTGCAAACATTTCCCTTTTGCCCGCGTCTCCGCCTGTCATAACATCAATAAATTCATCGGCTCTCTTTAGCAAATCGTTTCGTGAGGAAAAAACAAGCAGGAGCGGCGCATCGGTGAATTGCGGCTGGCCCCACGCGTTTTTCTTTAATTCCTCGCGGATATCTTTTGATTCCACGACGGTCACATGGAATGGTTGCACGCCAAACGATGTCGGCGCCATGCGGATGGCCTCCATCACTTTTTCTTTATCTTTTTCCGAGACCGGCTTTTTCGGATCGAACTTCTTGGTGGCGTATCGCCACGACAGCTTTTCTAAAAATGACATATATGTTTGAAAAAAATTAAAAATAAATAAAAAAAATCTCCGTACGAAAGCATTATAGCACGCCTGCCAGATTCGAACGCAAACAAAAAGCCCGGCAGTTTCCTACCGGGCATTTCAAACGATCTTATTGAGCTTCTTTTTGATCTTTTCGATCGGACGCGTGATGAACAAGACGAGCGCGAACAAAGCGCCGGTGCTCAAAAATATGGCCAGATACACAAGCGTGTATTTGAGAAACCCCGCGACTACGCTTCCCAAAATAACTCCGAAACACGCCCATGTCACCAGGTCCAAATATTGCTCCTTCGGCCCGAACTCCCGAAAAAAGTACCGGGAAACGATCGAACAGAGGATCCAAACGACGAGACCGCCGCGGACCTCGTACAAGATCACAACCGGAACAAAGAACGCGAAGCTGAAACAGATACCGAACAAAGCGTCCGCTTTGATCTTTGCGGAAAAATAGATCGCTATGTTAGTACAAACGGCAATCGCGAAAAGCAGCGCCACACTATGTTCCATGGAATCACTCTCCTCTCATTTTGAAATCAAAGAAAAACCGATCTGCCGCAAGCATACACCCGAACAGAATTTTCCGCCAGTGAAAAATTTACTGAAAAAATGACCGGTCTGCGCCTTGACACAACGACTGGACAAAAATAATTTGTACGGTATAATATTGCCAGGTGCGAGGTTTGGTTTGCCACTATGGGAACCGGATCTTTAACATTGATCGAGTTGAAAATGGGAGGTGCAGTCATGGGATCGAAAATGTTTCTGCTTCTTGTTGCGGTCGGGTTGTCCGCGATTTCGTGCGCAAGCCCGACAGGACCTGCGATCCATACTTGGGGCTTTGTGATTTCCGGCACTCAAGGCGTATTGGTGAATGAAAGCTGGAAACAGCACGGCGACTATTATGAGTTGACTGAACAGACTCAAAGTGGAACGCTCGTAAACCAAGCATATCTGCCATCGGGACTCAAAAAGGAAATACCGGTTGCAAGCGGATGGACAGAGGAGCTTTCCGCAAGCTATGCCGACCCGGCTCATGCATCCGATCCGATCACGGTGCTCTTTACGGAGGATGGTAAGGTCATCGCGAGCAAGACCGGAATAGGAAGCGTTACGCTTGTTGCCACTATGTAGCGAAAGTGCGTTGCCGCCAGTTCTCAATGAACTGGCGGTTTTTTATTTTATTATTTTCAACAGAGATAACTATCGTGTTATACGATCAAACTGAATACGAAGACGATCACAAAATATGTGACCAAATTTGAAAATGAATCGGAGAAAAATTTCTTCCATCGCAATCTCACTTCGCAATTCCCCCACAGGAGCGCTTGCCCGATCGTCGGTATGACGAAGCAAAGCCAGATGGCGGCCACTTCGCCGTAGATGGCCGCAACACCGATGCCGTAGGCTTTTTGCTCCAGCATGATATACGCGATGAAAGCCGAGGTCAGAAAAGAAAGGAACATCTGCGTGAAATAATATTTCCACATCTTCGGTTTCATTTCCTGCATTTTTCTTTCCTGCTCCTCTTTGGACAACTTCATGAAACCGGTCGACTCCAGATGGACCTTCCCCATCGGGGTTTTCATCGAATACCAAAACGTCCCGATTACCGCGCTGATAATGGCGCCCAAAATACCGAGTAATACGATCGTCATATATTTTATTTTTTATTTGATAACGAACGAATATAGTATACCAGAAATCCCCCCCCCGCATGGACCTATTTTCCGGCCGCCAGGAAAACGCCCAGCTTTTCCAATTGCTGGGTAAAACCGGCTTCCATGCCCTGGACGGCCATTCTCGGCGCGGTTCCCGGATTGTTTATCGTCGCCGTCACTTTTACTTTTGTTTTGCCATTCTCTTCAGTAAATACCACCTCCGTTGTCTGATCGATGATGCTTTCGTCTTTTTGTCCTTCGGTCCACGCCTTCCCGGTATAGACAAGCTTCGCATTTGGAACGATCTCGGTGAACTTTGCTTGCATCGGCCACTTCGTGCCTTTGTACGGACCCATCGCCGCTCCCGCTTCCATGACAATGTAAAACACACCCCCAATTTTCAGATCAACTTTGCATTCAGGAATGCCGACATTGTCCGGTCCCCACCATCGCTTTAACATTTTCGGATCCGTCCACGCTTTCCAAACCGATCCGCACGGAGCATCAAAAACCCTTTCCAACACCAATTCTTTTTTATTTTCCATGATATTTTTTGCTAGTATTTGATAATTTCTTTTTTTCTCTTTGCAATACCTCCTCGAGCATATTAAACCGCTTATTCCAAAGGTCTGTCATGTCTTTTGTCCACCGCTCAAACTCGTAGATACCTTCGATATCAAGCGTGTACATGCGCTCCCGTCCTTGCTTTTTCACTGAGACGAGACCCGCCTGCCGAAGAATTTTAAGATGCTGGGATATTGCCGGCGCACTTACACGAAATGTATTGCTGATATCGCTTGCGGACAATGTTCCCTCTTGTGCAAGCCTCTCGATGATATTTCTTCTGGTCGGCACTGCAAGTATATTGAAAATATCCATGCTTCCATGGTACAAAAGATTTATAATTAAGTCAAAGCTTAATTATCAACAGAGTGAATCTGATCGAACTTTTTCAATTCTTTGATTGATATATGGAAGGAATAGACTGTATACAAGTGACGTGAACATATTCGGATGATTTTGGTATTTGCTTGTCATATAGTAATCCATCGGATCATTCCACACCCCGTGATCGTCGGTGGTCGCGCCCATCTGTTCAAACCGTTCTTTGCTAAGATCGAAATCTGCCGGATCGGTCGCATTTTTTGGACGGTACATTGAATAGCCGATGTTCCAATGTTTTCTTTCTAATATTTTCTTGGCATGCTCATAAAAAATTGTATCGTTTATGTACGCGTCTATTTTCCGCCATGCGCCGTTCACTTCGACTTCAAGCCAGCTATGCGAAAGTTGATTCGGTAACAGCCAGAAAAGCCATGCGGGAAATATGCCTTTTTGGATCTCTTTTTTGATCAACGAGAAGTGTATCCGTGCGGGGATATGCAGCGCTTTGCATAACGCCAAAAATAACGTTGTTTTATTATTGCACTGCCCGATCTGAATACGTATGGTTTCAGATGCTTTCATGAAATCTCCTTTTTTGACAAATCCGAATTTAATATCATCCCGAACATAATAAAAAAGCTTTGTGATTTTACCTTCGATCGAATTTTCTTTCTCGGTCAATTGTTCCGCTTTTTCTTTCACTATGCTATCGTCAAAATCCGCAAGTTTATTTTCATTATCATTTTTCATATAAGGATATGTATGAGAAATTCTCATTGGGGTGCTATTATAGAAGATATTAGAACGATGTTTGAAAGAAAGAATGATACAAGTATTTATATTCCAGACTTAAAAATATCTTAAGAGTTACTTTTCAGCTTCTGTAGTGCATCATAAAGTGGTCCTGAACAATTATCAGTATTCGCCACACTTTGCACAGTTCTTTCGGAATCCTCGTATGTGCATGTCATTGTTTTATTCAAAAGTGTAGGCGAAACAGTATTTGTGTTTAAAAAACTGTAATCGATAACGCATACGTTGTTCTCTACTCCTAAAATGTTATAACTTCTAAAAATTCCCAATGCTGGTTCCCAACCGATCGGTACTGTTCCTTTTGATACGGTGCATGATTGCAGATTTTTTTCAAAGGCGTTTGCAAAATTGAGAACACATTGGGCATCTTTCACATTTAATTTGCTATCATAGCAATCCAAAACGCTATTGTTGGTAGTTGTGGAGATAGAAGCGGTGCTTGAAGCTTGGTTAGGTGTTAAGGTTACAGAGACACCAACTGTTGTCGATGCAAAATTATTCTGCCCAGGAGGAACAGCTTGTGTTTTATCATGGACATAAACATAAACTCCTCCGCCAACAATCAACAAAGCTAACAACGTTAATAATAAAGGGACAATAAAACCCTTTCTAGAATTTTTCATACCAAAAGCATATCAGAGTAGAACTGAAAAATCAAAACCAGATATGGCTTGTTTGTTAAATCTGGGGTCACGAATAATTTCTTCGTCGTCACTCAGAAATTTTCTCGACCCCGCCTCGCCCGTTTTTCTTGCTAGAAAAACATGGCTCCGGCTCACCCACGCAAGAAAAAACGCCAAGCAGTTGGCGTTTTTTCTTGCGTGGGTGCCTAACCGGATTCGGACCGGTGATAACGGATCCACAGACCGTTGTGTTACCACTACACCATAGGCACCATTCATCAAACAGGCGTTTGATTGGCTATTTATAACAGATTTATCCGCGAAAATCTACTTAATACGTCGGCGGAGTTTCCGTCTGACCCGAAAGCGATGCGGAATGCCTTGCGAATGCGTAGAGCAAGCTCGACAGACGATTCAGATACGTAAGCGTTTCCGGATCGATCTTGGCAAGGTTTTCCTCGGCGACCGCGACCACTCGCCGCTCCGCCCTGCGCGCGAGCGTGCGGGCGACATCAAAATGCGCGGAAATTTCATTCGTGCCCGGGATAAGGAATGTTTTGATCGGCGGCAATTCTTTTTCTATCGTATTGATGATCTCTTCAATGATCTGCACCTCGTTCTCCGCAATTTTTTTCTCCGCGCCGGCGACTTGCGCCTGAATGATGAACAGATTGTTTTGCGCGCCGTGGATCATATCCCGGGTTTTAGGATCTTTTGCCTTGGATTTGCACAAACCCAAGAAAGAATTCGTTTCATCGAGCGAACCGAGCGCCTCGGTGATCGCCGAGCTTTTGGAAATCTTCTGATTGCAACCGAAGGTCCCCGTCTTTCCGTTGTCCCCTTTTCGCGTGTATAACATACGGTCAATTATAACTTATCGGAACAAATAGAGATACTTTGGCGTGCAATAAAGCCAAAATGTAACCGCGAGCAGGACATAGAATCCATAATGGATCATGTAGCTCCACATGAAACCCTTCTTGGATTTTGTGATGCAGTAAGAAAAAATAACGCCGGCAAAAAATGAAACGGAAAAGAGGATTTTGCCGGCAGAATTGGGAATAAAAACGATCGGCACATGGATCAGAAGCGTGTAGAAACCGAAAAGGAGCATGTCGGTCGTCTTGGAAACATTATTGTTGAACAAATAATAGATGCTGATCATGAAAAAGCATTGCTGGAACATGATCTCGAACGATTTGGTCAGGAGGAACCGATAATCGAGCGCGAGCGCGGACGGCAAATGACCGCTGAGAGGAACAAGCGGAGAATGCTGCGTAAAAAGTGCCGTGAAATAATAGATCAGGGAGACACCGAGTGAAAAAAGCGCCATGATCAAAAGATCGGTCGGAGAAAATTTATCGACATATGCGCCGATCTCGTCCTTGAATGCGGTCGTCAGATAGACAATGACCAGCAAGAAATAGATGCACGTGGAAAGATAATTGTGGATATAGTCGATGCCGTGCGGCTGCATGTAGAAAATGAAAAACGCCCAGACACCGAACCATATGAAGGACAGACCGAAGATTTTCTTGAACGTGTTCATTGTGTGCACGGGAGAGGACTCGAACCTCCAAACCCTTGCGGGCGCTACCACCTCAAGGTAGTGCGTCTACCAATTTCGCCACCCGTGCATGAAAATGCATCATATACTTAAAAGGAGCTTTTTTCAAGCAAAAAGAAAAGGGCGGCGCCTTCGGCGCCGCCCTTTTTTGAATTATTTTTCTTCCGCTTTCGTTTCTTTTTTCTCAACTTTCACCTCATCCTTTCGCTTCGTGTCGGTGTTGGACTCCGCTCTTGCCTGCAGGAGCTCGCTCTTCAGGTGCTTTCGCAATTCTTTCGTCGCTTTGTTCCTGACGTAGTAGAGCTTGGATCGTCTGACCTTGGCGCGCTTGAGCACCTCGATCGAGTCGATGTTCGGAGAATAGATCGGAAAGATCCTCTCGACGCCGATCTCATCGATGACCCTCCGCACGGTGAACGTGCCGCCGGCTTCCTTGCCGTGCTTCATCGCGAGAACCATTCCTTCAAAAGCTTGAAGTCGCGTTTTGTCGCCTTCTTTGATCTTCTGCCAGACGCGGACCGTGTCGCCCGATTTCATATCGATGTTCTTCCTCTCGGCGATATTGACCGGAGACATCGTGATGTTCTTCAATTCCATAGTGGGACAAATCTACCATACCGGACCCTTTTTTGCAATTGGCGCTACTTTTGGATCTTCTTCACCGCGTCTTCAAAATCTTTCGGGTAGGGTGCAACGATGTCCATAAGTTTGCCGGACGGTAAGGTGATCTCGAGTTCGCGCGCATGGAGCGCGAGCCGCTTGAAGCCGAGCCAGTTCCTTTGCTCCAGAAAAAATCGCGAAGCGTACAACGTGTCATGCACGACCGGATGATTGAGCGCGAGAAAATGCACGCGGATCTGATGCGTCCGGCCCGTCTTCGGCATTGCTTCTATAAAAGTGACATTGTTTTTCCGGTTCAAGACCTTGAAATACGTCACCGCGTCCCGCATCTCTCCCCGCGCGCCGCGCTGGGCGGACCATTTCCGGATATCGTTCGGGCTTCTGCCGATCGCGCGGTCGATCATGCCCCGGTCCTCCTTGATCGATCCGTAAACGAACGCATGATAGACCTTGCGGACCTTCCTGCTTTGGAATTGTTCCTTGAGGAATTCGTATGCCTTTTTGTTTTTGGCGATGATCAGGCACCCCGTCGTATCGCGGTCGATGCGGTGGACGATCCCGGGACGGGCGATCTTCGTCCCATTTTCAAGGACCATTGGCTCGCCGACATTTTTTGCGGACGGATATTTTTTCACGATCCAATCCACCAAGGTCTTTTCCTTGGCTTTGCCGTCCGGATGGACATTGAGCCCCGCCGGTTTGTTGATGACGATAACGTCTTTGTCTTCGTAGAGAATTGGAATTTTCATAATAACTATATTGTGTGGGCGCTGAGGGATTCGAACCCCCGACCCTCTCAGTGTAAATGAGATGCTCTAACCAACTGAGCTAAGCGCCCCGAATGTTGCTTGTGAAAAGTGTGAACGTGCATATTGACCAAAACAGCTGACCGCCCCGTGTGCCTCCGGCAGGAATCGAACCTACATCAAAGCCTTAGAAGAGCTCTGTTCTATCCATTGAACTACGGAGGCATCTCTTGAAAGCAAAATGACTATAACAGCTTTAGAGCGACGGGTCAACGAGTTTCTGCGGTTTCATGCCGGCAGTCTTGGTCTCGCGCGACTCAAAATCATTCACCGCCGTGTTCAACAGATCTGCATTGATGTGCGGCAGCTCCAATTCGGCGTTGTTCACCGAGACGTACATGTCGCCGCTTGCGATGTCCCGATACAAGAACGCGTCAAACGCCATTGCGCCGCAGAGCATGACGAGAAAGAGGACCAGCAAAACGACCCAGTCCCGTCTCGGGCGCACAATGGCATCCGACGCAAAGAACCGGTTCGAAAGCGTATGAAGAAATGAAAGGTCTATTTTTTTCATATTAATTATCTTTGAATTTTACCGCGGTGAACTCGATGTCGAGGGACCACTCGGGCACCTGTTTGCCGGCGATCGTGTACGTGGCGAATTGCTTCAAGGAAGCGCTCTTGATCACGATCTTCAGCGGATAATTTTCAAGAAGCTCGAGGAAAAAATGGATGTTGCTCCAGGTGCCGATGACGCCCATCTGAACATCCACAAGCTCGGCGCCGACCGCCGAAAGGGCGCTTGACGATTGATAGCTGATGGAGTTCACTTGTGATTTGAGGCTGCTGGTTGCGACCAGGTCCTCGAGCGTCTGGATGAAATCGGAAACGCTGTTCGCGGGAATGATAAAACCGGCAAGGGCGTTCTCGGAGGTTTGATTGTCCGCGATGCTCTTTTGTATGAAGGAAAGCGATCTTTGCTTTTCGAGCGCCATTTGTATTTCATCGGTCTTTGCGATCGTGTCGGCCACCTTCCCCTGCATGAGGGAAAACAGGATGAAAAAAGCGCTGACCGAAACGGCCGCGGAAAGGAAGGCGAGAAGGACGAGGATTTTTGTTTTTCTTTTTGGCATCATGGAATTATTTGATCGGATACGAGAACGTGATGGTGAACGGCGCGCCGGAATCCGCTATCAGGCTCGATATCGGCAGGACGACATTTTGGAACGCCCCGTCTCCCTTCAGGTCGGCATACCATGTCGTGAGATCGTCCCGGCTCTCCGCGGTGCCGCTCACCGAGATATCCACGCGCTGCGCGGCGTCATCCGACGCGAGGGAGATGCCGGAGAGGATGATGCCCGAGCTCTTCAATCCAACGATCCGGTCTATGATATCGGTCATAAGCGTATGCGAAACGCCTCCATAGGAGAGCGCGGACGCCATGCCGTTCACATTTTTGATGTACGCGGTCGAGCTCGCATACTTGTTCGCGTCGGAAAGATTGATCAACGCCGCCTGGTTGCTGACCGTCCTGTCCTTGTAATCCGCAAAGAAAAATGACGGCAGCAAGAGCGCGCCGGCGACAAGAAAGGAGGCAAAGACGCATGCAAAGAAAAAGACCAAGACCCGGAGCATATATTCCTCGATAGCCTGCTTTCTATTTTTCTGTAAAAGGAAGTGCAACATGACGATTAGGCGAGAGCGAGACCGATGGCGGTGGCAAAATCGAGCGAATCCTCGAACGCCAGGCGCGGCAAACGGGCATTGATGTCAAAGGCGTTCGTCCAGACGTTGGCAAGCGCGACCGGCGCCGCAAGGACCTGACCGATGCGGCCAGCAAGACCGGGGATCGCCGCGCTCCGTCCCGAAAGGATGATCTGATCGATCATCTTCGACAGAAATGTCCCCTTCTCGTCGGATTTGGACGAGAGATATTCGCCGAACTTGTCGATCTCGTCCCGGATCGCGGAAAAAGCCTCGGGATTTTCTATCAAAGAGGCTCCGCCGACCGGGACCGTGGAAGTAAAACGCACGGTGTCCGAGGCGATGAGCAAAAGAAGCGTCGAATTTTCCTTGATGTGCACGACGAGAAATGTCTTCCCGTTTCCGCGCGGCGACACCGATCGCGCCACCATGCGCGACTCTATCTCGAAGCTGACGGGCGCGAGACCGGCCTCCGCGCACGCGTCGGTGAAACTTGCGATGGTCTTTTTGGGGATGACCGACACGCTCGCAAGCATGGTCGCGGTATTTTCGCGTCCGCTCTTGCGTATGGCGTCGTATTCAAACGAAACCTCATCGGCGGTAAGCGGGACATTTTCTTCAAGGCCGAGCTCGATGGATTCTCTGACGTTCGATCCCGGGAGGATCGGAACTTGGGTGTCAAAGATGTAGGCTTGTTCCTCGGGAATGGCGATGCGCACAAAATCCGACGAAAGCTTTGTCCGTATCTCGGAGAGCACCTTGGCGAGCGCGGTCGGATTGACAATCTCCCCGCCTTTTACGGTGTCCGCGGGGAGCGGAATTTCGCCGAAATGTTTGACGGAAAGCGCGCCGCGTTTGTCGGCAAATTCGATATAGCGGACGGACCGATCGCGTATATCAACGCCGGCGGCCCCCATGGAAAGATAGTGCGGCGGATACAACAGCTTTGTGAAAAAGTTTGTCTTCATAGAAAACCGTTCCTAGTATACCAAAGATCAGCTTTTTTTTCTCGCTCGAACCATTTCCGCGATGACCGGCAGAAAAGATACGAAAATAATGAGCAGAATGACCGGCAAGAGATAGCCATCGAGGTTCGGAATGACCTTGCCGAGGAAGAAACCGAGCAGGATGACCAGGAAGGACCAGGTGAATCCGCCGGCGACATTGTATGAAATGAAATTCTTGTATGGCATCGTGGCGACGCCGGCGAGGATCGGGGCGAATGTCCGCACGATCGGCACAAATCTGGCCAAAAAGATCGTCTTGTTGCCGTAGCGGTTGTAAAAATCCTTGGTCCGCTCGATGTATTTCTTATTGAAGAAAAATGAATCGTCCTTGTTGAATATTTTGACGCCGACCGCCCGGCCGAACCAGTATCCGACGCTGTCGCCCCCCACCGCGCACAGGAACGATCCGACAAGGAGCACCTCGATGTTCAGGATGCCCTGCGACGCAAGAAAGCCCGCGGTGAAAAGCAGCGAATCTCCCGGAAAGAAAAATCCGAAGAAAAGTCCGCTCTCGGCAAAGACGGCAAAAAAAAGCCCCGCGACGCCAAGCGTCTTGATCAGGGTGAGCGGTTCGATGAGCGCAAAAAAATCGTGAATGAATGTCATTTGAATTTCGTCCCTTCGGGAATATTCTCCGGCACTTCCATGAGAGCAAAGTTTTCCGCGTCGGAAACCGCCATGATCATGCCGTTCGATTCAAGGCCCATCATCTTTCTCGGCTCGAGGTTCGTGACGAATGCGACCTTTTTGCCGACAAGCGCCTCTGTGTCGGGAAAATATCTCGCAATTCCCGAGAGAATGGTCCGCGGAGCAGCCTCGGCAAAATCGACCGAAAGTTTCAACAGTTTGTCCGATCCAGTGATCGGCTCGGCGGAAAGTATCTTGCCGACCTTCATTTCCACTTTTGCAAAATCATCGATGGTGATCTTCTTGTCTTTTGCCGATTCTTCGAGTTTTTTCTTTTCCATCCTGCTTTTTTCTTTGTCTAAAAATGTTTGGAGGATGATCGCCGCCGCGGATGCATCGAGCATGCCGGTCTTGCCGAATGTTTTTTCCACCTGCATGGATGACATGAATTCCGGCTCAAGCGCGATCGGCAGCTTGATCGTGTTTCCGAGCTCCCGTTTGAATGCGATGATCTTCGGATTGATCGTGTTCTCCTCGCCCTTGTAATCCCTCGACTCGCCGATGACGATCCCCTCGATCCCGGATTCTTTGCAAAGTTCGGATATTGTTCCGATCAGATCGGCGGTATTTTCCAAAACGGTCTTGGGGAACGCGATCTTGCCTTCGGCATCCGAGACCGCGATGCCGACCCGCCTTTCGCCATAATCAATGCCAAGATATTTCATGCCGGCTATTATACGCATAAAAAACGGTTTTTGTCATTTGCGTTTTTGCGTCCGAGTACTATAATAGGCGCATTATGAACATGCAAACATTGAATCAATCGCTCATGAACCTCGTGCAGTCAAACCCGTGGATCATCGCGCTTCTCGTCTGGTCGGTCGTGTGGAAATTGATCGCTTTGTGGAAATCGGCGCGGAACGATCACCTGACGATGTTCGTCATCATGGCGGTCGTGAACAGCGCGGGCGTGCTCGAGATCTGCTATTTGATCTGGCTCTATTTCAGGAACAAGAAGACCGGAAATCCCGCACAGCAATAATAAATGGCAATAATAAATGCATGGCATGCAAAAGACGCGGCCTTCGGCCGCGTCTTTTGCATTTGGCGGAGAGGGCGAGATTTGAACTCGCGGGACCCTTACGAGCCCTCCAGTTTTCAAGACTGGTGCATTAAACCGCTCTGCCACCTCTCCAAACGACATCAAACAGGGGCTAATGTAGCGTAAATCTTCGCCCTCCGCAAGAAGCTATGATATCTTCTTTTCATGCTTGCGGATGAACTCTGCGTATTTTTTGTCCTCAACGCGGATATGGTGCATCCACCAGTTGCCGATATATTGCTCGATCTCCATGAGCAATTCTTTTTTGGGAGCTCCGGCGATCAATTGTTTCTTGAATGCTTCATATTGGTCCATGAAACCCTGGTGCAACGCCTTATGCATTTCGATCTCCGGATAGTTGTGCTCAGCCATGTATTGTTCCTCATAGGCGAGATGCTCGCTGATGTATTCGCTCAAAAATGCGACGGCTTCGTAGATCACCGCATCCTTCGAGTCTGAAAAGACATTCGAGAGCAAGACGTTCACCTCGTTGAGAAGCTTCTGATGCTGTTTGTCTATGACCGGATCTCCGACGGATATATCCGGCGTCCATTCAAATAAATACTGCATACCGGGCTCATTATACCGCGGTTTCTAGACAATATCCACAATCCGCAACCGCAGTTCTTCCCTGCCGAGAAAATAACTCTTCTCGAGATTGGCAAGCAAGGTGATCTTTTCTCCCTGTTCAAGCTTCGCCGAAAAATTTTCCGGTTTTTTGAAAAATGCGATCGCGGAAATCGTCCGGCCTTTTGCATTTTTGAAATCAATTTTCAAATGGTCTTTTTTCTTGCCGAAGATCTTCACCTCGTGGATCGGCAATCGTTCAAATGCAAAGATCGGCTTCGGATTGTCCATGCCGAACGGCGCAAGCAAGCCGATCTGTCTTTCCGTCTCATGCGTCACGTCGTCGATCCGCAGGACCGCATCGGCGATCAATTCTTTTTTTATCTGTTCGCCGATGTCGACCGTTTTGTGATACGAATTTTCAAGAGAATCGGCCAAAGCGTCGACTTTCTCAAATTTCACCGTGAATCCGCCCGACATCGCATGTCCGCCGTACTCTTCGAGCATCTCCGCGGAGTCGCGCATCATCTCGACAATGTTCGCAACGCCGTCCGACCGGCATGAACCTTTCAAGGTCTTCCCTTCCTCGCGGCCCCAGAGGAACACCGGTCCGTCGTGCTCGTCCATCAAAGAGCTTGCGACAAGTCCGAGCAGTGACGGCTTCCAATCCGGATTCCCCGCGACCAATACTTTTCTTTTTTTCTCGGGATCGATCTGTTTCCAATGCTTTTTAATTTCCTTGACCATGCCGGTGACGATCACCTTCCGCTCATCGTTTATACTATTGAGATGCTGGGCGAATTTTTCCGCTTCCTCGGCATTTTTTTCCGTAAGCATGTGAAATGCGTCCTCCGGCTTGCCCATGCGCGATGCCGCGTTGATCCGCGGCGAGATCATGAAGCCGATATCGTCCTCGGTGATCGTTTTTTGATCGACCTTGATGATAGAGAGAAGTCGTTGCAATCCGGGACGCGGAGATTTCCGCAAAACTTTCAAACCGTATTGGGCGAATATCCTGTTCTCGCCGACAAGCGGCACCATGTCGGAGATCGTCGCGATCGAAACCATGTCGAGAAGCCATTTCTCCCAGCCGGCGTTCACGCCGAATTTCTCTCCGTACTTTTTCAAAAATGCCTGCGCAAGCTTGAATGACATTCCCGACGCGCAGAGGATGGATTCCGGATAGGTCGAACCGCTCCTTTTGTGGTTCAGAACGGCGAGCGCCTCGGGCAAAATCTCCTTTCCGTCAACGATCGTCGGCAAATGATGGTCAATGACGATGAGATCGATGCCGTGCTTCTTTATTTTCTTTGCTTCTTTGATATTTGCCGTGCCGCAGTCGATCGTGATGATCAGTTTGGCGCCGCCTTTCGCGAATTCGTCGATCGCCGAAACGTTTAGGCCAAACCCTTCGAGCACGCGGTGCGGAATATAATTCTCAAAATTTTCATGGCCGATCTTTTTGAAAAAATCATGAAGTATCACCGCCCCCGGAATGCCGTCCGCATCATAGTCGCTAAAAATAATTATCTTTTCTTTTTTCTCAACAGCTTCGAGTATCCGTTCCACAGCTTTTTCCATTCCATGGATGAGAAATGGATCATGGTTTTCTTCAAAAATCGGATTCAAGAACTTTTCCGCATCCTTTGCGGTTTTGACTCCCCGATAAAATAAAAGTTTCTGCAAAAGTTCCGGATATGCCGCAAGTTCTTTTTTCGTTTTCTCATCAAGCTCTGATCGGACCGAATATTTCATAAAATCATTATAACAGAGAAAAATAGAGCCCCGTTCCGATGAATCGGAACGGGGCTAAAAATTTAATAGTTACTTGCGAGGCAGAACGAACACGAAACACTCTTGGCGCTTCCAGAAATGGTCCGGGTCACCATCATAACCTTCGAGCCAACAGCCATCACTAGTACGTTCCACAAGGAATATCAGGGGGTGACCCGATCGAGCGATGGGTTTCATAGCGACATAAATCCACCTGTGCATCCAGTTCACACCATCGATCGGCTGATCCCTGCACTGCAAACGCAACTGGGGGCCGACTTCGTTGGGGCAAAGCTGTAAGCCAAGCCCCAACGCTTTCTTGTAAATATCCGATAGCTTCGCCCCGTCTTTGAAACCGAGCTCCGCCACCGAGACATTCACGAGGTCAACTTTAACTTTTGTTTTGCTGACCCTGAAAGCCGGCTTGCCGAGGATGTCATTTCCCAAATCGCCGATTTTGTATCCAAGAGCTTTGATGGCTTTTCGGAACTCGTCGGCGTCCTTCATGGTACCGAGCTTCACGGTCTTCCAAATTTTGAACGGACCGATCTGCCAAGGGTTTTCCTTGCGGAGAAACTTCTTGGTCGCCTCAACCCATTCGGGATTGGTCAACTTTTCCAGAAGGTCGTAAATGATGCCGAGAACTTCCGAAGGCATCGTTACGAGCTTCTTTACAATCAGACCGAGCATGTCTTGTGACATGGTCAGCCTCCTTTGATTTTATTTGCCACGAGCACTAAACTTCAGTAGTCATAGCCAGAAGTTCCCGAACGAATCGGAAGCTATTGGCTATGACCACTTTTGCGAATACAATAAATATAAAAGAACTCTCAGTGTAGTAACATAAATGCGCAACTTATGTCAAGTATAACGGTTTTATTTTCCAACTTCTTTCACAAGCTCGATGAACTCCTTCGTCTTCAAACTTTCCCGTCCGACGAGCAGGCCGTCCACATTTCCTTTCTCGACGATCTCTTTGGCATTCGTGTGCGTGACCGAGCCGCCGTACAGTATCAAAATTTTTTCTATTCCGGCTTTGCCGAGAAGATCGCTCGCCACGCGTTTTATGAAGATCGCCATCTCGTGGAGCTCCTCGGGCTTCATCGCCTCTTTTTCCGATTTGCCGATCGCCCAGACCGGCTCGTAGGCAATGATCAGATTTTTTACGAATTTTCTCGGCAATTTGAAAAGAGCGCTTTCGAGCTCTCGTTTGACCTCTTTGAACTGGTCGCCGTGTTCGTTGCGTTCCTTTTCTCCGACGCATACGATGACCTTCAGTCCGCAAGCGAGCGCGCCGGACAATTTCTCCCGGACGATCTCATCGGTCTCGCCCTCCGCCCGCCGCTCCGAATGCCCGACGATCACGTATTTCACGCCGGCGCCTTTGAGCATCTCCGGGCTGACCTCGCCGGTATGCGCCGCCCCCTTGCCGATGAAGACATCCTGCGCCCCGAGCGCCACCTTTTTTGAGACTGAAACGGCCTTTGCGACATCGCCCAAAAATACGAATGGCGGGCAGAGGACGAGCTTGATCGAGCCGAAGGCCCTCGATCCCCTGGCCATGTCCGAGGCGATCGCTTTGGCCTTCTCCGATGTTTCCGGGTTCATCTTCCAATTCGCCACGATCAGTTTTGCTTTCGAGCTTTTCATGCGGCGATTATACCATTTCCGATATATTTGATATACTACTTCCAGTATGCAAAACAGCATTTCGTGGAAAGCGCTCGAATACAAGCGGAAAGAAAAAACCGCCGATTGGTACTGGGCGGTCATCATCATCGCGATATCGATCGTCATCATTTCCCTCATCGTCCGGGACGGACTCTTTGCCATATTCATCATCCTCGCCACCGGCACGCTTCTCGTCTTTTCGATACGGGAGCCGAAATTCGTGGACATACGGATCGACCCGCGCGGGTTCACCGTGGGCAACGACGTCTATCCTTTCGCGACGATCCACGAGTTTTGGGTGGACATCAGCGACAAGCACAATGAGAAGATCATCCTCAGATCGAAGCGAGCGGTGTTGCCGTTCATCGTGATCCCGATCGAGGAACAGCATCATCTGGATGTCCGGGAATTCCTCCTCAAATATCTACCGGAAAAAGAATTGCGGGAACCTCTGGCCCAGAAGATCATGGAACGGCTTGGATTTTAGCATTCCAAATGCTACATTAAGGCGGCGAAACCTTCGGTTTCGCCGCTTTCAAACTCCTCTCATCGTTCAATGGATAGGACAAACCCTTGCGAAGGGTTAGATGTAGGTTCGATTCCTACTGAGAGGACAAATACAAAAAATAGAGCCTACTGGCTCATTTTTTGTTTGTCGTCTCAAGCAAGCAAAAGTCTTTGCTTGCGAGGAGGAATCGAAGCCCGATTGAGCCGAGCTTGGAGCGTACTCGCGAACAAGCGAGCCAATCGGGGTACTGGTCGTGTAACGACCGATTTCCTCGTGGGAGGACAAAATAAAAAACAGCCACGTACGGGGCTGTTTTTTATTTCTTCGCTTTTGCTTTGTTCACGAGCTTGGCGATGCGGGATTTGTACCTGGCGGCGGTGTTCTTTTTCAAAAACTTCGTCTTGACCGCTTTGTCGATCGCTTTGTAGGCGCCCGGAAGCATTTTCTCCGCGTCCTTCACCTTGTTCTCTTTGACCAACTTTTTGATCGCGCGCAAGGTGTGGTCAATCGCGGTCTGCCTTTTGGCGTTGAAGATCTGCTTCTTTTCAGAGACCCGGAGCGCCTTTTTTGCTGATGATGTGATTGGCATAAATAAAAATTATCTGTATGAGACGACAATGTACCATGTTGCCATCGCAAAAGCAAGGCGGGAATTGTGCTACAATATCCGCATGATCGCAAAGATAGAAGGCATCGTCTGGGATGTGAATCCGAAATTCCTGACCGTCGGCGTCGGCGGCATCGGTTTCAAAATATACGCGACAAGTGAAACGAAAGAGGTCTCGCACAAAGGCGCGAATATTTCCCTCTTCACCCACCTCGCCGTGCGGGAAGACGCGCTTGATCTCTACGGTTTTCTCTCCGAGGAAGAATTGCACTTCTTTGAGATGCTCATTTCCATCTCCGGTATCGGCCCGAAGACCGCGCTCAATGTCCTCAATGTCAGCTCGGTGGGCGCCCTCAAGCGCGCGATCGGAAGCAATGATACCGCCCATCTGACAAAGGTCTCCGGCATCGGCAAAAAAGTCGCCGAAAAGATCGTCCTTGAATTGAAAGATAAAGTGGAAAGCGCCACAAGCGACATCAGCTTGCGGGACGAGGTGGACGCGATCGAAGCGCTCAAATCGCTCGGCTATTCGCAAAAAGACGCGCGCGACGCGCTCAAAGATGTGGAAAAGAAATTCACCAAAACCGGGGACCGGATCAAAGAAGCGCTGAAAATTTTAGGAAAGTAAAACCGAGGCGCGTATAAAATTTTCTTGCGAGAAACTGTCTGAGCGAAGCGAGTTTTTCGAGAAAGAAAATTTTATACGCGCCTCGGTTTTTTGTACCTTTTATTGCGCCGGAATATATTGCACGGAGTTGATCGGCCCGTTCTGGTAGCCGGACATTGGTGCCGGAGAGACCGTCTGGCTCGGGAGGACGCCTTGCGCCTCTTGTGTCGGAGTTTTCTCCTTTATCTTGCCCTCTGAAAACGCATTCCAAAATGCGAAGAGGAATGCGATGATCAGGATGATGCCGAAAAAGTCGTTGAAGTCGTCGCTCATGGCTTAATTGTACAACTTTTGATGCTTTGGACAATAGTGCGCGCTGCGCCCGCCAACTTTTATCCTTTTGATGATGCCGCCGCAGCCTTTTCTTTTGCACAGCTTTCCCGTCTGGCGATAGACCTTGTGGATGTTCTGATAGCCGCCGCGCTCGCCGTACGGATTGCGATAATCCGAGAGCGAATCCCCGCCGATCGCGATCGATCGTTTTAAAATAACGTTGATGTTCTTGTACAGAAGCTTCAGATTCTTCTCCGGAATGCGCGCCGGAAGAGAGAGCGGATGAATGCCCGAAAGCCACAGCACTTCGTCGGAATAAATATTGCCGATGCCGGCGATAAGCTCCTGGTCCATGAGGACGGTCTTGATCTTTCCCTTCGGCCTTTTCAAGATCTGTCCTTGAAAAATTTCATACGTGAAATCTTTTTCGAGCGGTTCCGGCCCGAGCTTCTTCAGATCATTCGCCTCATCGATCTTGTCCGTGTCAAAGACATAGACCTTTGCGAACTTCCGCATGTCGGAAAGGACGAGAACATTTGTATTGGAGAGCGAGAACGCCAAATGGATGAAACGATTGAACGGGTCGGCGAGCGGACCGACCTTTGGGGGAAGCCATTCCCTGCCATTGAACGTGTACTTGCCGTACAAAAGATGTCCCGTCATTTTCATGTGCACCAGGATCGTCTTGTTTCCTGAAACACGGATCAAAACATTTTTCGCCCGCCGCGCGACGCCGAGGATCGTTTTGCCGACGACTTGTTTTTTAAAAGACAAAAAATAATTCTTGTCCTTGATATTGCCTTTGCCGGCATGGAACGCGGATCCGTAGTCCGTCCAGACGTCCGTGATCCGAAGCCCCTTCGCGATCTTATTCAAAATATGCGCGGTCGTCTGCACTTCGGGAAGTTCAGGCATAGATTTTTTTCAATTCTTCGCGCACAACCGCGGCATCGCTCCACGGTTCCTTCGCGCCGCCTTTCCGCATGATGTACGGATCGGTCCCTTTGCCAGTGATGATCACGACATGTTCTTTTGTCGCAAGCGAGATCGCTTTTCGTATCGCCTCTCTCCGGTCAATGAGCATTTCCGGTTTCGCATTTTTACAATGGCTCGCCAAATCTTGCATGATCTCCATCGGATCGTCATTGTACGGATCCTCATCGGTAAGAATTATTTTTTCGCAATATTTTTCGGCGATCTCGGCCATTTCTTTTCTCTTCCATTTGTCCCGTCCGCCGCCCGTCGCGCCGAGAACGCCGATGATCTTTTTGCCGGAAAATGCCTCATAGATCGCTTTGAGCGAATCCGGCGTATGGGCATAATCCACGATCACCTTGAAATCCTGTTTCGGGGAAACGACGATGCTTTCGGCCCGGCCTTGTATTTCCTTCAGGTTTTCAACGCCTTTTCGCATTGTTTCAAGTCCGATGCCTTGCGACTCGGCATATTTTATCGCGGCAAGGATATTGTACAGATTAAATTTTCCCACAAGCGCGGAATGGATCTGTGTTCCTTTATATGTAAACTCCGTCCCTTTTTCTGAGAGCGAGACGGCCTCCGCATCCGCGATCGAATAGGTGATCTTTCTTTCGATATCGACCGCCAAAAACTTTTGCGCCTCCGCATCATCGGCGTTTACGATGATCGCTTTGTTCTTCTTTGCCGACCGCTCCAATTCTTTTGCGATGGAAACTTTGGCGGCGACGTATTTCTCATAGCTTCCGTGCGACTCGATATGCTCCGGCGCGAGATTGGTAAAGATGAGCGCATTCAAGCTCAAAAATTTGTGGCGATACTGCTTTGCCGCCTCGGAAGAGATCTCGATCACCGCATATTCGCATCCGGCGCTTACTGCATCCCGCAAAAATTTTTGGATGAAAAATCTGCCCGGCATCGTCATTTTGAAACGGTTCGGTTTTGAGACATTGCCGATCTTGAAGCGAAGCGTCCCGGCGAGCGCGGTCTTCTTTCCGGCCGCTTCCAGGATCGCATTCGCGAGCTCGACCGTCGACGTCTTCCCTTTCGTGCCGGTCACCGCGACGATGTTGATCGACCTTCCCGGGAACCGGTAGATGATCGCGCCCGCGACCGCCAAAAGATAATGATAGACCGGCTGGGCGGCCCGATATAATTTTTTCGGTATGAACTTTTCGGCAGATCGCAATATTTTTTCCAGCATATATGGAACTATGATACCTTTTCTGAAAAATTTTTACGAATTGAATATCGCATATCCGGCGATGCCGAACGCGACGCCCACATTGAGCGATTCTTTTTGTCCGCGCATCGGTATTTCAGCGACGATATCCGCATGTTTGAGGATGTTCGCGCCGATCCCCGTCACTTCGTTGCCGAGGACGAGCGCGACCGAGGCTTTCGCCCGAACTTTTTGCACATCGACCGATCCCGCGCTCTGCTCGATCGCGACAATTCGGAATCCTTCTTTTTTGATTTTTTTCAAAACGGCCAAAGCGCTTTTTGCATATTCCCAACGCACGTTCTTTTCAGCGCCAAGCGCCACTTTCACCAGATCTTTCCGCGCTCTGCCAAAACGGTCGAGCGGCGCGGGCGTCACTCCGCAGAGATATATGGTGTCGACACCGAGAGCGTCCGCCGTCCGGAATATCGATCCGACGTTGAACACGCTCCTGATATTGTCGAGCACAACGACCTTTCGCCGCAATTTCTTCTTCATCGCATGGACTATACACGAAAAAGGAGGAATAGTATATAATAGTGCCATGTTACTCAATGTATTCCCCGAACTTTTGACCTACGGCGTCCTTGCTCCGCTCATCCTGAGGGTCGTGCTCGGCATCATCGCCATCGATCTCGGATATTTGAAGCTGACCAAAGAGCACGCCTCGTGGAAAGAACTTTTCGAGACGATCCATTTCAATCCGTCGCATTTCTTTGTCAAACTGCTCGCCGGGATCGAGATCATCGGAGGTCTTGCGCTCCTTGTCGGCGCGTACACCCAGGTCGTCGCGATCATTTTCTCCGTCGCATTTTTCTGCGAGAGCGTCATTGAATACCGCGAGGAAAGCCTGGAGAAACGGAATTTTCCTTTCTATGTCCTGCTTTTGGCCATCTCGCTTTCGCTCGTCTTTCTCGGAGCGGGAGCGTTCGCGTTCGACTCGATGCTCTAAAAAATACGATCAAAAAGAGCGGCGCCCTTCGGGCGCCGCTCTTTTTTTATTCTTTCACTCCCCGCTTCCACGTTTACATCTTGCCCATACCACTGTCGCACTTGCACATCTTGCTGAAACCGAAGATGATCAAGAGGATCGGCCAGATGACATTCACCGCCATCGAGCTGAACACTCCAAACGCTTCGAGCAAAAAGGTAAGACCGACAAGGATAATGAGCAACGGCCACATCTTGTGATGCGGACATTTGCACATCTTTCCCATCGGCTGATTTGGATTCATATCCATACGTATTGAAAAATATATTATAGGTTGATATATATCGACCCGATACCATTATATCAAGTATGAAAGGCCCGCAAGTGGACAATAAAAAGCCCGGGATATTCCACCCGGGCTTACTTTTCTCCTTTGTCAGATTTTTGATGAAACTCAATCCGCCCGAAAACGACCATTCCTTTCATAGACTGGAGTCTTCTTACCTTCCTTTTCCAAGCGACGCAAACGTCGCTTCGCTTCAATTCTGACAAACGGTGTATTGCAAAGAGAAAAACCAAATCTTGCAGCACCGCTGTCAGGAAGACGACTTTTGACTTGGTAGGTTGACATAGTTCCTCTTCATTTTGTTTTTACCAATTTTATATGAAAAAGAACCTCCTTCCGTCTTTAATTGTACCTCTACCTGAAAAGGTGTCAATCAACAATAAAAGCCCTCGGTCGTTCGGGGGCTTTTATTTTGACGACTGGTGCGCCCAGTAGGAATCGGACCTACGACCGTCTCCTTAAAAGGGAGCTGCTCTACCAACTGAGCTATGGGCGCATGAACTTCAGAAAAATAACCAGCAAAATATAACAATTTTTTACCGAAATGTCCATCAGAGCCTGATTGCAAAGCTTTTATCGGAGCATATAATAGCGATAGGAAGTTATTTCAAAAGGAGGTGGATCTTTTGGAAAACAATGAAAAGAGGAAAGAGATTTCGAGAGAAAAATTTTTTAAGAAGCTTCGCAAGCTCCCCGGTTGCCGAGAGATCACGATCAAGCCGAGGGACTGCGATGATCTGAAGACCTTTCTTGAAAAAAAGCGCCAATGGGAGGAAGAGTCCAAGAATGGTCCGGAGATGAAGTTCAAAGGAACGGCCGGGCACGGGAAAGTATTGAGCATCAACGAACGAATACTTCGGGCAAAACCGGTCCGTTTGGTGCCGTTCAAAAAGGAGAAAAAGTAGTTGTCTTAAAACCCCGAACCATGCGGTCCGGGGTTTTATAATGCCAAACAAAAACCGCTCTCCTGTCACGAGAGAGCGGTCGTACTGATACACCTACGGAGTGGCTGTCGGTGTTTCCGTCGGAGTATCAGGCGGCGTATCTGTCGGAGTAGCGGTGGGCGTATCCGTTGCCGTCGGCAGATCCGTGGCAGTATCCGTCGGTGTCGCAGTTTCCGTCGCTGTCGGCGTGGCGGTGGCCGTATCGGTCACCGTTGCGGTCGGCGTAGACGTGCGCGTCGGCCGCGGCGTTTTCGTCGGGGTCAGCGTCGCAGTGTTTGTCGGCGTACTGGTCGGCGTAGCTGTTGGCAACGGATACGTCGGCTGCGTCGGGCCCGACTTTGATACGCTACAGGAGATCTGCGCGAGCATCCCTGCAAACACAAACAACATCATAACTTTTTTCATGAAATCCTCCTTCTTTTCCAAAGAACCTTACGGGCGCATTAGAATGCGTATCATCGGCTCGCCGGCGAACCTTGTTGAAAAATCGCCGGTCGTCCATGGAACCCTGATATTCGGCGGGTTTGCATCGAATTCCATATTCCACGGTATCCGATACTCGAACGAAACGCCGAATGTATCGTCAATCGGCACATCGAGACCGAGGCTCCACAAGAAGCTCCACCGATCGGGGTTCACCAGGTACTTTCCGGAGATGTCGAAATATTCGATACCGCATCCGGCACTTGGTATGAACCCCCAGAACCGGTCCGACGAGCCGCAGAGTTTCGCGACAAGGCCGGCTTGATAATTGATCTTTGCGATCGATATCGAACCCTCCGTAGTTTCCGTCTGCAGGTCGAGTGCGCTTGCGTCAAGAAAAGTTTCGAGCGCAAACGACTCGCTGAAGGAATATTGGACCGAAATATCCGGACCAATGCTCCATGTGGAATCGGTAACGGTGCCGATCGGCACCATGTTGTACGTCATATCGTCCCAGAGATGTCCTCCGAGGGCGATTTGAAACGGCTTGCCGGCATATGCTTGCGGCGGTATGACCACAACGTCGGCCATCGCTCCTTCGACAAACAAAGCGACAAGCGCGAAAAACAGCGCAAATTTTTTCATCCCATCCTCCTTGATGTGGCGATCCTATAGTCTATGAAGTGCGTATCCTCCAAAATGAATACTAATCAAAGAAGCCTCCTTGTCAAGGTCGGTCGCCGATGTGGGCGTTTCAGAGTTCAAGTATGAATCTCTCAAGCGCGACGGGAAAGTCGATGTTCCCCCGATGCGCCTCGTGATACATGTCCACCAATTTCTCCAGAAACTTTTCGAGCTCGCCGTCTTTGTAATTCCTCCCGTGTTCTTTCACTTTTTGGAACGGATACGGCTTCATCCCCGCCTGCTCCGCTCGGGCATATTTTTTCCCAAGCAGCATGCTCTTTGTTTCCCAGAAAAACATGCCGTGTATCTCCTCCGATGGCACCTGTTCGGCAAGCGCGTCTTGATACAGGACCCACAGACCTTTTTTGTCCCGCCGGCCAAGCGCGTCGGTGAACTCGAAGAAATCCACTTTCTCGCCGATCGCAGCAAGCTTCTGCTTTTTGTTCAAAGGTTTTTCCGGCTTGGCGAATTCCTGGACCTTCTCGGCGGCCTTTTCGATCTTTGCCAGTCCCGCCTTGTCCATCTTCCCTTCCGCAAAGATGAAAATATTTTCCGAAGCGCCGATCTCCTTGATATGTTTTAAAATGATCTCCTTATTTTCTTTGTTCTCAAACGGCTTGGAAAAATACACGATATATTTGTTCGCAAAAAGCGCCTGTCCGCCTGCAAGCTCGCCGATCCTTTCACTGGAAATTTCTTCCGCACCGATTTTTATCAAAGTCGCATCGGGCTTCTTTGCAAGCAGAGAATCAATGGTGACATTCGCCTTTTTCTTCGCCAAATCCGTATCGGTGCCGTAGTAGAAGTAGATCATGATAATAGTATAAGCGAGCTCGCGGCGATCGCTGCTGTTTCAGCGCGGAGGATTTGGGGACCGAGAGAAATACATTTGACCTTATTTTTCTTGAACACTTCCCGCTCGGCGTCCGTCCACCCGCCCTCGGGTCCGATGAATATGCCGATGCGGGGAGCGGAAAGTTTTTCAAAGGCCTTTGAAAAACTTTCCGCTCCAAAATCAAGCGCGAGCATTTCGCCCTGGCCGGGCAGGCCGTCAAAATCTTTGATCGCGATTTCCAAGCTCGTCGGTTCAAAAATTTCCGGCACCCGCACTTTGCCCGACTGCTCGCTCGATTCGATCGCGATTTTCTTTAATCGTTCACTATTGAGATCTTTCTTTTCGCTCCGCTCGGCGACGATCGGATGGAATGCGGAAGCGCCGATCTCCGTGCATTTTTCCACCACCAGTTCAAAATGATCTTTTTTTATAACGGCCTGAAAGATATGCAGTTCTGTTTTGAGAGTATTCTTAATTGTATTTTCTTTATCGATCACCACCGTCGCTTCCTTTTTAGAAAGCATTTCAAAAAATCCCTCAAATTCTCGTCCGTCCCCGTTGAAAAGCACGACGCGGTCGAGCACGGACATCCGGAAGACTTTGAGCCACTGATGCAGAAGATCTTCATTCTGCACCCGCATGACCGCTCCTTTCTCAAGCTTTTGATCGATATAAAAACGGTGCGATCTCATGCGTTAAGTATAAGGAAAGAAAGAAAATAAGCAAAACAAAAACCCCGAAATGGTCATGAACCTTTTCGGGGCTTAATAAATTGGATTTTGTCACCTCTCAAAGACAGAACAAAACAATGCCCCCTATCATACAAGCGGAGAAAATATTGCTCGCTATCTTGAATTTTCTACCAAGAGTATCGAAATGGCCGGCAATGATAATCGTAACCAAAGCGGTCAAAACAGCGACAGAGGCGGGGCCAACAATGGAGAAAACGAGAGCAAAAGCGGTAAAAATCCATGTGGCAGAAAAGACAATGATAGCTAAATTCTTTTTATTATTATCCATATAAACGGCGGACTTGCCGATTATCATCATCAAGATCGCGAGAACCGCAAAAATGAGAAACGGATTGAATTTAGTTTTTGTTTCCACGACGTTCTGGGTCCGAGTCGCCCAAATTATCTTCTTTTCCTTGTCATAGACGAGACCAAGATCGACAATTGTTTGATCTTCGGTCTTGAACAATCCGGTTTTTATCGAGTGAACGCTTGTTTTGACCGGTACAAGAGTACCGGGTTCACGAAACGCCACTTTCCAAGCGTCGTACTGAAGCGCTTCATCTGAAATTGAAACGCCTGTTGATGTCCATGTCTCCCCCGTTCCCGTCTGCAAATTACCTTTGCTTCCGATTTCCACTATCGCCGCCTGTAAAAGGGACGATATTGAAAAAAATATAAGAGCAAACACAACAAAAGTGATTTGTTTCACTTTACTACCTCCAATTTTAAAATAACAACTTTCTTTTCAATTTAAGCAAGAAAATTTATTTCTGTCAAGTGGCACCAACAGGACTTTTGGTATATCTTTAACGCATGAACCTCATTCCAACCGTCATAGAAAAATCCCAGTTCGGCGAGCGGGCATATGATATTTACTCGAGACTCTTGAGAGAAAGGATCATATTCCTGACCGGAGAAATCGATGATGACTCGGCAAATATCGTCATTGCTCAGTTGCTTTTCCTGCAATCTGAAGACCCGAAGAAAGACATCAGTCTGTATATCAACTCTCCGGGAGGGCTTGTGACGGGAACACTGGCGATCATTGACACCATTAATCATATCAAAAATGATGTTTCCACTGTTTGTGTGGGACTTGCCGCATCGGGCGGAGCATGGCTTCTTTCCGCCGGAACAAAAGGTAAGAGATATATTTTGGAAAATGCCGAAGTAATGATCCACCAGCCGCTCGGCGGAGCCCAAGGTCAGGTTTCTGATCTTGAAATACGCACGAAACATCTTCTCAGAATGAAGGATACCTTGAGCAAGATGATGGCAAAAAACACCGGTCAGCCGCTCGCCAAAGTGGAAAAAGATATCGATCGGGACTACTATATGTCCGCCGAAGAAGCCAAAAAGTACGGCATTGTGGACAAGATCATATAAACAGGTCCCCGGATCCAGAGAAAGGGCGGAATCGCGAAGCGATTCCGCCCTTTACTTTCCATCATAATTACGATATTGTTGAAATGTTCACATTTATTGAGTTAATTCAAAGATCCCGTTTTTTACAATTTTCACTTAGCAATATGTTTTTCAAACATCAGGACGTTCATGTGCGCAATTCAGTCAAGCAAACTACATAAAGCTCTCTAAAAAGTCTAAAAGACGGTCTTTTAGCAACGTATGTCATTAAAAATAGTATTGTTCCTCGCGGGCTCCGGCCTTGCGGGAATCGCAATAGGCTATTTTCTTCGACTCGTCATTTCGCTCGGCAAAAAAGGCTCGATCGAGCTTGAGATCAAGCGGATGATGCTCGAGGCGGAGGAAAAAGCCAAGAAAACGATCATTGAAGCGGAAACAAAATCCGTGGAGATCATGAAGGAGATCAAGGAAGATGCCAAACAGAGGGAAGAAAAATTCAAAGCGACCGAGGATCGGCTGATCAAAAAGGAAAGCCTGCTCGACAAGCGCCAAGCGGATATCGACAAAGAGATCGAAAACCTCAAACAAAAGATCGCCGAGGTCAAAGAGGTCAAGGATCGGGTGGACAAGATGGAAGCTCAGAAAAACACCGAGCTTGAGGCGATCGCCCGCATGAACGAAGAGGAAGCGAAAACCACGCTCCTTTCTGGCATGGAGAAAAAATACGAGGAAGACCTCATCGGCAGGATGAAAAAACTCGAGGAAGGCGGCGAAGAGAAGCTCAAGAACGTGGCAAAAGAAATTTTGATCACGTCCATTCAGCGTCTTTCCACTTCGGTGGCGGCGGATGTCATGTCCACGATCCTTTCCATTCCGTCGGACGAAATGAAAGGCAAGATCATCGGAAAGGAAGGAAAAAATATCAAAGCGTTCGAACGAGTGACCGGCGTCGAAGTCATCGTCGATGATACGCCGGGCATCATCACTATTTCTTCATTCGATCCGATCAGACGACAGATCGCAAGGATCGCTCTTGAGAATTTGCTTCTCGACGGCAGGATCCAGCCGGCAAAGATCGAGAAAGTGGTCGAAAAAGCGCAAGCTGATATCAACAAGATCATCAAGGAAAAAGGCGAACAAGCCGCGTATGAATGCGGCGTGGTCAATCTCGATCCGCGAGTCATTGCCATTCTCGGCAGATTGCATTTCCGAACAAGCTACGGACAAAATGTCCTGCAGCATTCGATAGAAATGGCGTACATTTCCCGCATGATCGCGGAAGAGGTCGGCGCAAACGTGCAGGTGGCGGTTGCCGGCGCCTTAGTGCACGACATCGGCAAGGCGCTCACCCATGAAGTTGCCGGCACGCATGTCGAGATCGGCCGCAGGATACTTCAGAAATTCGGAGTTTCCGAAGAGATCATCAAAGCGATGCAATCACACCATGAGGAATATCCGTATGAGACGCTTGAATCCATCATCGTCAAGGTCGCCGATACCATCTCGGGCGGCAGACCGGGCGCGAGAAGCGACAGTGTGGAGAATTACATCAAGCGGCTCGGCGACCTCGAAGCTATCACCAATTCATTCCCAGGCGTCGAGAAATCCTATGCGCTCGAGGCGGGCCGTGAGATCCGGGTCTTCGTCACGCCGGAAAAAGTTTCCGACATCGAGGCGCAGAAACTCGCTCGAGATGTTGCGGACAGGATAGAAAGCGAGCTCAAATATCCCGGAGAGATCCGTGTCATGGTCATCCGCGAGACACGAGTGCTCGAATACGCGAGGTAAAGTACAGGATTCAAAAAACAAAGGGCGGAATCGCTTCGCGATTCCGCCCTTTGTTCTAGCCATATTTTGACAGCGGCAAATAAGCCTTATTTTACAACATTATTTTTGCTTTTTGTGTAGTTCTCGGCTCCATTGTGCTAAAAAAGCGTTATATTATAATACCGATAAGGTCATTACACCTCGAAAGAGGGGTCGAAATATTAAGACTTCGCGCAGACCTGACCTATGCGCGGGGACAGTAATTCAGGGATCGCAAGATTCCATACGATTATGAATAAAGCAGCGTTGGCGGAAGCGGTACAGAAGGTCCTTGGCGGGACCAAAGTACAGGCTGAACAGGTTGTCGATACGGTTTTCGATTCCATTGTCGCATCTTTGAAGAAAGGCAATGAAGTCTCGATCGCGGGCCTTGGCATTTTCTCGGTCAAAGCGAGAGCGGCCAGACAGGCGCGAAATCCTCGGACCGGCGAGACCATTCAAGTGGCCGCGATGAAGGTGCCGAAATTCAGAGCGGCAAAAGCTTTGAAGGAAGCGGTGAAATAGTTTTTCTTGATCAAGAAAATCAAAAAATCCCCGAAAGGGGATTTTTTGATTTTTTCTGTGCGGGCAGGGTGAATCGGACACCCGACCACAGTTTGGAAAACTGTTGTTTTACCACTAAACTATGCCCGCAATACGGCCATGCTAACAAAAAAACGTCTCGGAAGCAATTTAGCCGGCGCGCTTTTTGACGATCGCCAAGATCGCCTCAAAATTATCATTTATATCCGCAACTTTCCTCCGTTTTGCTCCGCACCTCTCGCAAACATAGTCGATGATGTATTCACCGTTTTTCATGTCGATACCGACCGGCGCCATCATCCCGCCGCACGTTTCCGCACGGTCTCCTGGATGCACATCGACATGCTTTGACCACAGACATTTCGGACAATGGTTCGTATAGCCGTTGCCTTTCACTTTCTCCCCGCATTGCTCGCAGACAAAATCCTCGATGGTCCTTTGAAATTGTTTCATTCTGTTTGTCGGAGTGCCGAGATTTGAACTCGGACTACATGCTCCCAAAGCATGGATGCTACCGTTACACCACACTCCGATGTCCGGACGATAGTAACACAAAAGCTTTATTTACTCCACATGATGGGACTTGCGGATCTTTTTCACCTCGACTTCGTTCTCCGTTTCCTTTTTTTTCTTGCCTTCCTCCCCCATCGCCCGCAATTCTTTTTCCGGAAGCTTGATCAATTCCATCGCTTTTTTCTGCAAATATTCTTCGGTATTTAATTTTGGATCCTCGAGCACTTCTTCGAGAAGTGCATGCAAAACAAAGCCTATTTTCGGCCCCGGTTTCTCCCCGGTCGCTTTCATCAAGCTCTGCCCGTCGATCTTGAGCATGCCGACCGAGATCGGGTCTCTTGTCGCTTCCTCGATCATCGCGTGGTATTTTCGCAGGCGGTACGGGTTGGCCTTCGGTCTGCCCGTGCCGATGCGATCGCAGGCGCGCAGGTTCATCAGGTCCCAAATATTGTCCTTGCCGATCTTTGCCACCACCCTTCGCACGGCGGTAAGCGTCACCACCGACGTGTCCGAAAAGAACATGTGCATCCGCACGAGCTTCGTCACTTTTTCCACGATATGTTTTGGATATCGCAGATCCTGCAAAAATTTCTCCGCCATTCGCGCGCCGACGACCTCGTGTCCATAAAATGTCCATTCCTTTCCGCCTTCTTCGCCTTTTCTCCGAGCTTTCGGTTTGCCGATATCGTGCAAAAGCGATGCCAACCGCAGTTCCAAGCTCCATTTCTGGTCGGCCGCATGCTGAAGCGTCCGCAGCGTATGCTCCCAGACATCGTACGCATGCGCGCCTCCTTGCTCGATACTGATCGTTTTTTCCAGATCGGGAATAATATACTGCAATAAGTGAAATTTATGGCACAGCTTGATGCCGTCCATCGGATGGTCCGACATGAGCATTTTGGTGAACTCGTCGCGTATTCTTTCTTTGGAAATTTTGGCGAGCAAATACGCCTCCGAAGCAAGCGCCTTTTCGGTCGCTTTTTCAATCTCAAAACCGAGAAAATTGGCAATTCTCACGGCGCGCAAAATACGCAGCCCGTCCTCATGGAACCGCTCGTTCGGATCGCCGACCGTCCGCAATATTTTATTTTTCAGGTCTTCCTGTCCTTTATAGGGATCCTCGATCGTTCCCATATAAAATCCGGACTTGCTTCCCTCTTTGGCAATGTCGAGAGCGATCGCATTGATCGTGAAATCCCTCCTCTTGAGATCATCGTCCAATTTGTCGCTGAAAATGACATGGTCCGGCCTTCGATTGTCGGAATATTCCGCTTCAAGCCGGTACGGAGTGACCTCGATCACCTTTGCCGTCCCGTCGGCCGCATCCTCGCTGACCACGCCGACCGTGCCGTAAATATTTTCATAGAAAGTCTTCGGAAAGATCTTGATGATATCCTCCGGCTTCGCATCGGTCGTGATGTCCCAATCCTTCGGGGCGATGCCGAGCAGGATATCCCGCACGCATCCGCCGATCAGATACGCCTGAAAACCGCTCTTTTTGAGCGTTTCAGATGTTTTCCAGACCTCCTTGGGTATTGGACCAAATTCTTGGATAGTCTTGTTCATGAGCCTTTATTTTAACAAAACATCGCGCAAAAGTCCTTTAAAAGACTTGCGATCTCGCTATTTTCACTTTGTGCGGGCGCCGGGAATCGAACCCGGGCCCAATCCTTGGCAAGGACTAGTTCTACCATTAAACTACGCCCGCATTTGCGTTTTCGTATTATACATAAAAAATCAAAATAACAAAGTTTTTAAAAGATCCCTGCAAGAAAATAATTTTGATTTAACATGCTTTTAGAGTATGATACGTTTCATGCGCTCGTGGTGAAATGGATATCACAACGGTCTTCGGAACCGTTAGTGCAGGTTCGATTCCTGCCGAGCGCACTCGTGACCACAAAGAGACATCGCCTCTTTACTTCAAAGACACATCAGAACATAATTTTGATTGAATTATAATATTTCATGTATTTTTACGTTGAAAAATAAGGCTATTTTCACATGAAACTGTGGATAACTCTGTGCATATGTGAATGAAAGACATTATTTTTATCTATACGACAAATAATTATTTTCTCGTCTTTTATCAAAAAAACCTTATAAAATAAGTATATATTAAATAAACAGTCCTTAAATGCCATTTTGTCCAATAAAATAATGTTTCTTAGTAACAAGAATATGAGTTTCACGTGAAATGATATACAATTATTTCAGATGAACAAAGAAAATCGAACAGAAAAAAGAATTTTGGGCGATCTCGGAGAGGATATTGCATGTAAATATCTAGTAAAAAATGGGTTTTCTATTGCTGAGAGAAACTATTTACGGAAATGGGGAGAAATAGATATTATTGCTAAAAAGGAAAATAAACTCTATTTTATTGAAGTAAAAAGCGTTTCACGTGAAATAGACGCTAATTTTTCACGTGAAACTAGCTCATACAGACCGGAAGACAACTTGCATCCGTGGAAACTTCAAAGAATTGCAAGAACAATACAAACATACTTGGCGAGCAATGTTTCACGTGAAATGGACTGGCAATTTGATGTGATCACGGTGTATATCGATGAAAAGAATAGGATTTCAAGGGTTTTTAGGCTTGAAAACGTCATTTTATAGATTTTGACAACAAAAAACCGCCAACTACTGAGCGTAGATTGACGGCGAAAGAAGAGATCTCGTTGAACCTCATTCCCTGACTGTTCGTTTTATTTAAAAAATCAAATAAACAGATGGGGGATGTAATGATGAAGTTTAGCCAGATCTTACTTTCAATTTTGAAGATGATCGGTCTTCTTAAAGAACACGATATTTTTAATAATATAAAATATTTTTGGAGAATGAAGAGAGTGGAGTTGCGTTCACCGTCCTCATCGAAATATTTCAACTACCAATATCATCCGGTTAGGATTATATTCCTTATAAAAGACATGTAAAGGACATATCTGTGGATAACTCTTGACACTATGTCCATTATAAAAGACATGCATAAATATGGCTAATATAAATGATATTTTTAAATCAGTCTGTTATTGACAGCCGAGAATGTCTTCCGATTTTATTTCAACTCAAGCAGGATCGGGCAGTGATCGGATCCTAAAATAGTATCCAGGATCTCTGCTTTTTTTATCTTGTCCTTGAGATCATCAGAAACAAAAAAATAGTCGATCCGCCAGCCCACATTGCGATCCCGGGCAAACGTTTTCATGTCCCAATACGAATATGCATCTTTTTTATCCGGATGCATAAAACGAAATGTATCTATGTATCCGTGTTTCACAACCTTGTCTATCCAAGCGCGCTCCATGGGTAAAAAGCCCGTATTTTCCTCATTTTCCTTGGGTCTGGCGAGATCTATAGCCTCATGCGCGGTGTTCACATCGCCGCAGAAAATGATCTTTTTGCCGCTTTTATGAAGCTTCTCAATGAACTTCAAAAACGAATCGTAATATTCCATTTTATATTTGAGCCTGTCCGGTCCGCCGCCGCCATTGGGAAAATATACGTTTAAAAGGACAAAATCTTTGAAGTGGGCCACGAGCGTCCGCCCTTCGTCGTCAAATTTTTCTATCCCAATACCTTCAATCTTTTCCGGTTTCACTTTTGAATAAATGGCCACCCCGCTATAGCCTTTTTTGACCTTCGAATGGTCAAAATAGGAAAAATAACCAGGAATAGAGCGGACTTCTTCGGGAAGCTGGTCAGGATGGGCTTTGGTCTCCTGGAGACATAAGATGTCGGGATCCGTCTCGAAAACCGCATTGAAATTGCCCTTTTTGACCACCGCCCGCAGGCCGTTGACGTTCCATGAAACAAGTTTCATGTGAAAAGTATACCACAGCAAATCTGTGCTATACTATCCCCATTATGACTGAAACAAAAAATTACGCGTCCGAGATGAAAAATGACGGGGAGAAATTCTGGGCCATCGTCGCATACGTCTTCTTTCCCTTGCCGCTCATCTTTGTGAAGCACAAGTCGCCGTTCCTGAATTATCACATCAATCAGGGGATCATCCTGATGGCGGTTTCGATCGCCGGGCAGTTCGGCATCTGGCTTTTGTTCGGCTGGTTCAGTTTTCTCGCCGGACTGTTCAAGCTGTGCGTTGTCATCCTTTTCATCATCGGCATCATCAATGTCATGAAAAAGAGGATGAAACCGTTGCCGGTCATCGGAGATCTGTTCACCGTCATCCAATAAATGCCATGAAAAAAATCATTTCATTTGTGACAATGGCTTTTTTGCCGACGATCGCGCTTGGACAACACTATGTGTATTACTCCGGAGGATATGATTCGGGCAATTACGGCTGGCATATATTGCCGCTATTTTTTGTCGTCCTTATCCCGGTCCTCTGGTTCATGTTCTGCCTGGCAATGTTCGTCTTTTGGATCATGATGCTCATTGACGCCATCAAGCATGCGCCGGAAAAAATGAAGATCGTTTGGGTGATCGTCATCATCTTCACTTCGCTCATCGGAGCGCTCATCTACTACTTCGTGGAACGGAGACCGAGAATGAAAGGTGAGCATAAGAAAGCGGAATAATAAAAAAACATACAAAAGGGCGGTTTTGCTTCGCAAAACCGCCCTTTTGTATTTTTTTCTGTCCTTATCATGAAAATTGTTATGAATGTCGCGAAGGTGTTTGTCCGTCACATGGGTATAGATCTGAGTGGTCATGATATTGGCGTGGCCAAGCATCATTTGGACACTACGCAAGTCAGCGCCATTTGACAAAAGGTCGGTCGCGAACATGTGCCGCAGGACGTGCGGCGTGACTTTTTTGGAAATACCGGCGATGGTCGCATAGTGTTTGACGATTCGCTCGATGGTATGGCGGTTCAGGCCTTCAAAACGATCACGCGTGCCTTTTTCCTTGCCGCCGATCGGCACGAAAAGGGCATCCGACATGCCTTTGCGAACTTTCAAATATTCCCGCACCGCCGCCTTTGCCGCATCGGAAAGGAAAACGACCCGCACTTTGCCGCCTTTGCCGCGAACGGAAAATTCATCGACATTGAGATCGATATCATTTTTGAGCGAACAAAGCTCGGAAACGCGAAGACCGGTGGAAAACAACAGTTCCAAAATAGCCTTGCCGCGAGCCCTCTTTTCCGGATCTGTCTCGGAATCCGGCGCCTGAAGCAAGCGGGAAAGCTCGGTGTGAGTGATCGTATCGATGATCCGCTCGCCGACCTTGGCAAGCTCGATATTGTCCGCGGGCAGGGAAGCGATACCGCGGCGCGTCAAGAATTTCAGGAAGACGCGCAGAGCGATCAGATAGTAGTTCTGCGTCTTTTTTTTCATTGTCTCGCCCGGCAAGCTTTTCTTGCCTGCGCGCTGACGGTTGAGCCACATGCGGAAATCGCGGACTTTTTCATTGGTGATATCTTTCGGATCGGTGATTTTCGTCTGCTTCAGGAAAACAGAGAGAGAGTGGTCATAATTTTCTATGGTCCGGAGCGCCCGACCCTTTTCAATCTCGATATATTCGAGAAACTGCCTTTTCAAATCCTGTAAATCCATGGCTGTATTTTACCATGTCGCACAATATTTATATACCGAAAATCTTGCATTTTTGGCATAAATATGTTACCTTTTAGCCATGTTAACCAAGGTCAAAAAACAGAAAGTGATCAAAGAAGTGGCGCTTCATGACAAGGATACCGGTTCTCCGGAGGTCCAGATCGCCATGCTTTCCAAGAAAATCGAGGAATTGACGAAGCATTTGAAGAAAAATGCCAAAGACAATCATTCCCGCAGAGGCCTTATCGGCATGGTCGCCGACCGGAGAAAGCATCTCAAATACCTTGAGAAGAACTCCCCGAAGCGATACGACGCGATCACCAAGAAAGTAGGATTGAAATAGAAAACTGCTCTCTCGGGCAGTTTTTCGTTTTTTGGGCTATACTGGTTGACAGGTCGATTTGTATTTACATAAAAATTACAATAATTATTTTATATGGCAGTTATCAAACATAAAGGACAACGGGTCGGTATCTTCATCGATACGCAGAATCTGTACCATTCGGCAAAGAATCTCTACGGCGCGAAAGTGAATTTCGGCAGAGTTGTCGAGGATGCTTTGGCGGGACGCAATCTGATCCGCGCCACGGCATACGTCATCACGACGGAGTCCGGAGACGAGCAGAGCTTCTTTGAAGCGCTCGGCAAAGTGGGCATCACGACAAAGACGAAGGACCTGCAAATATTCGCCGGCGGCGCCAAAAAGGCGGACTGGGACGTGGGCATGGCGGTCGACGCCATCTCGCTTTCGCCAAAGCTTGACGCGGTGATCCTCATCACCGGCGACGGAGATTTCATTCCGCTCGTGGAATATCTCAAAGTGACCGAAGGGTGCCAGGTGGAGTGCGTTTCATTCGGCAAATCCACTTCGGGAAAGCTCATCGAAGCGGTGGACGATTTCATGGACCTCGACGAGGATCCGTATCAATACTTGATCGGATCGCATCCGAGGAGAAGGAGATAAAAAGACCAGCAGTTGCTGGCTCCTGCACAACCACGTCGCAAAAAGGAGGTTGTGCAACAGATAAAAAATGCCGGGTTTTGCTTCGCAAAACCCGGCATTTTTGTTTGGAATCCTTTTAGGCTATACTATTCCCATGAACAAAAAAGAATTCTCGATGGATCTCGGCGGAAAAAAGCTCGTCGCCGAGTTCAATGATTGGGCGGAAAACGCGAACGGCTCCGTCGTGCTCAAATACGGCGCGACCGTCGTCCTCGCCACCGCCGTCATGTCCAAAAGCGAGCGGGAAGGGACGGACTTTTTTCCGCTCACCGTCGACTACGAGGAAAAATTCTACGCGACCGGACAGATCCTCGGATCGCGTTACACGCGAAGGGAAGGGAAACCGTCGGACGAAGCCATCCTCTCCGGCAGGATCGTGGACCGGACGATCCGCCCGCTCTTTGACCAGTGGATCAGGAACGAGGTCCAGGTCGTGATCACCGTGCTTTCCATCGACGAGGACGATCCGGATGTGCTCGGCGTCATCGCGGCGTCGCTCGCGCTCGGTGTTTCGCATATCCCGTGGAACGGACCGGTCGGCGCCATACGCATCGGCAAACATAAAAATGACGGTTTTCAGATCAACCCGACCTATACGGAACGGGACAATGAGATGTACGAGGTCGACCTCGTCGCCTGCGGCAAAGACGGACATATCAATATGATCGAGCTTGGCGGAGACGAAACCGATGAAAAAACTGCCGTGGAAGCACTGACGCTTGCGTCAACCGAAATTGAAAAGATACATGAGTGGCAGAAAAAGATCATACGCGAGATCGGCGCGGAAAAATTGAAGCTCAAAAAACCGCAGGTTTCGGACGTGCTCAAGAATCTCTTTGCGGAACAGGTGGCGGGCAAGCTCGAAACATACGTGATGAGCGGCATTCCGGGAGATAAAAAGATAAGCGAGATCACGAACGAGTGGCTCACCCTTGCCAAAGAAAAATTGTCCGGAGATGATCTTGGTCTTGCGCTTGCATATATTGAAGAAAAGATCGACGTGATGATCCATGAACAAGTGCTCAAACACGGAAAACGCGCCGATGGCAGGAAGCTCGACGAGCTCCGGCCGCTTGATGCGGTTGCGGGCGGCATCTCGCCGATCCTGCACGGTTCAGGAGTTTTTTATCGCGGCGGAACGCACATCCTCTCGGTGCTCACGCTCGGCGGCCCGAAGGACGCGCAGATCGTCGAGGGAATGGAGGACAAACAGCCGGCGAAACGCTTCATGCACCACTACAATTTTCCGCCATTCTCGACCGGCGAGACCGGCAGGATGGGCGGCACGAACAGGCGGATGATCGGACACGGAGCGCTCGCCGAAAAAGCCCTCCTGCCGATGATCCCGAAACATGCTGAATTCCCCTACACGATACGCATCGTCTCCGAAGCGCTTTCCTCGAACGGCTCGACCTCGATGGGCAGCGTCTGTGCCTCCACGCTTGCGCTTATGGACGGCGGCGTGCCGTTGAAAAAACCGGTGGCCGGCATCGCCTCCGGCCTCATGTCCGATGAGAAAGACAATTACAAAGTGTTGACCGACATCCAGGGGCCGGAAGATCATTTCGGCGATATGGATTTCAAAGTGGCGGGCACGCGGGACGGCATCACGGCGATACAGATGGATGTGAAGGTCAGCGGCGTGCCGATCGGCGTGCTTGCGGAGGCATTCGAGAAGGCGAAACAAGCGCGATTGCAGATCCTCGATGTCCTTGCCCGCGCGATCGAAAAACCGAGAGAAAAAATCTCCGACAATGCGCCGAAAATATTGATGACAAAAATACCAGCCGAGAAAATCGGCTTCATCATCGGTCCCGGCGGAAAAATGATCAAGGAGATCAAGGCAAAGACCGGCGCGGAAATAGACATCGATGACGACGGCACCGTGTACATCACCGGCAAGAACGGCTCGGCGGAAAAAGCAAAGGCCGTGGTGGAGAGACTGGCAATACCGCCGAGATCTTTTTAATGAATTGTAAAAACCAGAGACGATGCTTAACAAAAAAGAACATATCCTCCTGAACAGCACCTATCTGTGGTACTTCGGCGCCGGCATGCTCGGACCTTTGTTCGCCGTGTTCGCCCAAAAGATCGGCGGGGATGTCCTCGAGCTTTCGTGGGCATGGGCGACCTATCTCATTGTCAGCGGCATATTGATCATCGCGATCGGAAAAATATCCGATTCATTCCTCACCAAGGAAAAACTGATGATGACCGGCTATGCGTTGAACACGATCTTTACCTTCGGTTATTTGTTCGTCTCCTCACCGGTCCATTTGTTCATCATTGAAGCGGGTTTGGGCCTGGCCTCGGCGCTCGCATGGCCGACTTGGGACGCGCTGTACGCAAAATATGAAAACAAAAAGAATGACGGCTACACGTGGGGACTCGCCGCCGGAGGAGAATTTCTGATGGGAGGTTTGGCGCTCATTTTCGGAGGCATCATTGTTGCGCATTTTTCTTTCGCTGCTTTGTTCGTCATCATGGGATCCATACAGCTCGTCGCAACGCTTTACCAGGCGCAGATCTTGTTGAAATAAAAACTGCGGGGCGATTTTGTCCGAAGGACAAAATCGCCGCGTTTTAGTATAATGGGAAAATATCGCACCGATATGGACCCCAATGACACTGAAAAAAAGAATGTTGACGACAAGCTGCGCGAGGCGGTGACAAGCGAGCTTGATGCGTACATCGATCCGCAATCGGCTCCGAAGGATGCACTGAAAACCGCCGCTCCGATCGTGGAGCAAAAGATCGATTCCGAGATACGCGAGAGCGAAACGGCAAAACCGAAAGAAAATCCGCCGGCAAGCGCGCTCGCAAAACCGATCATCCGAACCTACAAAAGCGACATGGAGGAGACGATCCAGGCCGGGCATCTTTCCTCCATCAATATGGCGATCAGCGAGAACAACAAGATGATGCGCCAGATGAAAGCGGAGTCGATCGAGACGAAGAAAACGGGCAGGAACAAGAACATTCTGATCATCAGTCTCGTGCTCCTTTTCGGCGGAGCCGCGGCTATTCTCATACCGTATTTTCTGGTGAACAAACAGGCAGGGACCCCAACGCCGACCGCCAGCGCCCTTTCAAACCAGACGATCATGACGACTGATGTCGAGGAAAAGATAAATATCAAAGATATCAATTTGAACGGCATCGACACGACCCTCAACCAGCGGGTGGAACAATCATCGACGAATCTCGGACAAATAAAGGATTTTTTGCTGACCGAAGGAAGCGGAGTGAACGAGAAACCATTGACCGCAAGCGAATTTCTGACGCTCATCAAGGCGGATGTTCCTTCCGAGATCGCGCGCAATCTGCTTCCGCAATATATGTTCGGCATGCATAATTACAACGGCAACCAGGAATTCCTGATCTTGAAGGTCAGCTCATACGACACGACATTTTCCGGCATGCTTTCCTGGGAGACCGACCTCTGGCAGAATTTCCAAAACTTGTTCGGTCTCACCGATGCGGCTCCGGCGAGCGTAAACGCTTCCTCGACGGCGACATCGAGCCCCGCAAACCAAAGTTCCTTCGGCATCACGGTGAAAAAGTTCCAGGATGCGGCGTTCGACAACAAGGACGCCCGAGTGGTCAAAGATGCCTCGGGAAATATCGTATTTCTCTATTCGATCATCGATCCGAACACGATCGTGATCACGACAAGTCCCGATACGCTGAAAGAGATCATTTCCCGGACGAGCGGGGTCAACACGGTCACCCAGTAGCATGGCTTGGTTGTGAAAACTTTGATACAATTGCCGCATGAGAGACACAATCATATTCAAAAAGAAGCTGGAAAAAGAACTGAAGCTCGTGGAAACGGAGCTCGCCGATATCGGCACGAAAGATCCGTCAAATCCGGTCGACGGATGGCAAGCGGTCGAGACCGAGATCGACTCAGACCATGCCGATGACAACGACGTGGCCGATAACTTGGAAAGCTTCGACGAAAACCGATCGATCGTCGACAATTTGAAGGTCCAATACGAGGGTATCAAAGCCGCTTTGGAAAGGATCAAAAAAGGCACGTACGGAATATGCGAAGTGTGCGGAGAAGAGATCCCGGAAAAACGGCTGGAAGCCAATCCGTCCGCGCGCACCTGCATCAAGCACGCGAAATAGTCAGCGAAAAACCGCACACAACATAAAAATTTCTTTTGAGAACTGTTTGAGCGAAGCGAGTTTTCGAAAAAGAAATTTTTATGTTGTGTGCGGTTTTACTTTTTTCCAAACCATGTATAATGGGGCGGAATGAGCTTTGCAAAAACGTATTCCGCGCAGACCGTCGGTCTCGGCGCGAAGATCATCGATGTCGAGGTCGACCTGTCAAAAGGTCTGCATGCCTTCGCCATCGTCGGATTGCCGGACAAGGGCGTGGAGGAATCCCGCGACCGCGTCAGCGCTTCCATCAAGAACTCCGGCTTCACCTCTCCCAAAAGCCAGAATCAAAAGATCGTCGTTTCACTCGCTCCGGCCGATCTCAAAAAAGAGGGTCCCGTTTTTGACGTTGCAATAGCCCTTGCGTATCTTCTGGCGCATGAGGATATTGATTTTGATCCGGGAAAAAAGCTCTTTCTCGGCGAACTTTCGCTCGACGGCAATGTCCGCAGCGTTTCCGGCGTCCTGCCGATCGTCGCGGAGGCCAAGCTTCGCGGATTTACGGACATATTCGTGCCCAAAGACAATGCAAAAGAAGCCGCGCTGATCTCCGGAATGGGGATCTATCCCGTGGAGACGCTCACGGAGATCATCGATCATATCAACGAAAAGAAGTCGCCAAAACAAAAAGAAGAAAAAACCGTCCAAAGGAAAATTGCAAAACAACCCCAGACAAAGATCAGTCTTGAAGAAAATGAGGAATTGTTCACCGTCGATTTTTCCGAAATAAAGGGCCAAGAAAGCGCAAAGCGGGGGATGGAGATCGCCGCGGCCGGCGGACACAATATCGCCATGTACGGACCTCCGGGCACCGGCAAAACCATGCTTGCAAAAGCGTTCAGCCATATCTTGCCGCCGCTCACATATGATGAGATCTTGGAGATCACATCCATCCATTCGGTTGCCGGCATTTTGAAAAAAGACATCATTACCAAGTCTCCGGTCAGAAATCCGCATCATACGGCTTCCTATGTTTCCATTGTCGGCGGCGGAGTGATACCGAAGCCGGGCGAGGTGACGCTCGCGCATCACGGTGTTTTATTTTTGGATGAATTTCCGGAGTTCGATCGCAAAGTGATCGAAACCTTGCGCGAGCCGCTTGAAGAAGGCGAGATCTCCATTGCACGCGCAAAAGGCACGCATACGTTTCCCGCCAATTTCATTTTGATCGCCGCCATGAATCCGTGCCCGTGCGGAAATGCGGGATCCAAAACCAAGGATTGCATCTGCAAGCCGCATGATCTCGCGAGATATCAGAGAAAAATTTCAGGACCGATCATCGACCGCATCGACATGTGGGTCGAGGTCTCGCAGATCGATTATGAAAAACTTTCCGGACAAAAAACAGATCTATCCGAAAGCAAAGGCATCAAAGAAAGAGTTTTGCGGGCGCGGAATATACAAAAGGCCAGATTTGACAGCGCAAAAAGAAAAATAAAAACGAATTCTGAAATGGAAGCCAAAGATATCGGCACACTCATACCGCTCGATGAAAAAGTGAAAGAAATTTTGAACACCTCGGCGAAAAAATTAAATCTCTCCGCGAGAGCGTATCACCGGGTCATCAAACTTGCACGCACCATTGCAGATCTCGAAGGAAATAAAGAAATAGACAGCTCGCACATTTTGGAAGCTCTGCAATACCGGCCAAAGAGATAATTAATACTCATCCGCGTCATTCATGAAGTTGTACGCGCCGCGGACTTCAAAGTGGAGATGCGCGCCGGCGGTCGGATGAGCCGGGGTCGGCGCCGGGGAAACGTTTCCGGTATTTCCCGAAAGTCCTATCGTCTGTCCCTGATACACCGCGTCTCCCACGCTGACAAACAGCTTGCTCAAGTGCGCATACACGGTCTCCGTTCCGTTGGCATGTTTAATGGCAATGTAATTACCGTAGCCGCCGTTCCAGCCGGACGATTTTGCAATGATGATCTCACCCGCCGCCGCCGCGTAGATCGGCGTGCCGATCGGCGTGCCGATATCGATGGCATTGTATCCGTGCAGACCCTGCGTTTTGATCCCGCCCTGGAGCGGCCGTATGAATTCGCTGTTCATGTTTGGTCCGCTGTCTCCCAGATACCGTTCAAACGTGGAAACTCCGCCCGGAGCCAGGCCAAAATTGTAACTGCTGACGTTCACAACGGACCCTTCGCCGTCCGGAATAATGATCGAATCTCCGACGGCAAGCGGAGAGCTCTGGTCGATACCGTTGAACTGGGCGATTTCAGTCGCATCGGCTTTATATTTTTTTGCAATGGACGCGAGCGTGTCGCCTTTCGCGACCGTATGGATAGTTCCCGAGACCGGCAAAATAATAAGGGTGTCCCCGGGCTGGATGCTTTTTGCCGTCACATTGTTTGCCCAGATAATCGTGTTGACCGAAACACCGAACATTTTTGCGATGGACGCGAGCGTATCGCCCTTCCTTACCGTATATTTACTGATCTGCCCCGTACTGGCTGAATCGCCGACATCGGCGAGAGTGCCGGATGGTCCGCTGTCCGAGACGAGGGATTCTCCGTCGCCGGCGACAAGAATATTTCCTCCGCCGATCGCGGCAGAAGCATTGAAATTGGTGGAATTCTGGAGCAATGGCAATGTTTGCGAGTTAAAGTCAGCCGAGCCGGAAACATTGGACGAAACGGACGGATTCCCCGAAAAAATACTGGAAATGGCTGAAAAAAGATCAGCATTTGCCGTGAATGGCACTGTCGAAATGACCAAAAAGATGAACAAAAAGGCAACGAGCCAATGCAAATGCACGGCTAAAAATATGGACTTTATGGAACGACCCTGCAATTTTGCCTTATTTTTCGGGTCGAATATAGATTTGTTTCCTAAAATATGCCTATTTCTTAATGGAATTCGGGATTTTCTGAATCTAAATGGCTCTATTGAGCCATATTTCAGAATGTTGCTTCTGTCTCTGGACAGGTATTAATGATAGCATCCTGACCGGCTCGGTCAACTGAGTTATCCACACTGGACCCGTGTGCTATATTAAGCGGATGGATCATTTGCGCGGACTCAATGGGCCCCAAAAGGAGGCGGTTTTGCAGAAAAACGGACCGGTTTTGATCATTGCCGGAGCCGGCGCGGGCAAAACGAAGACGATCGTCCATAGGATCTTGCATTTGATACGGGAAGGGGTGGCTCCGGAGCATATTTTGGCCATCACGTTCACGAATAAAGCGGCAAAGGAAATGCGCGATCGGGTGGAAAAAATATTGGCGGAGGATAAAAACCTCAATCTGCCGACCGCGTTTTATGGAAAGCCGTTTGTGAGCACGTTTCACTCGCTCGGCGTACAGATCATCAAAGAGAACGCCGAGCTCGTCGGCCTGACCCGGCATTTCAGCATCATGGACCGGAGCGATTCGACGAAGATCATCAAGGATTGTTTGAAAAAATTGGACATGGACCCGAAACAGTTCGAGCCGGGCAAGATCCTCAACATCATTTCGCGAGAAAAAGGCAATCTGATGACGGCAGGGGAATATGTCGGCGGAATGGAGATGAAAGGATACACCTTACAGGCGGTCGTCGCGCAGATCTGGCCGATGTATGAAGAAAGTTTGAAAAAAGAAAAAGCCCTCGACTTTGACGATCTGCTCTTGAAGACGTATCACATACTGAAAAATAATCCGAAAATTATCGAACGCTACCAAGATCTCTGGCAATACATCCATGTCGACGAATATCAGGACACGAACAAAGTGCAATACGCGATCACGAAACTTTTGGCCGAAAAAAATAAAAATATCTGCGTGGTCGGCGATATCGATCAAAGTATTTATAGTTGGCGCGGAGCGGATATCCAAAATATCTTGAGCTTTGAAAATGATTATCCGGAAGCGAAAGTCATTTTATTGGAAGAAAATTACCGCTCGACGCAGACGATCCTCGCCGCGGCAAACGAGGTCATCAAGAAAAATATGATGCGGCGGGAGAAAAATCTTTTTACAAAAAATGCCGAAGGAGAAAAAATCGCGTATTTGAAGGCTCTCAACGAAACGGAGGAAGCGCGGTTCATTGCCAGGAAATCCGCCGAGCTCATTGCCAAAGGCGCCGATGCGAGAGAGATCGCCGTCCTGTATCGGGCGAATTTCCAATCGCGCGTGCTTGAGGAAGCATTTCTTGCAGAATCCGTGCCGTATCAAGTCCTCGGCACGAAATTTTTTGAGAGAAAAGAGGTCAAAGATATTTTGGCCTATCTGCGCGCAAGCTTGAATCCCGAAAGTTTGAGTGACATCAAACGGATCATCAATGTGCCGGCGCGCGGCATCGGCAAAGTGACCGTGCTGAAAATTTTCGAGGGAAACAAAAATAAACTGCCGGGCGCGGTCCTCGAAAAAGTAAACCATTTTTATCGGCTCCTCGAAAGGGTAAAAAAAGAAACTGAAACGAAAAAACCTTCGGAGGTGTTGCGTTTCATCATCAAGGAATCAGGGCTGGAGCTTGAATTGCAAAAGGGGACCGAGGAGGACAAAGAACGGCTCGAGAACATGCGCGAGCTCGCGACGCTTGCCACCAAATACGATCATCTGCCAAAGCCGGAGGGCGCTGAAAAACTGCTCGAGGAAGCGGCGCTCGCGACCGATCAGGATTCGATGGAGAAAAATGAAAACGCGGTCAAGCTTATGACCGTGCATGCGTCAAAAGGTTTGGAATTTGATTATGTTTTCATCACCGGGCTCGAGCAGGACCTCTTTCCGCATCAGGCCGTCGGCGCAAATGAAAAAACACCCGAGGAAATGGAGGAAGAAAGACGGCTTTTCTATGTTGCCCTGACCCGCGCAAGAAAAAAACTCTACCTTACGCATGCCGAAATGCGCACGATCTTCGGCTCGACGCAGATGAACCTGCCGTCGGAATTTTTCGCCGATTTTGACAACAATCTTTTGGAGGAGGAAAAATTTGAATTTCGGGAGAAGATCATTTATTTGGATTGGTAGAAGCTTACTCGTGTTCATTTTTGAAAAGCACGATAAAAATTTTGTCGTCACAAAATTTTTTCTCTACTCAAAGAATTTTTTGCTAAAAATTCTTCTCCGTAAGTCTTTTGAAAAATGAACACTCGCTTGCTTTCCAAAAATAGTGCAATTCGCTCGCTTGAAGAAAATACAGTACAATACCAAAATGGAAATTCGCGCTAAAAAATCGCTGGGGCAGAATTTTTTGAGATCGCAAAAGGCGCTTTTTGCGATGATCGAGGCGGGAAAAGTTTCCGCCGGAGACACTTTGCTTGAGATCGGTCCGGGAGAGGGAGTACTCACAGAAAAATTGCTCGAGACCGGCGCGGATGTCATTGCGGTGGAAAAGGATGACCGACTCATCGCAGTCCTTGAAGAAAAATTCGCCGAAGCGATGCAGGAAGGCGCATTGCGGCTTGTCCACGCGGACATCCTCGAGGAAAATATCTCCGCGCTTGGACTGAAAGATCACAACTACAAGCTCATCGCGAATATTCCGTATTACATCACCGGACAAATATTCAGGAAATTTTTGTCAGGAAATATCCAGCCGGAGATGCTCGTGATGATGGTGCAGAAGGAGATCGCCGAGAGGATCGTCGCGCGGGATGGAAAAGAAAGCCTGCTGTCGCTTTCTGTCAAAGCATACGGCGCGCCGAAAAAGATCATGAAAGTGGAGAAGGAAAACTTCAGCCCGCAGCCGAAAGTGGACTCGGCAATATTGCTCGTAGACAATATTTCGAAGGATTTTTTCACGGGAATATCCGAGGAAAAATTTTTTGAAGTTATCAAAGCCGGCTTCGCCCACAAGCGGAAAATGCTTGCGGCAAACCTGAAGGAATTGCTCGAAAATGACGGGCAAAAGATATTTTCCGACTTGCAGATTCCGGCAAAATCGCGCGCCGAGGATCTGAAACTTGACGATTGGAAAAAAATCGTTTCCATTCTATAATATGGGCAAGTTCGTATTTATTAATCCATCCATCATTATGAAAAAAACGCTCTTGTTTGTTTTTTCGATGCTTCTCGCCCTCTCTCCGGTCGCGTACGCCTCCGAGATCATCCTCGGCCCGGGAACGACCGCAACGAGCACAAGCGCAAGTCCCGTCTTCACCCGCAATCTCACGATCGGCATGAGCGGGCAGGACGTCTCGGCATTGAACAAAATATTGGGTTTGGAATTCAATACGACGATCGCAAACCCGAGCGTGTTTGGCCAAAGCACCCAATCATATCTGACCAAGCTGCAGGAAAGATATGCGGCGGAGATCCTGACGCCGAACGGATTGACGGCAGGCACCGGCTCCGTCGGCCCGGCAACGATCGCCGAGCTCAATACGCTTGCGCAAGAATATAACATCAAACTTTCCGATTTTCCCGCGCCTGTGCAAACAGCGGCTCCGAGCGTTCCGCAAGTCTTCACCCAAACCCTCTCCCTCGGCTCGGTCAGCGACCAGGTCATTCTGTTGAAAACGATCTTGAATTCCGATCCGGCGACCGCGCTCGTCTATACGAATGCCGCAGAGCAGTCGGATCCGGCCGACCTTTTTGATGCGGCGACGCAAGCGGCGGTCATACGGTTCCAGGAAAAATACGCGAGCAGTATCTTGGCCCCATTGGGTCTAAGCAAGGGGAATGGTATCGTCGGTCCGGCGACGATCGCCAAGCTCAACCAGCTTCTCTCGAGCGTATCGGCAAGCTTCATACAGCAAGGTAACACATCAAACGTCACCGCGCCGGTCTATACCGCTCCGATCACCAATCCGAACACCGTTGTCAATTCCTGCACGACAGACCTCTTCACGTGCGGAGAATGGGGAGCGTGTGTGAACGGCACACAAACCCGCACGTGCCAGATCACCTATGCATGCCAAAATCCGGGCGCAAACCATAATTTGAACCAGCCGACCTCGCAATCCTGCACGGCAGCGGCAACTCCGGCGCCGACCACGCAGACCATCACCATTCCGGCCGGCACGACGGTGGCCACGGGAGAATTGGATGTGTGCACATTTCCGCCGAACAAACGCTGTTCCATAGGCAACGGACACAATGCGTACTATGATGCGGCGACGTGTGACGCAAATAACGCCAATAATCCCATTACATGCCCGTCCGGCAGTACGGTCAAACAGACAAACAGTCCGTCAATGCAGCCGAGCAACGACTCATGGTGCGCCGGCGGAGGCGGTTTTACGCCTCCAAGCATGATCGTCCGGTTCATGTTCTCTTGCGTATCGAACGCCGACAAGACGGTAACTGTACCCGTAACATCAGCAACGCCAGCCACGCTCACTCAAGCACAAGAAGAGGAACAAGCGAGGATGTCACTCAATCCCACACTTACGAGTGGCTCAAGCGGTGGTGGAGGAATTATCGGAGGGATCGGTCAGATCGTCGGTGGCGTCGTAAGCGGCGTTGGTAGCATTGTCGGCGGGATCCTCTCCATTTTTTAGATCTGGTATAGCGCCTGTATCGATAAAAAATATATGATATAATTTCCTGCGATGATCAACAGGAAATATCTCCCTTCAAAGAAATTCATCATCGCGCTGTCGCTCGCGGTCTTTCTCGTCCTTGTTGCGATCGCATTCAGTTATATCAAACCGAGCGGCACGAGATACGACAATGACAATCTCGTGGCTGCGAACGCGACAAGTTCTCTGACAACGATCGACTCGGACCACGACGGCCTGCCGGATTGGGAGGAAGCGCTCTATGGCACCGATCCGCACAATCCGGACACGGACGGCGACGGCACGCCGGATGGCGAGGAGATCAAGGAAGGCCGCGACCCGCTCAAAGCGAACACCGCGCCGAAAGGAGCCAAACCGAACGATTACATCGACCCGAAGATCATCGCCCAAGACCAGGCGATATCCACAGTGGATCAAAATTTGAACGCCACCGAAAAAATGGCCCGTGACTTGATCTCCAACATCATTGCATCCCAGCCGGCCAACGGCCAGATGGACAGCGGTACCCAAGAAACACTTGTCCAGCAGGCACTCAATGATATTCCGCAAAAACAATTCACCGGCAGCACGACCGTTGCGGATCTGCACTTGATACCGATAGACCAAAGTACGGCAAAAGCAGAGCTTACCGCGTATGCGAACAGCTATTACGCCGCAACGGAACCGTTGCAGAAATTACTGGGACAGGATATCGCTCTTGCCAAAACCGCCGTCGCAAACGGCACGACGACCGATCAAAAAGCATTGGGAAAAATCGTGACACAATATCAAACGATCGCCCGGACGCTTGTGCAAATGCCTCTGCCGGCGATCTCCGGTTCGAGCGGAATAACATATCACTTGGCCATTATCAACGATTTGCAGGCATTGGCGGCGATAGACAGTGATATAATAAATTCCGGCGAGGATATGGTGAACATGTATGCGGATATCATGGCATATAACGGCATACTGAACGATCTCACCGGAGCGCTCAGCACGGTTGATACTGTTTTAGGGATAACGAGACAATGAAAAAAATTTTGCATAAAAGAATAGCGCCTCTGTTGATCGCTTCCGTCGCCCTTGCCAACGTATCGCTGTTTTCTTTGCCCGAGAACGCCCATGCCCAGTTCGTGGTGTCCGATCCCATTCTCGAAAGCGCCGCCATTCCTTTTTTCGCCACGACCGTCGCATTTCAAACCAAGCAGGCGTTGGTGCCCTCCGTCTGGAACATTGTCGAACAGGACGGGATCCTTCCCGCGCTTCAGGCGATCGCCGAGGATTTCGCAACGCAGATCATCCAAAACTTGACCGAAAAGACGGTGAACTGGATCAAGAACGGTTTTAACGGCAACTCCGCTTTTATACCGGATATTGGAGACTTTCTCACCAAGACAGCCGATCAGACGATCGGCGAAGAATTGTTCAATGATCCGGCTCTGAACTTCCTCTGCGCGCCGTTCCAGGCCCAGGTCAAGATCGCGCTTGGTCTTTCCTATTATCAACCATTTTACAAGCAGATCAATTGCACCCTGACGGGAGCGATCGCCAACGCAACGAATGCGGTGAACAATTTTGCCAACAGCTTCTCGGCGAGCGGCGGCTGGAAAAACTGGATCGAGATCACGACCCAGCCGCAAAACAACCCTGTCGGGGCATTCCTCATCGCAAAAGCGAATATCGACAGCCAGATCTCGGCAAAGCAGGCCGCCGCCGGCATGGAATTGACGAACGGCCAGGGCGCATTGACCTACAAAGATTGCACCAAAACAACCTATGACCAAAACGGAAATGAAACGAGCGTTACACATCTGCCGAAAGGTTCGGACATTGCCTACACGACAGTGCCGACAACAAGCACTCACGACAGAGGATATGACCGCGTAGATTGCACGGTGAGCACGCCGGGAGCGGTCATCACCAACATGCTTGGGTTCAGCGCGACCGATGATCTTCGGGTGACCGAGCTGAAATCGGCCCTTTCAAACGGCATCGATCAGGTCCTTGCAAGTCTTGCGAGCGCCTTGATACAAAAAGCGGTGAGCGCGCTGCAAAACGGCATCCTTGGGAACAACAATGCCGCCAATGCAAATTATTCAGCACAAATAAATTCGGTCTTGCAACAACAACAGTCGCAGTACAATCAGGCCGCTTCGCAGATACAAAATCCAAATTACACCCCGACCTATAATCTGGGAGGTCAGCTTACTCCGTATGACAGCTTCTTGGGAACCGATTACAGTTCCGGTTTCAATCCGACGCCGGCGACGACTACCGGAGCTCAAGGCATCAGCATCAGCGATCCGTTCTATTCCCAAAAAACCAATTCGCTCTCGATCATAAACGGCATCTTGAACTTTGAAAGCCAGTATCAGAGCGTGTTTGCTCCGGCGCTCAATATCCTCCAGGCGGGCAGAGCAGTATTTGCAAATGCCGCAAGCTGCAACATTTCACTTGGTAACAACGGCGATCCGGTTTCCTACAACCGCGGCATCGGCATCAATGCAAATGTCATCTCCAATATCGATCAGACAGTCAATTACTCGAGGACCGTGCCGCAGATACCGTGGAGCCTGGCATATGTTGAAAATTCCATCAACGTTTCAAACGCCCATATCGCTATACTCACCGCCGCAGAAGGCACGATCACCGGCGCAACGACGGCAGACGCGATCACAAGCCAGATGAACACGATAAACGGCACGAACTTCGGCCTGGATCAGCCGCTTGCAAACCTGGTCAGCAATATTCGCGGCTGGCTGACGCAGATGCAGACCGCATACAACACGGCCGCATGCCCGATCGACCTAACCGCGGCGCTCACCGGAGCGGCGCCTGCGCAGACAGGAGCAAGCTCGACGGTCACGACCGGCACTCCGACGACCGGCCAGTAGCAGGGTAGGTGAAAAAGGGCGGCTGCCTCCGGCAGCCGCCCTTTTTGCTTTCCATTGCTTTGTAAAAATACAAACGAGTGGTATAATTTTGGGGCCAATGAAACGATTTTTCAAAAAATCAGTTGCGCTTTTTTCGCTTGCAGTCGCGCTTTGCGGATCCCTCTCTTTCAATGTCGCCCGTGCGCAACAAACCCCTCCTAAAAACATAACTTTTGATTCAACCTATATCGGTAGATCCTATATTCTCACCAACGACATAATCACCGGTGGATCCTATCATTTTACTTATTATGGGAGCGGTAATTGGTCATACAACGCCTCAGGACAAACCATCAAGGATACCGATCTCGCAAATTCAAACTACTTTAATCCAAAGCTGGATGTAACAAGCGTAGATCCCAATAATCCCGGAACCACATATGGCGCCGAGGAACAAGCATGGGACGCCTATTCAAATACCCAAGGCAATCATGCTTCTCAGGCGCAGTCTAATGCAAATGCGGCAAATGCTGAACAGGGCTGGTTCTATTATCTGAAAAATGTTGGGGCTATTTTGTCATACCCTGTTCTCGTTGCGATCTATTATCTCTTGCAACTCTGGCTCATCCCTGTCGTTTCCTTTTTCCTGACGATCGCCGGTAATATTTTGGATATTGCCATCAATTTTTCTGTTCTTGGGACCGGCTTCAGCACTTTTCATGCCACTATTCAATCCATTTGGACCTTGGCAAGAGATGTTTGTAACGTATTCTTTATATTTATTCTCCTCTACATTGCCATCGAACAAATCATCGGCCAGGCTGGCAGCAAACTGAAAGGAACCCTCGCTTCTGTCGTCATCTCTGCCTTGTTCATCAACTTCAGCCTTTTCTTTACCGGGCTTATCATTGATGCGGGCAATTTGGTTGCCACGGCGTTGCTCAATCAGGTAACGGCAATTTCCCAGCCACTGCCTCAAACGACAGTATCAAGCGGGATAAACGCGCTGGCCAGCGGAGTGACATCTCTGGCCACAGGAGGGGCGCCGGCAGGACCGCAAATAAGCTCGAGAATAATGAACGGTATGGGACTCGTGACCCTCTATCAAGGAGGAGACGTCCAATCCATGCTTTCGATCAGTGTAAGTTCGCTTATCGCTTCAACATTGGAACTGATCCTGTTTTTGGTTACGACATTTGTCTTCATACTGATGGCGCTTCTTATTCTTGGACGATTCGTCATGCTTATCTTTCTCATGGCAACAGCCCCGCTTGGCTTTATGGGCGGTAGCGGAGTATCCTTTTTGGATGAAGCCGCAAAAAGCTGGAGAAAGGAATTAATAAACCAGACATTGGTGGCTCCGATCTTTGCATTTTTTATACTCCTCATAGTTGAGGTATCGCAGTTGATCAATCCAACTTCAACCGCTTCCATCGCATCTCTGGGTAATTCGGATGCGACCGCCGCCCATCTCGTGATCTATTTCGATTATGTATTCATCATCTATCTTTTGATAAAAGCGGTGGAAATTACCAAAGGTTTCAGCGGGGAGATCGGGAAAATCGCAGGCGATGCCGCGGCGGCCTTTACCGGAGCGGCGTTTGGATTGGCGACCGGCAGTACGGCATTCGCACTAAGACAAGTGGTTGGCGGCAAGGCTTCGGACATTGCGGAGAAAAACAAGCATTGGGCGCATGGAAATGAAGTGCAACGATTGGCGTTCAAGGGCCTGCAATCGACATCAAAGGCGAGTTTTGATGTGAGAGAACGCGGAGAAACCGGACAGATCGTCGGTCTTCTGAAAGACAGGGGTATCAATATCGCGGGCGGACAAGCAAAGGCTGGAGGCAAGGGAGGATATGTGGAAGAGAAGAAAAAATTTGCGACAGAACAAGTCAATTTTGCAAAGGGATTAACAAGAAATCTGACCGACGATGAGGCGCGAGCGGAATATTTCAAGGAAAATCCCGGCGCTAAAACGACATATGATCAAGCTGCTGCAGAACGAAAAGCTCAACACGAGGGCGAAAGAGCAAAGATAGAAAATATCATCAAGGGTCAACAGGAAGAATTGGATCGAACACCAGACCTTCAGAAGCGTGCCGAATTGAAAGAAAAAATAGCCGCAAACGAGAGAGCGATTGCAGACAAAGTAAAGAAATTCGAAGATCAAGAGGCGGAACAGAAGAAAAAATTTAATGAAAGTTTCAAAGAGGAGTTGAACACCGTGAGAAAGAAGCATCAGATCGAATATGCCAACATGCTGGAAAAACATCCGTTTGGTGTAATTGGGGAAGCGCTTGGCGCCATCGTTCCTGGATCAATACCGGTACATACGTACACAAGCGAAGAATTCAGGAAAGCCGCTGCCAAGAAGATACGAGATGAGCTTGTCAAAGAAAAGACGAAAGAGAAGAAACTGCTTGAAGCAATAAAAGAAAATGCGGAGACAGCAGAAAAGAAAGAGGAACCGAAAGAAGAGAAAAAGTAATCATAAATCCTATGGATCAAGACACGCAAAATATCATAGCGACGCAGATGGCGGCACTTCCCGAAGAAGTGAAGGCGGCGATCGTCGCGGTCGATTATCCGAGAAAGCTTGAGGTGATCACAAAAAATAACAAACTTCTGATCGACCAGGCGGGAAAGCTTGAAACGGAAACGACGCTTGTCATGCTCGGACTTGAGCCGCTCGAAGACTATGTCGCAAACCTCATGCGCGAGCTCGACATACCGAAAGAAAGAGCTCTCGCGATTGCTCGCGACGCCGACGAGCTCATCTTCAAGAGCATCCGGGAATCGCTGCAAAAGATGAACGAGGAGATGATCGCCGCGGACAATGCCGAGCTCGCCAAAGAGCAAGGCCACCCGAGCAAAGAAGAAATCCTTGCCGGCATTGAAAAACCCGAGCAAATAAAATCCAAGGAGGGTTCGATCTCGGTCAGTTCGCTTCCGTCAAACGCTCCGAAGACGCCGGCGCAGCTGAGCCCCGAGGGAGTGGAGATGAAGAACGATCTCTTGCCGGAGATCTATCCCGAGCCGACGTTTCCGGCAACATCCGTCCTTTCTGCAAAGACAGAGCCGTATCATGAAAATATTTCGCCGGTGGAAAACATCGTCCGGACGAAAATGACCGACGAGGTCATCGTGCCGAAGGAAAAGATCGTGATAGAAGAAAAGACGAAGTTGCCGGAGAAATCCAAACCATCTGACTCGAGCGATCCGTACCGCGAACCGATCAGTTAAAAAAATATGCAATTCCAAGTCCCGCAATTCATCGAAATAGAGGACAAGATATTCGGGCCGCTCACCCTCAAGCAGTTCATCTACCTCGCGGGCGGGGCGGGGGCATGCGTCGTCCTGTGGCTCTACATCCCGTACAAGATCATTTCCATCCTCCTCATCCTGCCGATCCTCGCTTTTTCCCTGGCGCTCGCGTTTTACAAGACGAACGGCAAGGCGTTCATCGATGTTGTCGAGGCGGCGTTCTATTATTATGTCGGCAGCAAGCTCTATATTTGGAGGAAAGAGGAAAAAAAGCCGGAACATAAGCTTACAAACCAAGTCGAACAGGCGAGGTCCATGGTCACCGTGCCGAAAATGTCCGAGAGCAAGCTCAAAGATCTCACCTGGAGCTTGGACATCAAAGAATCGCTCAATCCGGTCACTCGCAACGAAAAATAGTGTATAATACGGTCAAATGGCAGTTTCAAAAGCAGCACAAGATTTTGTTCCGATAAAGGAGATCCGCGACGGCATCGTCATCCTGAAGGACGGCTCCATGCGGGCCATCATCCTAGCGTCGTCGGTGAACTTCGCCCTCAAATCCGCCGACGAGCAGCAGGCGATCATCCTGCAGTTCCAGAGCTTTCTGAACGGCTTGGATTTTTCCATCCAGATATCCATCCAGTCGCGCGAGCTCGACATCCGGCCGTACATCTCCATGCTCGAGGGCAGATATAAAAACGAGCTCGGCGACCTGATGAAGATACAGATCCGCGAATACATCCAGTTCGTCAAAAATTTCGTCGAGCAGACGAACATCATGACGAAGACGTTCTTCGTCGTCATTCCGTTCTCGCCGGCGATCCTCGGCGCGAACGAAAATCCGCTCGAGAAGCTCGTCGAAAAGAAAAAAACCGAAAATCCGGCGCAAGCGGCGGCAGACCACTTCGAGGAGAACCGGACGCAGCTCGAGCAGAGGATCGGCTCGGTCTCGCAGGGCCTCATGCGATGCGGCATCAGGAGCGTGCAGCTTGGCACCGAAGAGATCGTCGAACTTTTCTACAAGACATTCAATCCGGGCGATCTGGAAAAGCCGATCATGCCGGCGCAATAAAAAATAAATCCATGAGCATACTCGGCGACATTTTTAAAAAGAAAGGGAAGGAGGAACAGCTGACGTCGTTCCTGCCGCAGGAGATCTATGAATCCGGCGTTTTGGAATTGCAGGACATCATCGCGCCGTCCGCTTTGAAGATATCATCCAAAGAACTGAGCCTGGGAGAAAAGATCGTCAGAACGTTCTTCGTCATTTCATATCCGCGCTTCCTTTCCGAGAGCTGGTTCTCGCCGATCATCAACCTCGACAAGGTTTTCAATATTTCCATATTCATCCACCCGATCGACACGGCAAAGGTCCTGCGGCAATTCCAGAAAAAAGTCGCCGAGGTCCAAAGCCAAATCAACACCCGCGAGAAAAAAGGCCTCGTGCGCGACCCGATGCTCGACACCGCGTACCAGGACCTTGAATCCTTGCGGGACAATCTCCAGCAAGCGCAAGAAAAACTTTTTGATGTCGGTCTGTACATCAGTTTGTACGGCGACAGCGAGGACGAACTCGACAAGATAGAGGCGGAGATCAAATCCATCCTCGAATCCCGCCTGATCTACGTGAAGCCGGCCCTCTTTCAGCAGGAACAAGGCTTCAAAAGCGTCCTGCCGATCGCGACTGATCTGCTTTCCGTCCACTCCAAGCTCAATTCGTCGCCGCTCTCGTCCATCTTTCCGTTCGTTTCCTTCGACCTCACATCCGATAAGGGAATTCTCTACGGCATCAACCGGCACAATGCGTCGCTCGTCCTGTTTGACCGATTCTCGCTTGAAAATTACAATTCGATCACCTTTGCGAAGTCCGGTTCCGGAAAATCCTATTGCACGAAGCTCGAGATCATCAGAAGCCTGATGTTCGACACCGATGTCATCGTCATTGATCCGGAAAAAGAATACGAGTTCCTGGCGGAAGCGACCGGCGGCAAGTCCTTCGGCATTTCGCTGAACTCAAACAGCCACATCAACCCGTTCGATCTGCCGACGCCAAAGGAAGACGAGTCGCCGTCAGACGTCTTGCGGAGCAACATCATCAATCTCGTCGGACTGTTCAGGATCATGCTCGGAGGACTTTCGGCCGAGGAAGACGCGATCGTCGACCGCGCGATCAGCGAGACCTATGCGCTCAAGGATATCACCCCCGATTCGGATTTCTCGAACATCGAGCCGCCGCTTCTTTCCGATTTTGAGCTCGTGCTCTCCGGCATGAAGGGCGCCGAGGCGATCGTCCAAAAACTTTCCAAATACACGCGCGGCACCTGGGCGGGCTTCCTGAACAAGCCGACGAACATCAACATCAACTACAAGTTCATCGTCTTTTCCATCCGCGACATGGAGGATGAGTTGAAGCCGGTGGCAATGTATCTGATCACGCACTATATATGGAACGCCATCCGCCGGGTCTCCAAAAAAAGGCTCATGGTCATCGACGAGGCGTGGTGGATGATGAAATCCGAGGACACCGCGTCGTTCCTCTATTCGCTCGCAAAACGGGGCAGAAAATATTACCTCGGTCTCGCCACGATCACCCAGGACGTCGAAGACTTCCTGAAATCGCCGTACGGCCTGCCGATCGTCACGAACTCTTCCATTCAGATCCTCCTGAAACAGTCGCCGACCGTCGTCGACAATCTCCAAAAAGTGTTCAATCTCACCGACGAGGAGAAATATCTCCTGCTCGAGTCCGATGTCGGTGAAGGCATTTTCTTCGTCGGCTTGAAGCACGTCGCCATCAAGATCATCGCCTCCTACACCGAGGATCAGATCATCACGAGCGATCCGTCACAGCTCCTGACCATCAAAAAGGCAAAGGCCGAGCTCCAAATGAGCGGTGAACAGAAGATCGGGTAGGCCGTCCCGAAATTAATGAACACATTCCGGTATTCATAAAAACCGGCTTGGTGCTATAATTGGGCTTGCAATGAGAACCTCGATGCAAAAAACACGCAACACGCTCTTTCTGGTGATCATGCTTTTTCTTGGAATAAGCACGTTCGCCTTCGGCCAGAGCGCGGCGACCGCCGTTCAAGACTCCCTGCAAATGAGCGTTTCACCGCAGACACCGAATGCCGGGGACAGCGTCACGATCACGCTTTCAAGCTTTTCCATGAATCTTGATTCGTCAAAAGTGACCTGGTATGTGGACGGCGTCGCCGGGCAAGAGGGAACCGGTCTGACAACCCTCACTATCGCGGCAAAAGCCGCCGGCCAAATGACAACGGTAAAAGCCGTCGTGGAAACGCCGGACGGCGCAACGACCGATGCGTCGGTCGACATAATTCCAGCGGGAGTGGACCTTGTCATCGAGCCGACCTCCTACGTGCCGCCGTTCTACAAAGGCAAGGCGATTTTTACGAACCAGGGAAGCGTGCGGATCGTTGCAATACCGAACGTCATCGAGAACGGCCAGAAAATAAGCTCAAAAAATCTGATCTTTGACTGGCAGCAGGACGACGCCGCGATGCCGTCCGCATCCGGCATGGGGGATGATTCGATCACGGTCGACGGCAGCGTGCCGATCAATGATATCAATATCGCGGTCAATGTCCTCGATTCGTCCGGGAACCTGGTCGCCCAATCGTCAAAAGTGATTTCCGCCGACGATCCCCAAGTGCTCGTCTACGAGAACAGTCCGCTGTACGGAATCTTGTTCAACAAAGCGATAAGCGGCAATTATTATCTCGGACAGAAAAACGAGCTCGACCTCATCGCCAAGCCGTACTTTTTCAACCTGACAAGCGATTCCGGATCGGACTCCACCTACAAATGGCTGGTGAACGGCAACTTCGTGGAACCGTCGGGGCGCACGAACGAGCTCATCCTGAAGCAGGTGAACAACAATCTCGCCGGCACTGCCGCCATAACGCTCACCGCGAACAACAACGTGAGGATATTCCAGTACGCAACCGACGATTTTAACGTGAACTTCGGAATTTAGTATAATACAATCACATGATGCCATATAAAAAAATCTTGCTTTGGTCCCTCGCACTGTCAACACCCGTGCCCGCCTGGGCGCAAGCCACCACGACGCTCGTCACCGGGCAGTCCACGCTCCAGCAAGTAGGAATTAATACGAGCAACCTGAGCGGCCTGCTCGCAACCGTCTTTGAGCTTGGCATCTCCGTCGCCGTCGTCCTCACGCTCATCATGAGCATTTTGGGAGGCATTCAATATATGACGACCGATTCCTTCAGCGGCAAATCCGAAGGAAAGGAAAGGATCGTCAACGCCCTTCTCGGTCTCGGACTTGCCCTTGTTTCCTGGCTCCTTTTGTACGTCATCAATCCAAATCTGGTGAATCTCAACAACAACCTGTTGTTGAACCCGCCCGCGCCGCAAACGACCCAAGGGAGCGGCAATATCACCACGGTATCCTCGAGCGGGGGGCTGAGCGACGCCGATGCCCGAAACCAACTGACGGCCGCCGGCGTGACCATATCAAGCAGCGGCAATTGCTCCGATCAGCAAAATTCCGCTTGCACGTCCCTCGAGGGATTGCCGCAATCGGCGGTCACCGGTCTGATACAGGCGGCAAGCGCGTGCCAGACGAGCGGCTGTATCACCGTCACCGCCGGCACGGAGGTCGGGCACAATTCCCACGGTCCCGGGATCGCCACGGTGGATGTGCGGTATAGCCCGGATGCCCTGCAAGCGCTCGAATCGACCGGACTGAAAGAATCTCCGTTTGCGGGAGCAAGCACCCGCGGCATACTCACCTGCGAGCCGGCAAGCCAGCATTCGGAAACCTCGACATCGTGCAGTTCGGATTCGGCGGGCACCATTCACGTCCAATTTTAAATATATGTCCAGACGAAACGCGATCATCATCATTTCGGCCGTCATACTTCTCATTCTCGGAGGATTGCTGTTCTTTTATTTCCGTTCCGCAAACACCGGGGGAAATCAGCCGCAGACCGCACAATCAAACGTGAACCCGTTCGGAAATGCCCCGGGAAACAAGCCCTCGACCGGAGTTGCCGGAAATGCCGCGGGCTCGGGAGGCCAAACCGTACAGATCGGCACATCCACACAGGTCCTGGCAAGGCTTACGGAGCTCTATTCAAATCCGACCTCCGGATCGATGTTTTTTGTCAATAAAAGCAATCAGGATGTTTTGCAATTCGTCGACCGGGCAAACGGCAATGTTTACCAGTATCTTCCCCAGCCCCAGTCCGGGCAAGCGACCCGCCTGACCAACACCACCATACCGAAGATCGAGGAGACCGTCTGGTCTGCAACCGGCAACAGCCTCATTTACCGATATCTGGAAAACGACACCGATACCATAAACAGCTTCTCGGGCGCGATCAGCATAAGCTCGAGCACGAACGGCGGGCTTGGACAGGTGACCGGCGCATTTCTCGACCAAAATATCGCCGAGCTCGTTGCAGATCCAAAAGGGGATAAAATATTCGGTCTGAAAGAAAAAAGCGACGGCTCCGGAAGCTCCGGCATCCTTTCCAATTTCGATGGCACCGGCAAAAAACAGATCTTCGACTCGCCGGTCTCTTTCTGGAACATTTCTTGGCCGGCAACTTCGATCATCGCCTTCACCACAAAGCCGACCTACAAAGATTTCGGATATCTCTTTTTCTTCAACACCGGAAGCTATACGTTCTCGAGGATACTCGGCGATGTTGCGGGGCTTTCGACCGTGACAAATGGCGACGCAAGCCTTGTCGCTTATTCCGGCTCCGAAAACAACGCCTTCGGTCTCAGCATCTATGACGTCAAAAACAAAACGGACAAAACTATCACCATCCCGACCCTTGCCGACAAATGCGTCTGGAGCGCAAAGGACGATACTGTGCTGTACTGCGGGGTTCCGCAGACGATCCCGCCGGATAATTATCCCGACGCCTGGTATCAGGGAACCGAGTCCTTCTCGGACAACATCTGGATGATCGACACAAAAAGCGCGGTGGCGACGGAGCTCTACCAAACGAACCCGGCGCAGGGAGAAAATATCGACATGATGGACCTTGCCATGAGCCCCGACGACAAATACCTCTCGTTCACCAACAAAAACGATCTGAGCGAGTGGATGCTCGCGATCCAATAGGTTGTACTTCAGTCAAAATCCCGCTCGAGCGGGATTTTTAGACGATCGATCCGATATATTTGATGACGATCCTCCGGTCCTTGCCGACACCGACGGATTCCGTCTTGATGTTCGGCTCGCCGGCAAGCGCTCCGTGGACGATGAGACGCTCATAGGACGACATCGGTTCCATTTCCACGTCCGCCTTCATGTCTCGGACGCGATTGGCGAGCATTCCCGCCTTGATCTTCAGCTTTTCCGCCACGCTCGATCGATAATCGTTCACATCGATCGAGAAATCGAACGCTTCCGGTCCTTTGCCCGCGATCCGTTTGATCACGTGAGAAAGGGCTTGGAAGGTTTCCCCGTCCTCGCCGATGAGAAGCTCGGGCTGTTTGGTCTCTATGACGAAGGTGATCCTTTTGGAGACCGGCTCCTCGACGATCCCGATCGCATCAAAACCGACCGCCATGTGCTCGAGAAGGTCCTGTATGAGTTTTTTCACGTCCGCTTGTTTCATATTCCTCGCTTTCCATTACGCAATCTTGCCCAAGGCCGGTGCCGTCCGGTTCCTTCTCACATAGATCTCCTGGCCGATGGCAAAGATGCTCGAGGTGATCAGGTAGAGCGACACGACCACGGTGAAATTCTTGGCAACGAGAAATATGACGATCGGCATGATGTATTTCATCTGCATGTTCATGCTGCGGGAAAGTTCATCCGAAAACTTCGGACCGCCGTCGGCTTTCGGATCTTTTTTGGCCATCTTCGGCATGATGAACTGCATCTGGAAGAATTGCGCGACGGCCGCAAGCACGGCAAAGACCGTGCTCTTGCCCACGACATTGACGCCAAAGAACATCACATTGATAGCGCTCGGCATCTTGGTAAAGGAATAAATCGTCGAGTGATCGATGCCCGGCAATCCTCCCCGCGAAAAAATATAGTAGAGGGCCAACAGCACGGGGAATTGGATCAACAAAAGAAGGATGCCGGCAAAGGGATTGATCCCTTTTTCCTGGTAGAGCTGCATGGTCTTTTCCGCCTGGAGGGTCTTGTTGTCCTTATACTTGACCTTGATCTCATTGAGCGCCGGCTCGAGCTGCTTCATTGCAAACTGGGTTTTGACGGATTTTTGGGAAAGCGGAAACAGGACGATCTTGATGATGAGGGTGAAGAGAATGACCGCGAGGCCAACATTGTGAAAAGGAATGACGGCAATGAAAAAGATCAGGGCATTGTAGAGCGGGGCATAAAAAATCGCTTTGAGGATGGCGTGCATAGAGGGCATTCTATCGGAAAATGGCGCATTTTACAACGCGCGGCAAAAGCGACAGCTAGGCGTAAAATCGCGATTTTTTCAGCACTTCTTCCACTTCTTTTTTTATTTCCGCGTACGGAACCGGCCTTTCGGTCTTTTTGGGAAAGAAAACGATCGTTTTTTTAAAATTCGGGCCCATTTTTTTGATGTTCGCCTCGATGGCGGCGCTCACTTTTCTTTTCAATGCATGCCTGCCGACGGATGTCTTTTCCGTTTTTTTGGATACAACGATGGCAAAACCGGCTTTTTCCGTATCGGTCCTCGAAATTTTTGCATACAAAACCGCAAAAGAGACGGCCGCCCCGCTTTTGATCGCGGCTTCTATATCCTTCCGGCTTGCCCGGTATTTTCTTCCCAGCATGGCTCAACTATAACGCAGAAAACAAAAATCCGCGATATGCGGATCTGTGTTCTTATTTTCTCTTTTTCGAGACGGTGAGCTTGGCCCGCCCTTTCTGCCGTCGCCGCTTGATCGTATTTCTGCCGTATTTTGATTTGCTTCTCACGAGAAAGCCGTGGGTTTTCGCCCTCTTTCGCTTGTTTGGTTTGTATGTGAATGACATGCGGGGGAGTGTACATCAAATTTGAAAAAATGTAAAGTTCACCGCGGGATTTTTTCAGGCATAATAGAGGGACGCATCTTTCAAAAAAATTATTTTTCCTGTCCACGTTTTGTGAACAGCTTGTGCACAAAAATAAATTTTTATGGAATTCCATATCAACCTATAATGAAGCCATGACGGAAAACAAAACTCTCTGGAACAATATCCTGGCGCACATGGAGCTCTCGGTCTCAAAGGCGAACTTCAGCATGTGGTTCAAGGACACCTATATCGTCAAGCAAGAGGATGGCACGGTCTACCTCGGCGTCCCCAATATCTTCGTGCGGGACTGGCTGATGAACAAATATCACAAGGATATCGTCAAAAACCTCAGGAATTTCGGCGAAAACATCCGCAATGTCGAATACATCGTCTCCAAGGAGGAGAACAAAGGTCCGGTCAAGGAAACGACGAATGTGAACGAGCTGCCGCTTGCCGATTTCTACATCAACAAAGACGACAATCTGAACCCGAAATACACCTTCAAGACCTTTGTCATCGGTCCGTTCAACGAGCTCGCCCACGCGGCATCCCAAGCCATCCTGAAGCGGACGGCGACATACAATCCGCTCTTCATTTTTGGTTCGACCGGGCACGGCAAGACACACCTGATCCAGGCTATCGGCAACCAGTTCAAGGAGGACGACAAGACCAAAAAGATCTTCTATATGACAAGCGAGCGATTCGCCAACGACTATCTCAACTCCCTCAATAGCGGAGAGATCAATACCTTCAAGGAAAAATACAAAAAATACGACGTTCTGATCATCGACGATATCCAATTCCTTTCGGCAAAGACGAAGACCCAGGAGGAATTCTTCCATTTGTTCAACAGTTTCCACGACAGCGGCAAACAGCTGATCTTTTCATCCGATAAGCACCCAAATTTCATCACCGACATCGAGGACCGCATCAAATCGCGTTTCAATGCCGGCATGATCCTCGAGATCCAAAAGCCCGATTTCGAGTCCAGGATCCAGATCTTCAGGAAAAAAGCGTCTCTGATGAATCTTGTCCTTTCGCCCGAGATGATAGAGTTTCTTGCTTCCTCGGTCGAAGGCAATATTCGAGAGCTCGAAGGCATCCTGAACCTCATTTTATGCCAATCCCAATTGAAAAATCGCGAATTGAACATCAATGAGGTGAAGGAGTTGCTCAAAAACACCTCGAAACCGAAGAAAAATGTGTCTGCAAAGGACGTTATACGGGTCGTGTCGGAATTTTACGGCATTGATGAATCGTCGGTGTCCGAAAAAGGCAGAAAAAAAGAGGTGATCAAGCCGCGACAGGTGATCATGTATATTTTGCGGGAAGATTTTGACATTTCCTTCCCTTCGATCGGCGACAAAGTGGGAAATCGCGACCACTCGACGGTCATTCATTCCTACGAAAAAATAAAAAATGATCTGAAGACCGATCCGGAGCTCGTGCAGGAGATAGAACGCATCCGTTCGATGTTGAAATGATTGTGTATAATATATGGAAAAGGTATGTATAATCCGTTTGAAAAGTTGTTGAAGAAAGTTTGATAAAAAAGTTGATAAAAAATAGGAAAAATAAAGAACAGATACCGCACAATGAGTTTTTAAAATAAATATAAAAGAGATGGTAAAATAAGACTGAAAAAATATACACATATACACACCAATAATAATAAAATGAAATAATTATATGAAAATAGATTGTGTCAAAGAAAAACTCCATATCGCGGTATCGAAAGCGGAAAAGATTGTTGGGAGAAATGCAAATCTCCCTATTCTTTCTTGTTTGTTGTTTGAGACAAAAGGAAATAATTTGATCATAAAATCCACCAATCTCGACCTGGGTCTTGAAATATCCATTCCGGTCAAGGTGGAGGAAGAAGGTAAAGTGGCCGTTCCGGCGACGGTAATAGGGAGTTTTTTAAACAATTTGACCGACGATAAGAATATAACCCTTGAAACGAAGGAAAACATCCTGTGGGTATATACTCCAAACAGCGAGGCGAACATCAAAACATTTTCCACCGATGATTTTCCGACCATCCCCGTCATTGATGATGGAAAGATCTGCAAAATACACTCAAAAGATTTCGGCAACGGTATCAGATCCGTCATTTACAGCGCTTCCACATCGTCCGTCAAACCGGAACTCGCCAGCATCTATATGTATTCGATGGATGAAAATCTCATATTTGTGGCCACGGATTCGTTCCGTCTCGCGGAAAAAACCATCAAAACAAAGAAAAATACCGGCATGCCCGGCGTTTTGATCCCTTTTAAAAATGCTTCGGACATTTTAAAAATCATCGAGAACACCGACGAGGAAATAGAGATCAACTCGACCAAAAACCAAATTTCCCTTACGTTTGGTGGCATTTATCTCGTCTCGCGGGTCATCGACGGCACATTCCCGGATTACAAACAAATCATTCCGAAAGAAGAAAAGACCAAAGTGACCGTATTGAAACAAGATCTGATAAATACCCTTAAAATTTCCAGTATCTTTTCCGATAATTTCAACCAAATGAACATTTCCGTGCAATCGGGGGCGAAAAACATCCAAGTGAAGACCAAAAACGCGAATGTCGGCGAAAACACCAACAAGATCGAGGCGACCGTCGAGGGCGAGGGTATCGAAGTCAATTTCAATCAGCGCTATATCAACGACTGCCTTTCATCCATCGCATCCGACAGCGTTTCCTTGATCTTCAACGGCATCAATCGGGCGCTCATCGTCCGCGGCACGGCCGACAAGACCTTCATGTATCTCGTGATGCCGATGAACAGGTAAAACGACATGTTCGACATCGGCAAATATCTTGAAAAGTTCAAAAAATTCTCGCAATCGAGGGATTTTTTGCGGAATTCGGTGGCGGAAAGCGTAAAAGAAATCTGCGGAATAGAAATTGATCCGAAAAAGATCGAGGTAAAGGACGGCGTCGCGCGGATTTCCGAGCGCCCGATCGTCAAAAGCGAGATCTTTTTGAAAAAAGCGAAGATTTTGGAAAAACTCAAAGAAAAAACGGAAAACAAGATACAAGAGATTTTATAGACTGAAAATTAATTGATCGTGATCGGCACGGTCACATCTCCCTCATTGTAAACGCTGTCGTAGACGATGACTTTGAGGTTGTTCACTCCGGGAACGAGCGAGCTGACGGACGACGGGACGAAGTTGAGTGTGAACGGCGCGGTGTTGGAAGTGCCGATGATCTGATCGTTCAGATAAAAATTCGCCCTGGCGACGGGATACCGCGCACTTACGGTGAATGCGACCGTGACGCGGCTATTCTGCGCGTACTGCGCGTTTTGGACGGGAAGGGTGATGTTCACGACCGGTTTGTTTGCCTGCGTGTGCACGTTGTCATACGCGGTCGGTTTTTGCGGTATCGGTTGCGGATGACTCTGGAGCCATTGTTGCACTGAATATTCCCATGAATTGTATTGCGGATCGACGGTCGGATCTGCCGGCGCGGGGCCGGTCGGGTTTGATTTGTCGACCCAATACAGGATCGAATGCAGATTTGGCACGGCAATTTCCTCTTTTGTCTCGGGCGGTGTCATGTCGGTTGCGAGAAGACCTGAAATTTTGTCTATGAAATACGTGTCATCGCCTTGCCAGATGCCGCGAAGCACGGGCTTGAGCGTCGGGTCGATGGGCAAAGGTTTCTCGAAATCCTCCACGCTCGTGCTTGCAAGGGCGACGGCCATCAATTGACGCCAAAGCGGCGCGACGATGAGTCCGGCGACATTTTTTACCATCGGCGTGTTGTCGTTGTTGCCCGCCCACGTGCCGACGACGACATCCGGCGTGTAGCCGATCGTCCAGGCGTCGCGCGAATCGTTGGTGGTGCCCGTCTTTGCGGCGACCTCTCTGCCGGGGAACATGAAAACGGAATTTGCGCCGTATTCCGGGGCTTTTGCGGCATTGTCCGACAATACGTCGTTCATCAGGTCGGCGATATTTTGCGGGAGGACCTGCTGGCTCGACGTCGCATATTGCTCGACGATGTTTCCGCTCGAATCCTCGACAGACAAGATCCCGGTGTACGGATTCCGGACGCCTTCGTTGGCAAAGACGCCGTACGCACTCGTCATATCGAGGAGCGACACTTCTCCTCCGCCGAGAACGAGCGTGAGGCCGTATTGGTTCGGGTCGTTCGAAAGCGACGTGATACCCATCGCTTTTGCGGTGTTGAGCGAATCTTGCTGTCCGGCCAGATAAAAAAGCTGGATGGACGGAATATTGAGCGACAGATCAAGGGCGGTCCTCAAAGAGACCGGTCCGCGATAGAGCCCGTCGAAGTCCTGCGGCATATAGCATGCCGTCGACGAAGAGACGACCATGTTCGGATCGATCTCCTGCCCTTGCGGCGTGCAGGTCGTCTGGAATTCGGTCGGCGTGTCAAAGAGCACCGTGTCCGGCGTATAGCCTTTCTCGAACGCGGTCGCGTAGATGAACGGCTTGAACGTCGAGCCGGGCTGCCTGTCCGCAAGCGCCACGTTGAATTGTCCGTCGGTCGTCGTGGAAAAATAATTTTCCGAGCCGATCATGGCGAGGATCTGTCCGGTCTTCGGATCGATCGCGACCGCAGCGGTGTTCGAAGCGTTGAAATTCTTCTGGAGCGTCGGGGCGTAGTTGGCCACGGCCTGCTCCATCTGCGATTGCAGATTGTAATCGAGCGTGGTGATGACCCGGTAGCCGTTTTGCTGGACGGCATCTTCGCCGTATTTGTTGACCAGATATTGTTCGATGAATTGGACGAAATGCGGCGCGAGAATGCCGTTCGGCGAGGGAATATGGAATACGACCGCCTCCGCGACGGCTTGGTCGTATTGGTCCTTTGTAATGAACTTGTTCTCGAGCATTTTCTGCAGAACGAGATTCTTCCTCGCATCAAGCGCGGCTTTGTTTTGTCCGTACGGCGAGTAAAATGTCGGCGCGTTGGCGATCGCGGCGATATATGCCGCTTCGGCAAGCGTCACATTTGCCGAGCTTGTGCCGAAGAACTTCTGGCTCGCTTCCTCCACGCCGTAGGTGTTGCCGCCGTACGGATTTTGGTTGAGATAGAGGGAAAGGATATCGTCTTTGCTCATCTGTTTTTCAAGTTCGATGGAAAGCACGACCTCCTTCAATTTGCGCGAAATGCTTTTTTCATTGGTCAGGACGGAATTTTTGATGACCTGCTGGGTGATGGTCGATCCGCCTTGGCTGAAGCTGCCGGAGAAGATATCCACGAAGAGCGACCGGATGATCGAAGTGATCTTGATCGCGCCATGCTGGTAAAAGGTCGGGTCTTCGATGGCGACGGTCGCGTCTTTGATGTATTGGCTGATCTCGTTGAACGGAACGACGGTCCTGTTTTGATCCTGATGGATGTCATACAAAAGCACGGTGCCGGTACGGTCATAGATTTTTGTGGATTGGGCGACGGTGATGGTGTTGAACGAGGAAAGGTCCGGAAGCTTGAACGTGGAGACCCACAAGGCGATCAAGCCGAAAAAAATCAAGATCAAAGCGGCAATGCCGAGGAACATGTCCTTCTTTCGGTGCTTCAAAAAGTGCCGGGCCTTTTTCACGTGGGGATGCAATCTGTCCATGAAAGCGAATTATACCATATTGTACGGCATTCCAGTGCAAAAAGAGGCGAATTATGCTACATTTTGGGAATGGTAAATACCGATCCGAAGAAGATAGAGGAGTTTCTCACCCGCGGCGTAGAAAATATTTTCCCCAACAAAGAATTCCTGCAAAAACGGCTTGCAAGCGGAAAACGATTGAAAATGTACATGGGCATCGACCCGACCGGGCCGACATTGCACATCGGCCATGCCGTTCCGCTCAAAAAGCTCGGTGAATTCCAGAAGCTCGGCCACGAGGTCATCCTGCTCATCGGAGATTTCACGGCGATGATCGGCGATCCGGACAAGACATCGGTCCGAAAACCGCTGACACGGAAACAAGTCCTCCAAAATGCGGCATGCTACAAAAAACAGGCATCAATATTTTTGCAATTCGGTTTTGGCGGGGCAAAAATAAAATATAATTCGGCGTGGCTGGAAAAAATGAAATTCGGCGACATCGTGAACCTCGCGTCAAAGACGACCGTGGACCAGATGCTCAAACGCGATATGTTCCAGAAAAGGATGAACGAGAAAAAGCCGATATACAACCATGAATTTCTCTATCCGCTCATGCAAGGCTATGACTCTGTTGCGCTTGATGTGGACGGCGAGATCGGCGGGAACGACCAGATGTTCAATATGCTTGTCGGACGGGACCTGGAAAAAAATATATTGAACAAAGAAAAATTCGTCATCTCGACGAAACTTCTCGCCGACAGTACGGGAACAAAAATGGGAAAAACCGAGGGCAATATGGTGGCGCTCGACGATTCCGCGGAAGAAATGCTCGGCAAGATCATGAGCTGGACGGACGGCATGATACTGCCGGCGTTCGAGATCTGTACCAATGTTCCGATGGAAGAGATAGAACAGATAAAGAAAGAAATGGAGGCCGGCGCAAATCCTCGCGATCTCAAAATGCGATTGGCAAAAGAGATCGTGACGATCTATCACGGAGCAGAAAAAGCACAAAAGGCGGAAGAGAATTTCATTGAGACCTTCAAAAAAGGCGGCGTGCCGGAAGATATACAGGAAATAAAAGGGGAGAATGGAAAACTGCTTTCCGAAGTTTTGCTCGGCGCAAAAATTGTCGAATCAAAATCCGATTTCCGTCGCCTTGTCCTCGAAGGCGCGGTCTCTGATGCGGTCTCAGGAGAAAAGATCACCGATCCGAACTATAAAATTGAAAAAGCAATTACTCTGCGGGTGGGAAAGAAAAGATTTGTGAGGATCACGCTCTAGTTTTTGGGAAAGATCGGTTTTTAATGTTTCCTCTTGCAATCAAAAAGGCGAGGTATATGATTGTAGGCATGAACCAGCTCTATTACACGATCGGACATCATGAGACGATTTTGGACAATGCCGGTAAGCGGTATCATCTGAAGATCCGCGACCTGCCGCAGGATGAAAAACCGAGGGAGAAAATGCTCAAGCACGGCGCTTCCGCGCTCTCCGTCTCAGAGCTCCTCTCCGTGGTACTCAATGTCGGCACCAAAAAAGAGGGCGTGCTCGAAATGTCCGAACGCATCATGAAAGGCTACGGCGAGGGCGGCATCATGTATGAGAGGAATCCGGCGACGCTTGCCAAAGATTTCAATGTTCCGCTCGTCAAAGCGGTGCAGATCGTCGCCACTGCCGAGCTCGGCAGGAGATTTTTCCAGAGGAACGATTTTTCCGCTCCGGTCGTGCGCACTGCCCGCGAAGTGTATGAATATGTCAAAGACATGCAGAATCTTTCCAAAGAGCATTTGCGCGGCCTGTATCTCAACGCGCATTACAAGGTCATTCACGACGAAGTCATATCGATCGGCACCGTGGATGCGAACATCATCCATCCGCGCGAGGTCTTCAAGCCGGCGATCGAGCGATGCGCGGTCGCGCTCATTCTCGTGCACAACCATCCCTCGGGCGACACGGCTGCCTCTGCGGCGGATCTGGAGGTGACGAAACAGCTTGTCGAGGCCGGAAAAGTGTTGGGGGTCGACCTCATCGATCATGTGATCGTTACGAAACATGCGTTTGCGAGCGTCCCGGCAAATTATAATTGATTGTATGTTCACCTCGGAGCACATCTACACGCTGCATTTTCCGCGATTTTGGACGCTTCGCGATGAGCCGGCACGCGCGCCCTATGCGAGGAATGAAAAGACGAATAGCCACGAAAGTTTGCTCTTTCATATTTCCCAAGGCGATTATATTTTGACCCTGGCGGCCGTCCTGGAATTTTTCAAAGATTCGATCAAAAGCGAGGAGATAGACGAAAAGGTCCGGCAGGTCAAGCTCGATCTGATCGGTGGGGTCATCGATGATCTGATATATCTGGACGATCATTACAAGATCGTATCGAAGGACGGAGCCGAAAAATAGATGCCATGAAGATCATCGCAATCGATCCCGGATATGAGCGAATGGGCGTGGCAGTGCTCGAGAAAAATCCGAACGGAAAAGAAGAACTCATTTTTTCAGAGTGCTTCAAGACATCCGCGAAGATCCCGCACGAAGAACGGCTGAAACTGATCGGACAAGAAATAGAAAAACTGATCAAAAAACACAAGCCGGAGGCCATGGCGATCGAGACGCTTTTTTTTACCAACAATCAAAAGACTGCGATGCATGTCTCGGAGGCCCGCGGGGTGATGCTCTATGTCGCATCCGTTCTCGGTCTTCCGGTCATTGAATTTTCCCCGGTCGAGATCAAGGTTGCGGTGACGGGATACGGCGCAAGCGGCAAGGATCAAGTGACCGCAATGGTGCAAAAACTCATCAAAATAGCTGCGAAAATAACATATGACGATGAATACGACGCGATAGCGGTCGGACTGACGTATTTTGCAAGAAACGGAAAATAAAAAAGGGCGGCGCGCGAAGCGCGCCGCCCTTTTTTATTTTTACCACTCGGAAGGGTTATAATCGAGGTCCTCTTCATCGTCCTCGTCTTCTTCGAGACCTTCCTCCTCAAGGAGAGGATCGACGGGCGCCGCTTCCTCGAATGCATCAAGCACGCCGTCCGAGATCACTCCGCCTTCCTTGACCTCCTCTTCCTCTTCTTTCGGCCCTTCCGCCGCGGGAACGGCCTCTTTTTTCACTTCTTTTGTTTTCTTTTCGGGTTTGACCGTTTTTTTTGCTTTTGCTTTCATATCGCAGTTATAAGGCTCTTTTGAGCTAGTAGGTATTTTCCAAAATTGTGAAAAAAATGCAAATAGCCGGAACTGTGGACAACTTTTAAACCACCCGACGTATTATTTTTGCGGTGGTGGGGCAAGGTCTGGTCAAGCAAAAATAATGCGTCTGGGTGGCACTTACTCGGCGTTGGTGTAGATATCCTGCACCTCCTCGTTGTTTTCCAGGTCGTCGATGAGCTTTTCGAGCGCCGGCGCATCCGCATCTGGCACCTGGACCATCGTTTTCGGCATCCAGCCTTCGGCGGTCTTTTCAAACGCCCATGAGGCGCTGCCCGAGCTTGCAAGGGAAGTTCCATTCTCGGAAAGAATATGTTTGATCTCCGCCGCCGCTTTGTTCTTGTTCGAGGTCAGGGCTTCGATGATGAGCGCCACGCCGGCAGGACCGTATGCTTCATACGTGATGAGCTCCATTTGTTCCGCTCCCGCGCCGGTCGCTTTTTTGATCGCCCGCTCGATATTGTCGTTCGGCATGTCCGCCGCGCGCGCCTTTTCGATCGCGCTTCGCAGTCCCGGCGAAAGCATATTACCGTTCGCTTTCTTCGCCTCGATCTGGAGCATCTTTGCCATTTTGGTGAACACTTTGCTCTTTTCGGCATCGGTCTTTGCTTTCAGTCGTTTGATCTTTGAAAATTTATTGTGTCCGGACATATTTTTATTACAAGGGGAATATAGCACTAGTGAATAAAAAATAAAAGGGTAGGCTGCAAGACCTACCCTAGTATTGGAGGCTTCATCTTGGCCTCCCAATAGATGCAATGCTGGTTATCCTTATAGCTGAAATCTTTTTCCCACGCAAGACATCCTTTGGGAATTTCAGCAAGATGGGGACCGGCATGTTTTTCGAAACAAATGCATTCTACAGTATTGCCCGGTATAATACCGCTACCCTCACGATATTTCGGCATCACAGCTTTACAAATCTTTTGTTTTTCTGGAATTTTCACGCAGAATCTCCTTTTCGAGGATGAAGAGCTTTCGGTACAATTATACTCCGAAAGAAAATGGAATCAATCAGAGGAGTTTTCCCGAATTCTTGATATTCAGGTGCTTTCTTGCTCTGTCGGTCACGATCCTTCCGCGTGAAGTCCGCTCGATAAAACCGAGCTGGAGCAGATATGGCTCGTAGACGTCCTCAATAGTCGCTTGCTCCTCGGAGAGGGCGGCGGCGAGCGTGTTAAGCCCGACGGGACCGCCGTTGAATTTCTCCTCGATGATGGCAAGCACCGCCCGATCCTCGGGATTGAGGCCGACTTCGTCGATATTGAGCATTGCGAGCGCATCTTTTACGATCTCGCTCGTGAGGTTTTGCTTTTTGATCTGCGCCAGATCGCGGGCGCGCTTCAAAAGGTAGTTTGCGGTTCTCGGCGTCGATCGGCTCCGCTTCGCGATCTCCTTTTTTGCTTCGGTGTCTATTTCCACGCCGAGGATCTTTGCCGATCGTTCGATGATCTTTTCGATCTCTTCCGGGGTATAAAATTCAAGTTTGTAGACTCCGCCGGAAAATCGCGAGCGGAGCGGAGCGGAAAGCATGGCGATGCGCGTCGTCGCGGCGATCAAAGTGAACGGCGGGAGATCGAGCTGGATCGTGCGCGCAGATGGACCTTTGCCGATAATGATATCGAGCGAGCCGGACTCCATCGCGGGATAGAGAATTTCCTCGATCGTTTTATTGAGGCGGTGGATCTCGTCTATGAAGAGAATGTCTCCCGGAGAAAGGTTGGTGAGAATAGAGGCGAGATCGCCGACTTTTTCTATGGCGGGACCGGATGTCGCCTTGAGCTGAGCGCGGGTTTCTTTGGCAATGAGATTTGCGAGCGTTGTCTTGCCGAGTCCGGGCGGGCCGTAAAAAAGCAAATGTTCCGGCGGGTGCTTGCGCTCTTCGGCGGCTTTCAATAAAATCTGCAGGTTTTCTTTGATATTTTTCTGTCCGATGTACTCGCTCCAGGAGGACGGGCGGAGCGTTTGGTCGAGGAATACGACATCGTTGTTTGCGTGGCCAGCAGTATGGATATTTTCTGAAGCAGGAGTCTTTTTGTCATTTTTGCTTGACATAGTGTTTTTTCATGCTATACTCTCCGCAGGGCCTTGGAGGGGCTTTTTATTTGACTCAAAGTTTGCTTTTTGTAAGTTCTGAATATAAATCTCTAAACAATTATGCCCGCAAGGGCTTACGAGTTTTTTTTCAAGGACATTTTGGTTTATTTCTTCGGAAATATTGCTGAGGTCATCCTTAAAGACTAATTTAACTTTTCACCGCCAGGTTTAAAGTATTGTTTAGAGATTTATGCTTTGAACTTGCGTTCGCAGGGATCTCTTGCTTTTCATACTATCCCTGTTTCAAACTTTTGCAAGCCCAACTTTTTTTAGGACACGTTTAACCTCTTAATTCAAGGTCTATGACCTTGCCGAGCTCGTCGAGCGTGCTCACTCCGCGGAGCACTTTCAATATTCCATCCTGTCGCATGTTCAAAATATTCTGCGATGTCGCCGCGGTCTCGATGTCCCGATCGCTCGGATTGCTCACGACCGCTTCTTCCACCGCTTTGGTGATCAAAATGGCTTCAACGATGGCGATCCGGCCTTTATAGCCGGTCTCATTGCATTTGTCGCAGCCGACGGCCTGCCACACTTTCTCTTTTTGCACCCCGTCAAGGTACGTCTTGTCGGTGATGCTTGCGAGCACGCGGTCGATGATCGCTTTTTCCGCTCCGGTTGGGGTTTTTTCCACTTTGCAATACGGGCAGAGCTTTCGCAGAAGCCGCTGGGCCATGGAAACATTGAGCGCGGAAGAAATAATTTTCGGATTTACTTTCAGATCGATGAGTCGCGGGAATGCGCCCGCCGCCGAATTGGTGTGGAGCGTGGAGAATACCAAGTGTCCGGTGAGCGCGGCGTTCACCGCCGTCGACGCGGTTTCTTCATCCCGAATCTCTCCGACCATGATCACGTCGGGATCCTGCCGCAGGGCCGCTCGAAGACCGGTGAGGAATGTGTATCCTTTATCTTCCTCGACCTGCGTCTGCACGATGCCGGGCAGGTGGTATTCGATCGGGTCCTCGATGGTCAGGATCTTCACATCCGGGCTGTAGATCTTTTTCAAGAACGCATAGAGCGTGGTCGTCTTTCCGCTGCCGGTCGGACCGGTGATGAGCAGCATGCCGTTCGGCTTCGCGATCTGCTCGAGCAGGATGTCGAGCGTGCGTTTTTCGATGCCGAGCTCCTCGAGCGGCACGGCGATCGATTTCGGATTCAAAAGCCGCATGACGATCGATTCGCTGTATGCGCCCGGAAGGACCGATGTTCTGATCTCGATCTCGGAACCTTTGACCTTGATGCTGAAGCGTCCGTCCTGCGCTTCGTCTTTGACATTCAACTTCAGGCCGGAGAGCAGTTTGATGCGCGAGAGCAGAAGCCCGTAGGTGTTCATGTCAAAATGGAACGTATCGATGAGGACGCCGTCGATCCTGAAACGCATGCGCACGCCTTCTTCCTCGGGCTCGATGTGCACGTCGGAAGCCCCGAGCGCGAGCGCGCCGGCAAGCATGATCTCCATGATCTTTGAGATGCGGTAAGTTTGCTTCACGCCCAAAAGATCGTCCATGAGCGTTTTGATATCTTTGATGTGATTGACCTTTGCCATGAGCGCGACGACCTGGTCGCCTGAGATATCAAATGTGCCCGCGACGCTTTCCGAAGAATAGGAAAGGTCCTTGTAGCGTTCCCACGCTTTCTCCAGGCTTTTTTTCGACACCATGAACACGGTCGGGAAGTATCCTTCCGCAGAGAGCCGATTCAAGAGGGATACGGTCTTGTCATTGTTCGGAGAAATGATCGCGACCTGAAGCTTTTTGCCGACCATATCGAAGATGGCGATATTCGATTCGCGAGCCTCGTCCTCATTCACGATGCGCAGGGCATCCGAGTTGACCCGGATCGGTCCGAGATCCAAATAGTTATAGCCGTACCGCGCGGCGAGGATCTTTACGACATCCTCCTCTTCATTCTTGCGCATTTCCTCCATGCGCTTCTCTGATTTTGTCTCATCAAAGGCCACCATTCCAAGTATCATACCATACGAACGGAAAAGGCCATATTTTAAGCCCTTTCAGAGCCTTACAGGAAGAGCCTGAGGGAGGTACTTGACATTTTTATAGTTTAATATATAATTGTCCGGTCAATAGATTTGATATAAAACATATGAAAAACACAAACATTACAAATACATACCTTTTTGCGATCGGAATTGCCCTGATCTCAGCTGTTTTCGCTTTGCCGGTCATGGCTTCAGCGCAGGATGTTGTTGTGGCCCCGGATTACAGCTACGGAACAGCTCCTGATTATAGTTACCCTACATCTCCCGATTACAGCTACGGAACAGCTCCTGATTATAGTTATGCTTCATCGCCGATTATTACAAGTTCTCCAGCCTACACTGTTGTCGGCGGAGGTTTCTATGGCGGCGGCAGTTATGCATATCCGTCGTACTCATATGGCTACCCGGGCTCAACGGTTTCATCGGGAAGTTTTGGCGGCGGCACCACATATAATGTGAACCCGACCTACACCTATTTGCCGAACCAGACGGTTTCTTCGGGCGGCTTCAACGGAGGCACCACATATGTCGGAACCGTGTATCAGGGAGCATACGGACCGCTCAACGGCTCATGTTCATCCTCATTCAATACGGGAGTGAACGGCGGCCCGCAGGTCACCTGGACGGGAATCGCTTCCGGTGGAAACGGCATCTACAGCTATTACTGGACGGGAGACGAAGGTCTCGTCGCTCAGGGACAGTATGTCTCAAAGACCTATCTGACGAACGGAGTGAAGAATGTCTACCTCACGATCAACTCGGGAGACGGACAGACGATCACGCGAACATGCTCGGCCACCGTCGGCAACCAGGTCTTGGCCTTTACCGCGACGAATCCGAACTTGCAGTCAGTCTATCTTTCAAATGTTCCGTATACCGGCGCGGGAGATGTTGCGAAGGTTGTCGGTTTCCTTTCGGTCCTTATGCTTTGGAGCGCCGGACTTGCCTATGTCTTCTTGAAGAGGAAAGAGAAAATGGAGAGTATTGCCGTTGCGTCCGTGACCGCGGGGAATGCGTCGGAGAATGCAAACTATCTTCAGGATTTCAAGATGGAGACCGGTTCGGATATCCAGGCGATGGAATCCATCGAGACCTATGCCCGGATGAACCAGGTATTGCTTTCAAGCGATGCGGTCAAAGAGCTCGTGAAGCTTGCCCGCTTGAAGAAAGCTGATCCGAAAGAGATCATACGAAAAGCCTCAGGCGCCGAATGGATGACCTTGGGAGAGAACGATATCGCGAAATACTTCTAACGAAAGATACAAAAAAGCCCTGAAATAGGGGCTTTTTTGCTGCCCCGAGAAGTACTTGACAAATAGTTATTAAGGTGTATAATATCAACAGTCGTCCTTTGATGTTTGGAAGGAAAAATACATTTGGAGGTAGTCCAATGGTAGAACCTGCAACGAGCAGTGCGCCGGAAACACCAGCTGCAACTCCGAGCAATTCGCCCGAAAAAAAACCGGGTTGGTTGCGGAGGGGATGGAACAGGATGATGAGCATGACCTTCAAGGAGGGCATTTCGCTCATGCTGACGATCGCTCTCCTTGTGGGAATGATCGCCCTGTTCAAGATCGCATTCTGGGGTTTGGGGAATGGCGCTCATATCAGCGCTTCAGCCTCGATTCCGATTGGGGGAACGCAACAAGCCCCACCGGCACCGGTCGCATCGGCTTCATCCAGTCTTCCGACTGAATGGGGCGTTCACTTATTTAACAATACAGGGAAACCAGTTCCTGTTTTAGTTAATGGAAACCTGGTGCAGACGTATTCGGCGGACCAAAAACAAGTTGATTTTCCTGCTCGTTTTGGTACCCTGAATCTTGTTTTCCAGGGAAAGCCTTATTATCACCGGTTTCGTTCTGGTGAAGGCTGGGATACGTTTGTGCTGCAGTGATGCAGTGTAGCAAAACCCTTTCTCGCATAAGCGGGGAAGGGTTTTTATTTAGCGCAGTTTTTGCGAAGCAAAAACCGCGCCTTTTTGTATGCTA
>Ga0335085_10000253_pt1 | contig 167172 bp, 143 predicted proteins | sample Lox_Sample_45_FD_206712 | JGI IMG/M metagenome (GOLD analysis project Ga0335085, IMG submission 206712) | Soil microbial communities from Loxahatchee National Wildlife Refuge, Florida, United States - Lox_Sample_4.5 | ecosystem: Environmental > Terrestrial > Soil > Wetlands | place: USA... | reverse complement strand
TTCCGCGCTTGCCGACCTGACCGTAGGCGTGACCCTGTCGACCACGGGGCCGGCGGCGTCGCTGGGCATTCCGGAAAAGAACACCGTGGCGCTGCTGCCCAAGAGCATAGGCGGGCAGAAGGTGAATTATGTGGTGCTGGATGACGCGACCGACCCGACTGCGGCGTCCAAGAACGCGCGCAAGCTCGTGTCCGAGGACAAGGTCGACGTGATCATCGGCTCGAGCACCACGCCGACCTCGACCGCGGTGCTGGAGGTCGCAGCCGAATCGAAGACCCCGCAGATCGCGCTGGCGCCGTTCGCGCCGGCAGCGGACAAGGCGGCCTGGGTGTTCCAGATGCCGCAGGACTTCGGCATCATGGCCGGGGCCATTGTCGACAACATGGTGGCCAACCACGTCAAGAGCGTGGGCTTCATCGGCTATAGCGACGGTTACGGCGAGCTGTGGCTGCGCGTCATGAACGGCATCAGCGCGGCCAAGGGCATCAAGATGGTTGCGGTGGAGCGCTACAACCGCACCGACACGAGCGTGACCGGGCAGATCCTGAAGATCCTGAGCACCAATCCGGATGCGGTGCTGGTGGTGGGCTCGGGCACGCCGGCGGTGCTGCCGCAGGCGACGCTGGTGGAGCGCGGCTACAAGGGGCACATCTATCAGACCCACGGCGTGGCGAACAAGGACTTCCTGCGCGTGGGGGGCAAGAACGTCGAAGGCGCGGTGCTGCCGGTGGGTCCGATCCTGGTGGCGGAGCAATTGCCCGACAGCAACGCGAGCAAGAAAGTCGCGCTGAACTACATCAAGCTGTACGAAGCGGCTTACGGCGCGGACAGCCGCAACTCCTTCGGCGCGCATGCCTGGGACGCCGGGCTGCTACTGGAGCATGCGGTGCCCGAAGCGCTGAAGAAAGCCAAGCCGGGCACGCCCGAATTCCGCGCCGCGCTGCGCGAGGCGATGGAGAACGTGAAGGAAATGGCGGCCGACCACGGCGTATTCACATTCTCGCCCACCAATCACAAGGGTCTGGACGGGCGCGCGGTGGTGATGGTGCGCGTCGAGAACGGCACCTGGAAGGTGATGCACTGATCCCGCTGTGAAGCGCCGCCGGGCCGCGCTCGCGGCCCGCGCGGCAGCACAGAGGGGAAGGCGCAAGGGGGGATAGTCAGCATGACAACGCCAACGCAGTTCCAGCAATTGGTCGCACCGCTCGCGCGATTTGCGCAGGGCCGCGCGCTGGACGGCGCGCTGCAGGCCGATCTCAACCTGAAGTTTCCTTCCTCGGGCGAGGTTTTCAGGCAGGTCCAGGCTGCTTGCCACGATGGCATTGCCGCAGGCTGGCTGTGCGCGCAGGGCGATGCGAAACGCCGCTTCGGCCGCATCTTCGAGGCGGGCGTAGCGACCCATGGATTCAGCGTCGACGTGGTCGACATCACCGATCTCGTCGGCAATCATCACCGCCATCCCACCGGGGAGATCGACATGATCATGCCGGTCACGAATGCGGCGAAGTTCGACGGACATGGCGCAGGCTGGCTGGTCTATCCGCCGGATTCTGCGCACCGGCCCACCGTGACCGGGGGGCGCGCGCTGATCCTTTACCTGCTGCCCGAGGGCAAGATCGAATGGACGCAGCCCTGACAAGCCGCAGCGACGCGCGCCCACGCCGGGGCGCTGCCGCCGCACCCGAAGGGACGCGCCCCGAAGGAGGTCGCGTCGCGGTATCTCTCCACAATCCAAATCCAATCACGAGCACCGAGCGAGGAGCACGTCATGCCGGAACTATCTTCGGCCGACCATAGGGTCAGTCCGCCGCGCGTCAGCATTCCGCGCAATTTCAACGCCGCCTACGATCTGATCGAGCGCAATCTGCGCGCCGGGCGCGCCGGCAAGACCGCATTTATCGACGACGCCGGCAGCATCACCTACGGCCAGCTTGCCGAGCGCGTCAATCGCGCCGCCAATGCGCTCAAGGGCCTGGGCCTGGCGCTGGAAGACCGCATCATGCTGGCGCACCTGGACACGGTCGATTTTCCCAGCGTATTTCTCGGCGCGATCAAGGCCGGCATCGTGCCGATAGCAGGCAATACGCTGCTGACCACCTCGGACTACGAATTCATGCTCAATGACAGCCGCGCAAAGGCGCTGGTGGTGTCCGAGCAATTGCTGCCGACCTTCGCGCCGCTGCTGGATCAGGCGGCGGACAGGCTGCCCTTCCTCAAACATGTGGTCGTATCGGGCAAGGATGCGCACGGGCGATTGTCGCTGGCGCAGCTGATGCAGCAGGCCGGCGCGGCGTGCGAGCCGGCGCCGACCACCTGCGACGACGCCTGCTTCTGGCTCTACTCCTCGGGCTCGACCGGAACGCCCAAGGGCACGGTGCACATGCATTCGCATCTGATCCAGACCGCCGAACTGTACGCGGTGCCGGTGCTGGGCATACGCGAGGACGATGTGGTGTTCTCCGCGGCGAAGCTGTTCTTCGCCTACGGCCTGGGCAATTCGCTCACCTTCCCGATGTCCGTCGGCGCCACCGCGATACTGATGGCCGAGCGCCCAACGCCGGCGAGCGTATTCCAGCGTCTGCAGAAGGGCCGGCCGACGATCTTCTACGGCGTGCCCACGCTGTATGCGGCGCTGCTGGCCAGTCCCGATCTGCCCAAGCGCGAAACGCTCAATCTGCGCGTGTGCACTTCGGCAGGCGAAGCGCTGCCGGCCGACATCGGCGAGCGCTGGACCAGGCATTTCGGCGTGGAAATCCTGGATGGCATCGGATCGACCGAAATGCTGCACATTTTCGTGTCGAACCGGCCGGGCGAAGTGCGCTACGGCACCACCGGCAAGGCGGTGCCGGGGTACGCGCTGCGGGTGGTGGACGATGCCGGCAACCCGGTGAAGACGGGCGAGATCGGCGAGCTGCAGATCAACGGCCCCACGAGCGCGTCCTGCTACTGGAACAATCGCGCCAAGAGCCGCGCCACTTTCATGGGCGACTGGACGCGCAGCGGCGACAAATACACCGTGGACGAGGCCGGCTATTACACCTACTCGGGGCGCACCGACGACATGCTCAAGGTGGGCGGCATCTACGTCTCGCCGTTCGAAGTGGAGGGCGCATTGCTGACGCATCCGGATGTGCTCGAAGTGGCGGTGATCGGCCAGCCGGACGACGACCAGTTGATCAAGCCCAAGGCCTATGTCGTCACCAAGGCCGGCGTGCAGGGAACGCCGGCACTGGCCGAGCAGTTGCAGCAGCACGTAAAGTCGAAACTGGCGCCGTACAAGTATCCGCGCTGGGTTGAATTTGCGAGCGAGTTGCCGAAGACGGCGACCGGCAAGATCCAGCGCTTTAAACTGCGCGCCAAGTCGCAGATGGATGTAAAGTAGACGGTGTCCGCCAGACCGGCGCCGCGCTTGCGTCAGGCTTGATGAGGGAGCAAGGGGAGACATCCCCTCAAATTGAAAATAGTTCTAACCGAGGAGGATCAACATGAGCAAAAAATCAGTTTTCGGCCGGCGCGAATTTCTCCGAGCCGCAGCCCTAGCCGCCTGCGTGGCCGGCCTTTCGGGTCCGGCGTCCGCGCAGAGCGACAAGATCAAGGTCGGCCTGATGCTGCCCTATACCGGCACCTACGCACAGTTGGGCGTCGCGATCACCAACGGCTTCAAGCTGGCGGTGGCGGAGAACGGCGGCAAGCTCAGCGGGCGCGAACTGGAATATTTCACCGTCGACGACGAATCCGACCCGTCCAAGGCGACCGACAACGCCAACAAGCTGGTGACCCGCGACAAGGTCGACGTGCTCATCGGCACCGTGCACTCGGGCGTGGAGATGGGCATCGTGAAAGTGGTGCGCGAGTCGGGCACGCTGCACATCAATCCGAACGCGGGTGCGGGCGCGGCCACCGGTGCCCTGTGCGCGCCGAATATTTTCCGCACCTCGTTCACCAACTGGCAGCCCGCCTATCCCATGGGCAAGGTGCTCGCCGACCGCGGCATCAAGAAGGTGGTCACGCTCACCTGGAAATACGGCGCGGGTGAAGAGGCCATCGACGGTTTCAAGGAGGGCTTCACCAAGGCCGGCGGCACCGTCGTGAAGGAACTGTACCTGCCGTTCCCGAGCGTCGACTTCCAGCCGCTGCTGACCGAGATCGCCTCGATCAAGCCGGACGCCGTGTTCGTGTTTTTCGCCGGCGGCGGCGGGGTCAAGCTGATCAAGGACTGGCAGGCGGCGGGCCTCAAGGGCAAGATTCCGCTGTACGGCTCGGGTTTCCTCACCGACGGCATACTGGATGCGGTCGGCGACGCAGCCGAGGGGATCGAGACCACGCTGCACTACGGCGACGGCATCGAAACGCCGAAGAACAAGACTTTCCGCCTCAATTACGCCAAGACCTACAAGCTGCAGCCCGACGTCTATGCGGTGCAGGGCTACGACGCGGGCCTGCTGCTCGTAGCCGGGCTGAAGGCGGTCAAGGGCGACATCAGCAAGAAGAAGGAAATGATCGCCGCAATGGAAAAGGTCAAGATCGACAGCCCGCGCGGCGCCTGGACCATGTCGAAAGCGCACAACCCGATCCAGGACATCTACCTGCGCAAGGTCGTGGGCAAGGAAAACCGGGTAATCGGGATTGCGCAGAAGGCCCTCGCCGATCCGGCGCGCGGCTGCAAGATGAACTGACGCGGCAGACGCGCAGCGCGAAACGAGGCGAGGCCGGCGCAAGCCGGCCTTCGTTTGAGTGAAGGAGACAGAACTGGCGCGGACGGCGCGAATCGCCGATTGCGTACGGATGAAACGCCGTCCGCACGCAATCGGCGATCTTGATTGAAAGCTACGCGCAGCGTTTGGGGTTGACCGGAACCGTGCTTTCCGCACGGATGCGCTTTTCACTCGTGCGGAAAGCACGGTTGGCGCGCGCAGCGCGCAAAGGTTTTCGTGGCATCCGACTCAGGACGCCGCATAGAGTTTGACTGAACCCATCTCCCCATTCACACTTGCTTTAAGATATGGACGCAAACACCTTCCTGATCCAGGTACTCAACGGCATCCAGTATGGGCTGCTGCTGTTCCTGGTCGCGAGCGGGCTGACGCTGATCCTGGGCATCATGGGCATCATCAATCTTGCCCATGGCACCTTCTACATGGTGGGCGCCTATCTGGCGTTCTCGCTGTCGCAGCACTTCGGCAGCCTGTGGCTGGCGATGGCGGGCGGAGTGGTGATCGCAGTCGTGATCGGCATCGTGCTGGAATGGCTGCTGATCAGCCGGCTCTACCATCGCGACCACCTGTACCAGGTGCTGCTCACCTACGGCCTGATCCTGATATTCGAGGAATTGCGCAGCGTGGTGTTCGGCGACGACGTGCACGGCGTGGCCGTGCCGGAAATGCTGCGCGCGTCGATCCCCCTCAACGAGACGCTCAGCTATCCGGTGTACCGACTGTGGATGTCGGCGGTGTGCATCGTGCTCGCGCTCGGCATGTACCTGCTGATCCAGAAGACGCGGCTGGGCATGACCATACGCGCCGGCGCCGCCAACCGCGAGATGGTGCAGTCGCTCGGCATCAACATCAATCTGCTTTACCGGCTGGTGTTCGCGCTGGGCGTGGCGCTGGCCGCGTTCGCCGGCATGATCGCGGCGCCGGTGGCTTCGGTGTTTCCGGGCATGGGCAACCAGGTGCTGATCGTGTGCTTCGTCGTGGTGGTCATCGGCGGCATCGGTTCGGTCAAGGGCGCGATGCTGGCGGCGCTGCTCATCGGCCTGGTCGACACTTTCGGCAAGGTGCTCACGCTCGAAATCGGCGGCCTGCATATCCTGCCCGAGCTGTCCGGCATGATGATCTATGTGCTCATGGCGGTCGTGCTGCTGGCGCGGCCGCAGGGCTTGTTCGGCAAGAGCGGGTGATGCGCCATTCACGCGCGACTTTCGTTCTGCTCGCCTGCCTGCTCGCGCTGGCGCTGCTGCCGCATTTCGCCGAGAAGTACTACATCCAGCTGTTCACCAAGATCATGATCATGGCGATATTCGCCATGAGCCTGGACCTGCTGGTCGGCTATACCGGCCTGGTGAGTCTCGGCCATGCGGCCTTCTTCGGACTGGCCGGCTATGTGCTCGCCTACGCCGCGCCACAGTACGAGGCAGCCAACCTTTGGCTGTCGCTGCCGCTGGCGATGGCCTGCTCGGGACTGCTCGCGCTCGTCATCGGGGCCCTGGTCCTGCGCACCTCGGGCATCTACTTCATCATGGTCACGCTCGCGTTCGCGCAGATGCTGTTCTTCCTGTTTCACGACACCAAGATCGCCGGCGGTGCCGACGGCATCTACGTCTACGCCAAGCCGGTGGCGGCGATCGCGGGCTGGGCACCGTTCACGCTGGAAAACCATGTGCATTTCTATTTCGTGGTGCTGGTGCTGCTCACGCTCGTCTATGCGGTGCTGCGCCGGCTGCTCGCCTCGCCTTTCGGGCGCGTGATCGTCGGCATCCGCGTGAACGAGCAGCGCATGCGCTCGCTTGGCTACCGCACTTACCGCTACAAGCTGGTCTGCTTCGTGCTGGCCGGCGCGCTCGCCGGCATGGCCGGTTATTTCGCCGCGGCCCAGTTCGGTTTCGTCAGCCCGGAAACCCTGAGCTGGCACCAGTCGGGCGGGGTGCTGATGATGGTGATCCTCGGCGGCATGGGCACGCTGACCGGCGCGGTGCTGGGTGCCTTCGCCATAATCCTGCTCGAACTCGGACTGCAGGCGCTGCCTGATGCCGGCGGCGTCGAAATCGCCAAGCACTGGCAGCTGCTGATGGGCACGTTCATCGTCGGCGCGGTGTTGCTGCTGCCCCACGGCCTGCTCGGCCTGCGCCGCCTTTGGCCGGGTTCGGAGCGCAAGCCCGCGGAGGCGAGCCATGGCTGAGGCCGTGCTGCGCACCGAGCGCCTGTCGCGGCATTTCGGCGGCCTGGTCGCGGTGAACGACGTGTCGCTCGAATTCTTCACCGACCAGATCCATGCGGTGATCGGGCCCAATGGTGCCGGAAAGACCACGCTCACCAGCCTGCTTTCCGGCGATCTGCCCTGCAGTTCGGGCAGCATCTACCTGGACGGCGAGAACATCGCCGGACTCCCTGCGGACCGGATTTCGCAGCGCGGCGTGGGGCGCAGCTACCAGAAGACCAACATCTTCCTGCCGTTTACCGTGCTGGAAAATTGCCGCATCGCTGCGCAATCGCGCCTGCCCAGCTCGATGCGCTTCGTCCGGCCGGCGCATGCCTATCGCGAGGTTGTGCAGGAGGCCGAGCGCGCGCTGGCGCAGGTGGGACTGGAGACGCGCGCGCAGGAGACCGCGGCGCGCCTGTCGCATGGCGAGCAGCGCCAGCTCGAGATCGCGATGACGCTGGCGACGCGGCCGCGCATCCTGCTGCTGGACGAGCCGCTGGCGGGCATGGGCGGCGAGGAATCCGCGCGCATGGTGGAGCTGTTGCGCAAGCTGAAGCCCGCGCACGCGATGATGCTGGTGGAGCACGACATGGATGCGGTGTTCGCGCTGGCCGATCGCCTCACGGTCATGGTGGACGGACGCGTGCTCGAATCCGGCGCGCCGGAAGCGATACGCGGCAGCGCGGCGGTGCAGGAAGCGTACCTGGGCGCGGAGGAATCGCACTGATGGACCAGGGCACTCTGCTCGACGCGCGCGGCATCCACACCTACTACGGCGCGAGCCATGTGCTGCACGGCGTGGACTTCGTCGTGCGCCGCGGCGAGACCGTGGGCCTGATGGGCAGGAACGGCATGGGCAAGACCACGCTGCTGCGCAGTGTGCTCGGGCTGGTACGCCCGCGCCATGGACAAGTGCGCATTGCCGGCGTCGACATGACGCAGGCCGCGCCGCACGCGATCGCGCGCCGCGGCGTCGCCTACGTGCCCGAAGGGCGCGGCATATTCCCGAATCTGTCGGTGCGCGAAAATCTCGTCATGGCCGCGCGCGCCGGCAGCGACGGCCGCCGCGACTGGACCTTCGAACGCGTGATGCAGACCTTCCCGCGCCTGGCGGAGCGCCTCGCGCACGGCGGCGCGCAGCTCTCCGGCGGCGAGCAGCAGATGCTCACCATCGGGCGCGCGCTCATGACCAATCCCGAGCTGCTGATACTGGACGAGGCGACCGAAGGTCTGGCGCCGAAGATCTCGCGCGAGATCTGGGGCATCATCGGCCAGATCAAGCAGGCGGGCATCGCAGCGGTGATCGTGGACAAGAATTTCGCCGCGGTTTCCGCGATCGCCGACCGCATCGCCATCCTCGTGAAGGGCGTGACGGTGTATGACGGCGCCAGCGCCGAACTGCGCGCGCAGCCGGAACTGCACCAGAAACACCTCGGCGTTTAGCTCGTGCCGGGCGCCGTCTGAATACGCGGCAATCATCCAGGAGGACGAACGTGAATGTCGAAGCCAGATTGAAGGAACTCATGATCAAGCTGCCACCGGTGCCTGCGCCGATCGGCAACTACGTCGCCGGCGTGCGTACCGGCAAGCTGCTGTTCATGTCGGGCTGCGGCCCGCGCCGGCCCGATGGGAGCTCGATGACCGGCAAGCTGGGCGCCGAGCTCAGCATAGACCAGGGCTACGCGGCGGCGCGCCTCGTGGGACTCAACATGCTGGCGAACATCCGCTCGGTGATTGGCTCGCTTGACCGGGTCGAGCGCGTGGTGAAGGTGCTCGGGATGGTCAATTCGGCGCCGCACTTCGAGCACATGCCCAAGGTCATCAACGGATTTTCCGACCTGTTCGTCGAAGTCTTCGGCGAGGAACGCGGCCGCGGCGCGCGCTCGGCGGTCGGCATGGCCGCACTGCCGAACCAGATCGCGGTCGAAGTGGAGATGGTGCTGGAGCTGTCGGACTGAGTGATCGGCTGCGGCAGCTCAAGGGGGAAAGCGGCAGGCGGGACCGCGGATCCCGCCCTGTGCGCTCAGGCGCCGCCGCTGCGTACGGCGGGCTTGGGCGTTTTCGGCTGCTTGGGTTTCTTTTTTTCCTTGCCCGGCCTGTCTCGGTTGCCCATGTCTTTTTCTCCTTTGTCGGTTGAAATGGAGCGTGCGGCTGCGCGTGGCGCCGGAAGCGCCGAATCCGCGCTGCCGTGGCGCATAGCATAGCGCGAAATGCGAAAAGCCACCCAGCGGGCAGAAGCCGGGTGGCCTGCGGGAACGAGTACCAAGCCGTCATTTCGCGGCCTGAGGGCTTGCGCCCTCGACTGCTGCTCAATGAAACAGCGTGAGCACGCCGGTATAGCCATACAGCCGGTCGTGGGAAATCTCGCCGTTGCAGAAGAATCCTGCCAGCGGCATTTCGCCCAGGGCCTCTTGCACCAGCGCGAGCTCGGCGCCGCGGCTGCCGAACATGTGCTCTCCGCGGCCGATGCAGGAAAAGTACAGTGCTCCGCGCGCCGGGCTCGGCAACTCCTCGCGCAATTCGCCGAGGATGCGCCGCAGGTCCCGCCGCGCGCTTTCGGCGTCGCGCTTGCAGAACAGCAGTTCGGCACCCGGTTCGACCAGGTCGCCGATCGCGATCAGCCCCTTGTCGGGGTCAATGCCCACCAGGTTGCGCACCAGGTAATCGCCCCGGTCGGATCCAATGACCGGCAGGCCGACGTGGATGAAATGCGCCGCCCGGCGCAGGTCGCGCGCCAGCATTTCGCCGATCTCCTCCTTCATGACTTCCAGAGCGGGCCGGCCGTCGAGCCTGCGTATGACGTTGGATTCGCACTCGGTCACGCGGAATCGCCCGGGCAGGGGCGTGCATCCCTGGGTGAGGCGCGTGCTCACGCCGACCGAGGCGGAGAGCACCGCGCCGGACAGCCCGCCGGAAATCACTTCGTTGGCGACCTGCACCGTTTGCGCGCGCGAACTGGACAAACCGCCGACGAGGAAGCCGCTGTCTACCTTGGAAGACATTTCCGCGATCAGCTCGGCGACGTCCGGGGTCCGCGGGTCGGCGTGGATCACGCCGAAATGCGCCGGCGCGCCGGCCTCGAGCCGCGCGCGCCCGGAAAAGATCTGGTACTGATCCGCGGACAAATCGGCCACCATCGCGGCGATCGCCGGTTCGTCGAGGTATTCCGTGCCGCTGCCGATGATGCCGATGCCGACCGTGCCGATCCAGTCCGAAACCCCGGTTTTCTCGCGCAAGGACTCGACGATCGCTGCGGCGTGGGGCGCAAGCACTTCGGTGAAATACACGAAGCCCAGACCGCCGCCGGGGCGCCCGAGCCGCCCCGTACATCGGGCGACGCACTCGTGCCAGGTCGCGCCGCTCGCATGGGCGGCGTGAAACGCGCTCATGAATGCTTCCTCGTCACCTGCGCCGTCTGATCGTTTGTATCCACCTGCATCTGCGGCTCCGTGTCGATGAGCAATGGCTGCAGTGTCTTGATTTAGTCCACGAATCCGGTGGCGGAGTTCTCAGCCTCGGGAAAATTATTGCATTTCCCCGAGTGGTCCACGCCTTCCGGCGAAACGAAACTCCCGGGCTTTGCCCGAAAACCAGCCGAAGGGCGCGCCGTTTCGCCTCAAGCCCGCGTCACCACCGGCAACGCATCCTTCACCGCCTTCGGCATCGCATCGGCGCGCATTTCGTCCGCGGGTGGCTCCTCGGGCAGCTCGGTTTCAGTTTCGGTCGCGACAACATCGGGCGCAAGGAAGCCGCCGGACTGGTGGCGCCAGAGTTTTTCATAATGCCCCTGCAGCGCGAGCAGTTCGTCGTGCGAGCCCTGTTCGACGATGCGGCCCTCGTCGAGCACGATCAGGCGGTCCATGCGCGCAATGGTGGACAGGCGGTGCGCGATCGCGATCACGGTCTTGCCTTCCATCAGGCCGAGGAGTTGTTCCTGGATCGCGAATTCGACTTCGCTGTCCAGTGCCGAGGTGGCTTCGTCGAGCACGAGGATGGGCGCGTCCTTGAGCACCACGCGCGCGATCGCGACGCGCTGGCGCTGGCCGCCGGAGAGCTTGACGCCGCGCTCGCCCACGTGCGCGTCGTAGCCGCTGCGGCCTTTCCAGTCCTGCAGGCCGAGGATGAAGTCGTGCGCCTGCGCCTTGCGCGCCGCTGCCTGCACCTCGGCCATGCTCGCGCCGGGGCGGCCGTAGCGGATGTTGTCGGCGATGGAGCGGTGCAAGAGCGAGGTATCCTGCGTGACCATGCCGATCGCCGCGCGCAGGCTCTCCTGCGTCACGCCGCCGATGTCCTGGCCGTCGATGCGGATCGCGCCGTGCTCCAGCTCGTAGAAGCGCAGCAGCAGGTTCACCAGCGTCGATTTGCCCGCGCCCGAACGGCCGACGAGGCCGACGCGCTCGCCGGGACGGATGGTGAAGCTCAGATGGTCGAGCACCGCCTTCGCGTCGCGCCTGCCGTAGGTGAAAAGCACGTCCTCGAAGGCGATCTCGCCGCGCGAGATCTCGAGCTTCTTCGCGCCGGGGCGGTCCACGCCGCTGTGCGGCACGGCGATGGTCTGCATGCCTTCCTGCACCACCCCGATGTTCTCGAAAATGCCGGTTACCTCCCAGCTCACCCAGCCGGCGACGTTGGCGATCTGCCAGGCGAGGGGCAGCGCAGTGGCCACCACGCCGGCGCTGACCGTGCCCTGCGCCCACAGCCAGATGCCGACCGTCGCCGTGGCGGTCAGGAGCGCCGCGTTCATCGCCGCGAGCCAGAACATGAAGCGCGAAATGAGCTGCATGTGATTGCCGATCGCGAGCTGGTGCCGATCGATCGCCTCGCGCACGTAGGCGTCCTCGTCCGCGAGCCGCGCGAATAATTTCACCGTGAGGATATTGGTGTAGCTGTCGACGATGCGCGCCATCACCAGCGAGCGCACCTCGGCGCTCGCTTTCGCGAGGTCGCGCATCTTCGGCACGAAATGGCGCAGGAACAGCACGTAGCCGGCGAACCACGCGAGCGTGGGGAGGCCCAGGCGCCAGTCCGCGTGCGCCATCAGCGCGAACGCGCTGATGCCGTAGACGGCGATGTACCAGACCGCGCGGATTGCCGACATCACGCTCTCGCGCAGGGCGTTCGCGGTCTGCATCACGCGGTTGGCGATGCGCCCGGCGAAATCGTTCTGGAAGAAGGGCAGATTCTGGCGTATCACGTGCCAATGGCTCTGCCAGCGGATCAGGCTGGTGGCGCCGGGGATCAGGGTGTTCTGGCGGATGGCGAAATCGGCCAGCATCAGCAGCGGGCGGAAGATGAGCACCAGCAGCACCATGCCGAGCAGCGCCGGCAGGTTCTGCGCGACGGCGGCATGCCGGTCCGTCGCCTGCATCAGGGTCACCAGCCTGCCGATAAACACCGGGATCACCGTATCGACCAGCGCCACGGCCAGGCTGGTTGCGAACATGGCCGCGTACCAGGTCCGGGTCTGGCGCACGAAATGCCAGTAAAAGGCGAGCAGTCCGGGAGGCGGTGCGCCGGCGCCGGTATTGGCCGTGCCGCGTATGCGCGATTGCAGATACTTGAACATCAGGGCAACGGTACGCGCAAGTCCGCGGCCTTGCAATGCGGACGGTCGGAACGCGGGTGTCCTATGCGGGCGGCGCCTGTTTGTCGGCGGCAGCGCGGCGCTGGCGCTCGATCAGCTTGAGCATGGTATCCACGGTGATCGAGCGAAAGGTCGCCTTGGCGATCTCGTCCACTTCGGCCATCACCGCGCCCAGCGCGCGGCCGACATCGCTCGATGCGTCGAATTCGTCGCTCTCGCCGGTGCGCGTGCTGATGTCCTCGAACAGTTCGATCACGTCCATCAGCGTCAGGCGCCTGGCGTTGCCGCTGAAACGGTAGCCGCCGCCCACGCCGCGCGCCGACTCGACCAGTCCGGCGCGCCCGAGCTCGCGCAGCACCTTGGCCAGATGATGGGTGGACGCGCCGTATTTCTCGGCAATCTCCGCCGCCGACAGCTGCCTGCCCGGGTTGGCCGCGAATTCGAGCACGCTGTAGAGCGCGAGGCTGGTGCCTTTCTGCAGCTTCATGCGGGCAAGCCCTTCATTCGAGGTCCATTTCCAGCGGAATGAACGGGGCGGCCATCATGCCCTGGCTGCGGAAGAAGGACAGCACCAGGCTGTTGTCGCGCGCGAGCATGGTACGTACCTTGGCGACGCCGGCATGGCGAAACCCGTCGCATATCGCCTCGAGCATGCGCCCGCCCACGCCGGCCAGGCGCGCGTCGGGCCGCACGCTCAGGCCGAATACCCAGCCGCAGGGAGCGGAGCCGAATTCCCAGTCGCGCACTTCGCCGATGATGAATCCGTGGATGGCGTTGCCGGCCTCCGCGACCAGGAACAGGCGTTGCCGCGTGCGCCCGCCGCCATAGCGGTGGAACAATTCATACCAATAGTCAGTCTTTTCCAGGCCGGTGACCTCGGCATCGATGGCGATGACCTGGCCCAGGTCAGCCGCTTCGACCGGCCGCACCCGCAATTCCGGCGCGCGTGTAGACTGTGTCACGGAGGTGCTCATGATTGTCGCTCAGCTGACCGGACGGCTCCGCTAGGGTCGAAAAAACTGATCTGGATCAAAAACCGCATTTAAGTACGAGAATACCATATAATCGCGTTTCAAGGCGGCGCCGGCGTTTTCGCCGGCCTGCCGAAGCGACGCGACCTAGCCTAAGGACATGCAGGCAAAAAGAGCCGGGCAGGAAAGGGGTTGCGCATCCAACCACATAGACGAGGAGGCATGATGAAATTCACCCAAGCAGGATACAGATTCAAGCTCGGACTGGCCGCGGCAGCGGCGGCGTTTGCCCTGGTTGCCGGGCCCGCGGTCGCACAGCAGCCGATCAAGATCGGCGCATTCCTGTCGGTCACCGGCGGCGCCGCCTTCCTGGGCGATCCGGAGCAGAAGACGCTGGAACTCTACGTCGGCAAGATCAACGACGCCGGCGGCGTGCTCGGCAGAAAGCTGCAGCTGGTTGCCTACGACTCGGCGGGCGATGCGGAAAAAGCGCGCACTTTCGCCAAGCGTCTGATCGAGCAGGACAAGGTCGATGTGATCGTCGGTGGTTCGACCACGGGCGAGACCATGGCGGTAGTGCCGCTGGTCGAAGCAGCGCAGATTCCGTTCATCTCTCTCGCCGGCGCGGTGGTGATTATCGAGCCCGTGAAAAAGTGGGTGTTCAAAACGCCGCATACCGACCGCATGGCCTGCGAGAAGATATTCGTCGACATGCAGGCGCGCAAGCTGTCCAAGATCGCGCTTATCTCCGGCAACGGCGGCTTCGACAAATCGATGCGCGCGCAATGCCTGGGCGTCGCGAAGAAATATGGCATAGACGTAATCGCCGATGAGACTTACGGCGATAAGGACACCGACATGACGGCACAACTCACCAAGATCAAGAATACGGCCGGCGTGCAGGCAGTGCTGAACGCCGGCTTCGGCGCCGGGCCGGCGATTGTCACGAAGAACTACCGTCAGATCGCCATCAGCGTTCCGCTGTACCAGTCGCACGGCGTCGCCTCGAAGGCATTCATCAAGCTCGCCGGCGCTGCCGCCGAGGGCGTGCGCCTCCCGGCGGCGGCCCTGCTGATTGCCGATAACCTGCCTGCAAGCGATCCGCAGCGCTCGGTAGTGGTGAATTACGAGAAGGAATACGAGTCGCACTTCAAGTCCGATGTTTCGACATTCGGCGGCCACGCCTACGACGGATTGATGATAGCGGTCGACGCGATCAAGAAAGCCGGCGGCACGGACAAGGCCAAAGTGCGCGATGCGATCGAAGCCACGCACGGTTATATGGGCACGGGAGGTTTGGTGAACATGTCGGCGACCGATCACCTGGGCCTGGACCTGACGGCGTTCCGCATGCTCGAAGTCAAGGGTGGCGACTGGACGCTGGTCAAGTAATCAGCCAACACAGGTGATGGGGAAGGCGGCCGCGGCATGAGCGCGCAGTTCATGCAGTACCTGCTCACCGGTATCACGGTGGGTGCGATCTACGCGCTGGTCGCGCTCGGCTTCTCCATCATCTTCAACGCCAGCGACGTAATCAATTTCGCCCAGGGCGAATTCGTGATGATAGGCGGCATGGCGACCATGTCGCTGATCGCGGCCGGCTTGCCCTACGGCCTGGCCATTCCGCTGGCGGTCGCGGCGGCGGCGCTGGTCGGTTTGGCGCTGGAGAAATTCGCAGTCGAGCCGGCGCGCGGCGCCTCGGTGGTCACGCTGATCATCATCACCATCGGCGCATCGATTTTCCTGCGCGGGCTGGCGACACTGGTGTGGGACAAGAATCTGCACGCGGTTAGGCCTTTCACCGGCGATGCGCCGATTGCGATCGCCGGAGCGACCATCCTGCCGCAGAGCCTGTGGGTAATCGGGGTGACGCTGGCGATCGTGCTCGCGCTGTCCTGGTTCTTCGGGCGCACGCTGCTCGGGAAGGCGATGCTCGCGACGTCGCACAACCGCCTCGCCGCGCAACTCGTCGGCATCAACGTGCGCATGGTCCTGTTCATGTCTTTCGGCCTGTCGGCAGCCTTGGGGGCAGTTGCCGGCATTCTGATCGCGCCGATTACCACGACTTCCTACGACGTCGGCGTGATGCTGGGGCTGAAGGGCTTTGCCGCCGCGATTCTCGGCGGCCTGGGCAGCGGCCTCGGTGCGGTGGTCGGCGGCATAGTGCTGGGGGTTGCCGAGACGATGAGCGCGGGCTATGTTTCCTCGGCCTACAAGGACGCGATCGCGTTCGTGATCATGCTTGCGGTGCTGTTCTTCCTGCCGAGCGGCCTGTTCGGCAAGCGCGGCGGCGATCGAGTCTAGGAGGCCTTGCAAAATGAATTTGCAAGGTCCGATACAGGGGAGCATGAGGGGAGTTATCCCCTCATCGTCCAATGAATTCTAGCCCGATGCTGGCGCGCCTGGCATCGCCGCGTACCGGAGGATTGCTGGCGCTGGCCGTGGTAATTGCGCTGCTGCCGCTGGCTCTGAGCAACAAATATTTCTACGATGTCGCGATCCTGGTCGGGCTCAACGCCATCGTCTGCATCGGCCTGAATCTGCTCATCGGCTATGCCGGGCAGATCAGCCTCGGCCATGCCGGTTTTTTCGGGCTCGGCGCCTACGGCTCGGCCGTACTGGCTTCGCGCTACGGCTGGCCGCCGCTTGCCGCACTGCTCGCCACCACCGGCGCGGTGGCCATGCTCGCCTATGTCGTCGGCCGTCCGATCCTGCGCCTGAGGGGCCACTATCTCGCCATGGCGACGCTGGGACTGGGCATCATCATTTTCATGATCATCAGCACCGAGGATAAATTCACCGGCGGTCCGGACGGCATTTCCGTGGTGCCGTTCAGCGTCGCCGGCTTCGCGCTGCAGGGGGAGCGCGTCTGGTACTGGGTCGTCGGTGCGCTGCTGCTCGTCGCCGTCTGGCTCGGCCTCAACCTGATCGAATCGCCGACGGGGCGGGCGCTGCGCGCGCTGCACAGTTCCGAGGTCGGCGCCGAAGTAGTCGGGATCAATGCGGCCGAGCATAAACTGATGGTGTTCGTGGTTTCGGCCGTGTTCGCATCGGTCGCCGGCAGCCTGGCCGCGCACTACTCGGGATTCGTCACGCCGAGCAAGGTGACATTCCTGCACTCGATCGAACTGGTCACCATGGTGGTGTTCGGCGGCCTCGCCTCGACCTTTGGCGCGGTGGTAGGTGCGGTCGTGCTCACGACCCTGCCGCAGCTGCTGGCTGCGTTCGAGGACTACGAAATGATGGTGTTCGGCGCGGTCATGATAGGCACGATGATCTTCCTGCCGCGCGGCGTGGTGCCCAGCCTGGCGCGGCTGTTGCGGCCACGGCGCGCCGGCGGCGCGGCAGGCAAGGACAGCCTGGCATGAGCATGATGCAGGTCGAGGCGCTGGGAAAGAAATTCGGCGGCTTGAACGCGGTCGAAGACCTCAGTTTCGAAATTCCGGCCGGATCGGTCTATTCGATCATCGGACCCAACGGCGCCGGCAAGACGACGCTGCTCAATCTGCTCACTGGCGTGTACCGGCCTTCGTCCGGGCGCATCCGCTTCGACGGGCAGGACCTGAGCGGGCGGGCGCCGCACGAATTTGCGCGCCACGGCATCGCGCGCACTTTCCAGAACCTGCAGGTGTTCTTCAACATGAGCGCGCTGGAGAACGTGATGGTCGGGCGTTACCTGCAGGAGCGCTGCGGACTGGCGTCGGCGCTGCTGCGCTTCCCCCGGCTGGCGCGTGCCGAGCGTGCCTGCCGCGAAGAGGCCGCCGAACTGATGCGCTATGTCGGTCTGCAGGACTGGCTGACGGCCGCATCCGACGCGATGCCGTACGGCGCGCTGAAGCGCCTGGAGATCGCGCGCGCGCTCGCCACCAAACCGAAACTGATGCTGCTGGACGAGCCGGCCGCGGGCCTGAATCCGACCGAGGCGCTGGCGCTCGACGACCTGATCGGAAGGCTCGCCGGGCGCGGCGTGACCGTGGTGCTGGTGGAACACAACATGAAGCTGGTGATGGGCGTATCCGACCAGATTCTGGTGCTCGACTACGGGCGCAAGCTCGCCGAGGGGTCGGCGCAGGCGGTGCGCAACGACCCGAAGGTGATCGAGGCCTATCTCGGCAGTGAGATCGCGCACGGCGCCGCCTATGGCGAGGACATCGCGCGCGCGGTCGCGGTGGCGGCGGAGATGCACCGATGATGCTCGAGGTTGAAGGCCTGGGCAGCCACTACGGGCGCATCCCGGCATTGCGCGGCATCGACCTGAGCGTGGCCGAAGGCGAGCTGGTGGCGCTGGTGGGCGCCAACGGGGCGGGCAAGACCACCTTGTTGCGCGCGCTCTCCGGCGTACAGCCCCTGAGTTCGGGACGGGTGCGCTTCGAGGGTGCCGACATCACCAGCGCGGCGCCGGACCGGCGCGTGCGCCTGGGCATCGTGCAGGTGCCCGAAGGGCGGCAGGTGTTCGCGCCGCTTTCGGTGGAGGACAATCTGCGCCTGGGCGCCTATTTGCGCAGCAAGGCCGAGGCGGCGCAGGGCATGGAGCGCGTCTATGCCATGTTCCCTGTGCTCAAGCAAAAGCGGCGCGAGCCGGCCGGGACCCTGTCCGGCGGCCAGCAGCAGATGCTGGCGATGGGCAGGGGGCTGATGGCACTGCCCAGGCTGCTGCTGCTGGACGAGCCGAGCATGGGGCTGGCGCCCAAGCTGGTGGAGGAAATATTCGCCTGCGTGCGCGCGCTGAAGTCGGCCGCGACGACGATATTTCTCGTCGACCAGAACGCGCGCGCCGCGCTGGGCGTTGCCGACCGGGCCTATGTGCTCGAGACCGGGCGCATCGTGCTATCCGGCAGCGGTGCCGAATTGCTGCAGAATGAACAGGTGAAGGAGGCCTACCTCGGGCTGTGACCCGCGGCGGGCGGAACGTGGATCGAATGCCGGCTCCGCGTCTGGCGTACGCAGCGGGGCAGCGCAGGAATCTGGAGGCAATGCGATGAAGACAAACGTGCAAGTCGAAGCCGGAGTCGCGCGATGAACGCACCGGAAAAGGAACCCGCCGCGCTGGCCGCATCGGGCAAGCGCGCGACCTACTGCTACCAGTGCGTGGCAGGTCCGGATCTGCTCACGGTGAAAGTCGTGGACGGCGTCGCCACCGAGGTCGAGCCGAACTTTGGCGCCTGCAGCGTGCATCCGGGCGGCGGCAAGGTGTGCGTGAAAGCCTACGGCCTGATTCAGAAGACCTACAACCCGAACCGCGTGCTCACGCCGATGCGGCGCACCAACCCGAACAAGGGCCGGAACGAAGATCCGGCTTTCGTTCCCATTTCCTGGGACGAGGCGCTGGACACGATCGCGGCGAAGCTGCGCGCGGTGCGGGAGGCCGGACTGCTCGACGCCTCGGGCTATCCCAAGGTCGCCGCGAATTTCGGCGGCGGTGGCACGCCGCAATCCTACATGGGCACGTTCCCGGCGTTCCTCGCCGCCTGGGGGCCGGTCGACATGGGCTTCGGCTCGGGGCAGGGGGTGAAATGCACCCACTCCGAGCATCTGTACGGCGAGTTCTGGCACCGCGCGTTCACCGTGTGCCCGGATACGCCGATGTGCAATTACGTCATATCCTGCGGCGCGAATTCCGAGGCCTCCGGCGGCGTGGTCGGGGTATGGCGCCACGCCAATGCGCGCGAGCGCGGCATGAAGCGGGTGCAGATCGAGCCGCATCTGTCGATCACCGGCGCCTGCTCGGCCGAGTGGGTGCCGATCAAGCCCAAGACCGATCCGGCTTTCCTCTATGCGCTGATCCACGTGATGCTGCACGAGGCCGCGCGCGAGCGGCTGGACATCGCGTTTCTGAAGCAGCACAGCAATTCGCCCTATCTGGTCGGCGCTAACGGATTCTTCCTGCGCGACGTGGCGACGAAGAAGCCCCTGCTCTGGGATACGAAACGCAATGCGGCGGTGCCCTTCGACACCCCCGATTGCGATCCGGCGCTGGAAGGCAGCTTCGCCTGCGAAGCGGTGGAGATCGGCCCGGACGAAGCGGTGCTGGCGCAGGGCCGGCTCGAAGGCAGCCCTTCGTTCGCCAAGCTGGTCGAGCACATGCGGCCGTATTCGCCCGAATGGGCCGCCGAAATCTGCGATGTGCCCGCCGCGACCATGCGCCGCATTGCCAACGAGTACCTCGATCACGCGCAGGTCGGTGCGACCATAGAGATCGAAGGCAAGACCCTGCCGTTCCGGCCGGTGTCGGTGAGTCTGGGCAAGACCGTAAATAACGGCTGGGGCGGCTTCGAGTGCGTCTGGGCGCGTACCCTGCTTGCCGTTCTCGTCGGAGGCCTGGAGGTGCCCGGCGGCACGCTCGGGACGACGGTGCGGCTCAACCGCCCGCTGTCGGAGCGCCACGAGAGCGTGAAGCCCGGGCCGGACGGATTCATGCACTACCCGATGAATCCGACCGATCGCGAACACTGGAGCCCGCGGCCCAATATCCGCAATGCGTACCGCAGCATGGTGCCGCTGGCTGCCAACGGTCCCTGGAGCCAGGCGCTGGGCCCCACGCATTTCTCCTGGATGTTCCAGAAGGAGACGCCCAAAGGTTTGCCCACGGTCACGCTGCCCGAGGTCTGGTTCGTCTACCGCACCAATCCCGCGATTTCGTTCTGGGACACCAAAGGCGTGTCCGCGACCATGGCGCGCTTTCCGTTCGTGGTCGCGATGGCCTACACGCGCGACGAGACCAACCACATGGCCGACATCCTGCTGCCGGATGCGACCGACCTGGAGAGCCTGCAGCTGATCCGCATCGGCGGCTCCAAGTACATCGAACAGTTCTGGGAGCACGAGGGCTACGCGCTGCGCCAGCCGGTGGTGGCGTCCCAGGGCGAGGCGCGCGATTTCACCGACATCGCCACCGAACTCGCGCGCCGCAGCGGACTGCTGGAGCAATACAACGCTGCGATCAACCGCGGTGCCGGCGGCGTGCCGCTCAAGGGGGCAAACTGGGACTTCTCCCTCGATCCGACGATCGCGCACGGCCGCGACGAGATCTGGGATGCCGTATGCAAGGCGGCGAGCGCCGAATTGAGCGAGGGCAGGGAAGTGCACGACCTCGCCTGGTGGAAGGAACACGGCCTCGCCACCAAACCGTTCGCGCACGCCGACTGGTACCTGTTCCCCACGCTGGAAAAGCAGGGCCTGCGTTTCGAGCAGCCGTATCAGGAGCGCCTGTACCGCATCGGCAAGGAGCTGGCCAACCGGCTGCACGAGCACGACATGCACTGGTGGGACGAGCAGCTGGCCGAGTACCAGACGCTGCCGAAGTGGAAGGATTTTCCGGCGCTGTGGGAAAAGTCCCTGCTGAAGATGGGCGGCACCAGCAAGGATTTTCCGTTCTGGCTCATCACCTCGCGCAGCATGCAGTATTCCTGGGGCAACAACGTCGGCATCCAGATGATCCACGAGGTTGCCGACAATATTGCCGGGCATCGCGGCGTGATCATCAACACCGGCACGGCGGAAAAATTCGGCATCGCCGACGGCGACCTGGTCGAGATCGCCACGCCGCTGAACAGCGTCAGCGCCAAGGCCGTGGTGCGCCAGGGCATACGCCCGGACACGCTGCTGCTGATCGGGCAGTTCAGCCACTGGGCCACGCCTTATGCCAAGGATTTCGGCGTGCCCAGCATGAACTCGCTGGTGCCGATGTCGCTGGAACTGACCGATGCCACCGGTTCGGGTGCGGACGTCGTGCGCGTGAGCCTCAAGCGCACCGGGGGTGGAAAATGACCCGCTGGGCCATGGTTGCGGACCTGCGCCGCTGCGTCGGCTGCCAGACCTGCACGGCTTCGTGCAAGCAGGCGAACGCGACGCCGCCGGACGTGCAGTGGCGCCGCGTGCTCGACATGGAGGTGGGCGAGTACCCGGCGGTGAAACGCGTGTTCGTGCCGGTTGGCTGCATGCATTGCGACGACCCGCCCTGCATGCACGTATGCCCGTCCACCGCCACCAAGAAGCGGCCTGATGGCATCGTCACCATAGACTACGACCTGTGCATAGGCTGCAGCTACTGCGCCGTCGCCTGTCCCTATCAGGCGCGCTACAAGACCGACCGCGCGAGCTTCGCCTACGGCAGGGCCACGGCCCAGGAAACGCAGGCCTTCGATCCCAAGCGGCTGTCGGTGGCGACCAAGTGCACCTTCTGCGTCGACCGCATCGACGCGGGCCTGGCGAAGGGCCTGACGCCGGGCATCGACCCGGAAGCCACGCCGGCTTGCGTCAACAGCTGCATCACGCAGACGCTGAGCTTCGGCGACGTCGAGGATCCGAACAGCAACGTGTCGCAGTTGCTGGCCGAGAACCAGACCTTCCGCATGCACGAGGAACTGGGCACCGGGCCGCGCTTTTATTACATCTGGGACAAGAAGGAGGAGTCGCCATCATGACGAATGACAAGTTCGGTCCCAACCCATGGCACCAGAGCAACTGGGATTTTCGCGCCGCCTTCAATTTCATATTCGGCGGCGCGGGCGCCGGACTGCTGGCGGCGGCGGCGCTGGCCGGCGCATCGGGCATGGTCCTGCGCGCTGCGATCCTGCTCGGCCTGGCGCTGATCGGCGCCGGGCTGATTTCGGTCTGGTTCGAAATCGGCCGGCCGCTGCGCGCGATGAACGTCGGCTTCAATCCCTTCACATCGTGGATGACGCGCGAATCGTTTGCGGCAGGCCTGGTGTTCGTGCTCGGACTGGCTGCGGCCTGGCTGGCGAGCCAGCCGCTGGCGCTGGCGGCGGCGCTGGCCGCGCTGGTATTCGCCTATTGCCAGGGCCGCATCCTGCAGGCAGCCAAGGGCATCCCTGCCTGGCGCGTGCCGCCGCTGATCTGGCTCATATTCACCACCGCGCTCGCGGAGGGCGCCGGCCTGTTCGTCGCCCTGTCGGTGCTGTTCGCGGAGCCGGCGCGCAGCCTTCTGGCGTATTTCTCGCTCGCGCTGATCGCGCGCGTGCTGGCCTGGTCGATCTACCGCGGCAGCGTGGCCAAAGGCACGGTGCGCGCGGCGCTGGCGATTCTCGACCGGTCCGGAAAGATACTGGTTCAGTTCGGCACGCTCGCGCCGCTGGCTTTGTTACTTGTCTGCTGGTTCGTGCCCGATTTCGCCCGCATCGCCGCGCTGCTCTCCGGCGTGACGGCGCTCGCCGCCGGCTGGCAGTTCAAGTTCGCGCTGATTACGCGCGCCGCCTACAACCAGGGCTTTGCGCTGCCGCACCTGCCGGTGCGCGGCACCCGATGAAATCCGCCGTGTCCGTCTAGCGGCGCACAGGAGCATACGCCATGCAAAATCCGAAAGGTCCGACTGCCGACGCGGCGGCACTGCGCGCGCAGGCGGCGGCGCTGTTTCGCCAGGCCGCGGATGCCGGGCGCACGGCGCTGGACCAGGCAGAGTTGGGGACGCTGCTGTCCGGCCTCGGCATGGGACAGGGCAAGCCAGGCGCAGGCGCGGCGAAAGCGCCGGCCATCGACCTGCGCATCAGCCTCGACTACACGCGCGAATTCGGCATGGTGCTGAGCGCCGGCGTGGGCGGCGTGGACGCGGAACTCGATGCGGGCAACTTCAGGAAGGACCGCGCCGCCGTGCATGCCGCTGCGGAATTGACCGATGCCGAGGATTTTCTCGGCCTGTTCAGGCGCACGCTCGCCTATCAAAAACTGGCGGCGCAGGCCAGGCGCGCAGGCGGGGTGCTTGGCGATGCGCAGCTCAAGGCCTGCTTTGCTCAGCTGCTCGCGCTGGCGGCCGGCCACGCGCCGGTCAAGGCGGAGACCGCGCACGTGCTGCGCAGCCTGGTGCTCGACCCGGTGCACGTCGGCGCGCAGCTGCAGGTGCAGGGCGGCAGTTGCGAATTCGGCGCGCCGCCCGCCTGGCGCCTGCCGCGTCCGATACACAAAATCGACAAGCTGCTGCATCCGGCCTCGATCGGCATCATCGGCGTTTCGGCCAGCGGCATGAATTTCGGCCGCATCATCCTGCGCAACCTCATGGGCAGCGGCTACAGCAAGGAGCGGCTGCGGATCATCCGCCCGGGCGAGAAGGAAATCGACGGCGTGCTGTGCGTCGAGAGCCTGAAGACCCTGGAACACAAGCTCGACCTGCTGATCGTCGCGGTCGCGGCCAGCGCGGTGTACGAACTCGTCGACGAAATCATCGAAACCGACTCGGTGGAGTCGGTGATGCTGATCCCCGGCAGCCTGGGCGAGACCAAAAAGAGCAGGGAGCCCGCCGCGGCCCTGGCCGGGCGGATCAATGCCGCGCACGCGAAGCAGGGCGGCGGCCCGGTGTTTCTCGGTGCCAACTGCCTCGGCGTGGTGTCGCATCCGGGCTCCTACGACTCCTGGTTCATACCGCTCGAGCGCCTGCCCAAGCCGCAGAAGAAGCCCGAACGCAACTCGGTCATGCTGAGCCAGAGCGGCGCGTTCATGATCACCCGCCTGAGCCAGAATCCCTGGCTCGATCCGCGCTACATGCTGGCACTGGGCAACCAGACCGACCTCACCCACGGCGACATGCTCGCCTATTTTGCCGAGCGGCCCGAAATCGAGACCATAGGCATTTACGTCGAGGGTTTCAAGGATCTGGACGGCCTCGATTTTTGCCGGGCGGTGCGCAAGGCAGTGCGCGCGGGCAAGGACGTGGTGGTGTACAAATCGGGCAAGACCGAACCCGGCGCCGGCGGCGTCATGGGGCATACCGCGTCCATCGCCGGCGCGCCGGCCCTGTTCGAGTCGGTGGTGCGCCAGGCCGGCGCGATCGTCGCGGACGACTTCAGCAGTTTCGACGACCTGTTCTATGTTGCCGGCGCCCTGCACCGCAAGAGGATCGGCGGCAAGCGCCTGGGCGCCATCAGCGGCGCGGGTTTCGAGGCGGTGGGCATGGCCGACTCGATCGAGACCGAGACGTTTTCGATGGAGATGGGCGCGCTCGAAGCGGATACGGTCAGGCGCGTGGAAGAGATTCTGGTGGCGAAGAAACTGGACACGCTGGTCGAGGTCAGGAATCCCATAGACATCAATCCCGGCGCCGATGACGAAGCGCATCTGCAGATCACCGAGGCTTTCCTGCAGGACCCGAACATCGACGCGGTCGTGGTCGGGCTGGATCCGACCGCGCCCTCGGTGCGCGCGCTGGAACAGAGCAAGCTGCGGCCCGGCTATGACATCAGCGACCCGAAGAGCACGGTGCATCTGATGCCGCCAATGGCCGATCGCAACGACAAGCCGGTGATCGGCGTGGTCGACGGCGGGAGACTTTACGACGCGATGTCCGCCGCATTGATGGACCGGGGCGTGTGCGTATTCCGCAACAGCGGGCGCGGCACGCGGGCGCTGGCGCGCTACGTCGAGGCGCGGCTGTACGCCGAAGCGCTGCGGCGCGGCAGATAACGCATCACCACGAGTTACCCAACCAAACAAGGAAGAACCATGAGCGAACCACTCAAACCAGGGCTCACCGCCACGCGGCGCGTGCAGGTCGACCGCGAGCGCACCATCAGTTTCATGGGCGACGAATGCCGCGTCTATGCCACGCCGAAAATGCTCTACGACATCGAGTACGCCTGCCGCGACCTGCTGCTCGAGCACATCGACAAGGGCATGGATTCCGTGGGCACGCGGGTCGAACTGGATCACGTCGGCGCCACCATGCTGGGCATGTGGGTGGACATCACCGTCACGCTCACCGCGGTCAACGGCGGCGCCGTAAGCTTCGATTTCACCGCACGCGACGCGGTGGAAGAGGTGGCGCGCGGCAAGCACAACCGCTTCGTCGTCAACATCGAGAAAACGGCGCAACGGCTCAAGGCGAAGCTGGCCAAGGCGCAATAGCGGCAACGCGGTCGCCGGGGCGGCAATACATTTCAGGCAAGGAGGAGAGATCATGGGTACGCAATCCAGGGGCAGGAGCGGCGCAGCGGCGAAAAAGGCGCCGGCGGCGCGCAAGTCCGCGCCACGGCGCGCGGCGGGGGCATACAAGTTCGACGCGGCGGCCGAAACCATGTCGCGCGCGGAGATCGAGCGGCTGCAGTTGCGCCGGCTCAAGGCGAGCATCAAGAACGCCTACGACAACGTTTCGTTTCACCACCGGCGCCTGAAAGAGCAGGGCTTCGAGCCGGGCGACCTGAAGCGCCTGGACGATCTCGCCGGCCTGCCGTTCACGCTCAAGACCGACCTGCGCGACCACTATCCGTTCGGACTGTTCGCGCGTCCGCGCAGTGCGGTGTTGCGGCTGCATGCGTCCTCGGGGACCACCGGCAAGCCGACGGTGGTCGGTTACACCGCGAAGGACATTTCCACCTGGGCCGATCTGATGGCGCGCTCCATCGCCTGCGCCGGCGGCCGTCCGGGTGACGTGCTGCACAACGCCTACGGCTATGGCCTGTTCACCGGCGGGCTGGGCGCGCATTACGGGGCGGAACGGCTCGGCGCGACCGTGGTGCCGATGTCGGGCGGCAGCACCGAGCGCCAGATCGTGCTGATCAACGACTTCGGGGCGCGCGTGCTGTGCGCGACGCCGTCCTATGCGCTTGCGATCGCGGAGGTGGCGGAGAAGGAAGGGGTGGACCTGCGCAAGTCGAAACTGGAGATCGGCATCTTCGGCGCCGAACCCTGGAGCGAAGCCATGCGGCGCGAGGTCGAGTCGCGGCTGGGGCTGAAGGCGGTCGACATCTACGGCCTGTCCGAAATCATGGGTCCGGGAGTCGCCTGCGAGTGCGTCGAAGGGCAGGCCGGGCTGCACGGCTGGGAGGATCATTTCATTTTCGAGGTGATCGATCCGGAAACGGGCAAGCGGCTGAAAGAGGGCGACACCGGCGAGCTGGTGATCACCACGCTCAGCAAGGAGGCGCTGCCGATGATCCGCTACCGCACGCGCGACATCACGCGCCTGTCGACCGAGCGCTGCGTCTGCGGACGCACCCATGTGCGCATCAAGCGCATCACCGGGCGCAATGACGACATGCTCATCATCCGCGGCGTCAATGTCTATCCCTCGCAGATCGAAGCCGTGCTGGTGGGCTTGCCCGACGTGGCGCCGCACTACCAGCTGGTGGTGGAACGCAAAGGCAGCATGGATCACCTTACGGTCGAAGTAGAGCTGATGCCGAACGTGGTGCCGACGAACGAGCAGCGCGCGGTCGTGGCCGAGTCGGTGCGCCACCACGTCAAGTCGATCATCGGCGTGACGACCGACGTGACGGTGAAGGAGCCGGGCGAGATCCCGCGTTCCATGGGCAAGGCAGTGCGCGTGCGCGATCTGCGCCCCAAGCTCGGCTGAGCGGGCGGGGCGCCAGCAGCTCCTGAACCCGAATCCGGCAGGGAGCCTTGACTCCGGGACGATAAATTGGTATTGTGGTACCACAATACCATATAGCCTCGACATCGGAGCGGTTCAGGGCATGGATTTCCGGCTGCAAACGAACAAACGCCTGTACGAGGAGCACGCGGCCACGCTGCAGCTCCTCGCCCGCGTCGAGCGCGTGTTCAGCGGCCGCGCCGGCGCCTATCCGCCTGCTGCGGGCGACGCCGAATGGTCCGCTTTCGCCCGCACCCTGCTGCTCGCCATCGAGGTCGAGGTCGCGCGCCATTTCGAATTCGAGGAGCGCGACCTGTTTCCGCGCCTGGACGAATCCGGCGACGGCGACCTTGCGGCCCTGCTCCTCGAGGAGCATGCCACCATACGCGCGGTGGCCGAACCACTGGCGGGGCTGCTGCGCCAGGCGCTGGCCAGCGAGCCGGCACCGGCACAGTGGCAGGCAATGAAGACCCTGGCGCTCGAATTCAGCGAGCGGCTAGGCTCGCATGCGCAGAAGGAAGACGGTGCCCTCCTGCCGGTGCTGGAAAATCTGCTGGACGATGACACCGATCGCGATTTGTTCGGCGCGTACGCGTCGGGGTAGGGATCATCCAGGACGCGACAGGGCGGATACCCTCGTGTTTGCGGGAATCGAGCCGTGGCAAAATGAGCCTTGCTGCGGATTCCAAGATTAGGAGAATCACATGGCAGAGCGTGCAAAGGCAGGCCCCGTTTCCGGCATCAAGCTGCGGCGGCTTGCAGCGCAGGATCTGGATACGGTGGTGGACATCGACGCGCAGATCACCGGGCGCTCGCGCCGCGACTATTTCGAGCGCCGCCTGCAGGCGGCGCTGCGCGCACCCGCGCTGCATACCCAGTATGCAGCCGAGGAGGACGGTGTGCTCGAAGGCTATGTGCTCGCGCGCAAACTGGAGGGCGAGTTCGGCCGCGTGCAGCCGGCGCTGCGGCTGGAAGTGATCAGCGTGCGGCCGGGCGAGCAGGGGCACGGCTACGGCGATGCGCTGCTCGGTGCGCTGGAGGCCGACGCGCGCAAGCACGGGGTGAACGAGCTGCGCACGCAGGCTTCGTGGCGCGATCACGCAATGCTGAGTTTCCTCGACCACGCGGGTTTCCAGCTGGGCGGCAACCAGGTGATCGACTGCGAAATCCACGCGGGGCGCATAGGCGGCGGCGACGAGGACAAGGTGCTCGCGCCCGAGCACCATCGCAACAGCGCCGAAATCGACCACAGCATGCCCCAGGCCAACGATTTCGAGGCCCTCGCGCGCGACCGCGCCGACGTGCGCTCGCTCGAACGCGCCGATCTGGAGGAGATCGTGCGCATCGACCGGCGCATCATGGCGCGCGACCGCAGCGCCTACATCGGCCGCATCGTGGACGAGGCTTTGCTCGATTCTGCCATTCGCGTATCGCTGGTGGCGCACCAGGACGGATCGGCCACGGGATTCATCATGGCGCGGGTCGATTTCGGCGATTTCGGCCGCACCGAACCGGTCGCGGTGATCGACACCATCGGCGTGGACCCCGGCTTCACCGGCTCCGGCATAGGGCGCGCGCTGCTGTCGCAGCTGTTCGTCAATCTCGAGGCGCTGCGGGTGGAGCGCGTGGCCACCGTGGTCGAGCGCGACAATTTCGGCCTGCTCGAATTCTTCTATCGCGCCGGCTTCGGCTCGAGCCAGCGCCTGTCCTTCCTCAAGCGCCTGGCCTGAGTTCGGAGTAATTTGTGGGAGCGAGCTTGCTCGCGATTCAATTCGCGAGCAAGCTCGCTCCCACAATCGCAGTCAGGCGACGTAGAACGCGATCGCGATGTAATGCGCGGCGCTGCCGCCGAGCACGAACAGGTGCCACACGCCGTGAAAGTGGCGCACGCGCTCATCCAGCAGATAGAACACGATGCCGCCGGTGTAGAGCAGGCCGCCCGCCAGCAGCCACGCGATCCCGGCTCCGCCCAGGCCCGCGGCGAGCGGGCGCAGCGCGGCCACGCCCATCCACCCCATGACCATGTAGATCAGCAGCGACAGGCGGCGCGCGCCTTTGCCGAACACGAATTCCTGCGCGATGCCCAGCGCGGCTAGCCCCCAGGCGAGGCCGAACAGCGTCCAGCCCCAGGCGCCGCGCAGGGTCACCAGCGCGAACGGCGTATAGGTGCCGGCGATGAGCAGATAGATGGAGCAGTGATCGAGCTTGCGCAGGAATCGCTTTGCCCGGCCGCGCACGCCGTGATAGAGCGTGGATGCGCCGAACAGCAGGAACAGGGCCGCGGCGTAGATGCTGCAGCCGGCGATTTTCGCCGCATCGCCGCTGCGTGCCGCCAGCACGATCAGCAGCGGCGCGCCGGCTGCTGCGAGCAGCACGCCGGCGAGGTGGGTGTAGCTGTTGAGGCGTTCTCCGTAGTACATGGTTCATGCACCGTACTGGAGACGGGCGGAGCGCGCACTGCGGCCGCCAAAGCCGGGAACGCGCGCCGTTTCCGGCGGCAGGCGATCAGCCGTGGATGCTGTGGTACTTCGCCATCAGTTGTTCCTTGCTTTCGCGGTAGTCCGGATGCTCGACGATGCAGTCGGCCGGGCACACCAGCATGCACTGCGGCTCGTCATGGGCGCCCACGCACTCGGTGCACAGGTTCGGGTCGATGACGTAAGGGGTGCCGGCGGTAATCGCCTTGTTCGGGCAGGATTCGACGCACGCGTCGCAATCGGTGCAATCGTCGTTGATCATCAGTGCCATTTACTTCTCCTTCGTAGAATCCGTCGCTCCGCGCGGGGCGAGATTTCCCGCTGGTTTTCCTGGTTCACGCCGCTGCGCGCTGCTGCAATTCGCGCAGCTTGCCGTGCCTGAACGCGCCCCACAGGGCCGCGCCTATCGCCCCGGCGCAAATCGAATCGGGATGATTGACCACGGTAAGCCCCGTTATTTTCTCATTTACGAGCTCTTCCTGCACGGCCCGCAGCAATCCGACGTCGAGCGCCAGCCCGCCGGTCAACAGCACCGTGTCCTTCATGATGCCGGTCACCTTGAGCAGCTTGACCAGGCGCGATGCCATGGACATGTGTATGCCCTTGAGGATGTCGGGCGTGGGGATGCCGCGCGACACCATGTTGATGACGTCGGTTTCGGCCAGCACGGCGCAGATCGAGCTGATTTTCTCCGGCGTCTGCGCCGACTTGGACAAGGGCCCGATCTCCTCGACCGCGACGCCGAGGTAGCGCGCGATGTTCTCCAGGAACTGGCCGGAGCCGGAGGCGCATTGGCTGGTCATCTTGTAGGCGAGCACCTTGCCGCGCTCGTCGACGTAGATCGCCCGGCCGTTGAGCGCGCCGATGTCGACCACGCCGCGTGCCTGCGGATTCAGGAAAATGGCGCCGCGCGCATGCGTGGTCATGGAATAGAAGTGCCCGGTGGCGAACTTCACGTTCTCGCCTTCGCCCGTGGTCGCCACGTAGTCGACGTCGGCGGGCTTGAGCCGCGCTTCCTCCAGCACCTCGTCGTAGCCGTCCTTGGCCAGCTGCAGGTTGTCGCGCTTGCGGATGCGCTCGACGCGCTTGGCGAGCCATTCGGCCTTGTCGCCGTCCGTCTTGAACAGCGCCGTCTTGACGACGCCCGAGCCGATGTCGATGCCGACGCTGATGGTCATGATGTTATCTCCGCTGGGTTCTCAATCACGTTCATGCTCTCGCCTCCGCAGTCTTGCCTTCCTCCACCACGGCGCGCCACGCAAATGTCGCGCCGCCGAGCGCGCCGGTGTAGATCGAATCCGGGTCGATGTTGAGCCGGATTTCGCCGTAGTTCTCCTTCACCAGCTCCTTCAGCGACTTCACCGCGGCCTCGTTCTTGGCCACGCCGCCGGTGAAAGTGAATTCGTCGCGCACGCCGCCCGAGCGCGCCAGGATGGACATCGCGCGCAGGATGATGGCGCGGTGCAGGCCGAGCATGATGTCCTCGCGCTTTTCGCCCAGCGACAGGCGGTCGCGCAACTCCGCGCCGGCGAACACGGTGCAGGTCGAATTGATGCGCACGTTCTTGGTCGCTTTCATCGCCAGCGGCCCGAGCTCGTGCAGGCCCATGTTCATCTCGTCAGCGATATAGCCGAGGTAGCGGCCGCAGCCCGCGGCGCAGCGGTCGTTCATCTGGAAGCTCTCGACGATGCCGTGCGGGTCGACCTGGATCGCCTTGGTGTCCTGGCCGCCGATGTCGAGCACCGTGGCCGTGCCCGGGTACATCACGTGCGCGCCCAGGCCGTGGCACAGGATCTCGGAGCGGATGTGCTCCTTGGAAAAGGGCAGGCGCGCGCGGCCGTAGCCGGTGCCGATGACGTAGCTCTCCTCGAGCTCGGTGTCGAGCACGCTCTTGATCGGCGCGCGGATGGCGTCGGCGCGGCTTGCGGTTTCCGGCATGCCCTTGAAGGTGCGGTCGAGCGCGCGCATCAGGTTGGTGGTCATGGCGTCGGCGTAGACGCGGTTCTCCACCTCGATGATCGAGCGGTCGAACACGTTGAGCACCATGTCGTAGCGTATGCCCATTTCCTTGGATACGGTTTCGCCGATGGCGAGGTAGCGGCTGCCGGCGATGTCGCGGAAAAAGTCGGACTTGCGCTTCGCGCCCGGCGCGAACAACTCCGGCGCCTCCGCCTTCAGGCGCTTGAACACTTCGACCAGCGCTTCGCCGACGGCGGCGGCGTCGGCGCCGAAGCGCGTGCCCTCGGCGGCGCGGCGGCAGGTGGCCTCGAGGTCGCCGAGCTGCTCCAGAAACTGCTCCAGGCGGAAGTCGCGCTCGAGGTGGCCGATGAAGTCATCCAGGTTGCCGTTGAGCGCATGCGATTTCGACAGCGCATTGCGGAACAGGTGAAAGCGCGTGTTGACCAGCGCTTCCTGCTTGGCGATGGCGGCCGCGGTGTCGTAGTTCGAGCGCGAGTTGGTGATGCCGCGCCCGAGGATGTTGCGGTCCTCGTCTATCACCACCGCCTTGGTGGTGGTTGAGCCGAGGTCGATGCCGATGAAGCAGCGCATGATGGTTTCCTCGTGTGCTGGTGGTTAGTGCACCGCGCCGGCGGCGCTGCGCTTCTGTTTGATCATCTGGAAATAGCTCTCCAGCCGGTTCTTGATGTTGGCCGCGGAGAAATAGCGCGGATCCACCAGGTCGGACTCGATGAAGGCGGCCGGCTTGCCGGTGCGCTTTTCCACCTCGCGCAGGATCAGCAGCTGCCCGGCGGAAAAGCTGTTGCAGCTCTTGATCGAATTGATCAGCAGGCCGTCGGCCTGGTACTCGTCGATGTACTTGCAGATCATGTCGATGCGCTGCGGCAGGTTCAGGTTGGTATAGCAGCCGAGGCAATACTCCGCCAGCGACTCGATCGGATGGTCCGGATCGTGGCGGAAGCCGAAGTCGTACACCCCGCCGACCTTGGCGTAGGTGGAGGTGACGACCACCGCGCCCTCGTCGTAGAACATCTTCCAGAACTCGCGGAAACTGGTCCAGTTGGGCGGGCCTTCGACCACCAGCCGGTATTTTTCCTCGCCCATCTCCCCCTCGGGCGTGATCGGCCCCTTGCCCTCGCGCAGGCGCTGCTCGATCTCCTGGCGCAGAACGCGGTAGTACTCGGTGGCCTCGGCGGTACCGCGAAACGCGGTGAATATCGGCCCGATGTAATACACCGCGCCGAAATAGCCGTCGATCGGGGAGGGGCGCTTCTTCGCCGACTGCAGCACCTGCACCAGGTCCTCCTCCGCCTTGGCCGATTCCTTCATGTACTGGCGCAGGCGGTCGATGTCGAACTTGACGCCGGACACGCGCTCCAGCGAGGGGATCACGTTTTCCTTGATCTGCTTCACCACGTAGTCGCGCATGTTCTGCGAGATCTTGCCGTCGCCCTGGTAGGGCACGTGCAGCATGGTGGTCTCGCAGTTGTATTTCTGCCGGATCAGCTCGAACCATTTCATGAAAGTGAAGCACCCGGTGTAGGACAAGAGCAGCATGTCCGGGCGCGGCAGCGGGTCGCCGGTCGGGCCGACTTCGCCGCCGAGCATCATGCCCAGGTCGGCCTTGACATAGGTGCACACGTCCTCGGAATGGCCGTCGCGCTCGGCGTCCATGATCATCTTGCCGGATTTCTTGCGCATGCCGTTCTGCAGCGCATTGGTCTCGGGCAGGCTGCGCGCGAAATCGAAGCACATCACCAGCTCGTTCAGGTTCCCCGGAACGAATGTAGCCGCGACCTTCTTGCCCTGCTTGTGCGCGGTGGCGAGCTCGAGGTAGTTGCGGTTGATCATCTCCTTCTGCAGCCACATCGCGTCCTCTTTCTGCACCGCGGGTGCGGGCTTCTTCGACGGTTGCGGCGGCGTCATTTGGATGGGTGTGCTCATGCTGCGCTCCACAATTTGATTGAATCGGCAAAGGTTCCGGCCTGCTCGCGTATCGGCGCCATCTGGCCGGTGTTCTCGGCGTACTTGAACGCGGTGTAGGGAATCTTGTGCTCGGCCAGCACCGCCTGCAGCATCGGCCGCTCGAGCAGCGCCGGGTCGCAGAAGGAGGGCGCGGCGAATATGACGCCTTCGCCGGCGTTCAGCTTGGTCGAATCGAGCAGGTACTTGCCCTTGTCCTTCCTGAACTCGTCGTACTTGGACGAGGTTTGCATCGAGCGGTGGAGGAAGGATTTCGACAGTTCCTCCAGCGGGTCGCCGGTCTCCACCACGTCGTCGGTGAGCATGCGCATTACCAACATGAAGTCGTCGTCGACGATATAGCAGCCGGCCATCTCGATCGATTTGATCAGGCTGAGCGGCGGTTGCTCGCAGAACGCGCCGGTCATGACGATGCGCGCGTTGTCGCGCACCGGCCGCGCCACGGCGTCGGTGGCGGCGATATATTCGCGCACCAGCTTCGTGTGCTCCTCCACCGGCAGCACCATGCCCGCGCGCAGCACCAGGTACGCCTCGGAGGTCGGCGCCTGCCACGGCTTGGCCGCGCGATACTTGTACAGTTCCTGCACCGCGCGCCGGTTTTCGTTGTACACCCTGATCGAGGCGCGCAGCGCGTCGTCGGTGATCGGCTTGCCCGCGAGCTTGCCGATGTCCTCGCGCAGCACCTGCATTTCGTGGATGTAGAACGTGCCGCCGACGCCGTCCTGGTAGTTCTGCGGCACGTCTATGTATCTGACGTATTTGTCCTTGAACAGGATCTGCCACATGCCGGAGAGGTTGCGGATGACGTCGCAGATCGACGGGAACAGCATGCCGTCGAGGCAATCGAGGCGCCCGGTGAGGCCGAGTTCCAGCGTCGAGCGCGGAATGCGGCAGATGTAGCTCTGGTAGTAGGCGTCGCCCTGGATCACTTCGAGCTGGTCGCCCCCGCCCATGATGCCCACCGGCAGCATGCCCGCGGCGTGGATGATTTCGCGCGGCACATAGACCGGCATGAAGCCGATCGCCTTGCGCCCGGGCACGGCGGCCTTCCATTCCTTGACGGAATTGAAATGCAGGTCGTCGAACAGCGCCTGGCAGCGCTCGATGATTTCTTGCACGCTCTGGCTCATTGGTGCTCCCATTTTGGCGGACGCTTGGCGATGAAGGCGGCGAGGCCTTCGTTCGCGTCGCGGGTTTGCATCAGGCGGTCGAGATACAGCCGCTCGACCTCGGCAATGCGCCGGCGTACCCTGAGCAGGTAGCCGCCGCGCGCAGCGGAAACGGCGCAGGCGAGCGAACTTGCGCTCTTGCCGGCGAGGTTCTGATCGAAATAGGCCAGCGCCGCAGCTTCCGCATCGGCGGATACGGACTGGACCAGGCCCAGGCGCAGCGCCTCTTCGGCGCCAATCGAGCGGCCGGAGAACAACAGGTCTTCGGCCGCGGCCTGGCCGATGCGCGGCGGCAGCAGGACCGAGGCCGCCGGCGCGAATACGCCCAGCTGTATTTCAGGCTGGCCCAGCTTGGCATCGCCAGCGGCAAAGATCAAACTGCCGCCCATCGCAAGTTCCAGACCGCCGCCCAGGCACTGGCCCTTGACCGCGACCAGGATCGGCGCCGGCCATTCCAGCATCGCGAGCAGCAGCGCGTGCAGGCTCGCGAGCATAGCGGCGCAGCGCTCGGCCAGGTGTTCCTCGACGCTCGCGCCGAAGGAGAAGTGCGGCCCTTCGGCATCCAGCAGCACGGCGCGGATGCCGCTCTTGCCGCGATGCGCATCGAAGGCTGATTGCAGCGCGGCGATCATGGCGGCATCGACGATGTTCGCCTTCGGCCGCGCGAGGCGCAGGCGCAGCAGCGTGCCCTCGCGCTCGGTCCAGACTTTCAGCGGTGAATCCGTGTTCACGGCCTCAGCCCTTGACCTTGTTCTTGGGCTGGATCGCGTTGTGCAGCGCGTCGCCCCAGCCTTCGCCGCGCGCGAGCCGCTGGCGCAGGCCGATGAAATCGACTTCACGGTCTTCCTTGCTGCCTTCGTTGAACGCGGTGAAGCCCGCGCGCGCCTCGGTCATCATGTTGAGCGCAAGCCAGGCGCGCGAATTTTCCTTGTTTGCGTTCCAGGCGATGAGCTTGGGCTTGCGCAACTCCTCGATGGTCTTGGTGGTGCAGTCGGGGAAGGTGAGCAGCATCTTCGCGCACAGCTCCTCGACCTTGGCGTCGAGCAGCGACAGATCCACCGTGCCCTTCGCCATCAGCGCCTTGCCCGCCTTGGCCGCTTCGCCCGTCTTGAAGTCGCCGAACACCAGCCGGCCGAATTCGTCGGTCATCTGCTTCGTTTCCACCAGCGGATTGGCGATGAATTTGCCGTCCACCTTGAGCGCCGGAACGACGTCGGTAATCACGCCCATGTAGTAGGCCTTGTGCGCCGAGAACGGCTCGCACAGCACGCAGGCGGCCATGGCGCGCTCCGCGCCGATGACCACGGGGAGGAAGTCGGTGGCGCCGCCGATCGGGGCGGAGCCGTGCTTGGGGCCGGCCTGGCCGAAGCGCGCGAGATCCTGCGCCACGGAAAAATCGCAGGCCATGCCGATTTCCTGCCCGCCGCCGATGCGCATGCCGTTGACGCGGCAGATCACCGGCTTGTCGCAGGCGAGGATCGCCGACACCATGTCGTTGAACAGGCGCATGTAGGCACGGTATTCCTGCGGGTGGCCGGCGTAGTATTCGGCGTATTCCTTGGTATTGCCGCCGGTGCAGAAAGCCTTGTCGCCGCTGCCGGTGAACACCACGCAGTTGACGTCGCGCGCATTGGATGCGGCGCGGAACGCGAGGATCACGCCCTTGACCATGTCGGTGGTGTAGGAGTTGAACTGCCCCGGGTTGTCGAGCCAGATCCAGGCGTTGTACAGGCCGGGCACTATTTTGCCGTCGGGCGTCTGCGCCGGGCGCTTCTCGTAGCGCACGCCGGGGCGCGCAAAGTTCTCGTCGAGTTCGTGGTTCTTGAATTCGCGGCTTGCAGCAGTGCTCATTAAGGAATCTCCTCAGCTTAGATAGACGGAACCAGGACCGCGCGGCGCTTGATCTCGCGCTGGTGCGTGGCCTCGAATACGCGATTGATGTCGGCGAGCGGGTGCACCTCGACGAAAGGCTTCACCTTGACCTTGCCCGCCAGCACCAGCTCCAGCGCTGCCGGGTAGTGTTCGGGCGTGCAGCCCCAGTTGCCGATGGCGCGCGCATCGAATGCCATGAGATTCGACAGGCGGATCTCCACTTTATCCATGGTGAAGCCGACCACGGCGAGCGTGGCGCCGTGCACCAGCAGGCCGTAGGCGGTCTGCTGCCCGGCAGCGGTGCCGGAGCACTCGAAGATGAACCATTCGGTCGCGCGCAGGCCGTTGTCCTTGGCGAATTTGGAGATGGCGCCCTTGAGCGCCTTGGGGTCGAGTTCTTTCGGATTCAGCGTGAGCGCCGCGCCGTTGCCGGCGATCGCCGCGAGCTTGGCCGGGTCGACGTCGATCGCCACCACCTTCGCGCCGAAGGCGCTGGCGACCTGCACGCAGTAACCGCCGACGCCGCCGGCACCGATGACGATGGCGAGGCTGCCCGGGGTGACGCCGGCGCGATGCACCGCCTGATAGGGCGTGGTCACCGCATCGGCGACCACCGACACTTCCGCCAGATCCAGGCCGGCGGCGGCGAGGCGCTTCTCGTCCACCGGACACAATCCACGCGCCGGCACGGCGATGTGGCTGGCGAAGCCGCCCTGGATGTCGTTGCCCGGCATTTTCTGCGCGCGGCAGATGGCGGCGCGCCCGCGCTTGCACAGATCGCATTCGCCGCAGGGGATGACCGCGGGGATGATGACCGACTTGCCCATCCAGCTCTCGGCGCCGCTGCCGGCGGCGACGACGCGTCCGCTGATCTCGTGGCCCAGCGCAAGGGGCAGGGCGTGGTTGGTGCGCACGCCGTCGTAGAAATAACCGAGGTCGGTGTGGCAGACGCCGCAGCCGGCGATCTCGACCACGACCTCTCCGGGCTGCGGCGGAAACGGATCGAACGGCGTTTGCACCATGGCGGCCTTGGGCGCCGTCATCATCCAGCGGTGTGCGACTGTGCTCATGTGTAGCCTCCAGTTTGCTTGGCCGCAGCAGCCATAGTTTGCGCCGGTGTTCAGCTGCGACTTGACTTTTTGACACTTATTTAAGTATTATGGTACTAGAATGCGTATTTAGAAGTCAAGTGCAAATTTCGAGCCGTTTGAAAAAGCCCGCTGCGCTGCTGTCGATGCCGTCGCGGGTTGGGAGAAACAGACCATGCGCCGCCGCAACCGGATTCGGCTTGACCGGCAAGTTCCGGCGGAGAGTATGCTTCGAGCAAGTTTCAACCCCGAGTGCAGCAACCGAACCACCGCCATAGAGCCTGGCAAGACGGAGGCCATACCGTGTCAAAACCCAAAGAGAAGTCCAAGGACAGCATTTCGATAGCGATAACCGGCAGCGGCGGCGCGGGCGTAATGACCGCCGGCAACCTGCTGTTCGAGGTCGCCGCCAAGGCCGGCTGGTACGGCCTGATGGTGCGCTCGAGCGGACCGCAGATACGCGGCGGCGAGGCGGCGGCGCTGCTCCGATTTTCGCGCGCACCGGTCGAATGCCTGGACGACCGTTTCGACGTCCTGATCGGCATCGACTGGCAGAACATCCACCGCTTCGCCGACGAAATTCCGGTGGATGCGGCGAGCGTGATGCTGGGCGACCCCGAGCAGGGCGAGCCGCCGGAAGTGTTCGCCGCGCGCGGCGCCAGCTATGCGCCGCTGCCGTTCAAGCAGATGGCGAAGGAGATTCCCGGCAGCTGGCCCAATATGATCGCGCTCGGCCTGGGCGCGGGCTTGTGCGGACTGCCGCTGGAATCGGTGCATGCGGTGCTGCAGAAATCGCTGAAGAAGGGCGGGGGCGAAAAAATGGCGGCCAACCTCGCTGCGGCGGATGCAGGCTACGCGGCGGCGGCGAAGGTGCAGTCGGTGCCGCGGCTGGCCGCCGGGGCCGGCAGCGGGGACGCGAATTCACGCTGGATGATTACGGGCAACCAGGCGGCGGGTTTCGGCGCGGTGCGCGGGGGCGTGCGCTTCTGCGCCGCCTATCCGATCACGCCGGCGACCGAAGTGCTGGAATGGCTGGCGCCGGCGCTGCCCAAGGTCGGCGGCGCCCTGGTGCAGGCCGAGGATGAACTCGCCTCGGTGAACATGATCGTCGGCTCGTCCTACGGCGGCGTGCCCTCGGTGACCGCCACAGCGGGGCCGGGACTGTCCCTGATGACCGAAGCCATCGGCCTCGCGGTCGCGGCCGAGGTGCCCATCGTGGTCATCGACGTGATGCGCGGCGGCCCCTCCACCGGCATCCCTGCCAAGAGCGAGCAGAGCGACGTCAATATTGCGGTCAACGGCCTGCACGGCGATGCGCCGCGCTTGGTGGTTGCGCCGAACTCGATCGCCGACTGCGTCGCTGCGACGCAGTGGGCGGTGCATCTGACCGAAGCCCTGCAATCGCCTGCGATCGTGCTGTCGGACCAGTACTTCGGCCAGACGCGCGCGGTGGTGGACCCGCCCGCGGACATCGGGCTCGTCGGTGAGCGTCTGAAAGCGTCCGCCGGGGCGGAAGCCTACAAGCGCTATGCGATCACCGAGTCCGGCATTTCGCCCATGGCGATTCCGGGAACGGCGGGCACCGCCTACACCGCCGACGGCCTCGAGCACAACGAGCGCGGCCTGCCCTCGAGCCAGGCGGGCGATCACATCAGGCAGCTGGACAAGCGCGCAAAGAAACTCGCGCAATACGATTACGGCAAGCGCTGGGCCGATGTCGAAGGCGCGGGCGACATGGCCGTCGTCACCTTCGGTTCCTGCACCGGGGCGGCGCGCGAAGCGATCGCGCGCGCAGCGGCCGAGGGCGTCAAGGCGCGGCTGGTTTCGCTGCGCCTGCTGAGTCCGGCGCAGCCCGAGGGCATGGCCGCCGCGCTGGCGGGCGCCAAACGCGTGCTGGTGGTGGAGCAGAACCACACCGGTCAGCTGTATCGTTACCTTCGCGCCGAGTATGACCTGCCGGGCGAAGTCAGAAGTTTCCGCCATCCCGGGCCGCTGCCCATGCGCCCCGCCGAAATTCACCAGCAAATCACCGAATGGAGCCGCTCATGAATTCCGCCGCCCTTGCCGCGCCGCTCACGGCGCAGGCGTTCAAGTCCGATTACAAGCCGATCTGGTGCCCGGGTTGCGGCGACTACTCGGTGCTGTCCGCGTTTACCAAGGCCTTCGCCAAGCTCAATCTGCTGCCCGAGAACGTCGCCGTGGTGTCGGGCATAGGCTGCTCCTCGCGCATTCCTGCCTACACCACCTGCTACGGATTTCACGGCGTGCACGGGCGTTCGCTCGCGGCAGCGGCCGGACTCAAGCTCGCGCGGCCCGACCTCACCGTGGTCGTGGCGAGCGGAGACGGCGACGGCTATTCCATCGGCGGCAACCATTTCCTGCACGCCTGCCGGCGCAATGTCGACCTCACCTACGTCGTCATGGACAACCATGTCTACGGCATGACCAAGGGGCAGCCTTCGCCGACCACCGAGCCCGACTGGGATTCGAAGCTGTCGCCCGGCGGCACCGGCCTGCGCACCTTCAATCCGCTGGTGATCGCGCTTGCCGCGGGCGCGAACTTCGTCGCGCGCTCGTTCGCGGGCGACCCCAACGGCACTGCCGAAATTATCGCCGAGGCGATCGCCACGCCCGGCTTCTCCTTCGTCGAGATCCTGAGCCCTTGCGTGACCTTCCGTCCGGAGCAGCGCGAATGGAAGCAGATGGTGCGCAAGGCGCCGGTCACGCCCACCGAGGATGCGGCGCGCGCGGCGCGCCGCCTGATGACCGACGACGGCATGAACATCGGCGTGCTGTACAAGGGCGACCGCAAGCCCTACCAGCCGCCGGTCGGCAAAGGCAAGAAACGTCCCACTGACCTCGAAGCGGAGTTCGCACTATGAGCACCAGCGCCAAGAAGAGCACCAGCAGCAAGAAGACCGCCGTCCGCAAGGCCAAGCCGCGCGTGAAATCCGGCGCGAAGCCGGCGGCGAAGAAGACCCGGGTCGCGGCCAGGCCCGTGCGCGCCGCGAAACGCGCTGCGCCGAAGGCAAAGGGCAAAGCGGCAGGAAAGACGGCGGCAGTGGCGAGTTCGGCCGAATTCATGGCGCATGCCTACGCGATGGAAGCGGAGGCGGCCGAGCGTTACGCCGAATTCGCCGACTCGATGGAAGTGCACAACAACCGCGAGGTGGCCGAGCTGTTTCGCAAGCTTGCGCGCATCGAGCAGCGCCACGCCGACCAGATCCTGGAGCAGATGGGCTGGAAGCAATCGCCGGCCAGCGCCGCCAACGTGCGCTGGGAAGGCATGGAAGGACCGGAGACCGCGGACCCGACCGAGCTGCACTACCTGATGCAGCCTTATCACGCGCTGCAGATCGCGCTGCACAACGAAAAGCGCGCGCGCGATTTCTTCGCGCAGCTCGCCAAATCCACCAAGGACAAGGGCGTGCGCGAGGGCGCGCTGGAGATGGAGGAGGAGGAGGCCGAGCACGTGCGCCTGATCGAGGAGTGGCTCAAGCGCACGCCGAAACCCGATGCGAACTGGCAGGCCGATCAGGACCCGCCGGTGCTGTCGGACTGAGCCCATGGACGTGCTATCGCCGCCGGGCTGGGCGCCCGCCATCGGTTATGCCAACGGCATCGCGGTTGCGCCCGGCCGCATCGTGTTCATCGCCGGGCAGGTGGGCTGGGACGCGCAGCAGAAATTCCACTCGACGGAAATTGCGCCGCAGTTCGATCAGGCCCTGCAAAACGTGCTCGCGGTGCTGGCCGAGGCGGGCGGGCGGCCGGAGCACATCTGCCGCATCACCGCGTTCTGCTGCGACAAACCCGCTTACCTCGCCGCGCGCCCGCAGCTGGGCGCGATCTGGAAACGCCTGATGGGCAAGCACTACCCGTGCATGAGCATGATCTTCGTCTCGGACCTGCTCGACAGCCCGGGCAAGATCGAACTCGAAGCCACGGCGGTGATATCCGATCAGCGATCCTGATCAAATCGGCAATCGGCGGGTTCGGTAACGCGTGTCCTCGACCAGGATCAATACGCCTGACGCGAGCGCTTCGCCTTGCTCGGCGAGCACCCCTTCAAGTCGTCGATTGACGGATTCGGAACGCTCATCCGAGAGTCTGAAGATCACAACGCTCGGGCGACCGATTACACCGAGCGCAAGGATTTCGCCAAAATCGAGATCGAACGTGGGCAGTATGCGCTCCTCGGCCAAGGCCTTCTCGATCAGCACACGATCCAGAGCGCGCTGCATCCCGAGTTCGCGCACATGAACCGCGTCATGGCCGCTGCGGCGCAGGAATTCGATTGTCTTGGGCGAGATCCCCGCGTCGGCGAGGAAGCGCATTACTTGCCTGCTGGGAAGGGGTGGACCTGGTCCTCGGCGATTGCTGCTGCGTAGCCGAGCGCCTGGCGCACATCTTCTTCATCCAAGTCGGGGTGCTCGGCGACGATTTGCGCAGGCGTGAGGCCGTTAGCCACGAGATTGACGATATGCGCGACCGAAATCCTCAGGCCGCGCAGGGTGGCGCGCCCGGCGAGCAAGTTGGGATCATGGGTGATACGGTCAAACATACCTGCATCTCCAGCCGAAAGCTTTCGAAAGGATAGCATGGGCGATCCTGGGCAGCACGCCGTCGCAGCTGCGCGTAGCTATTGCGTTTTCGCGAAATCGCCAGGCTCGAGCAGCTTCGAGCAGAGGAAGCCGAACACCAGCCCCCAGAAGGGTGCGCCGATGTTGAATATCGGCACGTTGGCGACCGTGACCACGAAAGTGATCAGCGCGCCGAAGCTGTGCGTCGTGCGAAACGATGCGACGAAGGCGGTCTGCAGCACGCGCAGCATCGCGAGCCCGCCCAGCGTGGCGATGAATGCGCGCGGCGTGGCCAGCAGCAGATGGGTGAAGGTGGGCGCGAGCGCGCCGAAGGCGAGCGCCAGCAGGCCCACCAGCAGGCCCGCCGTGTACTGGCGGTCGCGTTCGCCCGAGTGCGAAATGATCGCGTTGACCGGGCCGGTGAGGCAGGTCGATACCGCGCCGACCAGCGCCGAGGCGATCGAACCGGCGCCGCAGGCGATGGTGATCGCATTCACCGGCGGTTTGTGGCCGGCAGCGCCGAGCACGGCGTAGCCCTGTCCGTTCTGCACCACCAGCACGGTGATCGCGAGCGGCACCACCAGTTCCACCATGGCGCGCCAGGAAAATACCGGCGCATGCAGGACGGGGTGGACGAAGTCGAATAGCGCCGCGCTGCCGGGCTGGTAACGGTCGAGCAGCGCGATCGCGACGGCGCCGACGGCGAGCGCACCGATCAGCGGTGGCACGTAGCGCCCGAACCGCGGCAGCGCCGTCAGGGCCAGAAACACTGCGGCCATGGGCGCGGCAATCCGGAAATCGTCGCGCAGCGCATACACCAGGTCGAGGCCGAAGCGCAGGAACACGCCCGCGACCATGCCCATGACGATGGGCATCACCGCGGCCTGGGTCGCGCGCCGCGCCAGGCCGGTAACGCCCAGCAGCAGCATCAGCAGCCCGGTGGCGTGGTAGGCGCCGATCACCTCGGCGAAGCTCAGGTGGCCCAACGCCGGGCCGATCAGCACCGTGCCCGGTATGCTCCAGAAGAACACCAGCGGCTGGCGGTAGACCCAGCACAGCGCGATGCTGATGAGGCCGTTGAGGAAGAAGGAGCCGAACAGCCAGGAGGACAATTCCGCTTCGCCCAGGCCGCCCTGGCGGGCGACGGCGAGGATGATCGCCACCGGTCCGGTCGCGGCGAATATAAAACCCACGAGCCCGTTGACGGCATAGACGCTGCCGAAATCGGCGCGCATCCGCCGCGCGCCGGGCGGCGCCAGTTGCGGGGCTTCAAAGGGCATGAACGATTCCGGGCATTCGGGCAAGGCGCTTTCTTTTCGCAGTGGCGCAGTGTAGCCGATAGCCGCGTGAGCGCGCGAGCGCCGCGTGATGGCGGCGGCGGATTCTGGTAGATTCCCTGCACGCCCTTGAACGCGCCTGCAGCAAAGGAGTGCCTATGCCCATGCCAGCCACACCCTCGCTCACGCAGCGCGTCTGCGGCCGGATCCTGCGGCTGTGCGGCTGGACCGTGGTGTTCCGCTGGCCGCCGGTGCCCAAATGCGTGGTGATCTTCTATCCGCACACTTCCAACTGGGATTTCGTCTGGGGCGTGCTCGCCTACCTGAGCCTGGGCTGGAAGGTGCGCTGGTGCGCCAAGGACAACTGGTTTCGCTGGCCGGTGGGCATACTCGCCCGGGCTTTGGGCGGCATCCCGGTCAACCGGCGCGAGCACACCGGCTTTGTCGGGCAACTCGCGCTCGAATACGCGCGCGCGCAGGAGCTGTATGTCGCGATCACGCCGGAAGGCACGCGCTCGCGCACCGACCACTGGAAGTCGGGCTTCTATCACCTTGCGCTGGCCACCGGAACGCCGGTCGGGCTCGCGTTCATCGACCATCCCAGCAGGCATATCGGCATCGACACCTACGTGGAACTGAGCGGCAGGGTGGAGGAAGATCTGGAGATGTTTCGCGCCTTTTACGCCGGCAAGCGCGGCGTGCGACCGCAGCTGCAGGGCGATATCCGTTTCCTCGGCCGCGGCACGCGCCAAGCCAGCGGCGCTTGATGCTGGTACTGGAGAAACTCTCCAAGAGCTACGCCGGCGCGCGCAGCCGCAGCGTGCTGCATGGCGTCGACCTCAGGCTCGCGGCAGGCGAGTACATCGCGGTGATGGGCGAATCCGGCATCGGCAAGTCGACGCTGCTCAACCTGATCGCGGGGCTAGACCGCCCCGACGCGGGCCGCATCAGCCTCGACGGCGTCGAGCTGACCGGGCTGGATGACGATGCGGCGACGCTGCTGCGGCGCGAGCGCATGGGATTCGTGTTCCAGGCCTTCCACATCCTGCCTTATCTTTCGCTGGCGCAGAACGTGGCGCTGCCGCTCATCCTCAATCGCGTCGCCGAGGACGAGGCGGCGCAGCGCACGCAGGCGATGCTCGCCGCGGTCGGCCTGGCGGGACGCGAGGCGAGCATGCCGCGCGAACTTTCCGGCGGCGAGCTGCAGCGCGCGGCCATTGCGCGCGCGCTGGTGCACCGGCCGCAGCTGCTGCTCGCCGACGAGCCCACCGGCAACCTCGACCCGGACAGCGCGGCGCAGGTGCTCGCGCTGCTGCGCGAGCAGGTCAAGACCCGCAACGCGGCCTGCATCCTGGTCACCCATTCGCATGCGGCGGCGGCGACCGCCGATCGCATCGTCGTACTCGGCGCGCAGGGCCTGCGCGAGGGCGGCTGATGTCCGCGCCGGCGGTGCCGGCCATTTCGCCGCCTGCGCTTTCGCGCGTGGCCTTGCTGCTCGCGCCGCTGGCGCAGCACAAGGGCAGGCTCGCGGTATCGGTGCTGGCCATCGCGCTGGGCGTGGCGCTGGGCTACGCGGTGCAGCTCATCAACGCGGTCGCGCTGAACGAATTTTCGCAGGCGCTGCGCTCGCTCGCGGGCGAGGCCGACCTGGAAATCCGCGGCCCGCGCGCGGGCCTCGACGAGATGCTCTATCCGCAAATCGCGCGCCTGGCGCAGGTCGCCGCGGCCAGCCCGGTGCTCGAAGCCGACGCCAGGCTGCCGGGCAGGCGCGAAAGCCTGCATCTGCTCGGCGTGGACGCCTTCCGTGCGGCCGCGGTGCAGCCGATGCTGATCGGCGATGCGCGCGCGGACACGCTGGACCTGCTGCGCGCGGACGCCGTGTTCCTGAGCCCGGCCGCAGCCGACTGGCTGCAAGCGCAGCCCGGCGATCAGCTCGCGATCCAGGTGGGACTGGGCGAAGTGCGCCTGCGCGTCGCCGGACTGCTGCGCGGCGCCGGGCGCGAGCGCCTCGGCGTGATGGACATCGCCGCGGCGCAGCAGGCGCTCGGCCGCCTCGGGACCATTGACCGCATCGACCTGCGCGCGCGTCCGGGCGCGGATCTGGCGGCCTTGCAGGCGCAGGTTCAGGCGCTGTTGCCGCCGGGCCTGCTGGCGGAGCGTCCGCAAAACGAACTGCAACGCAATGCCAGCCTGTCGCGCGCCTATCGCGTCAACCTCAACGTGCTCGCGCTGGTGGCGCTGTTCACCGGCGGCTTCCTGGTGTTTTCGGCGCAGGCGCTGTCGGTGGTGCGCCGTCGCGCGCAGCTCGCGTTGCTGCGCGTGCTCGGCGTGACCCGCGGCGGCATCGCGCGCATGCTGCTGATCGAAGGCGGGCTGATCGGCGCGGCGGGCGCGGCGATCGGGCTCGCCGCAGGCTATGTCATTGCGGCTGCGGTGCTGGCGCGGTTCGGTGCCGACCTGGGCGCGGGGGAGTTTCGCGGACTGCATCCCGATCTGCATGCCGAACCCTGGGCGAGCGCGTTGTTTTTCGCGCTGGGCGTGCTGGTCGCGCTGGCCGGCAGCCTGGCCGCGGCGCTGGAGGCCGCGCGCGCCGCGCCGGCGCAGGCGCTGAAGGCGGGCGACGAGCAACAGGCGTTTGCGCGCCTGCGCCCGGCGTGGCCCGGCGCCGTGCTGCTGCTCGCGGGCGCGCTGTGCACGCTGCCCGGACCGGTGGGCGGCATACCGCTGTTCGGCTATCTCGCCATCGCGCTGATGCTGGTGGGCACGCTGGCGCTGATGCCGCGTCTGGCGACGACGGTGTTCGGCCTGCTGCCGCAGCCGCGCGGCGCCGGCGCGCGCCTCGCGCTGGCGCAGCTGCGCGGCGCGCCGGGGCAGGCGGCGGTGAGCCTGGCCGCGATCGTCGCGAGCTTTTCGCTGATGGTGGCGATGGCGATAATGGTCGCCTCGTTCCGCGTTTCGCTCGACGTTTGGCTCGACCGCGTGCTGCCGGCCGACCTGTACCTGCGCACCGGCATGAGCGGCGACACCGGCTTCCTTTCGCCCGAGGACGAGGCGCGCATCAGCGCGCTGCCCGGCGTGCGCACGGCCGAGTTCCTGCGTTTCCAGCGCCTGCTGCTCGCGCCGGGCAGGCCGGCGGTGGCGCTGCTCGCGCGCTCCTTCGGCGACGACGATCCGGGCGCGCGCCTGCCGCTGGTGGGCGCGGCGCACGCGCCGCGCGCGGATGAGCCGCCGCCGCTGTGGGCGAGCGAGGCCATGGTCGATCTGTACGGCTATCGCGTGGGTGAGGTGGTGCAATTGCCGCTCGCGGGCAAGCTGCAGCGCTTCACCGTGGCCGGCATCTGGCGCGATTACGCGCGCCAGCACGGCTCGGTGATCATCCGGCGCGAACTCTACGCCGCGCTCACCGGGGATGGCAAAGCCAACGATGCCGCGCTGTATCTCGCGCCGGGCACGGGCGCGGACGCGATCATGCGCGCGATACGCGCGAAGCTTCCGGGCGCGGCCGGGCTCGAATTCGGCTCGCCCGGGGAAATCCGCGCGCGCTCGCTCAAGGTGTTCGACCGCACTTTCGCCGTGACCTATGCGCTCGAAGCGGTGGCGGTGCTGATCGGCCTGTTCGGCCTCTCGTCGAGCTTCGGCGCGCTGGTGCTCGCGCGCAGCCGCGAATTCGGCATGCTGCGCCATGTCGGCATGACGCGGCGCCAGATCGGCGCGATGCTCGCAGCCGAAGGCGCGCTGGTGAGCGCGCTGGGCCTCGCGCTGGGCCTGGCGCTGGGCTGGGTCATCGGCCTGGTGCTGATCCACGTGGTGAACCGGCAGTCGTTTCACTGGAGCATGGAACTGCATTCGCCCTGGGGCCTGCTGGCGCTGCTGGCCGCGGCGCTGCTCGCGCTGGCGACGCTGACCGCGCTCGCGAGCGGCCGGCGCGCGCTCGGCGTGGACGTTGTGCGCGCGGTGCGGGAGGACTGGTGATGCGCGGGAGGGCGCTGGCGTCGTGTCGTCGCGGGCTGGACATGCGTACGCATAATGCGTATGATTGTACGCGAAATGCGTACACATGCTCATTCGACAGCTCACAGCGGCAGGGGCGCCACTGCACCGGTAGCGGCGCCGCTTGCGTCCGCCCTGTTCGGGAAGTCGATGCAGGCGATCCTGGCCGCGCTCTTCGGCCGGCCCGATGAGGAATTCTACCTGCGCGAGCTTGCGCGCATGAGCGCGACCTCACCCAGTTCGCTGCAGCGCGACCTTGCGGCACTGGTCGACGCCGGCATCGTCCTGCGCGCCGTGCACGGACATCAGGTCTATTTCCGCGCGAACCGCGCCTGCCCGGTATTCGACGAGCTGCGCGGGCTGGTGGTCAAGACGTTCGGCGTTGCGGATGTATTGAAGCAGGCATTGGGGCCGCTATCCGGCAGCATCGAAGCGGCATTTGTCTATGGATCTGTTGCGCGAGGCGAGGAACGCGCCACGAGCGACATCGACCTGTTCGTGGTGGGAGAGGCCGCGTTTGGCGAGGTGGTCGAAGCGCTTGCGCCGGCACAGCGCAAGCTGGGGCGGGAGATCAACCCGACCGTGTTCGCGCCGGCGGAGTTTGCCGACAGGGCGAGCGAAGAAAATCACTTCGTGACAACCGTGCTCGCCGATAAGAAGCTGTTCCTGATCGGAGACGAAAATGAGCTTGAAAGCGTGGCGCGAAAAAGGGGCAATGCAGGCGCACAAGCCGTCAAGAAAGGAAATCGCCGGACTGTTCGCGCTGGCCGATCGAAATCTGGCTGACGCCGGCGTTGAGGGGCTGAGCGCGGAAGGACGATTCCAGTTTGCCTACAACGCGGCCCTTGCCATGGCGACTGCGGCGCTGCACGCGGCCGGGTATCGGACCAACTCCAATGCTCCCGGGCACCATGCGCTTACGGTCGAATCTCTGGCTCACACCATTGGTGTCGACGCTGCGCTGGTGCGCAAGTTCGACGCGTTGCGCCGCAAGCGCAACCGGATATCGTATGACGCCCCCGCGGCCGTATCTGCTAAGGAGGCTGCCGAAATGTTGGCGCTGGCGGCGCAACTCAGGCAGGATATCGAGGCGTGGATACGCGCCAAACACGCTGCGCTTGTATGAGCGCCTGTCTTGCGGCCAGGGTCGCAGTTTGACCATCATCGCTCAGCTCCGACGCAAAGAAAGTATTGACGGACTGAATTCACGTGCCAATTACTTTCCAGGAAATCGGCAGCCGCGCGCTCGCATTCTCGCGCGAGTGGAAGCATGCCGAATCCGAGGACGCGGACGCCAAGTCCTTCTGGGACGCCTTCTTTCATGTGTTCGGCGTGCCGCGCCAGCGCGTGGCCTTCCTGTTCCGCCGCTACCGCGAACTCACCAGCCTGCTGCCGGAGAAGTAGGTGGGTGGCGTCCGGCGTCCTTGATGATCTTGCCAAATTTGAAACATAATCGGATGATGCGCGGCGCCAGGATTGGCGCTGCCGATTGCAAAGTCAAAGAATATACGCCGCCCGGCTGCGCCAGCCCGGCTGCTGTAGTGCGGCGCACCTGCATGAGAGCCCGGCTGGCATTGCTGTCGGCGACGATCTGCTTCGCTTTGGCGAGCGTTGCGGCGCCTGCGCAGGACTACGCCCAGGTCAGGCCCGGCGTCGCCCTGCAGTTTCCGCAGGACCAGGGCAGCCATCCGCAGTTCCGCACCGAGTGGTGGTACCTCACCGGCTGGCTGAAGAAAGCCGACGGCAGCGAACTCGGCATGCAGATCACTTTCTTTCGCAATCGCCCGCTGCTGGCCGAGTCCAATCCGAGCAAGTTCGCGCCGCGCCAGCTCCTGTTCGCGCATGCGGCGCTCGCCGATGCGAACATCGGCAGACTGCTGCACGATCAGCGCGCCGCGCGCGCCGGCTTCGGCCTGGCCGAAGCGCGCGAAGGGCGCACCGACGTATGGATAGACGACTGGTCGCTGCAACAGACCGGCAGCGGCTACAGCGCGCGCATTGCTGCGCGCGACTTCGCCTACGCGCTCGAATTCGAGCCTACCGAAGCACCTTTTCTGCAAGGCGAGCGCGGCCTGAGCCGCAAGGGCCCGCATCCGTCGCAGGCGAGCTATTACTACAGCCAGCCGCAGCTCGCGGTTTCAGGAACCGTCACGGTAAAGGGCGAGCAGTTCGCGGTCAGCGGCAGCGCCTGGCTCGATCACGAGTGGTCTAGCGAATACCTCGCCGGCGAAGCCGCGGGCTGGGACTGGGTGGGCTTGAATCTGACCGGCGGCGGCGCGCTGATGGCCTTCCGCATACGCGACCAGCGCGGCGGCACTTACTGGGCCGGCGGATCAGTGCGCAGCGCCGACGGGCGCGTGCGCGTGCTCAAGCCCGATGAGGTTCAATTCGAAGCCGAGCGGCGCTGGCGCTCGCCGCGTACCGGTGCGGAGTACCCGGTGGCGATGCGGCTCAGGGCAGGGGACCTGGAACTCGAACTGGCGCCGCTCATGGACGATCAGGAACTCGACTCGCGCGCGAGCACCGGCACCATTTACTGGGAAGGCGCGGTACGGGCGCGCGCGGCAGGCAAGCTGCAGGGGCAGGGCTATCTGGAACTGACCGGCTACTGGAAGCCGCTGAAGCTGTGATCCTGGAGCAGCGCGCTTTGTCCTAGCTTCTCGCGGCTTTGACGAATGCGATCGAGGACTGGAAGATGCCGAGCTCGCGCTCGTAGTCGGCCGAATTCTCGTGATTGATCTGGACCCATTCCCTGGTGCTTTTCATGCCCTTGGGCTGGAATGGAACCACGCCCTCCTTGGAGAACTGCAGATTCGCAGCGTCCGCCGCCGGCAGCCTTACGCCCACGCCGCCGTTGCAGATGCAGGCGAACATCTTCTTGCCGACGAAATAGGCGAGCAGGCCGCTTACCTCGCCGGCTTCCACGCCATGCAGCTTCAGCAGCATGGCGTCCAGCACCTGCTTGTGGCTCAGATCGACGGCATTGGGTGGGGCCATGCCTCGCTTCCCGCCCTGGTGTTGCGGCTGCGCTTCACGCCGCCTTGGCGCCGGTCTTGGCGTTCTTCTTCGCCCGCTTGGCGATCCCGGCGAGCACCTTGCGCGTGCGCTGCTTCGCGCGCCGTGTCTTCAGCATTTTTGCATGACTCATCGGAGCCTCCTGTGTAAACGCGCCTGACTGGAGCCTCAGTCTGAGCCATTTTCAGGCCCATGGCTACGGCAATCGGCGAGGCATGCAGGCGACGGGCCAATCATGGCCGTCGCGCCTGCCGTGAGTGCTGGCAGTTACCACGCGCGCTGCGGCGCCGCAAGCCCGGACATCCTGCGCCGATGCGGCGCGGCGGCCGGTGCTTGCAGGGCGCAGCGGGCGCTACAATGCCCCTGCGTATCCGACTGGAGGGCAGGGTGGGCAACAGCGCAGCATCTAGGCATCGCCATGGATGGCCGGATTTCTCCGCCTACCGGCCGCATCCGCCCGCGGACGTGCTGGCGGCGTGGCTGCGCGATGCGCAGGCGCGCACCGAGCTCCTGACCAGCGCGATCGACGCGGTGCGACTCGAAGTGCCGCAGCTTGCTATCGTCAATCCGCCGCTGTGGGAGATCGGGCACATCGCCTGGTTCCAGGAATTCTGGGTGCAGCGCGGCGGTTCATTCGCCGCGCCCTCGCTGCTGCCTGGCGCCGACGGTCTGTACGATTCGGCGCGGGTGGCGCACGACACGCGCTGGTCGCTCGCGCTGCCCACGCTGGAAGCGACGCGCGCCTATTGCCGCAGCGTGCTGGAACGCACGCTAGCGGCGCTTGCCCGCGGCGCTCCGGAGGACGAGCTCGCCTATTTCGTTCAGCTGAGCATTTTTCATCAGGACATGCACAACGAGGCATTCTGCTACATGTGGCAGACGCTGGGCTATGCGCTGCCGCCGGCCGCGGCCGATGAACGCCCTGCGAGCACGGCGCCCGCAGGGGACATCGAGATTCCCGCCGGCAGCCTGATGCTCGGCGCCGCGCCCGGCAGCGGTTTCGTGTTCGACAATGAAAAATGGGCGCACGAAGTCGAAGTGCCGGCCTTTGCCATCGCCGCGCAAACCGTGAGCAACGCCGAATTCCTGGCCTTCGTCGACGACGCCGGCTACAAGCGCCGCGAATTCTGGAGCGAGGCCGGTCGGCAGATGCTGGATCAGCTGGGGCTGCAGGCGCCGCGCTACTGGCGCCGCGTGGGCAGATCGTGGAAACAGCGGCGCTTCGACCGGCTGATGCCCCTGGCGCCGCGCGAGCCGGTCGTGCATGTCAGCTGGCACGAGGCCCAAGCCTACTGCCGCTGGGCCGGAAGGCGCCTTCCGACTGAAGCCGAATGGGAACGCGCCGCCACGGCCGGCGCTCCTTCCGGCGGCCTGCGCCGCTTGCCGGGTCAGGTGTGGGAATGGACCGCCAGCCGTTTCGCGCCGTATCCGGGTTTCAGCGCCGATCCCTACAAGGAGTATTCAGCGCCCTGGTTCGCCGAGGATCATCGCGTGCTGCGCGGCGGCAGTTTCGCCACGCCGCAGCGGCTGATACGCGCGAGCTGGCGCAATTTCTACCAGCCGCATCGCGCCGACATGTTCTGCGGCTTTCGCAGCTGCGCGGCCTGAGCGATCAAGCCGCCGGTGCGAGGCCATTGCGTTTCACTCGACCTTGATCCCCCTGTCGCGAATGATTTTGCCCCACATCGCAGACTCCTCGTCCAGGGTACGGCGCAGCGCTTCGGGCGTATCCGGGGCGGCTACCATGCCGAATTCGAGCAGGCGCCGGCGAAAGTCAGGTTCGCCCAGGATTGCAGCCACCGCCTTGTTCAAGCGGGCGACGATGTCGGGGGGCGTTCCAGCCGGCGCTGCGAGCAGGAACCACTGGCTGGTGTCGAAACCGGTCAGGCCTTGTTCGTCAAGGGTGGGAATGGCGGGGTCGGAGGGCAGGCGCGTTTTGGTCGAAAGCCCGATCGCCTTGATCTTGCCCGCGCGCACCTGCGGCAGCGTCGGTCCCGATCCCAGCACCGCCAGCGGCACCTGTCCGCCGACTAGGTCGGTGATCGCCTGGCCGCCGCCCTTGTAGGGAACGTGGATCAGGTCGATGCCGGCGCGTTGCATGAGCAGTTCGCCGGTCAGGTGCTGGCCGGTCCCGGTGCCTGAGGTGGCGAATCCATACTTGCCCGGATGCGCTTTCGCCAGCGCAATCAGCTCCTTCAAGTTCGACGCCGGCACCGAGGGATGTGCGAGCACGAGGATAGGGCCGCGCGCGACGGTGATGATGAAGGCAAAGTCCGCGTTCGGATTGAAGCGCAGGTTCGACTGCAGGTGTTTCAGAATGGTGAAGGGGTCGGACGGCGACACCAGTATGGTGTAGCCGTCGGGTGCCGACTTGGCGACGTATTCGACCGCGATCACGCCGGCGCCGCCGGCCTTGTTTTCGACCACCACCGCTTGCCCGAGAATGCGGCTCAGCCGGTCGGCCATCGGCCGCGCCATCAGGTCGGTGGTCCCGCCCGGCGCGTAGCCGACGATCAGGTGCACCGGTTTCTGCGGCCAGCTTTGCGCCTGAGCCAGCGTGGCTGCGAGACACATAGCGAACAATGCACCCACACGCAACATGCTCATGGCGGTCTCCTCATAATCTTAACAATACGAGGGGATATCCCCCAAGGGGACTTCTTTCAGGGCGCCTCCCCTCGTGCTCCCCTAATTCAGACCGCAACAAAAAGACTTTTGTTACGGGTTCTTAATGAAACAGGTAGATCGGGCTCGACCAGGCCTGGTGGCCGTTTTCCAGCGTCACGCGCACATACACCGGTGTATCGCCTTGCGCGGCAATCGGCACTGCGCGCTCGAAGCTGCAGGCAAGGTGCGGATTGACGTCCGGCAGGCGGAACACGCGCACGCGCCGCCACAGTCCGCCGGCGTCGAACACGGTGTCCTCGTAGCCGACGTCGCGCAGCGCGAGCGTGGCCTTGACGTGCGGCGTGGCGATGGCGAGCGTGCCGGCGTCGGCCGACTTGAGGGTGATATCGGCGCCGGCGAAATTGCCGGTGGTCACCGACTCCCATTCGAGTCGATTGGCGCCGCTGCGGCGCAGTTCCTTCTCCAGGTGCCAGAAATTGACCGGCGTGAACGACTCGATCTCGTTGCCGGAGAATTCGAGATGCCCGTCCCAGGTCGTCATGCGGCCGCGGCCGCGATACTCCGAGCCTTCCCAGATCACGCGGATGCGCCGTCCGAGTTCTTTCGCGGCATAAGGCCGGAAGGTTTCAATGGTCTTTTCGCCGCAGCGCAGGTCGATGCGCTCGATCGGCGAGGAGGTCGCCGCCGACAGCGCGATGCGCGCGCTCGCGGCCGCAGTGCGCACGATGTCGCCCATCGTCGCCTCCCGCACCGGCGTCGAAGCCGCGGCGCCGAGTTTGGGATCGCTGTCGTAACGCTCCGCGTCCGACGCGAACATTGCGCGCACATCGAGCAGCAAGCGCTCGCCGGTGGTGCCGTAGTGGCGGCGCCGCTGCAGGCAGTCCCAGATCGCCGCGCGGCTGAGCTCGGGCGCGAGCAGGCAGGTCAGCCCGCCATAGGCGCCGAACATCGAGGCGCCGGGATGGCTCGCGCCGGGGCGCCCCTTGTGGTCATCGCTGTTGCACACCACGCCGACGCGGTGGCCTAGCTCGAACGCATCGAACAGGATCCATTCGAAAGTGCCCCAGGCGGAGTGCACTTCCACCGATTTCTCGATGTGGCCGTCGTGCCCGGCGCGCAAGTCGGCGTAGCGCCCGCCGACGTGGGCGAAGGCGAGGGCGTTTTCGCCGGCCGCGCGCAGCGCCTGGAACAGCTCGTTCACATGGTTGCAGTCGGTGTCGATATCGGACACGTCCTCGACCAGCGCGTGCGAAGAGCGCCGGATCGGGCGCCCTTCGTCGAAGAAAAAGATATTGCGGTCGCCGCCGAGCGCGGTGACCGGCGAGTATTCGTAGCCGGGCAGGGTGACGAAGCGGCCCGGATCGTTGAACTCGCGGTATAGCGCGTTGAGCTCGTTCCAGAACGGCGTCGTGATCTGGAAATCGTTGCCCTGGTGGCCGACGAAATCGCTGAAGGCGCGGTCGCGCGCGAACAGGAAATAGTCGCGCGCGGTGTTGGTGCCTATGGTTTCCTCGCTCTGCGCGTGGAAATCGCCCCAGTAGTGGCGCAGCGGCGGCGCCTCGATCGCGCGCAGCGGATTGGATAGCGCGCAGGTGCGGCCTTGTTCGTCCAGCAGGTCAATCCGCAGCTCGCCCGCGGACGCGAGGCGCAGTCCGTCGAGCACGATCGGGTGCGAGGCCGGCGTCGCCTCGATCCACTCGGGCAGGCCGGCGACCGGCGCGCTGGGCAGCAGGCGAAAGCGCCCGCGCGTGTGCGTGGTCGGATTGCCGCAGCGGTCTTCGGCGCGGATGCACAGGCGAAACGGCTCGCCCGTGCCGGTCAGCGTCGGCAGCAGCAGCTTCCACAGCGCCGGCTCGCCCGGAACGATGCGGATCTGCTTGCCCCCGGCGACGTCGCCATAGACCACGGCGCCGAAGGGGTCCGCCTGCACCCGGACTTCGAACAGCGGCTCGCGCAGCGACTGCACGCGCCAGCCGGCCGAGCCCTGGCTCTTGTCGCCGAGCACCACGCTGATGCTGTCGCCCTCGGCGAGGAAATGCTTCATCACGTTGATGCGTATCGCCTTGAACCAGGGGCGGAAGCCGCCGCGCGGATGGTATTCGGGCACCAGCGTGGTGTTGTTGGACGAGGCGAAGCTGACGAAGTTCGGCGCATTCGGACGCTCGAACTGCGGCCTGCCGGAGTCGCTGGCGAAGCGGAACAGCACGCGTATGCTGCCTTGATCGTCGATGCCGAATTTGCCGGCGGTGTAGGTGACGCGGATCGTCGCCATCGATCCGGCGACCAGTTCGTCCGGACAGTCGACTACGACCCGGCCCAGGATTTCGGGTGCATAGGGCAGCCGGGCGATATGTGCATTGCGTACGCGTGACATGCATTTCCTCCGTGGGTTCGATCAGTGGACCCGCATTGAGTCCCCGAACGTCCGCGCCACTGCGGGCGCTTGCGCGAGCATAATGCACCATCGCAATGATTCGCGCATCCTGTGCCGCTGCGGGTGCGCCCGGCGACGAGAACAGTCGGGCGAAGCGCGTGTTCCGGCGCGCGGCGCTGTTCAGGCGACGAGTTTGACGCCCAGCGCTGCGGCGCGGCGTTCGGCCGCGAGTATGGTGTTGCCCAGGAGCATGGTGATGGTCATCGGCCCGACGCCGCCGGGAACCGGCGTGATCCAGCCGGCGCGCTGCAGCGCGGCGCCGAAATCGACGTCGCCGAGCAGCTTGCCCGCGGGCGTGCGGTTGATGCCGACGTCGATCACCGCGGCGCCGGATTTGACCATGTCGCCCGTTATGATCTGCGGCTTGCCTATGGCGCAGACCAACACATCCGCGCGGCGCGTGTGCCGCGCAAGATCCGCGGTCTGCGAGTGGCACAGGGTCACCGTTGCACCCGCGTTGAGCAGCATCAGCGCGGCGGGCTTGCCCACGATGTTGCTGCGGCCGACGACGACCGCCTCCTTGCCGCGCAGATCGAGGCCGGTCGTCTTCAGCAGCTCCATGATGCCGGCCGGCGTGCACGGAACGAAGCGCGCATGCCCGGACAGCAGGCTGCCCAGGCTGTGCGGATGCAGGCCGTCGACGTCCTTGGCGGGCAATATGCGCTCGATCACTGCCTGCTGCGGCAAATGCGCGGGCAGGGGCAGCTGCACCAGGATGCCGTGCACCGCGGTATCGGCATTGAGCCGGTCGATCAGCGCGAGCACGGCAGCGAGGCTGGTGTCCGGCGCAAGCGCATGCTCTTCGGCGCGTATGCCGGCCTCATGGCAGGCCTTGAGCTTGTTGCGCACGTAAATCTTCGAAGGCGGATCCTCGCCGACGATGACCGCTGCAAGCCCGGGTGCGATGCCCGCGGCATTGAGCTGGTCGGCGCGCAGCTTCCAGTCGCCGCGCAGTTTCTGCGCCAGCTGTTTGCCGTCGATGATGGTGGCCGTCATGGTGTGCTCCGGAGCAGTTGCGAACTGCGAGGCGATGGCTCGAAAAGTGAAATCGGGGATGGTTATGCAGTGGAATTTTAACAGGGTATCGGCGGGTGTTCCTTTTCGGTTAAGCTTGCGCCTTTCAAAACGGCAGGCGAGAACACCAATCACTGTCATTCCGAGGCCCCCTCGGCTGCGCTCGGGGCAGGCTCCGGCCGAGGAATCTGCTACTAGGTCTTCCAAAAAAAGCAGATTCCTCGCTGCGCTCGGAATGACATTTTTTGAAATTGACAAATGGCAGACACCAGTCAATTCGTCAGCGTCCGCGGCCGCCGCCTCGAATACCGGCGCATCGCCGGCGCCGCCGCTGATCCGACGCTGGTGTTCCTGCACGAGGGCCTGGGCTCGATCGGCCAGTGGCGCGACTTTCCGGACCGCATCGCGCGCGAGACCGGGTTGCCGGCGATCGTCTACGCGCGCTTCGGCTATGGACAATCGGATGTGCTGGAGCAGCCCTTCGGCGTCGACTTCATGCATCGCGAGGCGCTCGATTGCCTGCCCGAGTTGCTGCGCGCGCTCGGCGTCGAGCGGCCGATATTGATCGGCCACAGCGACGGCGCGTCGATTGCGCTGATCCATGCCGGCGCCGGCCATCCGGTGCGCGCGCTGGTGGCGCTCGCGCCGCACGTTTTCGTCGAGGACATCAGCATAGCGGGCATCGTCGCGGCGAAACAGACTTTCGAGACCACCGATCTGCGCGAAAGGCTCGCGCGCTATCACCGTGACCCGGTACGAACCTTCTACGGCTGGAACGACGTGTGGCTCGCGCCCGCGTTCCGCGCCTGGAACATCGAGGAGTACCTGCCGGCGATCAAATGTCCGCTGCTCGCGATCCAGGGCTACGGCGACGAATACGGCAGCATGGCGCAGCTCGACGCCATTGCGCGCGGGGCAGGCGGCCCGGTGGAACTGCTCAAACTCGAGGACTGCGGCCATTCGCCGCACAAGGATCAGCCGGACAAGGTGAAGGAGGCGATTGTGGAGTTCGTGAAGCGCTGTGTCGCAGGAATTGTCACTCCGGCAAAGTGAACACCGGTGGCCTCCACGGCCTGAAGCTGCTTCAGCGGTATCCGAATCAATAGACCTCGTCGTGACTGCCTACATTGATCGGCACGATCTCGGATTTCGTGATCAGCATCTCCAGGGTGATTCTGTGGCTGAGATTGATTGACACGCTATGCAAGCCAGCCAATTTCCCCTTTAGGGCGTGCAGTCGCAATGAGGGGTGATGGGGATTTGCCTGGAGCAGTTCGAGTATCTTGGCGTACTGTCCACTCGCGTCCGGGTGCAGGCGCAGGAAGCGCGCGGCGCGCCGATTGTACTGCTCGGTGAATACGAGCTGCCACGCCATTCAAAGCGCCAGCTTGGCAAGGCGCTTCATGTGCTGTCCGACCGTTTCCTTGACGAAGCGACCTGCGTCCAAGTCTGCCTTCGATTCCGCCAAGGCAGCTTCCAGCTCGCACTCGCGCAAGTGCGTGTATTGCTCGCTGCTCATCACGACGTACTTCAATCGACCTCGAACCGTCACAGAGGCCTCCGGTTGGTCCGAAAGCGCCTGTTCGATTGCGCTGATGCCCTTGGTCTTTAGGTCATTCGCGGAGATTGTATTCATATCAGTCGCACCTCTAATCGTACGAAAAAGCGTATTATAGACAGTGTGATGCATATTGACAAGCGCGGGCCCGGCGCTGGTGTCCCTGTATGAGGTCCTGGGCTCGATCGGCCAGTGGCGCAATTTTCCCGAGCGCATTGCACGCGGGGCGGGCGGCCCGGTGGAACTGCTCAAACTCGAGGACTGCGGCCATTCGCCGCACAAGGACCAGGCGGAGAAAGTGACGCGGGCGGTGGTGGATTTCCTCAGACGCTGCAGCGGGTTCGCATCAGGCTGAGCGGGCCGCGCAGCGGGACGCGCTGGGGCCATTGCCGCGCTTCAATCTCATCAATGCGCAATGGCCGATCCGCGGCTATGCATACCGCTTGCGCCGGCCCATGGTGGCGCCCGCCGCGAGCGCTTCGGCAGGAATGGCGTGTATCGCAATCGGCGCGCGCACGAATGCGCCGTTTCCGCAATAGAACGCTTCGCGTTTCAATCGGGAATCGGGCAGAGCAACAGTTCGCTGCCGGTGGTCGCCAGATCGCGCAGGGGGGAGGTATCCGAATTCTCGCCCTGCCGGTGGAACAGCAGCGCTACGGCGGCCGCCTGGCTCAGCTTGTCCGCAGGGACTTTTCCGTAGAGCTCATCGTAACGCCGGCCGGTGCCGACGCTTAAGGCCTGGTCCTTTGGCATGCCGTAGATCCCGAGAGGCGCGTGCTTGCCGTCCAAAAGCGCGAACGTCGCATTGATGCTGCTGCCGCTTAGTGGATCGCTGTTGCGAATGTGAACCATGTACTGGAAATGTCCATCCGGCCAGAGATAGAGTTCGCCATAGACATCGACCTTGCCTACCTTCTGGCCATGCGCGAACTTGCGCGGAAGCGTAAGGCTCATGATATTTCCACTCTCGGATCCGTCGACTTCGCGCACATGAGTGGGGCCGGATGCTGCATGGACACAGTTGTCTCGATGCAAGACTGGACCAAGTCATCCATTTCCGCCTATATGGTAAAGCCTCCCTCCCGGAACACCCTGACGCAGCCATCGACCGCTGCGCTGTCGTAGAGCGTGCCCTTACAGCAGGTGATTTGTGCAAGCATTTCGTTCACGGTTGCCCCGCGCCGTCCGTTGGGGCCGGCCAGCAGGCATACCACTGCGTGGGCCAGGCCGACTATCCGCGCTTCCGGGATGATGGCATCGTCTCTGAGGCCGGCAGGGAAACCCGACCCATTCAGCAACTCGCGATGCTGCCGCACAATTTGCGCCACCGGCCAGGGGAAGTCGATACCCTCCAGCAATTCGGCGCCGGTTCTCGGATACTCCTGATAGATGCGCAGCCTGTCGCCCGAGAGCGCGCCGAGCGGGGCCAGCATCTCGGCCGGAACATTCATCAGTCCAAGGGCATGAAGCAGCGATCCCACCCTGATGCCTTCGATCTGGTCGGCAGGCAGTCCCATCTCGGCCGCGATCTCGCAGGAGAGGCGCGTCACTTTTTCCTGGTTCCGGTTGAGGAAAGGATCGCGCATGCGGATCAAACGACTGATGCAGTTTATTATCCCGTGCAGATTCTTCTCAATGCGCTCGCAAGTCTCCCGGTACAGCCGCTCCATGCGGTTCTTGTATAGAGCGATCTCGACATTGCTGTGCAGCTCCCTGTCGTTGAACGGTTTGATGATATAGCCGTAGGGCTCGGTGATGCTCGCCCGGTGTATCGTGTCGATATCCGAATGCGCGGTGAGATACACCACCGGAATGTCCCAGTTCGCGCGTATTTGCCTGGCCGCTTCGATTCCGTCCATCTCGCCCTGCAGCACGATGTCCATCAGCACCAGATCCGGCCGCTCGGCCTCGGTCTTCTGCAGCGCCTCCGCCCCCGAGGACGCAAGTCCGCATACTGCATAACCCAAGTCCTGCAGGGTCGCCTGTATGTCCTTGGCCGTAATCGCCTCGTCCTCGACCACCAATATCGCAGTTGCAGTCATTGCGGTTCCTTTCAAATTCGGAAGCGAACCCTGAACCGGGTGCCGCCGTCACGCTCGAGCTCGACACTGCCCTTGAGCTGGTTCTCGGCGAGCGTGGCGACCAGTTGCAGGCCCAGCGTCTCGGCCTTCCTGAAATCCAGCGTTTCCGGTATGCCGACGCCGTTGTCGTTGACGGCGATTTCGACCCCGCTGTCGGGTGCGTTGCGGATCTCGACGCGGATCACGCCTTTTCGGTCTCCTGGGAAGGCATACTTGAGGGCATTGGTGAGCAATTCGTTGATGATCAGCCCGCAGGGAATGGCGCGCTCGATATCCAGGGCGATGGCTTCGGCGTCGATTTCTAGGCCCATTCTGCCGCCGCCTGTGTCATACGTTCTAAAGAGCTCCTGGCAAAGCCCCTTCAGGTAGTCCTTGAATCCGATCTTCGCCAGGTCGGGCGAATGGTAGAGGTGCTCGTGCACCAGGGCCATCGCCCGGACCCTGGCCTCCAGATCGTGGAGCACCGCGCCGGCGCGCTCGTCGGCGAAAGCGCGGGACTCCAGCCGCATCAGGCTAATCACGATTTGCAGGTTGTTCTTCACCCGGTGATGAATTTCCTTGAGCAGCACTTCCTTTTCTTTCAGTGAGGAGCGCAGCGATTCGAATTCGGTGACATCGGTCATCGTGCCGTACACGCGTTGCACCTTTCCGTCCGCCCCCAATTTGGGGTTCGAGGCGCTGCGTATCCAGCGGACGACTCCGTCCTTGCGAAGGATGCGATATTCGATTACAGCTCGCATTCCCTTGCATACTTCGTCGGCCACGTGTCTTTGCACCGCACCCTTATCCTCCGGGTGTACGGTTTCCAGCCACCGCATTGGGCGAGCCGTCATTTCCTCGCTGTTATAGCCGTAGATTTCGGTGCACCGCGGACTCGCATAGATCACATTCAGCGAACCGTCTGCGATGAAGAACATCTCGACAACGTTCTCCAGAATCGACTTGAAGCGCTCTTCACTTTCCCGAAGCGCCTGCTCCTGCTGTCTGCGCTGGGTGATATCCCTGAAAACACCGACCAGACAGGCTACCCCCCCGACCATCATTGGACCGCTGGTTACGTCCGCATAGAAGATCGTGCCATCCTTTCTCTTCACTGCCAGATTCTGCACGAGGGCGATTTCCCCCTTCGCCATTCGCTCGAATTGGCGGGCGACGTCGGCGAAGTCTTCCTCGCGATGAATGTCCTTCATCCCCAGACGGTGCAACTCATCCCGGCTGTATCCGAGCATGCGGCACATCTCGGCATTGCTCATTTGGAAGCGCCGGGTCTGGGCCTCTGCCACGATGACTCCATCCTGCACGGAGTCGAAGAGAGTCCTGAGCAGAGCTTCGGATTCCGACAACTCCTGCTGCGCCCGCTTGTCCTCGGCGACGTAAGCCTCGAGTTCCTCACCGAGAATATTGATGCCGGCCATGACGGCATCGAGGCCGGTTTCCTCGTCGGAAACGGTTCCCCTGGCCTTCAGGTCGCCCGCGGCGAACCTGAAGATGACATCGAGCATCTCCGAGATCTTCGGGTCTTCGACGGACTTGAACCTGTGGTTCACTCGAGGTACCCCTTCAGCCAGCCGAGCGCCTCGGCGTCCGAAGTAAACAATCTGCTCGGAAGGTGCGGATTGCTCAGGCCGATGTAGAAGTTCCCCAATACCCTGCTGACCGGGGTGCCGACGATAATGGCCGCCGCGCTGGCGACTTTCGCAGCCTCTTCGCTCGCATAATAATGACGCGCCTCCCTGGCAAGGGATTTCATCGATTTTGTGTCGACGAAAAGAGGAAGTCTTTTGCCATTGTTGATCTGCAGGTAGGCGGCCATGGTTTCCTTCGCGTCCTCCAGCGTCACTACCGCGTTGGGAATGTGGATGATGCGGGCGATGCCATCCTCGCCTAGCCATACTGTGCTGACGCTTGTTTTGATTGCGTTAGCTTCCATTTGCGCGACTTTCCCCGTCAGTACCTGTACGCGGCCGCCAATCCGAGCATATGCTGGCTGATGTTCTGCTTGCCGTTGTAGCCATAGATGTTGGCCGTCAGGTCTTGCTCGCGTGCGACTGCATACTGGTAGGCGAAATCGATCTTCCAGCTTCCGATCTTCCGGCCTATACCCAAAGCGATTTCGTGGCCGTCCCCGTCCGGCTGGACAGGAATGATGTGGGTGCCGGGGAAAGCGCCCTGAATATGGGCATATCCGGCCCTGATGCTCCAGGCTGCCGGCAGCCTGTATTCCACGCCGATGCGGATGTCGCGGCTGTTTTTCGCATTCAGTTGGGTGGTGGAATCGGGCCAGCTATCGGTCCGGGTCGTCACCTGATCCATCGAACTCCAGCCGTACCAGTCGGCATCCAGGGCCAGAGTCAGATTTTCCGATGGGCTGAGCGCCAAACCCAAACCGAGCGAGGCCGGATAGTGCACGCGCACGCGCGCGTTGCTCTTGGTTTCCGCGCCTGCGACTGCCATGGTCCTGTCGCCTTGGTGGTCGATGGACATGCCGCTTCTATAGGCGACGCCGGCCTTGAGGCTATCGCTGACTTTCCACAGGACCCCGATGATGCCGCCGACGCCAGTGCCGTCCATTCTGTCGGTGATGCGCAGGACCGGGCCGGCTGGAAGGGATTGATCTATTTGGCTGTAGCCGAGTATCAGTCCGGCGCCGACGGAGACGGCAGCGCTCGCCTGGTAGGCAATGACTGCGCTGAAGTCTGTTCGCACCATTTTGGCCCGCTGGGAGGCAAAGCCATGGCCCAGGTCGTCGCCGATTTCCGCATCCCTGGCATAGGGTGAGTAGAGCCCAAGACCGCCGCTGAGTTTGTCTGCAAACCGGTGCGTAATGAAAAGACCAGGGGCGAGGGCGCGCTTGGTGCTTTCCTCGGTCGCGCCGCCGGGCGTCGTATATCGCAGCTGCGGAGAAATCGATGCTGCGCTGACCTCGATGACGGTGCCGTCGATCTGGCCGATTCCCGCCGGGTTGTAGTAGATGGCGGAACCGTCATCGGCCACGGCCGTAAACGCGCCCGCCATGCCCAGGGCGCGCGCGCCCTGGCCCGGCGTGGACAGCCCGCCTGATGCAGCGGGCCCGCTCCACAGCAAAAGTAAGAGAAGGAGAACGGCGCCTGTCGCGGGAGATGTTTTCATATCTCACCCCCTGTCATCTTTAGGCTGCATTGCGCCAAGAAAACTCTTTCTTCTGGAACAGGTCGAGGCAGGCATCGACCACCTGCGCATCGAGTTTGGATCCGGCCTCCTTCCTGATTTGCGCCAATGCCGCCTCGATCCCGAGCCCGGCGCGATAGGGGCGGTGCGAGGACATCGCTTCGACCATGTCGGCTACCGCGAGAATGCGCGCCTCCATGATGATCCCTTCGCCCTTGAGCGCGTTAGGATAGCCCGAGCCGTCCAAGCGCTCGTGGTGCTGCAGGATCATGTGGTTGACCGGCCAGGGGAACTTGATATCTTTGACGATGTCGTAGCCAACCTGCGGGTGCGATTTGATGATCTCGAACTCGACCGCTGCGAGCTTGCCCGGGCGGTTCAGGATCTCGGCCGGCACGTAGATCTTGCCGATGTCGTGGATGGTTGCGCCCAGGCGCAGGCCCTCGAGGCGATCTTCCGCGAAATCCAGTTTCCGGCCGATGGCCACGCACAGTTCGGCGACGCGTTGCTGGTGGCCGGCGGTGTAGGGATCGCGTTTTTCCACGGTGAGCGCGACGGCCCCGATGGTGCCGATCAGCGCGTCTTTCAGGCGTTCGACGCCGAGCAGCTGCTCCTGCTGCAAGTGGTCGCGCTCCTCGCGCGTGCGGCGCGAGGCGATGCCATAGCCGATGTCGGCCGCGAGTTCCTCGAACAATTCGACCTCGGCCTTGCCGAACGCGTCCTTTTCGCGGCTGAATACGACCAAGGCACCCAGCGGACCGGTATCGGCGCGTATTGGCAGAGAAACGGAGCTCGCCAGCCCGTGCGAACGTGCCCGCTCTATCCATGGCTGGTATGCCACGTTCTCGGCCAGATCGTCGATCACCTGCGTCGCGCCGGTGCGGATCGCTGTGCCGACCGGCCCCTGGCCGAGCGGCGCTTCGGCCCAGGATAAGGCGATGTCCTCCAGGTATGCGGTGGCTGCGCCCGCGGCCGCCGCAATCTCGATGGAATGCTCCAGATCGTCGCGTGCGAGCCCGATCCAGGCCAGCGGATAGGTCCCGGCACTGGCGATGGCGTCGCAGCAGGACCGGAACAGCTCTTTCTCGGTTCCGGCGTGAACCAGGGCGGAATTGCTCTGGCCTAGCGCGCGCAGCGCCCAGTTCAGGCGTCTGAGTTCCTCTTCGGCCTGTTTGCGCTCGGTGACGTCCCTGAAGATTCCGAGGACGCAAGTCGTGCCGCCCAAGGTCATGGGCGTGGAGTTGACGTCTGCGTAGAAGACGCTGCCATCCTTACGCTTCACCGGCAGGTCGGAAGCAACCTTAATTTCACTTTTCCCTTGCAGTTCGAATTGGCGCATGACATGAGGTAGCGCTTCGACCGGATGAATGTCCGACACACTGCGCTCAAGCAATTCGTCCAGGCTGTAGCCGAGCATGCGGCAGAGCGAGGCATTGGCCGCCGCAAACCTGCCGGATTCGGTTTCCGCCACCACGATGCCGTCGGCAGCAGCGTCGAAGATCGCTTTGAGGCGGACTTCGCTTTCGCGCAGCGCCGCTTCCGCCTGCGCCTTCTTCGCCTCGGTATCGAAGCGGTCCATGGCGAAGGAGATGTCGGTGCGCATCTCTTCGAGCAGCGCGAACTGCTCGGGGTCGAAAAAATTCCGCTCTGTCACGTAGAGCGCGAGCAGGCCCACGACCTTTCCGCGCTGAGCAATCGGCAGCGCGGCATAGCCGCGTACGCTCCGCTCCACGACCGCGCCGCGCCAGGTGGCGGCGAGAGCTTCGGCGCCGTAGTCACTGCTGTAGACAATCCGGTTCTCGCGGATCGCGGTCGCCGCGCGCGAGCGACTCTTCGCAATGCCGCCGATCGAGTTGCGGACCGCCGCCATGTCGTCCTGCGACAGGCCGCGCTGCGCGACGGGAGTCATCATTTGATCGGAACGCTCTGTTGTTCCGATCCACGCCATGGAGAACTTGCCCTGCGTGACGGCCACCTCGCACACGCGGTCGAACAGTTGTGCCGGGTCTGCGCTATGCACGATGGCCATGTTGATCCCGCTCAGCGTCGCGTACAGACGGTTCAGCTTGGCGATCTTTTCTGCGGCGCGCTTGCGTTCGGTGATGTCGCGCGCGTTGACCACGATGCCTTGGATCGCCGGATCGGCTAATGCATTTCTCGCTACCGACTCCAGCGTAATCCATGTTCCGTCTTTGTGGCGGTAGCGGAATTCGGTTTTCTGCAAGGTCTGAGGATTGCGCTGGAGCGCGGTCATTTCGGAAACGGCCGCGGCATGGTCATCCGGGTGTACGTAATCGAGATATTGCGTACCGAGAACTTCCCCGCTTTCGTAGCCCCCGAGCTGTTTCACCGATGGACTCATATAGGTGATTACGCCTTTGGCGTCGACCACCGTAACCAGGTCAGATGCATTTTCGATCAGGGAGCGGAAGCGCTGCTCGCTCGTCTGCAGTTCAGCGGTCTTCTCCAGCACCTTTTGCTCAAGGTGCTGATTCAGGTCTTCGAGCGCCTGCTGCGTCGCGACCAGCTCGCGATTCTGCAGCACCGCGTTCTCGTAGGTCGAAACCAGCAGATTCAGCATGCGCGGGCCGTGGGCATCGACCAGATGGGTTTCGCCTCCCAGCTGGACTTCCAGTTTCCTGCGTTCAACCGGCGGCGGCGGCGGCGGCGGATGGGCGAGCAGCAGCTCGATCCGCGCAATGAGGCTGGGAACGTTGTAGGGCTTGGTCACGTAGGCGTCGGCGCCCGCGTTCAGGCCTCCGATCACGTCCTGAGGGTCGGACAGCATGGTGAGCAGAATTACCGGGATGGTTTTCAAGACCTCGTCGCGGCGGATCGCATGGCACAGCGCGTAGCCGTCCATGACCGGCATGTTGATGTCGCTGACCACCGCGGCTGGATGCTGCGCCCTGGCCAGGACGAGGCCTGCGGCGCCGTCGCGCGCCGCGATCACCTTGTAGCCGGCGGCTTCTAGCGCCCGGCGCAGCAGCTCGGCCTGGACCGGACTGTCCTCGACGATGAGTATCGTCGCGTCCGGTCCGCCGCCCGCTTTGCGCGGAGAAGATTTTTTATCTGCGGTTTGTGCTTCCATGGCGGTCGTTCCGTTAGTGCGGCGCAATCAGGGCCGCTTCGAGTTGTAGCTGATCGGAATGGTCGAATCCAGGATGCCGCGTGGCGCTTTCGGAGCAACGATATTGCACAAGGCCGGCCCGATCTGATCCAGCGGCAGCACGTGACGCGCCGCACCGAGTTCGATCGCGCGCCTGGGCATGCCGAACACCACGCTCGATTGCTCGTCCTGCGCGATGGTGAGCCCGCCCGCGCGCGCAATGTCGCGCAGGCCCTGCGCGCCGTCCTGCCCCATGCCGGTAAGCAGCACGCCCACCGCGGCAGCGCCATAGCGGCGCGCAATGGAACCGAACGCAATGTCGACCGAGGGCCGATGGCCGCCCAGGGGCAGGGCGCCCGAGCAGTGGAATACCCCCGAATCGTCGATTTCCAGATGCCGGTCATCCGGCGGGAAATAGGCTGTGCCTTCCTGCGGACGCGCACCCTCGCTCGCGGTGCGTACCCGGATGCGGCAGCCGGCCGCGAGCCAGTCGACCAGCCCCTGCATGAATCCTTGCGCGATGTGCTGCACGCACACCAGCGGCAGCGGAAACTCCGCCGGCAGATCCCTGAGAATCCGTTCCAGTGCCTGCGGCCCGCCGGTCGAGGCGCCGATGCCGATGATGCGCGGCGTGGAGTCGGTATTTGCCCTCAGCGACGGCGGCGGCGCTTGCGCGACGCCGTTCGCCGCTGCTCGACGCCGCGCGAAAACCCTTACTCCGCAGAGGATTTTGATCTTGGTGATGAGATCGTGCGCGGTGACGCCGAAGTCGGCTTCCAGCCCGCCGCGCGGCTTGGCCAGGATGTCGAGCGCGCCGGCCTCCAGCATCTGGAAGATGTTGTGCTTCTGATCCGGCTGCACCGAAACGCTCATCACCAGGATGGGGAGGGGATGGCGCACCATTACCTCGCGGATCAGTTCGAGGCCGTCCATTTGCGGCATGTGCAGGTCGGTAATAACGACGTCGGGCTGAAGCCGGGGGATCAGTTCCAGCGCCTGCACGCCGTTCCTCGCGGTCCCGACGACTTGTATCTCGGGTGCGGCAGCGAGCATTCTGCGGATGATCTCGATGGAGAGCGGAGAGTCGTCCACCAGGAGCACGCGAATGTCGTGCCTATCGCCGTTTGCGGAATGCTGGTTCATCAGATCAGCCTTTCTAGACAATCGAGCAGCACCTTTTGATCGAAGGCGGGCTTGGTCAGGTAGGCGTTCGCGCCCGCCTCGAGTCCGCGCCGCCGGTCCCCATCGGATGCGAGCGAGGTCACCAGGATGATGGGCAGCTCGGCGTAGCGGGGTTCGCGGCGGATTTTTTCGGCCAGGCCGAGGCCGTCCAGGTTCGGCATCATCACGTCCGTGACCACCGCATCGAAGGCGCGCGTGGCGAGCTTGTTCCAGGCCTCGAGTCCGTCGGCCGTCGCGACCACCTCGTAGCCCGCGTTCTCCAGGATGCGCACTTCCTGCGTACGCGTGGTGATGCTGTCTTCGGCGAGCAGCACCGCTTTCTTTCTCTGCGCCGCCTCTGCGCCCGCGGGCGGCGCGACTGCGGCCGCGCCCTTGCGTATCGAGGCGAGCAGGTCCTGCGGATTGAGCACCATGCAGATCTCGCCGCTGTCGAGGATGGTGGCGCCGGCGACGTTGCGCACGCGCTCGAGCAGCGCGCTCTGCGGTTTGAGCACCACTTCCTGCTCGTCGAGCAGCGCATCGACGAAAACGCCGAAGGCTTCGCGCCCGTGGGAGAGCACCACGCAGGGGAGCGCCAGCGGTGCATCGCCGGTCCCGGCCCTTGCCGGCACCGGCGGCAGTTCCAGCAGATCGGCCAGCCTCGCGACCGAAACCGGCCTGCCTTCGTGCAGGACGGCATCCCGCCCCTCGACCGCGAATACGTCCGGTGCGGCGACTGTCTTCAGCACCTGCACGCATTCGGCCGGAAACCCGTAAGGATGTCCGTTGACTTCCACGATCAGCACGCGCACGGTCGCGAGTGTGACCGGCAGCAGCATGCGGATAGTCGTGCCCAGGCCCGGCGCGGATTGAATCCGGATCGATCCCTTGAGGCGCTCGACGTTCTCACGCACCACGCCCATGCCCACGCCGCGGCCGGACACGTCGGTGACGAAACCGGAAGTGGACATGCCCGGCGCGAAGATGAGCGACTGGACCTGCGCGGAACTCATGGCGGCGAGCGCTTCTTCGCTTGCGAGGCCGCGCTTCGCGGCGGCGCGCCGGATCGCTTCCTCGTCCAATCCGTGCCCGTCGTCGCTGACCTCGATCTCGACGCTGTTGGCGGTCTGGCTCGCCTTGATGCGCAGCGTGCCGCTGCGCGGCTTGCCTGCGCTTTGCCTCGCCTGCGGCGCCTCGATGCCGTGATCGACCGCATTGCGCAGCATGTGCATCAGGGGATCTTTGATCTCTTCGAGTATGCGCTTGTCGGCGTTGGTCTCTTCACCTTCGATGACAAGTTCCACCTCCTTGCCCTGTTCCTGCGCGAGGTCGTGCACCAGGCGCGGGAACAGCCTGAACACATTGGACAGCGGCAGCAGCCGCGCGAGGCGTATGCCGCTCTCGAGCTCCCCGGCGATGTAGTCCAGGCGCGCGCTGTCCTCGGAGAAGCCGGCCTGCAGCCGCTCGAGCAGCTTGCGCATCCGCTCCAGGGCGCTGCCCGCGTCCGCCGCGGCAGCTGCCGTTCTCTGGCCGGCCAGCTTGCGCGCCCACTCCTCGGCCAGATCGATCAGCGCATTGATGTCGCCCAGCCGGTGCGCTACCCGCGTCCTGGTCACGGTGAGCTCGCCCGCATGCGTCATCAGGGCATCGAGCTTCCTGGTATCGACGCGTACGGATTCGATGCGAAACGGAGCAGAGGACGCCGCGCCCGCTGTCGCGGTTTCAGGCTGGTCCCGAAGCGTCGCGGCGGCCGGCTGCGCGGCGGCAGCGGCGGGCATCGGACCCGCCACTTGCGGCCTGTGCGCCTGCGCTGGCACCGCACCCGGTTCCGCCGCGTCCGCGCTGCTAACGGCTTCGAGCGCGAGTTGGCGAATCGCGGCAAGCTTGGCCGACATGCGCGCGAGCACCTCGGCATCGAGCGCCTGCGCGCCATGCCGCGCCGAATTCAGTTCGTCCTCGAGCTCGTGGGCAGGCTTCTGGATGCTGTTCAGGCCGAGCATGCGTGCCGCGCCCTTGAGGCTGTGCGCCTCGCGGAACGCTTCCTCGAGCAGAGCCTGATCCGCGGGGGTTTTCTCCAGTCGCAGCAGCGCATCGTCCAGGCGCTGGAGATGCTCCTCGCTCTCGGCTTTGAACAGTTCCCGCAGCTTCGCGTCTTCGATCATGCTGGCTCCGGCCATGGCCTCGTCTGGCGCTACACCATCGCCTGCAAAGCGAGGGCGACGCTATTGAGCTTTTGCACGCCCTGCTTGGTCTGCTCGGTGCCGGCGGCCATTTGCGCCGAGCCGGCAGCGAGGCTCTTCATCGCCTCGGTCACCTGAGCGAGCGCGGCGGCCTGTTGCCTGCTGTTCAGCAGCACCTGCTGTGCGCCTACCGCGACGCTGTTCGCAGTGGTGGAAATCGAGCCGAAGGCGTCAAGCGTCTTCGCGGTGATGGCCGCGACTTCTTCCGCGGTCCTGCTGCCTTCCTCGGTCACCATCACCGCCGAGTTGGTCGCTTTCTGGATCTCGGCTACCAGCGCATTCGCGCGCTCGGCCGATTTCTTGCTCTGGTCGGCGAGCTTGCGTATTTCCGCCGCCACCACCGCAAAGCCTTTGCCGTGCTCGCCGGCGCGCGCCGCTTCCACCGCCGCGTTCAGGGCCAGCATATTGGTTTCGCCTGCGAGTTCGCCCACCACCTTGGCGATGCTGCCGATCTGCGCTGCCTGCTCCGACAGGCGCAGGATCTGCTCGGCCACCGAGCCCACCTTCTGTTTCATGCCGGTCATGCTGCTGGAGACCTGGTTGGCGAGCGCTATCCCCTCCTGGGTCACTCCGAGGGACTGCTTCGCCGCTTCGGACATGGATTCGGCCTGGGTGGCCGACTGGCGCGACGAGGCGCCCAGCTCTTCGACCGTGGTCGTGGTTTCGTTCACCGCGGCCGCCTGCTGCGTGACCACGCGCTCGTGTTCGTCCACGGTCGCTGCGATCTCGGTGGAGGAGGTGCTCATTCCCGCGATCGCTTCGCTTATCGATTGGGCGATGCGCGCAGCGATCCACGCGCCGAGTACGAGGGCGATGAGCACCGCAATCGTCGTCGCGCCCACTGCGATGGTCATCAGCTGCCCCATGGCGTTGCTCTGCGCCTCATGCCTGGATTCGACGATTTCGGCCTCGCGCTTTTCCATTGCGTGCGCCAGGGCGTCCAGATCGTCGGCCAAGTTGACAGACTTCCCGGTCCTGAAAATCTCGATGGCTTTGGGCGCTTTGCCGGCATCGACCAGATCGAAATATTCCTGCTCTGTGTTTTCCATGCGCTGGGCAAAATCGGAAAATCGGCGCAGGTTTTCCCGCTGTTTCGGATCGGTCACTTCCTGTTCCAGGGTACGCAGACCGCCCTGAAGCTGGGTACGGGTATCAAGATAGTTTTTTTTCGAGATTTCGTTCTTGGCGAGAATGTAGCCCCGAGTGGAGCGCTGGATTCCGACCAAATCGCGATGTACGCCTCTGACGTGCTCCATGATGACGTAGGACCGGTCCAAGGCAGCGGAAATCTCGCGCAAGGTACCGATACTCCAGTACACAGCTGCTGCCACACCGAGCATCAGCGCGAGCGGAACGAGATATCCGAGCAGGATGCGTTTTTTCAGATTCATTTTGATGTTCATGGAATTCGCTCCAATTCGTTAGCCATGTTCCGAGCCTGCGGCAGCGCACAGACTCATTGAACTTCCTGCGCGACCTGCAGCTCGCGCGCGCGGAGGATTCTCTCCAGGTCGAGAATGCCGGCCGCTTTGCCTTCCACCGTCGCGACACCCTTGCAGTACGCTTTGCCGGCACGGTCCGAGGCGACCGGAACCGGCGCTATGTCGGACGGCGCGAGGTGGACCACATCGACGATTTCGGTGGCCTCGAGGCCGAGCAGCAAGTCGCCGCTGCGCACCACCACGACTTCTCCCATCACACTGGCATCCGCCATCCCGAGCGCGGGCCGGATGTCGACCAGAGTGAGAACGTCGCCGCGCAGGTTCATGTTGCCGGCGATATGCGGCGGGCAGCAAGGCAGCGGTGTGACGCCGCGCAGGTGCGAAAACTCCCGCACGACCTCCAGTTCCAGGCCGAACAGTTCGCCGGCCAGCCTGATCAGGGCGTAGGCTTGCACGCCGGAGCGCTCCCCGGCGGTATGCACTTGGCTCAGGCTGCGGGCCCGGCTGCGGAATAGTTCGCTGTCTTCGGGCGATAGTTCGCCATAAGCGCGTGACAATTCTTCCGCCGCGCGAGGCGCGCCGTGCGGCAGCGCCTCCGCGGGGGGCGAGCTGCGCAGCAGCGCAGATGCATCGAGCAGCATGGCGAGGCCGTCAGCCAGCCTGAGCTCGCCGCGCACGAATTGCGCATGGCCGCCCGCACCCTGATAGCTGCGCACCTCAGCTAGCGCTCCATTGGGCAGCGCCGTCACACCGTGCAGTTCGTTGGCGATCAAGCCAACCCTTGCCTCGTCGCTCTCGATCACGATAACCCGGTCGCTAGTGCGGTAAGCCTCGGGCGTGTGGCCGAAGCGTAGCCCCAGGTCCATCACCGGCACCACCCGCCCGCGCAAGTTGAATACGCCGGCGATATAAGACGGCAGCTCTTCGATCGGCGAGAGCGCTGGCAGCCAGACGATTTCGCGCACTGCGCCCACCTCGAGCGCATAACGGGCGCCGCGATGACCGAAGACAAGACAGACGGTATCCATAGGCTTACGCGCTCGCTTGTGGCCGAACGGCCTTCGCTGGACCGCGCGTCGCCCGTGCGGCTGGAGCGTCGAGCAGGCGTTCGACATAGGCCAGAGCGTCGGCGGCGGTCGATTCGCTGTAGGGGGCAAGCGCGGTATCCGCCGGAAGCTTGCGCAGCGCGGTGCGGGCGGTCTCATACATGCGCCGCGCGCGGTCCTCCTTGCCGGTCAGTTCGTGCAGGCTGCCCAGCTCCAGGTATGCGGCGATGAAGGAAGGATCGAGATAGATGACTTTTGTGAGCAGGGACTTCGCCTGCATCGTGTCGCCGCGTTCCCCGGCCAGCAGCGCCAGCAGGTAGTAGGGCCGCGGATCAAGGCCGGCGAGCGCGATCACTTTGCGGCATTCTTCCTTCGCTGCGTCGCGCATGCCGCGATCGGCGTAGCGCCAGGCACTCAGCATCGCCTGGTCGCAGTCTGCGGGCGTCGCGGGCCGCGGGTGCGCCGGAGTCGCGGGCTGCGCGGGAAGCGATGTCGGGCGCCCGGTGCGCGGCGCAGGCGGCGGCGCCGCGATGGCAGGCAGCCGTATTTTCGCGAGCGCTTCGCCCAGGCGCATTTCGGCCGTCGTCTGGGCGGATTTCTGGAACACGGCCGACTGTGCGAACAGGCGTATGCGCAAGGGTGCGGTGTCGTGGCCGAACAGTTCGTTATGGCCCGTAATCAGGTAGCCGCCGTCGGCGAGCGCGGCCGCGAACTTCGCCGTGATGCGCTTGATTGCATGGGTGTCGAGGTAGATGAACACGTTGCGGCAAAGGATCAGGTCGAAATCGTTCAGTCCGGCTTGCGCGTCGGGGAAGTCATCGCGAACCAGGTCGAGGCGGCGAAAGCTCGCCATGTCGCGCAGTCGCGGGACTAGCTGCCACTGACCGCCTTGCGGCTCGAAACAGCGCCGCCTGCGCTCCGCATCGAGTGCGCGGAAAGACCATTCGCGGAATAGCCCCCGGCGCGCCTTTCGCAGAGCATCGCTGTTGATGTCGGTGCCCAAAATCAGCACGTCCCATCCGGCCAGGCGCGGGCCCAGCTCGCTCACCAGCATCGCGAGCGAATACGGTTCCTCGCCGGTGGCGCAGCCTGCGCTCCAGATGCGCAAGCGGCGCTCCCGGGCGCGCCGCTCTATGAGTTCCGGCAGTATCTTTGCCTGGAGTAGATCGAATTGCCCCTGGTCGCGGAAAAAGTAAGACTCCCCGGTGGTGAACTGCGTCAGCAGCAGTTCCCGCTCCGTACGCCCTGGATCGCTGTTCTCGCACAGCAATTGGCTGTAATCCGCAATCTCCGGCAACTCCAGCTTGCGCCGGCGCGCCTCGATCCAGCGCGACAGCGATTCGACGTCCTGCGCGCGCACGCGCAAGCCCGCAGCCCCCGCCAGATTCAGAATGCGTTGAGTGCTTGGAGGCATGAACCGCCTCGTGCGAACCACGAAGCCCCTACTCGCAGCCGGGGCCGGTTAAAAAATTATCCTTGTCGGCAACCAGTGAAAGTTAAGCACGATGCGACCATGTCACTTTTGATCAAACGCAAAAAAGCGTGCCTAGCTGAATGGCCTAGGCCGTTTGGCCTGGCGGACTGCATCTGCCGCGAAGGCCGGCTCGCCATGGGGCCGCACCTGGTCACCGAGTCGGACGGGATCAAGGAGAAACCGTCCTGCCCGCTTATTCTTGTAGGGGAAGTTGGATAGAAAATTGGGCAAACGCCGGAATACGTAGGGTCGCGGAGCCGCTCAATCGAGCGAGGTGAGTCCGTGCCGGATGGCGAATTTGACCAGGGACGGAAGATTGCCTATGCCGAGCTTGCGCATCATGCGGCTGCGGTAGGTTTGGACCGTTTTTACCGACAGCGAGAATGCGTTCGCGATCTCGGCGCTGGTTTTGCCTTCGAGGATGATTTGCAGCATCTGCCGTTCGCGCGAACTGAGCAGTTCGAGCGGGCTCTCGGCGCGTCCGCCCTCTAAGAACTCGCTGGCGATGGGGCCGGTTATCTTCTTGCAGACATAGCGCCTGCCGTTGTGCACCGCGCGGATCGCCTCCACGATCTCAGCGGTTTCTCCGCTTTTGACTACGTAACCGTCGGCGCCGGCGCGCGCTGCCAAATGAACATGCTGGCTGGTCGCGTGCATCGACAGAATGACGACCCGGCTGGAATCACAGGCTTTTCGTATTGCGCGGGTGGCTTCGATGCCGTTGAGTTCGGGCATCGCGATCGCCATGACGACCACGTCCGGGCGGATTTCGATCGCGCGCAGGACCGCCTCGCGCCCATCGCGTGCCAGTCCGACTACCTGCATATCATGCTCACGCTGCAGCAAACCGGATAAGCCTTCGCGCACCACGGCATGATCATCGGCTATGAGGATGCGAATGCCCATGTTTCTCCCATCTTATTCGTGTTATTTGGCCGGAATTATGCCGCAGGCCGGGCGCCGAGTCTGTCAGGTAAGTGTGATAGGGATCAGTGCGGGGAGGGCGGACGGTATTGATGCCAGTGATCTACCGCCGGTGCAATTTATCGCCTGACTTCGCGCGGCAACGCGTGCAGAGAGATTTTTCTCGACCGCGCCGACCGGAAGGGCGCGACTTGCGTGGATCGGTGCGCTAGCACCTCAATTGGCTTATCAACACCGATTGTGCGATGCACATCGAGGTGGCGATGCGCAAGGCGCGTCCGCGCCATGCGTACGGCCTCGCAGAAATCACGCATGCCGGCCCGTGATTTGCGATGGCGAGCAGGATGGCCAAGCGGCCATCGCATCAATGCAGGATCTGATTCTTTCCCAGCTGCCACACCTGCGGCCGCGACGGCCAGCTGCCGCGCGCGAGCATGCGCGCGCCGTCGAAAACGAGCCAGCTCTCGCGCCCGTAGTGCGGCAGCGGGCGCGCGAGCGCCGCGAGCGATGCCGCGTCGCGCGCCGACACCAGCAGCACGACGCGCCCGTCGCCGCTGCGCGCGGTCCATACTTTGGCGCTGCCGCGATCGGGCGCGAGATTGTCCGGACGCGGTGCCAGCTTTTCGCGCGCGAGCCAGGCGTCGATGTCGGCGTGCAGGCCTGCGACCATGAGCGCGTCCGGATTGGCCGGCGCCGCGCCGGCGCGCTCGAGCAGGCGGCCGGCGAGTGCCTGTGCCGCTGCCTGCACCGCGGCGTCGGCGCTCGCGAGAATCAGCGCCGGGCGCGCTGCCAGCATGGCATCGCGCAGTATCGGCGGCGCCTCGCCGGGCGCCAGATGGCGCCACAGGCGCAGATCCGGATCGAGTGCGATCTGCAGCGGCTCGGCCAGCAGTTCGAGCACCACGTCAGCGTGTTCGCGTTCCAGCTCGACACGGCGCTCGACTTCGCCGGCGGCGGTGCGCAGTACCAGCGGCACGGGCAGCGCGTAGGCCGGCGCGCCCTGATCCAGCGTCACGCTCAGGCGCCAGCCCTTGCCGGCGGGCTCGGCCTTGGCGCCGGCGATGCGCAGCGCCGGCGCGCCGCTGCGCTGCAGCCATTGGGCGAAGAAGACGCCCAAGTCCCTGGCCGAGGCGCGCTCGAATGCGCCGCGCAGATCGTCCCAGGAGGCGATGCGAAATCGGTAGCTGCGCCAGAAGCCGCGCAGGCCCGCATCGAAGGCGTCTTTGCCGATCAGATCGCGCAGCATGAAGAACAGCATCGCCGATTTGTCGTAGCCGACGATTTGCGAGGCGCCGTGGCTGCGCGAGGTAAATCGCGCGAGCGGCCGGTCGTCATCGGGCGGCATCGCGGCGAAATCGCGCAGCCAGGCGAGGCGCGCGGCGCGCGCTGCATCGGCGCTGTCGCGCTCACGGTAGGCGTAATCGGCCATGAAGGTGGTGAGGCCCTCGGACCAGTTGCCGCGCGCATAATCCGGATAGACGCCGTTGCCCCACCAGTTGTGCAGGATTTCATGTCCGAGCGAAGTCGCGCGGATGAAAGGCAGGCGCAGCACGTCCACGCCCAGATAGGTGAGCGTGGGCAGGCCGAATCCGGTGGGCGTCGGGCTGGAAACCACGCTGAACTCGGAGTAGGGATAGGGGCCGATCCAGCGCTCGTACAGGTCGATGTAGCCCTTGATCGAATCGAGATAGCCCGCGGCGAGATCGGCGATTTCCGGATGGAAGTAGGTGCGCAGCCGCAATTCGCTGCCGGCGGCGCTGCGCACGCGCCGCTCCTCGATGCGGTAGGGGCCGGCCATCAGCGCAATGCCTTCGGCGGGATGGCTGAAATCGAAACGCGCGATGCTGCGCCCGTTCGACTCGCGCTCATCGAGCAGGCGCCCCGGCACCAGTCCGTGCTGGCCCGCCGGCAGGTCGATCTCGATGCGGTAGCGCTCCAGCGCACCGTCCACGGCCGGATACCAGCCCGAGCCTGAGGGCAGAAAGGTGCCGTCGCTGCCGCTCGCAGCCTCGTGGTAGGCGAGCGTATCGCGATGCTCGAGGCTGCGGTCCAGCGGCGCGAGCTTGCCGCTCCAGGCGATCTCGATACGGCGCACCTTGTGCAGCGTGATGTGCTGCAAGCCGTCGATCAGCTTCGGCGCAAGCTCGACGCGGCTGTTGTCTGCGCTGAGCGATGCGATGCGAAAGCGCGACGACAGCAGCAGCGTCACAGCGCGCGGCGCGGCGAAGCTGATGAGGTCCTGCCCGGAGAGCTGCTGCGTCTGCGGCTCGATGCGTACGCGCATCCGGTGCGACGCGGTCGCCTCGGGCGATTCCGCTGCGCCGCAATGGGCTGCGGCGGGCAGGCCCAAGGCGAAGAGCAGGGTGGCCAGCCGTACTGCGAGGCGGCTCATTTCGCCGGGGGAAATTTCGCCGTCAGCTCGATCGGCGCGTCCTTGCGCATGGCTTTGAGCGGCAGCCAGGTGCCGGGTGCCATGCGCACGACGATGGCCTTGAGTTCTGCGGTGGTCTTCACCGCAGTGCCCGCAGCTTCGGTAAGCACGTCCCCGGCCTGCAGGCCGGTGGTCTCGGCGATGCTGCCCGGGCTCACCGCGACGATGCGCACGCCGGCGGGTATGGCTTCGATCTGTATGCCCAGCAGCGGCGCTGGCGGCGCGGCAGGCTCGCTTTGCTCGGCCGGCAGCCCGAATACGGCACTGGCCAGGTTCGCGGTGAAATCGCCGCAGTCGGCATCCGCGCTCCATGGCAGCAGCGTTGCGATGCGCTTGACGCCGAGGCTGTCGAGCTGGTGCGGCACGCCGTCGCCGTGCGCGACATGCTGGCTGCCCATGATGCCGACCACCAGCCTGTCCGGGTCGCGCGCCGCGGCGGCCGCGAGCGCCTGCGCCATCGCGCGGTCCCAGATCAGCTGGGCATCGACGAAGTGCAGGAAGGCCGGGTCGCTGCGCATCGGCGTGGCGCCTTTTTCGTCCGGGTGCTGCGAATAGGCGCGGAACAGGCGCGCGAGATAGGCTGCGCCCGCCGCAGCCGGCGCGTAGACGCCTTCGCGCTGATCCACGGGTACCGATGCAAGGCCGTTCGCGCGCACCGCGCGCGGGAAACTGCGCTCGACATTGAGCGCCAGCATCGGCACATGGTTCAGGCGCGCGAACTGGAACAGCGGCAGATAGAAGGCGGCGTCGTAGCCCCACACATTGGACCAGTCGGATTCTTTGAGGAACTGCGCTTCATTCAATTCGCCTTCGACCCAGCGGTCGAGCGCGGGCTGGACGCGGCGCGGGAACATTTCGAAGCCCAGGGCCATGTTCGGGTGCATGCCGGCAAGCGCGGCCACGGTCTGCAGTTCCCAGCGATGATGGTCGGCGTTGTCGTGGGATTCGCCGAGCAGCACCACCTGCGCCTTGGCCGCGCGCGCGAGGATCTCCGGCGCGGCGATGCGCCCGCTGCCGGGCACGGTCCACGCGGCCAGGGGGGCGCAAAGCTCGTGGGCGCAGGCCGGCAGGGAAAACGCAGTCGCTGCGATTGCGGCCGCTGCCAGTCCGATGGCGCGCGCGCCGACTGCGGGGGATCGATGCATGCCGGAATTGTACCGGAGTTCAATCCAGCCGCACGCCCGCCGATCTCCTATAATGCGATGATCTGGCGTCGATTGCGGCGCCGGCGCTGGGGAGACGATATGGATTTGACACTGCCCGAATTTCTGGCGCACGCGGTGGCGCTGGAGCAGGAGGCCGCGGAGCGCTATCTGGAGCTGGCCGACATGATGGAGGCGCACCGCAACGATGCCGTGTCTTCGGTGTTTCGCAGCATGACGCGCTTCTCGCAGATGCACCGCGACTCGATAAAACTGAGAATCGGAGCGATCACCCTGCCGCAGCTCAAGTCCTGGGAGTATCGCTGGCGCTCGCCGCCGGAGGTGGGCGGGGAGGAGGGCTTCGACTACATGATCGAAGCCTACAACGCGCTCAAATACGCGCGCGCCAACGAAGTGCGCGCCATGGAGTTCTATCGCGCGGTAGCGGAGCATTCGACCGATGCCGAGGTGCGCCGCCTGGCGAAGGAGTTCGCCAGCGAGGAAGCCGAGCATGTCGCGGCGCTGGACAAGTGGATCGCGATGACGCCGCGGCCCTCGACCACCTGGCAGGACGATCCCGACGCGCTGCCGCCGGTGGTGTGAATGGTGGCGCCGTCTGGCGCCGGCCCTCAGTACGGGTAGCGCGCAGTAATCCTGCGCGAATTCAGCAGCAGCCCCGCAATCAGCGTATACAGCGCCACCGAGCCGAGGATGATTGCGGCCGCGGTCCAGCGCTGGCCCAGCTGCTCGCGCATTTGCACCAGGTCGATCGCCACTGCGATCCAGGTGGCGCTGGCGCAATAGGCCAGCAGCTGCAGCGCGATCAGGCTCCAGCGCCTGCGGTAGAGAAACAGCAGCGGCGAGGCCACGCACACGGCGACCATGAGGAAATTGCCGGCGCGCAGAAAATGCGCGCCCAGCAGCAAGGCGGCAAGGGTGTAAAGGCCGATGCGCAAGGCCATGCGATAGCTTCCTCTGAATGTTTGGTCGGCGCGGCTGCCTGCGCTACAGCGCGTAAGCGACTTTCATGCCCTGATCGATCGCGCGCAGCGCGTCGATCTCCTCGGCGCGCTCGGCGCCGCCGACGGCCACCGCCTCTATGCCCTTTGCGGCGAGCTCGGCCTGCAACGCGTTCTCCGGTTCCTGCCCGGCGCAAAGCACGATGTGGTCGACTTCGAGCAGCTTCGGCTTTCCTTCATGCAGGATGTGCAGCCCGGCGTCGTCTATGCGCTGGTAGCTGACGCCGCTGAGCACCGGAACGCCGCGGCGCGCGAGTTCCATGCGCAGGGCCCAGCCGGTGGTCGCGCCCAGGCTCTTGCCGGGCGGGGTGGATTTCCGCTGCAGCATGACGATGGAGCGCGGCGAGCGCTCCGGCACCGGCGCGGCGAGGCCGCCTTCGCCCATGCCCTGCGGGTCCACGCCCCAGGCGGCGAGGAAAGCGGGCACATGCGTATTGCTGCCGTTCGCCGGCTCGCTCAGGAATTCCGCCACGTCGAAGCCGATGCCGCCGGCGCCGATGATGGCGACGCGCGCGCCCGGCACTTTCGCGCCCGACAGCACTTCGTCATAGCGCAGCACCTTGGGATGATCGATGCCGGGAATGTCGGGCCGGCGCGGGCGCACGCCGCTCGCGAGCACTACCGCCTCGTAGCCGCCGCGCGCCAGTTCCTCGGCGCCGGCGCGCCGGCCGGACTTCAGCTGCACGCCGCTCCTGGCGAGGCGGGCGCGGAAATAGCGCAGGGTCTCGGTGAATTCCTTGCCCGGCACCTGCTTGGCGAGATTCAGCTGGCCGCCGATGTCGGCCTGCGCCTCGTACAGGGTGACGCTGTGGCCGCGCTCGAAGGCGGTGAGCGCGCAGGACAGGCCGGCGGCGCCGGCGCCGACCACGGCGACGCGCTTGGCCCGCTGCGCTTTGACTTTAGGGTAATAGGTCTCGTTGCAGGCGCGCGGATTGAGCAGGCAGCTTGCGGCCTTGTTGCGGAACAGAAAGTCGAGGCAGGCCTGGTTGCAGGCGATGCAGGTGTTGATCTCGTCCGCGCGGCCCTGCTCGGCCTTGAGCGCGAACTCCGCATCGGCGAGCAGCGGGCGCGCCAGCGACACCAGGTCGGCCACGCCCTGCGCGAGCAGTTCCTCGGCGAGCTCGGGCGTGTTGATGCGATTGGTGGCGACCACCGGTATCGAAACCGCCGCCTTGATGCGCGCCGTGGCGCCGCGCCAGGCCGCGCGCGGCACCATGTAGGCGATGGTGGGCACGCGCGCCTCGTGCCAGCCGATGCCGGTATCGAGCACATCCACGCCGGCGGCTTCGAGCGCGCGCGCGAGCTGCAGCGTCTCCTCGGCATCGAGGCCGCCTTCGACCAGGTCGAGCGCCGACATGCGGAACATGATCAGGAAATCGGGGCCGGTGCGCGCGCGCGTGGCGCGCACGATGTCGAGCGGAAAGCGCAGGCGGTTTTCAAGCGAGCCGCCGTATCGGTCGCTGCGATTATTGGTGCGCAGCGCGGTGAACTGGCTGATCAGGTAGCCTTCGGAGCCCATGATCTCGACGCCGTCGTAGCCGGCTTCGCGCGCGAGCGCGGCGCAGGCGGCGAAGCTCTCGATGGTCTGCTCGACTTCGGCGCTGGCGAGCGCGCGCGGCTTTCTGCGATTGATCGGCGAGGGGATGTCCGAAGCGCCCACCAGCGCGTCGTGCTTGGCGTAGCGACCGGCATGCAGGATCTGCAGGCAGATCCTGCCGCCCGCAGCGTGCACCGCCTCGGTGACCACGCGATGCTCGCCGAGCTTGTCCGGATGGTCTAGCGCGCCGGCGTCGGCTTCGAGCAGGCCGTAGGCGTCGGGTGAATAGCCGCCGGTGACGATCAGCGCCACGCCGCCGCGCGCGCGTTCGGCGTAGAAGGCGGCGGCGCGCGCGCTGCCGTCGGGTTCGGACTCCAGGCGCGTGTGCATCGAGCCCATGATGATGCGGTTCTTCAGCGTGATACCGCCGGCGCGCAGCGGCTGGAACAGGTGGGGATAGGCGTTCATGTGTCTAGAGTATCTCTTTCATTGAGCTGGCGGCGGCATTATGCGCGAGCCCTTGCCTGTCGACAAATACCTCGTCAGCGGCAAGGTCTTGGTTTGCGTCGGTCAGCGTCTTGACGGAGAATCTGAGCCTTGATTTCAAAAGGACGATGCAATGCAGGCTGGCGCCACCGGACTCAAACGCGACGCCGAGGTCATCGGCCTGGTCGGGATTGCGCACCTGTTTTCGCATTTCCTGCAGCTCATCCTGGCGCCGCTGTTTCCGCTGCTCAAGGATGAGTTCGGCGTCGGCTACGCCGCGCTCGGCCTGATGGTGGCGGTGATGTACACGGTGTCGGGCGTTTCGCAGACCATGGCGGGTTTCATCGTCGACCGCTACGGCGCGCGCCGCGTGCTGCTGTTTGGCATGAGCGCGTTTTCGCTGGCGATGCTGCTCATCGGCCTGGCGAGTTCCTACTGGATGCTGGTGGCAATCGCGGTACTGGCGGGCGCAGGCAACAGCGTGTTCCACCCGGCCGACTTTGCCATACTCAACGCCAAGGTGGACCCGAAGCGCCTGGGCTATGCCTTCAGCACCCACGGCATCGGCGGCAATTTCGGCTGGCTCGCGGCGCCGCTGTTTAGCATCGGCGTCTCCAGTGTCTACGGCTGGCGCGCCGCCGTGATCTCGGCCGGTGTCCTTGGTTTGCTGATCACTGCGTTCATCGCCAGCCGCGCGGCACTGGCTGGCGGCGACCGGGGCAGAGTGCCGGCCGCGCGCAGCGGCGGACTGAAGCAGGACGTGAGCGCGCTGCTGTCGCCCCCGGTGGTGAAGTGCTTCGCCTATTTCACCTTCTACTCGATGGCGCTGATCGGCCTGCAGACTTTTTCCGTTTCAGTGACCACCGCGCTCTACCATGCGCCGCTGGTCACGGCGAGCACCGCGCTGACCGGTTTTCTGTTCGGCGGCATCCTCGGCATCGTCGCCGGCGGTTTCGCCGCGGCGCACAGCGAGCGCCACAACCTGGTCGCGGCTGTGGGCATGCTGATCGGCGCCGCGCTCACGCTGGCGTTGGCGAGCGGCGCGCTGCCGTTGTGGATGCTGATCGGCTGCATGACCCTGATCGGCTTTTTCACCTTTTCCACCCAGCCTTCGCGCGATATCCTGGTGCGCGGCGCGACGCCGCCGGGCGCCACCGGCAAGGTCTACGGCTTCGTCTACTCCGGCCTCGACCTGGGCGGATCGCTGTCGCCGCTGCTGTTCGGCTGGATGCTCGACCGGCAGCTGCCGCAATGGGTGTTTGGCACCGCCGCGGGCTTCATGCTGATTGCGGTGGGCACCGTGGTCACGCTGCGCTCGCGCCGGTCGGCAAGCGCGGAAACAGGCGGCGCATTGCCGGAGAACGCGCCCTCGTAAGAGCCCGTTTCACAATGAGCTGTCATCGATGGTCGCCCCCATTTTGCCAAGCCCTCAGTTGATGACGGTATCATTCGGCCAGAGCATGAACGACGAAAACCCACGGGACGAGCGCCAGCGCATCGACAAATGGCTATGGGCCGCGCGCTTTTTCAAGACGCGCAGCCTGGCTGCCAAGGCCGTGGACGGCGGCAAGGTCAGGCTGAACGGCGCAGCGGTGAAACCTGCGCGCGCCCTCCAGGCCGGCGACGAGCTCGCCATACGCATCGGCGATCTGGAGTGGGTGATCGAGGTCAAGTCGCTCTCGGGCAGCCGCGGCCCCGCGGCGCAGGCGGCGCTGCTGTACGCCGAACGCGAGGACAGCCGCGCACGGCGTGAGGCCGCGAGCGCAGCGCGCAGGCTGCAGCGCCATCCTGCGGCAGAACTGAAGGGCAGGCCGACGAAGAGGGACCGCAGGCTGATTCACCGTTTTACCGAGCGCTGAATCCGGCGCTTTGCGCGTCGGCGAACGCCGGATTTACTTCTGCGGGCTGAACCTGTGGACCAGTTTTCCGGCGTAATAGTGCAGGGCCGCCATTGGATAGAGATACCTGAGTCCGTTCAGAACATGGACGCGGCCGGGCAGTGCAGGCGCAGGCGCGGCAGGGGCGGGCGCGATATGCAGCGGCGCCGCCCGCAGCAGGTGCAATTCGCGCTCCATGTCGATAGCGCCGGCCGACTGCTCGAACAGCATGGATGCATGGCGATACAGTTCCAGGTCGTAGCGGTTGCAGTCGCGCACGATCTGCAGCGCCTGCGCATCGATCTCTGTGCGCGATGCCTGATCGCCGCCGCGGTTGCACGACGGGTAGCGGCAGCGGGGCCAGCCGAAGCGGCGCTGCAGCAATATCTGCGTTTCTTCGAACCGTTCGGTCAGGCCGACGACGGCGAACTTGTCTGCGAGGGCGGCTTTCGCCGTCTCCAGCGTTGCGTCCGATACGCGGCCTACGGGCAGATGCATCGCGCCGGCCAGGCGGCGCGTCTGCCCGTTGTCCATTTCGACCAGGCCGCAGGCGCTGACCCATTCGGCCAGCGATGAGCGCATCGCCAGCGCGTACTCGGGGTCGGTGCTGCGCCGCCGGTAGTGAAAATAGTGGGAAATGGCACGCTGCACCGGATCGCGCAGCAGAGTGATGTACTGCGCGTCGGCAGGCAGCAGCGGTGCGAGCGACAGGTCGAAATGCCCGCGAACAAGGCGCAATTCGTGGCGATGCCTGAGGGCGGATTTGAAGCGGCGCAGCTTGGACCAGGAGATGAGCGGCTTTGCCGCGTTCGTGCCGTCCCGCATGATCAGGGACATGCCGCGCATCATGACTTCGTAGGTTTCGTCCGGGGAATAGCGGTGCTCGAGCAGCGAGTTGAGCGTGGTACCCGCCGTCTTCGGTATGTGCACGAACACCAGCAGGCGCTTATCCGGGCGATGGCCCGGGTCGGAATCTTTATCGGCTTGCATAGGCGCAGACTAGAATTTCACACTGAAATGAACCCGCGGGAAAATGTAAAATATGTAACAAAACATTACGCCGCCTGCCGGGTGCGACGCATCATCCGTATTGATGAAGCAGGCAGTGCGCAAACGCCGGGGCCGGACAGACGGATCGGCTCATTTCGAGGACGGCGGCGCAGCACATTGCGGAATTTGCGGCTGCCATACTTGGTAAAATCGGCCAAGGCGCCACGCGGCGACGATCGCGATCGGCGCGCGCGCTTCCCCATCAAATGGAGCAAGGACGAGCATGAGTGAAAATAACGAGAAGATCGAGATTCATCGCGGCTTGAAAGGCGTGTACTTCGACCGGTCGCGCGTGTGCTATATCGACGGGCGCGCGGGCGAACTGCGCTACTGCGGCTACACCATCCACGATCTGGCCGAGAATTCGACCTTCGAGGAAACCTGCTATCTGCTCATGCACGGCGAGTTGCCGCGGCGCGCCGAACTGGAGGCCTTTTCCGCGGAGCTCAAGGTCGCGCGCAGCCTGCCCGCGCCGATCTACGACGTGATCCGCGCGGTCAAGGGCGCGCATCCCATGGACGTGCTGCGCACGGCGGTATCGGCGCTCGCGGCCTTCGACCCGGAAGTCGCCGACAACTCGCGCGCAGCGACGCTGCGCAAGGGCATCCGCCTGAGCTCGCAGGTGCCGATGATCGTGGCTGCGCACGAGCATCTGCGCAACGGCCGCGAGCCGGTGGCGCCGAACCCGAAGCTCGGCCACGCGGCGAACTTCCTCTACATGCTCAAGGGCACGGAGCCCAGCGCCGACGCGGCGAAACTGATGGAGCTCGACCTGATCCTGCACGCCGAGCACGGCTCCAACGCTTCGGCGTTCACCGCGCGCGTGGTCGCGGGCACCGAGGCCAACCTGCACGCGGCGATGACTGCGGCGGTCGCCGCGCTGTCCGGCCCGGCGCACGGCGGCGCGGCGGAGAACGTGATGCGCATGGCGCAGGAAATCGGCGACCCGGCCAAGGCCGCGGACTACGTCAAGGCCAAGCGCGCCAATCGCGAGGCGGTGATGGGCTTCGGCCATCGCGTCTACCGCGCCGAGGATCCGCGCGCGCGCCACATGCGCGCCGGCGTCGAGCGCCTGTCGCGCGAGATGGGCCAGCCGCAGTGGTACCAGATCCTCGAGGCGCTGGTCGCGGCGATGAAGCCCTATGCGCGCCTTGGCGTCAACGTCAACGTCGATTTCTACGCCGGCGTCGTCTACTATCTCAACGGCATTCCGGCGGACCTGTTCGTGCCGATATTCGCGGTCGGCCGCGTGCCCGGCTGGACCGTGCAGGTGCTGGAGCAATTCGAAAACAACATCCTGATCCGGCCGCTCACCGAGTACAACGGCGCCGCGCCGCGATCCTACCTGCCGATCGAACAGAGATAGTCAGGCCTGCGCGAGCACCAGCGCCGCGGTCGCGACGATGTCCTCGACGCTCGCGCCGCGCGACAGGTCGCTGAGAGGATGCGCAAAGCCCTGCAGCACCGGCCCGATGGCGCGCGCGCCCGCGAGGTACTGCGTCAGCTTGTAGGCGATGTTCCCCGCATCGAGGTCGGGGAACACCAGCACGTTCGCCCGGCCGGCTACTGCGCTTTCGCCTTTCACCTTCTTCGCCGCCACCGCCGGAACCAGCGCCGCGTCGGCCTGCAGCTCGCCGTCGATGGCCAGGCCGGGCGCGCGCGCACGCGCCAGCGCGAGCGCCTGCACCACCTTGTCGGCATGCGCGTGGCGCGCGCTGCCCTTGGTGGAGAAGGATAGCAGCGCCACGCGCGGCTCTTCGCCGAGAAGCGCGGAATAGCTCCCGGCCGAGGCCAGGGCGATGTCGACGAGCGCCGCCGCGTCCGGATCGACGTTGACCGCGCAATCGGCGTAGACGAATGCGCGCTCGCCCTTGCCGGCTGCGTCGGGCAGGATCATCAGGAAGAAGCTCGAAGGCGTGCGCATGCCCTCGGCCAGGCCCACGGTCATCAGCCCGGCTTCGATCACGCGCGCCGTCGGATGGTCCACTCCCGCAATCATCGCGTCGGCGTCGCCCGCGGCGATCATCATGCCGGCATGAAACAGCGGCTTTCGCACCAGGCGCTCGGCCAGTTTCGCGTTTGCGCTGGGCCTTTTTTCCGCATACAGCGCCGCGTAAGCGCCATTGCGTTCGCCGCGCGCCGGATCGACCGTGGCGATGCCGTCGAGCGCGACGCCGGCGCGTTCGGCCGTCTGCCGGATTTCGTCTGCCGTGCCGAGAAGCACGGGGCGCGCGATGCCTTCATCCTTCAGACGCCGCGCTGCGCGCACGATGCGCTCGTCGTGGCCTTCGGGCAGCACCAGGCGCTTGCAGGCGCGGCGCGCCTGCGCAAGGTAGCGCTCAACGATGCTCATTGTTCAGTGCTTCCATGGTATGGCGGGCGATGATGCTCTCCTCGTCGGTTGGAATGACCCAGGCGGAAGCCCTGCTTCCCGGCGCGCTTATCCTGGGGCCGCCGCGCAGGTTGGCGGACTGATCGAGCTCGATTCCGAGCCAGGCGGCGTTGCGGCACACCTGGGCGCGCAGCGCCGCATCGTGCTCGCCGATGCCGCCGGTGAAGACCAGCGCATCCATGCCTTCGAGCGCCGCTGCGAGCGAGCCGACATCGCGGCCGATGCGGTAGATGAACAGCTCGATCGCCTCGCGCGCGTGCGGGTCCGCGCTTTGCAGCAATTCGCGCATGTCGCCGCTGACGCCGGAGACGCCGAGCAGGCCCGATTCCTCGCACATCAGGTGGGCGAGCTGCGGCAGGCTCATGTTGTAGTGATTGAGCAGGTGGAGGATCACGCCGGGATCCAGCGCGCCGCTGCGCGTCGCCATCGGCAGGCCCTCCACCGCGGAAAAATCGGCCGCATTCGCGACGTGCCTGCGCTGGTTCAACGCGCACATGCTCGCTTCGTTGCCCAGATGCGCCACGACGACCTTCTGCTCGGCTGCAGCGCCGAGAAACTGTGGCAGCACCTGCGCGATATATTCGTAGGACAGGCCGTGTATGCCGTAGCCGTGCGCCGCGACGTCCTTCAGCGGGCCGGGCAGCGGGAGCAAGTGCGGCATCGCGGCGCCGCCGCGATAGAAAGCGCCGTCGAAGCAGGCGACCTGCGCCAATCCTGGCCGGTCCGCGGCGAGCGCGCGCATGGCCGCCAGCGATCCCGCCAGCCCGGGCGGGTCCAGCGGCAGCAGCTTTTCGATGTCCAGGATCAGCTTGTCGCTCAGCGGCGCCGCGGCGGGATGGCCGCGACCGCCGTGGACCACGCGGTGCCCCACCGCCTGCAGCGCGTGGTCGCGGCCGTGGGCGGCGATCCATGCGAGCGCGGGCGCAAGCAGCGCCTGGGCTGCCGCTTCGTCGCCGCGCTTGCCAGGCGTGCCCGATGGCGGCGCAAGGTCCCGGCCGGAGCTGTCCGCGAGCCTGAAATTCAGCTGCCCGCGATGGAACTCGACCAGGCCGCGGAACAGCAGATCGGAAACATCGCCGTTTGCACCGAGGGCGAAAGCTGCGAACTTGACGTTGGCTGAGCCGACATTCAGGGCAACGACGGTTTTCCTCATGTAGCGATGAATTCCTGGGAGGCGCCGGCCGACTCGGCTGCCGGAAATGCGAAACCGGAGGCATTATTATGGGTCAGCGCAGAGGGAATGGAAAGCGCGCCGGCGCGCATTCCCGAGGCACTGCAGCGGCATTTCAACCGGAGCGGTTTCGTCCGCCTCGATTTTAGGTCCGGGCGGCAGCCAGCTTTCCGGTAGAATGCCGCCTCTTTTGGCTTTGCCCCGCAGCGGAACCCGTCTTGATAGTCACCTCCGGCATCACCATCCAGTTCGGCGCCAAGCCCCTGTTCGAGAACATCTCGGTCAAGTTCGGCGAAGGCAACCGCTATGGCCTCATCGGCGCCAACGGCTGCGGCAAGTCCACGTTCATGAAGATTCTCGGCGGCGATCTCGAGCCGAGCGCGGGCAGCGTTGCGGTCGCGGGCAGCGAGCGCGTGGGCAAGCTGCGCCAGGACCAGTTCGCGTATGAGGATGCGCGCGTGCTCGACGTGGTGTTGATGGGGCACGAAGAGATGTGGCAGGCGATGAGCGAGCGCGACGCGATCTACGCCGACCCGGACGCGAGCGAAGAGGACTACATGCACGCGGCCAACCTGGAGGCGCGCTACGCCGAATTCGGCGGCTATACCGCGGAAGCACGCGCGGGCGAACTGCTGCACGGCGTCGGCATCCCGATCGAGCAGCACAACGGGCCGATGAGCGCGATCGCGCCGGGCTGGAAGCTGCGCGTGCTGCTCGCGCAAGTGCTGTTCGCCGATCCGGACATCATGCTGCTGGACGAGCCGACCAACAACCTGGACATCAACTCCATCCGCTGGCTCGAGGACGTGCTCAATGCGCGCAACTCGACCATGATCATCATTTCCCACGACCGCCACTTCCTCAACAGCGTGTGCACGCACATGGCCGACATGGATTACGGCACGCTGCGCGTGTATCCGGGCAATTACGACGACTATATGTTCGCTTCGACCCAGGCGCGCGAGCAGCTGCTCGCGGCCAACGCCAAGGCGAAGGAGAAAGTGGCCGAGCTGCAGGACTTCGTGCGCCGCTTTTCGGCGAACAAGTCCAAGGCGCGCCAGGCGACTTCGCGCGCGCGCCAGATCGAGAAGATCAAGCTCGAGGACGTCAAGCCCTCGAGCCGGCAGTATCCCTACATCCGCTTCGAGTACGACGAAAAGGAAAAGCTGCACCGGCTCGCGGTGGAAGTGAAAGGGCTGGCGAAGAGCTACGACAAGCCGCTGATCAAGGGGCTGGACCTGAGCATCGAAGCCGGGGAGAAGGTCGCGATCATCGGCCCCAACGGCATCGGCAAGACCACGCTGCTGCGCTGCCTGTGGGGAGACCTGAAGCCGGACTACGGCACGGTGAAATGGGCGGAAAAGGCGCGCCCCGGCTATTGCGCCCAGGACCATGCCGCCGATTTTGCCGCCGAATCGACGCTGTTCGACTGGGTTGGCCAGTGGCGGCGCGAGGGCGACGACGACCAGCTGGTACGCGCCACGCTGGGGCGGCTGCTGTTCACCGGCGACGACGCGAAGAAATCGGTCAAAGTCATCTCGGGCGGCGAGGGCCAGCGCATGGCCCTCGGCAAGCTGATCCTGCAGATGCCCAATGTGCTGCTGCTGGACGAGCCCACCAACCACCTCGACATGGAATCGATCGAGTCGCTCAACGGCGCGCTCGAGCGCTACAAGGGCACGCTGATCTTCGTCTCGCACGACCGCGAGTTTGTGTCTTCGCTCGCCACGCGCATCATCGAAATGAAGCCGGGCGAGGGCAGGCATCCCGGCAGCGCCATCGTCGATTTCCGCGGCAACTACGAGGAATACCTGCAGCAGCAGGGGCTGGGCTGAGCTAAGGCAATCGGCCGGAGACCGGCTCCAGGCCTGGGTTTCAGGCAAATGCCCCCTGGTCCCCGCGGTAGATCCAGTCGCGCGTGGCCGGCAGCGGATTCGGTCCGCGCGCCTTGACCGCGAGCACCTGGTAGATGTTCATCCAGTTGCGCGCGAAGCCGAAGGCGCAGCCGGCGAGGTAGATCGACCAGATGCGGTAGCGCTTTTCACCTGCAATTCGAATTGCTTCATCGCTATTGTTTTCGATGTTCGCGGCCCAGTGTTCGCAGGTGCGCGCATAGTGCCGGCGCAGGCTTTCGACGTCGGCGATCTCGAATCCCGCCTCGGACATCTCCCGCAGCACCAGCGAGATGTGCGGCAATTCGCCGTCGGGGAAGACGTATTTGTCGATGAATTCGCCCACGCCCAGGCCGACCGCGCGGTTGTCCGGGTCGGCTGCGGTGATGCCGTGGTTGAGCGCCACGCCGCCCTCCGCGAGCAACGCGTCGATGCGGCGAAAATAGGCGCGCAGCTGCTTCAGGCCTACATGCTCGAACATGCCGACGCTGGCGATGCGGTCGTAGCCGCCGGTCTCCGGGACGTCGCGGTAGTCCTGCAGCCGCACTTCGCAGCGCCCTTCGAGCCCGGCGGCGCGGATACGCTCGTGTGCATGCTCGTATTGATTGCGCGACAGGGTGATGCCGGTGGCGATGCAGCCGTATTTCGCTGCGGCGCGCAGGATCAGCGCGCCCCAGCCGCAGCCGATGTCGAGCAGCCTGTGACCCGGCCGGACGCGCAGTTTGGCGAGGATGTAATCGAGCTTGTTTTGCTGCGCCTGCTCCAGCGTGTCCGACTCGCTGCGGAAGTAGGCGCAGGAATACACCATGTCGCTATCCAGGAACAGGCGGTAAAACGCGTTGGAGACGTCGTAATGATACTGGACCGACTGGCGGTCCCGCTGCGGAGTGTGATTGACCGCGCGCAGGAAGCCGCGCAGGCGCCCCGGGCGCGCCGCGGCCTGCACGAAGCGCGCGCTGGCGTCGAAAATGTCGCGCAGGGAGCCTTCGACGCGGATGCGCCCCTCGACATAGGCTTCGCCGAGTTTCATCAGGTCCGGCGGCATGAAGCAGCGCAGCGCCTTCTTCTGCGGCACGACGATGGTGACCTTGGGATCCGGGCCGAAATCGAGGCTGCGCCCGTTCCACAGCGCGAGCCTCAGGGGCGTCGGCTGGGAGCTGCGCAGCCGCAGCGCCAGTTGCGCCAGGCGGTTTTCGATGAACATGGCCTCCTCCTTGAAGCTAGTCCACGATTATCCGAACGCTGTTATTTTTGCCCGGTTTTGCCGATCGCGCAATCGCCCGGAAGGGCTACCCTGAATGCAGTAGCGCAAGAAAAAGCCCGGCGTCTTTTGAACGCCGGGCTTCGGAGGATGGCGCCGGGTATGCGCCAAAACTGGAGTTTCAGGCAGTGGCAAGCAACTCGCGCCGCGCGCACGCCTAGTCGTGCGGGGCCATCAATTACGTCTTACGCGGTATTGAGCAATTCGCGTAAGACGTAGGGCATGATGCCGCCGTGGCGGTAGTAGTCGACCTCGATCGCGGTGTCGATGCGCAGCAGCACCGGCACTTCGCGGCGGCTGCCGTCCTTGCCCTTGATCACCAGCGTCACGTCCTGCTGCGGCTTGATCGCGCCGTCTATGCCCAGGACATCGAATTCCTCGTCACCCTTGATGCCGAGCGAGGCGACGCTGTCCGCGCCCTTGAACTGGCAGGGCAGCACGCCCATGCCGACGAGGTTGGAGCGGTGGATGCGCTCGAAGCTCTTGGCGATGACGGCTTTCACGCCGAGCAGCTGCGTGCCCTTGGCCGCCCAGTCGCGGCTGGAGCCGGTGCCGTATTCCTCGCCGCCGAACACCACCGTGGGCGTGCCCTGCGCGATGTATTTCATTGCCGCGTCGTAGATCGGTAGCGCTTCGCCCGAGGGCTGCATCACCGTGACGCCGCCCTCGACGCGCGCGCCGTCGGCCTTGAGCGGCAGCATCAGGTTCTTGATGCGCACATTGGCGAAGGTGCCGCGCATCATCACTTCGTGGTTGCCGCGCCGCGCGCCATAGCTGTTGAAGTCCGTCACCGGCACGTCGTGCTCGAGCAGGTACACGCCTGCGGGCGAACTCGGCTTGATCGAGCCGGCCGGGCTGATGTGGTCGGTGGTGACCGAGTCGCCGAATATGCCCAGGGCGCGCGCGCCGGTGATGTTGCCGACCTTGCCCAATTGCATGCTGAAGCCCTCGAAGAAGGGCGGCTCGGCGATATAGGTCGACTTGGGCCAGTTGTACACCTGCCCGGTGGCGGAACTGATTTCCTGCCACAGGGGATTGTCCCTGCCCGGATTGGTGTACAGGCGCTGGAAAGTCTTGGGATTCATCGCGTACTTCATGCAGGCGTGCACCTCTTCGCTGCTCGGCCAGATGTCGCCGATCCACACGTCCTTGCCGTCCTTGCCCTTGCCCAGCGGCTCGGTCATCACGTCCTTGAGCATGGTGCCGGCGATGGCGTAGGCCACCACCAGCGGCGGCGAAGCGAGGAAGTTCGCGCGCAGGTTCGGATGGATGCGCGCCTCGAAGTTGCGGTTGCCCGAGAGCACCGCCGCGCAGACGAGGTCGTTCTGCACGATGGTTTCCTCGATCGGCTCGGCCAGCGGGCCGGCATTGCCGATGCAGGTGGTGCAGCCGTAGCCGGCGAGGAAAAAGCCGAGCTTTTCCAGGTAAGGCAGCAGGCCGGCATTGCTCAGGTACTCGGTCACCACGCGCGAGCCGGGCGCGAGCGAGGTCTTGATGTGGGGCTTCACCGTGAGGCCGCGCTCCACCGCTTTTTTCGCGAGCAGGCCGGCAGCGAGCAGCACGCTGGGGTTGGAGGTGTTGGTGCAGGAAGTGATGGCCGCGATGAGCACGTCGCCCGAGCCCACTTCCACGCCGCTGCGCGCCTTGAAGCGTTTCTTCAGTTCTTCGGGTTTCTTGGCGAAACCGTTGTCGGCCACGGGCAGGGAATAGAGTTCGGCGAATTTCGATTTCACCTTGCCGATTTCAATGCGGTCCTGCGGGCGCTTGGGCCCGGCGAGCGAGGGCGCGACGCTGCCCAGATCGAGTTCGAGCTCCTGGCTGTAGTCGATGGCGCCTTGCTTCGGGATGCCGTACAGGCCCTGCGCCTTGAAGTAGGATTTGAACGCGTCGATTTCCGCGGCCGTGCGCCCGCTGCCTTCGAAATAGGCGATGGTCTTGTCGTCCACCGGGAAGAAGCCCATGGTCGCGCCGTATTCCGGCGCCATGTTGGCGATGGTCGCGCGGTCGGGCAGGGCGAGGCTCGCCGCGCCCTCGCCGAAGAACTCGACGAACTTGCCGACGACCTTGGCCTTGCGCAGCATTTCGGTGACGGTCAGCACCAGGTCGGTCGCGGTGACGCCGCCGCGCAGCTGGCCCTTGAGATGCACGCCGACCACGTCCGGGGTGAGGAAGTACACCGGCTGGCCGAGCATGCCGGCCTCGGCCTCGATGCCGCCCACGCCCCAGCCGACCACGCCGATGCCGTTGATCATGGTGGTGTGGCTGTCGGTACCGACCAGGGTGTCGGGGTAATACACGCCGTCCTTCTGATGCACGCCGCGCGCAAGGTACTCGAGGTTGACCTGGTGCACGATGCCGACACCGGGGGGCACGACCTTGAAGGTATCGAAGGCCTGCATGCCCCATTTCATGAACTGGTAGCGCTCCTGGTTGCGCTGGAATTCCAGCTTCATGTTCTGCGCCAGCGCACTGCTGCTGCCGTAGTTGTCGATCTGCACGGAATGGTCCACCACCAGGTCCACCGGCACCAGCGGCTCGATCACCTTCGGGTTCTTGCCCATGCGGTCGGCGACATTGCGCATCGCGGCGAGGTCGGCGAGCAGGGGCACGCCGGTGAAATCCTGCAGCACGATGCGCGCGAGCACGAACGGGATCTCGTTGCTGCGCGCGGCCTTGGGCTTCCAGCCGGCGAGCTGCCGGACGTGCTCCTCGGTGACTTTCTTGCCGTCGCAGTTTCTCAGCACCGATTCGAGCACGATGCGGATCGACACCGGCAGGCGCGAGATCTTGCCCAGGCCGGCCTTCTCCAGCGCGGGCAGGGAATAGAATTTTCCGCTCTTGCCCGAAGCGAGCTTGAATTGTTGCAGCGTGTTATGCAGATTGTGTGGCATTGCTCTCTCCAAAAACTGATTATACGTGGCTGCTCTTGCGCGGCCGGCGTCCCGTCCGCGCGGATCGTCGATTGCGCGCGGATGAAAAGCACATCCGCACGCAATCGGCGATCTTGTATAAAACCCTCACGTGCTGATTGATGTTAACCATAACCGTGTCTTCTGCACGGATGTGCTTTTCATCCGTGCGGAAGACACGGTTGGCGCGCGCAGCGCGCAAATCAATAGTCAGATCACAAACAGGTCGACGAATTCGTTCACCGGCGTCGCTTCCAGGCGCTTCGCGTCCTGGCACAGCGCCAGGATCGCGCTGCGCTGCTTTTCCGGGAAGCGCCGCGCCAGGTTGGTCTTGAACTTCTCCACCAGCAGCGGCACCCCGTCCTTGCGCCGGCGGCGGTGCCCGATCGGATATTCTACGACGACTTCGCCGGTCTTCCTGCCGTCCTTGAACTCGACCGTGATCGCGTTGGCGATGGAGCGCTTGTCCGGGTCGTGGTAGTCGCGCGAAAAACCCTTGTCCTCGACGCACACCATTTTCTCGCGCAGCACGTCGATGCGCGGGTCGGCGGCGACGCTGTCCTCGTAGTCCGCCGCGGTGAGCCGGCCGAATATGAGCGGCACCGCGACCATGTACTGGATGCAGTGGTCGCGGTCGGCCGGATTGCTCAAGGGACCTTTCTTGTCGATGATGCGGATCGCCGACTGGTGGGTGCGGATGGTGATTTTCTTGATGTCGGCAATGCGGTCCTTGACCTGCGCATGCAGCGCCATGGCGCATTCGGCCGCGGTCTGCGCGTGGAATTCCGCCGGGAACGAGATCTTGAACAGCACGTGCTCCATCACGTAGGAGCCGTAGGGGCGCTGGAACTTGAATTCCTTGCCCTTGAACAGCACGTCGTAAAAGCCCCAGGTCGGCGCGGTGAGCACCGAGGGATAGCCCATTTCGCCCTTGGCCGCCATCAGCGCGAGGCGCACGCCGCGGCTGGTGGCGTCGCCGGCCGCCCAGGACTTGCGCGAGCCGGTGTTGGGGGCATGGCGGTAGGTGCGCAGCGACTGGCCGTCGACCCAGGCGAGCGACAAGGCGTTGATGATTTCCTCGCGCGCGAGGCCGAGCATGTTTGCCGCCACCGCAGTGGTGGCGACCTTGACCAGCACCACGTGGTCCAGGCCCACCTTGTTGAACGAGTTCTCCAGCGCAATGCAGCCCTGGATTTCATGCGCCTTGATCATGCCGGTGAGCACCGCATGCATGGTCAGCGGCGGCTTGCCCGCGGCGACCGCCTGCCGCGACAGCCAGTCGGCGCAGGCGAGTATGCCGCCGAGGTTGTCCGAGGGATGGCCCCATTCGGCGGCGAGCCAGGTATCGTTGAAATCGAGCCAGCGGATCATGGCGCCGATGTTGAACGCCGCCTGCACCGGGTCGAGCTGGAACTGCGTGCCGGGAACCTTGGCGCCGTTGGGGACCACGGTGCCCGGGACGATCGGCCCCATGAGCTTGGTGCAGGCCGGGTATTCGAGCGCCTCCAGGCCGCAGCCCAGGGTGTCCATCAGGCACAGGCGCGCGGTGTCGTAGGCTTCGGCGCTTTTGATCTTGTACTTGGAGACGTAATCGGCGATGTCCACCAGGACCTGGTCCGGTTTCGGGCGCACGTTGGAGATGTGGGACGACATGCTGTTCCTTTAATCGCTAAGAGCGGAAAATCCGGTTTACTCAAAGAACCTCGCTTTTGGCACGGATGGTGTGTATCCGTACCAAAAGCGAGGTTGGCGCGCAGCGCGCAGGTCTTGCAAAAACCTGCACGGACGAAAAATCCGTCCGTGCGGATCGTCGTTTGCGTACGGATGATGAACCCATCCGCGCGCAAACGACGATCATTGAAGAACCCGTTTTCATCATTTTGACACGAATTCCTATTTTCGCTTCTCGATGGGCACAAACTTGAGATCTTCCGGCCCGGTATAGGTGGCGGTGGGGCGGATGATCTTGCCGTCGATGCGCTGCTCGATCACGTGCGCGGCCCAGCCGCTGGTGCGCGAGATCACGAATATCGGCGTGAACATGGAGGTCGGCACGCCCATCATGTGGTAGCTCACCGCCGAGAACCAGTCGAGGTTGGGGAACATCTTCTTCTCGCGCCACATTACCGTCTCCAGCCGCGCGGCGATGTCGAACATCTTCATGTCGTTGCGCGCCTTGGACAGCTTGCGCGCGACCTCCTTGATCACCTGGTTGCGCGGATCGCCGATGGTGTAGACCGGGTGGCCGAAGCCGATGACCACTTCCTTGTTGGCGACGCGCTGCACGATGTCCTTTTCCGCGGCGTCCGCGTTCTCGTAGCGCTTCTGCACCTCGAACGCGACCTCGTTGGCGCCGCCGTGCTTGGGCCCGCGCAGCGCGCCGATGCCGGCGCAGATGGCGCTGTACATGTCCGAGCCGGTGCCGGCGACCACGCGGCAGGCGAACGTCGAGGCATTGAACTCGTGCTCGGCATACAGGATCAGCGAGGTGTGCATCGACTTGACCCACAGCTCCGAAGGCTCCTTGCCGTGCAGCAGGTGCAGGAAATGCCCGCCGATGGAATCGTCGTCGGTCTCGACCTCGATGCGCCGTCCGTTCTGGCTGTAATGGAACCAGTAGAGCAGCATCGAGCCAAGGCAGGCCATCAGCCGGTCGGCGATGTCGCGCGCGCCCGGATGGTTGTGGTCGTCCTTCTCCGGCAGCACCGTGCCCAGCGCGGACACGCCGGTGCGCATCACGTCCATCGGGTGGGCCGAGGCCGGTACCCACTCGAGCGCCGCCTTGACGTTGGCGGGCAGGCCGCGCAGCGATTTGAGCTTGAGCTTGTAGCCCTCGAGCTCGGCCTGGGTCGGGAGCTTGCCGTGCACCAGCAGGTAGGCGATCTCCTCGAATTCGCAGGCGTCGGCAACGTCGAGGATGTCGTAGCCGCGGTAGTGCAGGTCGTTGCCGGTGCGGCCGACGGTGCACAGTGCGGTGTTGCCGGCAGTCACGCCGGAGAGCGCGACCGATTTCTTCGGCTTGGGGGTGACGGCTGGTGCTTCACTCATGCTGATCTCCTTGGCAGATTCAGGTTACGTCGGTTGCAGGCCGGGTGCCTGCGCTGATTTCGCTTGCCTTACTTTCCCTTGCTGAACAATTCGTCGAGTTTGGTCTCGTACGAGTGATAGTCGAGATAATCGTACAGATCGTTGCGCGTCTGCATGGTGTCGACCACGTTTTTCTGCGTGCCGTCGCGGCGCACCGCCTGGTATACCGCGAGCGCGGCCTTGTTCATCGCGCGGAATGCGGACAGCGGGTAGAGCGCGATGGCGACATCGGCCGAGCGCAGTTCCTCCACTGTATACAGGGGGGTCGCGCCGAATTCGGTGATGTTGGCCAGCACCGGCACTTTCACCGCGGCGGCGAATTTTCGGTACATGGCCAGTTCGGTCATCGCCTCGGGGAAGATGCCGTCGGCGCCGGCTTCGACACAGGCGACGGCGCGCTCGATCGCAGATTCCAGGCCCTCTACCGCGAGCGCATCGGTGCGCGCCATGATGAAGAAATCCGGGTCGGTCCTGGCGTCGACTGCGGCCTTGATGCGGTCGACCATTTCCTGCTTCGACACCAGTTCCTTGTTGGGCCGGTGGCCGCAGCGCTTGGCGCCGACCTGGTCCTCGATGTGCATCGCGCCGGCGCCGAACTTGACCAGCGATTTGACCGTGCGGGCGACGTTGAATGCGCTCGAGCCGAAGCCGGTGTCGACGTCGACCAGCAGCGGCAGTGGGCATACGTCGGTGATGCGGCGCACGTCGGTGAGCACGTCGTCCAGATTGCTGATGCCGAGGTCGGGCAGGCCGAGCGAACCCGCCGCCACGCCGCCGCCGGACAGGTAGATCGCCTTGTAGCCGCTGCGCTGGGCCAGGCGCGCATGGTAGGCGTTGATTGCGCCGATCACCTGCAGCGGCCGTTCCTCCTTGAGCGCGGCGCGGAACTTTGCGCCTGCTGACATCTGCTTTGCCATATCGACCCTTCAAGAATAGTGCGAAACAACCGATGCGCCCCGAGGGAAATCCCCCCGGGGAAGCTCCCCCAAGTTCCCCCGGTTCGGGGGTCCTCCCGCCTGCCCGGATGCCCGTTCCGGGCAAAAGTCTAAAGCCGGCGCCAAGGCGCCACTTTAATGCAGGTCAAATGCTAGCGCCTTTAGCACCATGGCCGCTGTCGCCGGCGCGACACAGTCGCCGGGCGGCGGTCAGCTGAAAAACGCCCGGTCCGCCTCGGCCGGAACGGCGACGCCGGTGATCTTCGCCTTCTGCAGCAGTTCCCAGTAATAGCGGTAGGTGGCGCGGTCGTGCAGTTCGCCCGCATATTGGATCGGACCCCAGCCGGCCGCCTGCGCCGCAAGCAGGATGGCGGCGCCCTTGTCGACCTCGGAATGGTCCGGCTTCATCGCCTCGACGATGGGCTGGATCTGCGCCGGATAGATCGACCACATGCGCAGGAAGCCGAATTCGCTGCGCGCGCGGCGGGCGTCGTTGTGGATGAGGGCCGTGTCCTTCAATTCGAGGGTCACGTTGTGCGCAGGCACGATGCCGTTGGCGAGGGCCGCCGCGACGATCTCGGTCTTGGCGCGCACCACCAGCCTGTGCTCGAACTGGCCGGGGCTGCGCATGGCGGCCGTGCCCAGCGCCCCATGGTGGTCGGAGACGAAATCCATGAGCCCGAAGGCGATCGACTGCATCCAGGGCAGCGCGGCGATGTCCCAGACTTCGTGCAGCGCGCCGTGGGTTTCGACCAGCACGTGGATCGGTATCTGGCGCGCGATGCGGTGCTGGGCGGCAAGGCGCTGGATATAGTCGATCGCTTCTGATACCTGCCTCGCGCTGGTCGCCTTGGGCAGGGTGATGTGGGAGAGCAGCGCGCCGGCACCGCCGACGAGGATGTCGAGGTCCTGCTTCCAGTGCGCGTGACCGGGGTCGTGGATGCGCACGCCGGCCATTTTGCGCTTGTTGGCCGGGCCGTTGAGCACGCGCACCACCATTTCGGCGTGCTCTTTTTCGCTTCCCGGCTGCGCCCCGTCCTCGCAGTCGCAGGTGAGGTCGAATACCGGGCCGATGCTCTCCTGCAGCGCCAGCGCCCGCAGCATGAGCTTTTCGCTGCCGGCATAGTGATCGCAGCCGGGGATGATGGGGAAAGGCTTCTCGCCCTTGAACAGGGCGGTGCCGGGATGCAGCGGCGAGTTCACGCGCAGCCTGAATGCGGCTGCCGCGGCAGCTTGCGCGCCCTGATCCGGAGGGGAGTCGAGCGCCTTCCGGACCGGGACGTCGCCATGCCGGTCTTGACTCAGCCCAGCAGGTGTTTCACGCCGTCGCGCTCTTCATGCAGTTCCTTGAGCGTGGCGTCCATGCGCGCGCGGGCAAAGTCGTTGATCTCTATGCCCTTGACGATGCTGAACTCGCCGTTCTTGCAGGTGACGGGATGGCCATAGATCACGCCTTCGGCAATGCCGTAGCTGCCGTCCGAGGGGATGCCCATGGAGATCCAGTCACCGTCGGGTGTGCCCATGGCCCAATCGCGCATGTGGTCGATGGCCGCGCTCGCCGCGCTGGCGGCCGAAGACAGGCCGCGCGCCGCAATGATGGCGGCGCCTCGCTTCTGCACGGTCGGAATCAAATTGGTTTCCAGCCAGGCCTGATCGTTGATCATCGGCCACACTTTCTTGCCCTCGGCTTCCATCTGGAACACATCCGGGTACTGCGTGGCGGAATGGTTGCCCCAGACCAGCGCCTTGCGCAGGCTGGTGACCGGCTTCGCGATTTTCGAGCCGATTTGCGACAGCAGGCGGTTATGGTCGAGGCGCATCATGCCGGTGAATTGCCTGGGAGAGAGGCTGGGCGCATTTTTCATCGCGATCAGCGCGTTGGTGTTGGCCGGATTGCCGACGACCAGCACCTTGACCTTGCGGCTCGCAACCGCGTCGAGCGCCTTGCCCTGCGGCACGAAGATTGCGCCGTTCGCCTCGAGCAGGTCCTTGCGCTCCATGCCCGCGGTGCGCGGCCGGGCGCCGACCAGGATGGCGTAATCGGCATCCTTGAACGCGGTCATCGGATCGGAAGCGGCGGACATTCCCGCCAGCAGCGGAAACGCGCAGTCGTTGAGTTCCATCATCACGCCGGTCAGCGCTTTTTGCGCTTTCTCGTCGGGAATTTCCAGCATCTGCAGAATGACCGGCTGGTCCGGGCCGAGCATGTCGCCCGCGGCGATGCGAAACAGGATGCTGTAGCCGATCTGGCCGGCGGCGCCGGTGACTGCGACTCGTACTGGTGTCTTGGACATGATAAAGCTCCCAAAGAGGGTTGACGGATGGAGGCGTGCGGTGATGGAAACTGGTTGGCGTGGGGGCGCGTTGGGTTACGGGGCAGGCGTTGCACGCACTGCGCAAAAAGGTCGCAGGATTTCGCCTGCTCAGCGCGAGAAATTGTAGGTTCAAGCAGCAGGGGTGTCAACGACGCGCAGGCCGAATTTCTGTTATTCATATGACATAAATCAACTCTGATAGACGCGTCGGCGGCTTTTGTGCTGAAATGCGGGCACGATGAGTACGGATGCGCCGACCTTCAGCCCGCTGTACCGGCAAATCAAGGGGTCGATCATGCAGAGCCTGCAGTCCGGCGAATGGCGCCCGGGCGAGGCGATCCCGAGCGAAATCGAGCTGGCCGTGCGCTACAAGGTGAGCCAGGGGACCGTGCGCAAGGCGATCGACGAGCTCGCCGCAGAGAATTATCTGCTGCGCCGCCAGGGCAAGGGCACGTTCGTCGCAACCCACGACGAGGCGCGCGCGCAGTTCCGCTTCCTGCGGCTCAAGCCCGACGTGGGCGTGCAGGAATATCCCGCCGGGCGGCTGCTCGATTGCAAGCGCGCGCGCGCGAGCGCCGAGGTGGCGCGCCTGCTGCGGCTCAAGGCCGGCGACGGCGTGGTGGTGATCCTGCGCGTGCTCAGCTTCGCCGAGCTGCCCACGGTATTCGAGCAGATCTACCTGCCGGGCCAGCGTTTTCGCGAGCTCAGCGCGGCGATGCTCAACGATTACAAGGGTTCCATGTACAAGCTGTTCGAGACCGAATTCGGCACGCGCATGATCCGCGCCGAGGAAAAAATCCGCGCCGTCGGTGCCGACGCGACCGCGGCGCAGCTGCTCGGGGTGCCGCAACGCACGCCGCTGCTGTGTGTCGAGCGGGTGGCGTTCAGCTACGGCGAGGAGCCGGTTGAATTCCGGCGCGGCTACTACCGGACCGACAAGCACTACTACAGCAACGAGCTCGGCTAGCCCCGGGGGCGAACGAGGCACCCGCCGCGCGCGGGCACAGCGCGCCGGCAGCGCCGGCCACAATTCCTGCCGGTATTGACGCAAATCAATATCAGCATGCCGTGTTCAGCCAGAATCGATCATCGAGTACGGTGCAAAGTGCGGGCGGTTCCTCGCTGTCGTTCACGTGCCTGAACTGAATTCACTGGTTCACACGAGGGGGCTACGCTGTTGGACGCAAATGAACGGAACCGGTTGCGCTGGCAATGCCGTCGCGGTTTGCTCGAACTGGATTTGGTGCTGGAGCGTTTTCTGGAGAGGTACGGCGACCGTCTCGACGGCGGGCGCCTGAGTTCTTTCCAGGCGCTTCTGGCTTATACGGACGACGAGCTATGGGATTTGGTGCGCGGGCGCACCGAATGGCGCGACGCGCGTTGCGCCGAACTGGTGCAATGGCTGCGCGACTGCCGGGACCGCGCGGGCGATCGCGATTCGGCCAGCGGCAACGCAGATGAAGATGGAGAGCGCTCGTGATTCGTTTTGATTCTCCGCAACAGCCGCGCCCGTGCTGCGTTCGCGTGGCGCTGCATTTCGGTGTCGACGCGCCCCTGCTGGCGATGCGCGCCACCCCGGATCTGTCTGGCGGTCTATCAACTTAAATTCAGCACGCAATAGGAGATCAGGCACATGGCACAGGTATTGGACAAATTGTCGGAAAAGACTCAATCGCAAGGTTCAGGTCAAACGGAGGCCGTTCAGATGACGCAGCTGAAACAGAAATTATCGGAAAAGATTCAGGCGCACCGTCCGCGCACCGCCAAGCTCACCAAGGAGTACGCAGACGTCGTCATCGACAAGGTCGACATCGGGCAGTGCATGGGCGGCGCACGCGACATCAGGTGCCTGGTCACGGACATCTCCTACCTCGATCCGCAGGAGGGAATTCGCTTCCGTGGCAAGACCATTCCCGAGACCTTCGCCGCTTTGCCGAAGGCCGCGGGCTCGACCTATCCGACCGTCGAGTCCTTCTGGTATTTCCTCCTGACCGGCGATATTCCGACCCAGGCGCAGGCGGACGAAGTCGTCGCGCAGTGGAAGACGCGCCAGGAAGTCCCCAAGTACGTGTTCGACGTGATTCGCGCGCTGCCGCGCGACAGCCATCCGATGGTGATGCTCTCCACCGGCATCCTGGCCTTGCAGAAGGATTCCAAGTTTGCTGCCCACTACAATTCGGGCAAGTACAACAAGATGAACGCCTGGGAGTCGGTGTACGAGGACGCCAGCGACCTGGTCGCGCGCATCCCCGTGATCGCCGCTTTCATCTACAACCTGAAGTACCGTGACGACAAGCAGGTCGCGATCGATCCCAAGCTGGACATGGGGGCCAATTTCGCCCACATGATCGGCCAGAGCGAGCAGTACAAGGACGTGGCGCGCATGTACTTCATCCTGCACTCCGACCACGAATCCGGCAACGTCTCCGCGCACACCACCCACCTCGTGCACTCGGCCTTGTCCGACCCCTACTACTCGTACTCCGCCGGCCTGAACGGCCTGGCCGGCCCGCTGCATGGCCTGGCCAACCAGGAAGTGCTGAGCTGGACCATCAAGTTCCAGGAGAAGTACTGCAAAGGCGTCGAACCGACCAAGGAGCTGATCACCAAAGCGCTCTGGGATACGCTCAATTCCGGCCAGGTCATCCCGGGCTACGGCCACGCCGTCCTGCGCAAGACCGACCCGCGCTACATGTCGCAGCGCGAATTCTGTCTCAGGACCCCGGGCCTCAAGGACGATCCGCTGTTCAAGCTGGTCTCCATGATTTTCGAGGTCGCTCCGGGCGTGCTCAGCGAGCACGGACACACGAAGAATCCCTGGCCGAACGTCGACGCGCAGTCCGGCGTCATCCAGTGGTACTACGGCCTGAAGAACTGGGACTTCTATACCGTGCTCTTCGGCGTGGGGCGTGCCCTGGGCTGCATGGCCAATATCACCTGGGACCGCGCCCTGGGCTACGCGCTCGAGCGTCCCAAGTCCGTCACCACCGACATGCTCGAGAAATGGGCTGCCGAAGGCGGCAGAAAGTAGCCGCCGCTTAGCCAGCCAGTGCAGGGGTTTCTGCTGGTGCAGAGACCCCTCCTGCCGCGGATTTCCGCCGCGGCGGGAAGTTTGCAAAGGGAAGCCGGGCGGCTTGGCACATGCGCCGGCACGGCTTACCCTGCCTGTATAATCGGTTTGTCCTTTGAGCTGCGCAACAATAGGGGCTGAACGGTGACGACGGGTCGATCAGGCAATTCCTTGCAGGCCATCCCCGACTACAGGGAAGGGATCAAGAAGGATGTCGCCGAGATCAAGTTCCTCATCCACGACCTGCGCGTCGAGGGCTTCTTCAACGAGATCCTGCATTACCACGTCACCCTCAACACCGACCTCGAGATCTACAACATCGAGCAGGCGCAGGTTCTGCACGCGGCGGATGTCCAGGAGCTGAAGTCCAAGCTCGGCGCTGCGCGCAGGGCGTTTCAGGACTACTCCAACGCGGTCAAGAGCTTTTCGCCGGACCGGACGGTGCTGCTCCTCGGGCGCCGCTATGTCGATGCCATTCAGGAGACCTGCCATCTGATTCTCAGTCCCCTGTGGGGGCGATCGGACCAGGTGCTTTCCTTCCTGCCCAAAGAGGCGCGCTCGGTGCGCTCGCGCCGCCACTACCGCAATTGCATCAGCTGGCTTTACGGCGTGCACCTGCGCATCGCGGCGTTTCGCGAAGAAGCGAGCGACGCAAGCGCCACGGAGGAATTTGAAATTGCCGAGGACATCAGCGATTTCACCCAGGACGTGGTGCGCGGGTATGTAGTGGAGAAATCCGAGGCCCGGGTGGAACTGCGTCTCGAACGCATGGACCCGGCCGTGATCTGCGGCAGCCGCCCGCGGTTCCGCCGCATGTATTTCAACCTGGTGATGAACGCGGTCGACGCGATGAGCGGGCGCAAGGCGGGCGCGGTCCGCGTGAGCACCGTCGTCGAAGGCGATCATGTGGCACTGCACGTGCGCGACGACGGCGTCGGCATGTCGGCGGAAAAGATTCAGCAGCTCCTCACCGATCGCCAGACCCTGGATGGCGAGGTGCATTCGCTCGGCTTCGTATTCGTGCGCCAGACGGTTGCAGCGTTCGGCGGCGAGCTGAGCGTGGAGAGCACGCCCGGCAAGGGCACGACCATCACCCTGCGCCTGCCTTACCTGAAGGGCAGAGTACTGCAGCCGGATCCCTCGTACCGCAATAAGTATCGGTTGCCGGAGAAATACCGCTCGCTGCAGCTGGAGACTGAAGCGGCGCGCGCGGCGCCCGCGCCGGAGGAGGCGGCGCCGCGCGCCGCAGCCCCGGCGATGCCGGCTGCGGCGCCTGTACCGGATGCCCCGGCCGCTGCAGACGCTGAAGAGCAGCGTGCCTGCGGCAGGCTGCTGTTCGAGGCCTACCAGAAGTCCAGGGCGCAGTTCCCGGGCTGCGTCTTCGCGATGGCTGTCACCGAGGGGGACCGGGTCGAGATGTTTACGCACAAGCCCTACGAACGCGACTTCAATATTTCGCACGAGGACCTTTCGCCCATGTATTACCAGGCGACCTATCGCGGCCGCATCGAGGAAGACGAGCTGAAGGCGCCGATCGTGATACTCAAGCCGCCGCAGACTGCGGCCGAGTACTTCGACTTCAAGTCGGTGCCCGAAGCCGACCGCGGCGTCGAGCAGTTCACGCGCATGGTCCGCGACGAGGGCATACGGATCGCGCGCAAACTTATCGCAACCGGGCTCGATCCGAAAATACCTGTCCACCTGGGAAGCGCACGCCAGTTTTTCGCCGCTACCCCGGAATTCCACGGAACCGAATCGTTCCCGCTCGAGCAACTGGCGCGCCAGACGCTGTCGACGGAAAAATCGACCTGAGGCCGGAGCGCTTTGCCCGCGGCCGGGCCGCGCTTCCGGCTTCGTGTGTAGCGCTTTTGAATTATACTGGCGCCGCACCTGCCGCACCCGATCCATACGCGCGCCGGACGCCGCTGCGCGCGGCTCGCCGTGGCGGGGTGGTGGTTGCGCGACGACCAAACCGTGCCGGTTCCACCAGCTCGATTGGTGTCCGATTCTTGATATGCAAAGGAGATGATGATGGAGCCAACTGGTAAAGCCACGCTCAACTACGGCGATGGCAAGTCGATCGATTTCCCGGTATTCAGCGGCACGGTCGGCCCCGATGTCATCGATATTCGCTCGCTCTACGGCAAGACCGGCATGTTTACCTACGATACCGGATTCCTGTCGACCGCGGCCTGCAGCTCGAAAATTACCTACATCGACGGCGACAAGGGCGAACTGCGCTATCGCGGCTACCCGATCGAGCAGATTGCAGGGCATTGCGATTTCCTCGAGACCTGTCACCTGCTGCTGTACGGCGAGCTTCCCGACAAGGGGCAGAAGAAGGAATTCGAGAGCCTGGTGACGCACCACACCATGGTGAACGAGCAGATGCAGTTCTTCCTGCGCGGCTTCCGCCGCGATGCGCATCCGATGGCCGTGCTCACGGGACTGGTCGGCGCGATGTCGGCGTTCTATCACGACTCGCTCGACATCAGCAATCCCAAGGACCGCGATATCTCGGCAATCCGGCTGATCGCGAAAATGCCGACGTTGGTGGCGATGTCGTACAAGTATTCCATGGGCCAACCCTACATCTATCCGCGCAACGAACTGTCCTACACGGCCAATTTCCTGCGCATGATGTTCGGCACGCCATGCGAAGAATACAAGCCGAACGACGTCGTGGTGCGCGCGCTGGACCGCATTTTTATCCTGCATGCCGACCACGAACAAAACGCGTCGACCTCGACCGTGCGCCTGTGCGGTTCGTCCGGAACCAACCCGTTTGCGGCGATCGCGGCCGGGGTCGCCTGCCTGTGGGGCCCGGCGCACGGCGGCGCGAACGAAGCCTGCCTCAACATGCTGCAGGAAATCCAGGCGCAGGGCGGGGCAGCCAAGCTCGGCGAGTTCGTGGCCAAGGCCAAGGATCCGAACTCCGGCGTGCGCCTCATGGGCTTCGGCCATCGCGTCTACAAGAACTACGACCCGCGCGCGAAGCTCATGCGCGAAACCTGCTATGAGGTGCTGGGAGAGCTCGGCCTGGAGAACGACCCGCTGTTCAAGCTGGCGATGTCGCTCGAAAAAGTGGCGCTCGAGGACGACTATTTCGTCAAGCGCAAGCTCTACCCGAACGTCGATTATTATTCGGGCATCGTGCAGAAGGCGCTCGGCATTCCGGTGTCGATGTTCACCGGCATTTTCTCGCTCGCGCGCACGGTGGGCTGGATCGCGCAGTGGCAGGAAATGATCACCGATCCGGAATACAAGATCGGCCGCCCGCGCCAGCTGTACAACGGCCCGGTCAAGCGCGACGTGATGCCTATCGACAAACGCTGAAAAGGCTGACAAGATAAACCAGTACCCCGAAAGGCACGCGCGGAGCGCTGCGCATACGCCGTACTGCGGCGCAGGCTTCGTTTTTTGCAGGTTCCGTTTCCCACTTTTCCGAAGCGAGCTGCCCGCATGCTGAAATACTTTCAGAGCAACTCCCATCTATTCGGCGGCAACGCCCCGTACATCGAGGATCTGTACGAATCCTACCTCGACAATCCGGGTTCGGTTCCCGAGCAATGGCGTGCGTATTTCGACCAGATGCAGCTGCTGGCCGGCCCGGGCAGGCAGGCCGAAGCGCGCGACGTGGCGCATGCGCCGATCGTAGAATCCTTCGCCCTGCGCGCCAAGCAGGGCGCGCTGCGCCCCGCCGCGACGCAGAACGATCTCACCATTGCGCGCAAGCAGGTCTATGTACAGCTGCTGATCGCCGCCTACCGCTTTCTCGGCGCGCGCTGGGCGCAGCTCGACCCGCTCAAGCGCCAGGAGCGTCCGCAGATTCCGGAACTCGAGCCGGCGTTCTACGATCTCGCCGATACCGACATGGACATGCCGTTCGATGCGGCCAGCCTGTACTTCGGCCAGGAGCGCATGACCCTGCGCGAGATCATCAAGGGCCTGCGCGAGACCTACTGCGGCTCGGTCGGAATCGAGTACATGCACATCAGCGACCCGGCGCAAAAGCGCTGGCTGCAGCAGCGCTTCGAGTCGATACGCTCCGTTCCGACGTTCTCCGCCGAGACGAAGAAACATGTGCTGGACCGGCTCACCGCAGCGGAGACGCTGGAGAAATACCTGCATACGCGCTATGTCGGGCAGAAGCGCTTTTCGCTCGAGGGCGGCGAGAGCGTCATTCCGTGCGTGGACGAGCTGGTGCAGCGCAGCGGCAGCCAGGGCGTGCAGGAAATCGTCATCGGCATGGCGCACCGCGGGCGCCTCAACGTGCTGGTCAATGTGCTCGGCAAGATGCCCAAGGACCTGTTCGCGGAATTCGAGGGCAAGAGCGCCGACGACCTGCATTCGGGCGACGTCAAGTATCACAAGGGCTTCTCCTCCGACGTGTCCACGCCGGGCGGACCGGTGCACCTGTCGCTCGCGTTCAACCCGTCGCACCTGGAAATCGTGAACCCGGTGGTCGAAGGCTCGGTGCGCGCGCGCCAGCGCCGCCGCGGCGACAAGGACGGAACGCAGGTGATTTCGATACTGCTGCACGGCGATGCCGCGTTTGCCGGCCAGGGCGTGGTGATGGAAACGCTCAACCTGTCCAATACGCGCGGCTACGGCACCGGCGGCACGGTGCACGTCGTGGTCAACAACCAGATCGGATTCACCACCTCGGATCCGCGCGATTCGCGCTCGACGCTGTATTGCACCGACGTCGCCAAGATGGTGGAAGCGCCGATTTTCCACGTCAACGGCGACGACCCGGAGGCGGTGGTGCTGGTGACGCAGATTGCGCTCGATTACCGCATGGAGTTCCACCACGACGTCGTGGTGGACATCGTCTGCTTCCGCAAGCTGGGTCACAACGAGCAGGACACGCCTTCGGTGACCCAGCCGCTGATGTACAAGCGCATTGCCGCGCATCCGGGCACGCGCAAGCTCTACGCCGACAAGCTCGCGGCGCAGGGGGTGATCGCGCCAGGCGACGCCGAAGAGCTGATCCGCAGCATGCGCACCGCGCTCGACGCGGGGCAGCACACCGCCGACCCGGTGATCTCGAATTTCAAGAGCAAGTATGCGGTCGACTGGGTGCCTTTCCTCGACCGCAAATGGACCGACGCGGCCGATACCGCAGTGCCGCTGGCGGAACTGCAGCGCGCGGCCCAGCGCATCACCGACGTGCCGGCCGATTTCAAGCTGCACCCGCTGGTGGAAAAGGTGATCGCCGACCGCAAGGCCATGGGCGAGGGCCGCCTGCCGGTGGACTGGGGCATGGCCGAGCATTTCGCCTACGCGACGCTGGTGGCGAGCGGCTTTGCCGTGCGCCTGTCGGGCCAGGATTCCGGGCGCGGCACTTTCGTGCACCGGCATGCGGTGCTGCACGACCAGAACCGGGAAAAGTGGGATTCGGGCACCTTCATCCCGCTGCAGCACATCAGCGAGAAGCAGGCACCGTTCACCGTGATCGATTCGGTGCTGTCCGAGGAAGCGGTGCTCGGATTCGAGTACGGCTACGCCACGGCGGAACCGAACGAGCTGGTCATCTGGGAGGCGCAGTTCGGCGATTTCGCCAACGGTGCCCAGGTGGTGATCGACCAGTTCATTTCATCCGGCGAAACCAAATGGAACCGCGTCTGCGGCCTGGTGATGATGCTGCCGCACGGCTTCGAGGGACAGGGACCGGAGCATTCCTCGGCACGCCTCGAGCGTTACCTGCAGCTTTGCGCCGAACACAATATGCAGGTGGTGGTGCCGTCCAACGCCGCGCAGATGTTCCATTTGCTGCGGCGCCAGATCATACGTCTGTTCCGCAAGCCGCTGATCATCATGACGCCCAAGTCGCTGCTGCGCAACAAGGAAGCGATGTCGCCGCTGTCGGATTTCGCGCGCGGGCAGTTCCACACGGTCATCGGCGAGGTCGAGCACCTCGATCCGGAACAGGTGAAACGCATCGTCTGCTGCAGCGGCAAGGTGTATTACGAACTGGTGGCCGAGCGGCGCGCGCGCGACATCAAGGACGCCGCAATCGTGCGCATCGAGCAGCTCTATCCGTTCCCGCACAAGCCTTTCCTTGCCGAGATGAAGCGCTTCCCGAATGCGACGCAGGTGGTGTGGTGCCAGGAAGAGCCGCAGAACCAGGGTGCCTGGTACCAGACGCGCCACTATTTCGTCGAGAACATGCGCGAGGACCAGAAGCTGTTCTATGCCGGGCGGGCGTCGTCGGCTTCGCCTGCCGTGGGCTATTACGCCAAGCACCAGGAACAGCAGAAGGCGCTGATCGCCGCAGCTTTCGGCAAATTCAAGGCGGCGGGAACGTCGAAGTAAGGACTTTGTCGAAAGGGCAAGCGGTTCATCTGTAATATCGTAATAGCCGGCGCGGCAGCAGGCGCCGGCCGGATGTGGCAACAGCCGGGCGCGATGCGCGCACCTGTTTTTGCGGTACGCCGCCATAGGGATACCCGAAGGCGGCGAAAAAACTGAACGGAGCCATCATGTTAGTCGAAGTGAAAGTACCGCAGCTGTCCGAATCGGTGGCTGAGGCCACGCTGCTCAGCTGGCACAAGAAGGTGGGCGACGCCGTCAGCCGCGACGAAAATCTGATCGACGTCGAGACCGACAAGGTGGTGCTGGAGCTTCCGGCGCCGGCCGGCGGCGTCATCGCCCAGATCATCAAGTCGGACGGCGGCACCGTGGTGTCGGGCGAGGTTATCGCGATGATCGATACCGCTGCGGACTCCGCGGCCACCGTTGCAAAGGCGGCGGAGCGGCCCGCGGCGCCGGTGGCGCGGGCGGCGAAGCAGCTCGAACAGCAGAGCAATCTGATGCCGGCCGCGCGCAAGATGGTCGAAGATAACAAACTCGATTCCACAGCCATCGCCGGCAGCGGCCGCGACGGCCGCGTCACCAAGGCCGATGTCATCGCGCACATGGAAGGCGGCGCCGCGCCGCGGCCTGCGGCCGCTGGTGCCCCGGCGGCGCCCCCGCCGGTCGCCAAGCCCACGCTGCCCGGGGTGCCGGCGCCGATCAACGCGGACAAGCTGCTTGCGGGACGGCCGGAACAGCGCGTGCCGATGTCGCGCCTGCGCGCGCGCGTGGCCGAGCGCCTGCTGCAGTCGCAGGCGAGCGCCGCGATCCTCACCACGTTCAACGAAGTCAATATGCAGCCAGTGATGGACCTGCGCGCGAAACACAAGGACAAGTTCGAAAAAGAACATGGGGTGAAGCTCGGTTTCATGTCCTTCTTCGTCAAGGCGGCAGTCTATGCGCTGAAGAAATACCCCATCGTCAACGCCTCCGTCGACGGCAGCGACATCGTCTATCACGGCTATTTCGACATCGGCGTCGCGGTGGGCAGCCCGCGCGGGCTGGTGGTGCCGGTGCTGCGCGACGCGGACCAGATGAGCTTCGCCCAGATCGAGAAGACCATCGCCGACCTGGGCAAGCGCGCGGGCGAGGGCAAGCTCACCATGGAAGAGCTCACCGGCGGCACGTTTTCGATTTCCAACGGCGGGGTGTTCGGCTCCATGCTGTCCACGCCCATCATCAATCCGCCGCAGTCGGCCATACTCGGGATCCACGCGACCAAGGAGCGCGCGGTGGTCGAGAACGGGCAGGTCGTGGTGCGGCCGATGAATTACTTCGCCCTGTCCTACGACCATCGCATCATCGACGGCCGCGAGGCGGTGCTGTCGCTGGTCGCGATGAAGGAAGCGCTGGAAGACCCGATGCGCCTGCTGCTCGAGCTTTGATTCGCCGCCGCCGGCGGCGGCGTTCCTTGTAGCCAACACAGAGCCAAATCATGCTGAAATCGTTCGAAGTCGTAGTCATCGGCGCCGGCCCGGCCGGTTACGTGGCCGCCATCCGCTGCGCCCAGCTCGGTTTTTCCACCGCCGTCATAGACGAGTGGAAGAACGAGAAAGGCGAGGCCAAGCTGGGCGGCACCTGCCTCAACGTGGGCTGCATCCCGTCCAAGGCGCTGCTCGAGTCCTCCGAGAACTATGAGCGCGTCGCCTACAAATTCGGCAACCACGGGATTTCCGTGACCGGCGCGAAGATCGATGTCGCCAAGATGCAGGCGCGCAAGGACAGGATCGTCTCGCAGCTTACCGGCGGCATCGAAATGCTGTTCAGGAAGAACAAGATCACCTGGCTCAAGGGCCACGGCAAATTCGCCGGCGGCGGCGAAAAATACCAGATCGAGGTCGCGGACGGCGGCGGCGCGGAGACGATAGAAGCGAATCATGTGATCATTGCGACCGGCTCCATCGCGCGCCACCTGCCGGGCATCGAAGTGGACAACGAGACCGTGTGCGACAACATCGGCGCGCTCTCGCTGAACGCGGTCCCGGAGAAGCTCGGCGTGATCGGCGCCGGCGTGATCGGCCTGGAACTGGGCAGCGTGTGGCGGCGGCTGGGCGCGAAGGTCACCATCCTCGAGGCGCTGCCGAATTTTCTCGCTGCGGCGGACGACGCGGTGGCGAAGGAAGCGTGGAAGATCTTTTCCAAGGAACAGGGGCTGGAGATCAAGCTCGGCGTGAAGATCGGCAAGCTCAGCCGCGGCAAGCGCGGATTGACCATCGAGTACGAAAGCAGCGAAGGCAAGCAGGCGCTGGACTGCAACAAGCTGGTGGTGTCGGTCGGGCGCGTGCCGAATACGCGCGACCTCGGCGCTTCGACGGTGGGGCTCAAGATCGACGAGCGCGGCCTGATCGAGGTGGACGAGCACTGCCGCACCAGCCTGCCCAATGTGTACGCGGTGGGCGACGTGGTGCGCGGTCCGATGCTCGCGCACAAGGGCATGGACGAGGGCGTGATGGCGGCCGAGCGCATCGCCGGCCAAGCGGGGCGCGTCAATCTCGACACCATTCCCTGGGTCATCTATACGGCGCCGGAAATCGCCTGGGTGGGCAAGGCCGAGCAGCAGCTGAAAGCCGAGGGCATCGCCTACCGTGCCGGGCAGGTGCCGTTTTCGCACAATGGGCGCGCCATGGGCCAGGACGAGACCGCCGGCTTCGTGAAGATTCTCGCCGACGCCAAGACTGATCGCGTGCTCGGCATCCACATCATCGGATCGCACGCCTCGGAGATGATCGCGGAAGCGGTGATGGCGATGGAATTCGGCGCCAGCGCCGAGGACATCGCGCGCATCTGCCACGCGCATCCGTCCCTGTCCGAGGTGGTGCACGAAGCGGCGCTGGCGGTGGAGAAGCGCGCGCTGCACATTTGAGCAGAGACATTCCAGCCGCCCGCATCGCATTAACAGCATTCAACAGAAAAGGCGCATCAGCATGGATAAATTCAAGGCATTCCGCATCAACGAGGTGGACAAGAAGACCGTCGCTGGTTTCGTGGAAATGGGCAAGGACGAGCTGGACCCGGGCGAAGTGGTGATACGCGTCGCGTATTCGGGGGTGAATTACAAGGATGCGCTCGCCGCCACCGGCGCGGGCAAGGTAATCCGCCGCTTCCCCTGTGTCGGCGGCATCGACCTGTCGGGCACGGTGGTCGAATCGGCCGATGCGCGCTTCAACAAAGGCGACGCGGTGATCGCCACCAGCTACGACATCGGCGTGGCGCATCATGGCGGCTACGCCGAATATGCGCGCGTGCCGGCCAACTGGGTGGTGCCGATGCCGCGCGGACTGAACCTGTTCGAGTCCATGGCCCTGGGCACCGCGGGCTACACCGCGGCGCTGGGCGTGGTGCGCATGGAGGCGAACGGCCTTGCGCCCGGCAACGGGCCGGTGATCGTGTCCGGCGCCAGCGGAGGCGTCGGCTCGATCGCGGTCGACATCCTCGCCGGCCTCGGCTATCAGGTGGTCGCGCTCACCGGCAAGGAGGCCGAAACCGATTACCTCAAGGGCCTCGGTGCGAAAGAGGTGAAATTGCGCCAGAGCCTGGATTTGACCAAGATCCGGCCGCTGGACAAGGCGCTGTGGGCGGGCGCAGTGGACAACCTCGGCGGCGACGTGCTCGCCTGGATCGCGAGCACGATGGCGCAGGCCGGGACCATCGCCAGCATCGGGCTCGCAGCCAGCCCCACGCTCAATACCACCGTGCTGCCCTTCATCCTGCGCGGCGCCTGCCTGCTCGGCATCGACTCCGGCTATACGCCGATGGCATTGCGGCAGAGCGTCTGGCAACGCCTCGCCACCGACATGAAGCCCCGGCACCTGGCCGGCATGACGCGCACGATTGCGTTCGAGCGCCTGCCGGGCGTGTTCGAGGACTTTATCCAGGGCAAGGCGAAGGGACGCATCGTGGTGGATCTCGCAGCCGGTTAACGAATACAGGAAAGTGCAGTCGGCCGGCGTCCAAACAGGGGCAAGCACAAAGGGGAAATGGGAATGAACAGGTACAAGGCGTTTCACCAGCGCTCGATCAGCGACCGCGAAGGGTTCTGGGCCGAGCAGGCCGGGCTGATCGACTGGCACAAGCCTTACGGCAAGGTGCTCGACTACAGCCGGCCGCCGTTCGCCAAGTGGTTCGTCGGCGGCGAAACCAATCTCTGCCACAACGCGGTCGACCGCCACCTCAGGGACAGGCCCGACCAGAATGCGCTGATTTTCGTCTCCACCGAGACCGACGTCGAGAAGACCTACAGCTTTCGCGAGCTGCATGCCGAGATCAACCGCTGCGCCGCGGCGATGCAAAGCCTGGGCGTGGGCAAGGGCGACCGCGTGCTGATCTACATGCCGATGATCGCGGAGGCGTGCATCGCCATCCTCGCCTGCGCGCGCATCGGCGCGATCCACTCGGTGGTGTTCGGCGGCTTTGCCTCGCACAGCCTCGCCAGCCGCATCGATGATGCCAAGCCCAAGCTGATCATCAGCGCGGATGCGGGCTCGCGCGTCGGGAAAGTCGTGCCCTACAAGCCGCTGCTCGACGAGGCGATCAGCCTGTCCAAGTTTCCGCCGCAGAAAGTCATCCTGGTGGATCGCGGCCTGGTGCCGGGCTTCGCTCGCGTTTCCGGGCGCGATCTGGATTGGGCCGAGTTGCGCAAGCAGCACATGAATGCGCAAGTGCCCTGCGTCTGGCTTGAGTCGAACGAGCCGTCCTACATCCTGTACACCTCGGGCACCACCGGCAAGCCCAAAGGGGTGCAGCGCGACGTCGGCGGGCACGCCGTCGCGCTGGCGGCATCGATGCAGCACATCTACTGCGGCAAGGCCGGCGAAACCTACTTTTCCACCTCGGACATCGGCTGGGTGGTCGGGCACTCCTACATCATCTACGGCCCGCTGATCGCCGGCATGGCGACCATCATGTACGAGGGGACGCCGGTGCGCCCGGACGGGGGCATCCTGTGGAAAATCGTCGAGAAATACAAGGTCGCGGTGATGTTTTCCGCGCCGACGGCGATCCGGGTGCTGAAGAAGCAGGATCCGGCATTTCTGAAGAAATACGACCTGTCCTCGCTCAAATACCTGTTCCTCGCGGGCGAGCCGCTCGACCAGCCCACGGCGCAGTGGATCTCCGAAGGCCTGGGCCGGCCTATCGTAGACAATTACTGGCAAACCGAAACCGGCTGGCCCATCCTGTCCAATCCGATGGGCGTCGAAGACATTCCGCGCAAGTTCGGCAGCCCCGGTTTTCCGATGTACGGCTATGACCTGAAGCTGCTGCACGAATCCACCGGGGAAGAGGTCGGCGCGGACGAGAAAGGCGTGGTCGCGGTCATTCCGCCACTGCCGCCCGGCTGCATGAGTACCGTCTGGGGCGACGACGAGCGCTTCGTCAAAACCTATTTTGAAACCATTCCGGGCAAGCTCGCGTATTCGACTTTCGACTGGGGCATACGCGACAAGGATGGCTATTACTTTATTCTCGGGCGCACCGACGACGTGATCAATGTTGCCGGGCACCGTCTCGGGACGCGCGAAATCGAGGAGGCGATCAGCTCGCATCCGGCGGTGGCGGAAGTCGCGGTGATCGGCGTTGCCGACCAGCTGAAAGGACAGGTGCCGGTCGCGTTCGCGGTGCTCAAGGATCCGGCCCTGATCGCGACCGGCGCAGGGCGCATGGCGCTCGAAGGCGAAGTGATGAAGACCGTCGACCGGCAGCTGGGCGCGATCGGCCGGCCGGCGCGCGTGCACTTCGTGACCCTGCTGCCGAAGACGCGCTCGGGCAAGGTGCTGCGCCGTTCGATCCAGGCGATCTGCGAGGGTCGCGACCCGGGCGATCTCACCACCATCGAGGACCAGAGCGCGCTGCAGCAGGTGCGCGACGCGATGGCGCTCAAGTGAACATGAAAACCAAACCCTGCCTGACGCTGGACGACTGCAAAAAGATGATGGCGGCGTGCGCGGCCGAAGCGCGGCGCAACAATTGGGAGGTCGTGATCGCCATCGTCGACGACGGCGGCCATCCGCTCATGCTGGAGCGCATGGACGGCGCCACGCCCGCGAACGCGGAGATTGCGCTGCAGAAGGGCCGCAGCGCCGCGATCTCGCGCCGTTCCACCAATGCATGGGAGCAGCGCATCAAGGATGGGCGCATGTCGATGCTGAAAATGCCCGTGCTGCCGGTGCAGGGAGGCATTCCGCTGTTCCACCAGGGCGTATGCGTGGGCGGCATCGGCGTCTCCGGCGTGGCCTCGCACGAGGACGAGCAGATCGCCGAGGCCGGCGCCGGCGTGCTGACGGGCTAGCGGCCGCATGGGACCGGGGCTGTCGCCGCAGCGGGTGCAGGCCATCGCGCGCGAGCTGCTGGACGCGCATGACCGCGCCGTGCAGATCGAATCCATCGCCGCGCGCGACCCGGCGTTCGACCTGGACGCAGCCTACCAGGTGGCGGCGGAGCTCATGCGGCTGCGTCGCGGCCGCGGGGCGCGGCCCGTAGGGCGCAAGATCGGATTCACCAACCGCAGCATCTGGGCGCGCTACAAGGTCGACGCGCCGATGTGGGCGCACATATACGACGATACGGTCAGCTATGCCAGAGACGGGAAAGCGCTGGTGTCGCTCGCCGGCACGGTGTCGCCGCGCCTCGAGCCCGAAATCCTGTTCAAGCTGCGCGCGCCGGTGCCGGCGGGCTGCAAGGACGCGGAACAGCTGCTGCGTTCGGCCGAATGGTATGCGCACAGCGTGGAAATCGTGCACAGCCATTTCGACTGGAAATTCACGCTGCCCGACGCCACCGCCGACTGGGCCTGCCACGCGCGCCTGGTGATCGGTGCGCCGCGGGCCATACGGGAGCAGGACATACCGGCACTGGCGCGCGCGCTGCCGCAGGCGAGGGCGGCGCTGCTCAAGGAGGGCGTCAGGCAGATCGAGGCCGAGGCTGCGAATGTGCTCGACAGCCCGGCGTACGCGCTCGGATTCCTCGCCGATCTGCTCGCGCGCCAGCCGTTCATGCAGCCGCTCGCAGTGGGCGAACTGATCAGCACCGGCACCATCACCGATGCGCTGCCGGTCAGGCCGGGCGAGGCCTGGTCCACCGAGATCAGCGGCCTGCCGCTGCAGAACCTGAGTATCGCATTCACCGCCTGAGCATCGGATGATCGGCCTGTTGCAGCGCGTGTCCCGGGCAAAGGTCGAAGTCGGCGGCACCAGCGTGGGCGAGATCGGCGCAGGCCTGCTGGTGCTGGTCTGCGCCGAGCGCGGCGACGCCGAAGCCGAGGCCGACCGCCTGCTCGAGCGCGTGCTGGGTTACCGCGTGTTCGGCGACGCCCAGGGCAGGATGAATCTGAGCCTGCGCGACGTTCAGGGCGGCCTGCTGCTGGTGCCGCAGTTCACGCTGGCCGCCGATACCCACAAGGGCATGCGCCCGAGCTTCACTCCGGCGGCGGCGCCGGCCGAGGGCGAGCGCCTGTTCGATTACTTTGCCGCCGCAGCGCGCGCCGCGCATTCTGCCGTCGAAACCGGACGCTTTGGCGCGCATATGCAGGTGAGCCTCACCAACGACGGCCCGGTGACCATCTGGTTGCGCGTGGCGCCCGGCCAGGCACTGTGAAGGGGAGGGAATCATGGGCGCAGGCCGCATCGAACGCGACAGCTTCGGCGAGATAGAAGTCCCGGCCGAGCGCCTGTGGGGCGCGCAGACGCAGCGCTCGCTCGCGCATTTCCGCATCTCCGGCGAGCGCATGCCGCGCGAATTGCTGCTGGCGCTGGCTCTGGTGAAGCGTGCCTGCGCGACGGTGAACGCGGAACTGGGCGCGCTCGCGGCACCCAAGGCCGCGGCGATCGTCGCCGCCGCCGACGAAGTGCTCGCGGGCAAGTGGGACGGCGAATTCCCCCTGGTCGTGTGGCAGACCGGTTCGGGCACGCAGACCAATATGAACATGAACGAGGTGCTGGCGAACCGCGCCTCCGAGCTGATGGGCGGGGCGCTGGGCGCGGCGCGCCTGGTTCATCCCAACGACGAGGTCAACCGCGGCCAGTCCTCCAACGACGTGTTCCCCACCGCGATGAGCGTGGCCGCGGCGCGGGCGGTCAGCGCGACCCTGCTGCCGGCGTTGCAGGGTCTGCGCGACACCCTGGCGGCGAAATCGGCCGCCTTCGCGGACATCGTCAAGACCGGACGCACCCACCTGCAGGATGCGACGCCGCTGACGCTGGGGCAGGAATTCTCCGGCTATGTGGCACAGCTCGAGCACTGCATTGCGCACCTGCAGGCAGCGCTGCCGCATTTGTGCGAACTCGCCCTCGGGGGCACCGCGGTCGGCACCGGCCTGAACGCGCATCCGGAGTTCGGCCGGCGCGTGGCGCAGGAACTTGCGCGGCGCAGCGGGCTCCCGTTCGTCTCCGCCGGCAACAAGTTCGAGGCGCTGGCCGCGCACGACGCGCTGGTGCACGCGCACGGCGCGCTCAAGACCGCGGCGGCCGCGCTCAACAAGATCGCCAACGACGTGCGCTGGCTCGCCTCCGGCCCGCGCTGCGGCATCGGCGAGATCTCGATACCGGAAAACGAGCCGGGCAGCTCGATCATGCCGGGCAAGGTGAATCCGACACAGGCCGAGGCGCTCACCATGGCGTGCGCGCAGGTCATGGGCAACGACGTCGCGATCAACATCGGCGGCGCCTCGGGCAATTTCGAGCTGAACGTGTTCAAGCCGCTCATCATCCACAATTTCCTGCAAAGCGTGCGCCTGCTCGCCGACGGCACCGCAAGCTTCGACGCGCATTGCGCGGCCGGCATCGAACCCCGGCGCGAGCGCATTGCCGCGCTGCTGGAGCATTCGCTGATGCTCGTGACCGCGCTCAATCCGCATATCGGCTACGACAAGGCGGCCGAGATCGCGAAGAAGGCGCAGCGCGAGGGCACGAGCCTGAGGCAGGCGGCGCTGGCGCTGGGCCATGTCACGGCGGAGCAGTTCGACGCCTGGGTGCGGCCGCAGGACATGACCGGGGGGAAATAGGCCGGCAACTTGCTACAATACCGTCCCATGATCCATACGCCGCCAAACGCCAAACCGGAGCCGGGCCCGGAGTATCTGCAAAGCACGCGCTTCCTCGATTGCGACAACGCCGCCGTGCGCCGCTTCGCCGAGCAGTCGGCCGGCACGGAGGCGAGCGACATCGGACGCGCGGTCAAGCTGTTCTACGCCGTGCGCGACGGCATCCGCTACGATCCGTTCTCGATGCGCCTGGACCCGGCCATCTACGTCGCCAGCCATGTGCTCACGGCCAAATCGGCCTATTGCATTCCCAAGGCCATATTGCTTGCCGCCGCGGCGCGTGCGCTGGGCATACCCTGCGCCGTCGGGTTGTCCGACGTGGTCAATCACCTGACCACGGAAAAGCTCAAGGCGCTGATGGGCGGCACGACCTATTTCATGCATCACGGCTACGCGGTGATGTACCTCGAAGGCAGGTGGGTGAAGGCGGCGCCGGCGTTCAACATCGAGCTCTGCACGCGCTTCGGCGTGCTGCCGACCGAATTCGACGGCCGCGCCGATGCGATCTTCCAGCCCTACGACGCGCGCCAGCGCCGCCACATGGAGTACGTGAAGGACCATGGCGTGTGGTCGGATTTCCCTTATGAAAGGGTGGAAGCGGATTTTCGCGCGTTCTACCCGATGAGCGCGTTCGCGGAGTCCGACCCGGGCGAAAAATTCGAGGACGGCGTGCGCCTTACCTGAGCGCGCTCGCTCGCGGCAGATCATGCAACAGCCCCTGCAGCCATTTCCCCCGCAGTCCGAGCAGCAGGATCTCACCCTGAACGTGGCGCAGGTGATGCTGCAGGGATTCAACAAGCATTACCGCATCTTCCGCGAAGCCTGCAAGGCGGCCAAGCGCCACTTCGAAACCGGCAACTGGTCGGCGGTGCAGGAGGCGGCGCGCGAGCGCATCAATTTCTACGACAAGCGCGTGATGGAGGCGGTCGAACACATCGAACGAGGATTCCCGGCCGAATCGCGCGACGATGCCGTCTGGCAGCGCGTCAAGCTGCACTACATCGGCCTGCTCACTTATCACAAGCAGCCGGAGTGTGCCGAGACCTTCTTCAATTCGGTGAGCTGCCGCATCCTGCACCGGACTTATTTCAACAACAATTTCATTTTCGTGCGGCCGGCGGTGTCGACCGAGCATATCGAAGCCGACCCGCCCTCCTACCGCTCCTACTACCCGCAGAAATACGGGCTGCGCCCGACGCTTGCGCGCATGCTGCGCGACATCGGCCTGGAACGGCCGTTCGCCGACATCCGGCGCGACCTGCGCTGCGTGCTGCGCCTGTGGCGTGGGGCGCTGCCGCGGCCCTTGCGCCTGGAGGCCAGCCACCAGATCCAGATACTGTCGTCGCTGTTCTACCGCAACAAGGGCGCATACATCGTCGGCAAGATGGTCAACGGCAACTTCGAATACCCGTTCGTCATTCCGGTGCTGCACGACGGCGAGGGCAAGCTTTACCTTGACACGGTGCTGCTGGAGCGGCGCCAGCTCGACATCTTCTTCAGCACCAACCGCGCCTATTTCCTGGTGGACATGGAGGTGCCCTCGGCCTACGTGCAGTTCCTGCGCGGGCTGTTGCCGTACAAGCCGCAATGGGAAATCTATACGCTGTTGGGGCTGCAAAAACAGGGTAAGAACCTTTTCTACCGCGATTTCCTGCACCACCTGCGCCATTCCAGCGACGATTTCATCGTTGCACCGGGCATCCGCGGGCTGGTGATGCTGGTGTTTACGCTGCCTTCGTATCCGTATGTGTTCAAGGTGATCAAGGATGTGATCGCGCCGCCGAAGGAGGTGAACCGGCAGCAGGTCAAGGAGAAATACTGGCTGGTGAAACACCATGACCGCGTCGGACGCATGGCCGACACGCTGGAATATTCGGACGTCGCCTTTCCGTTGAAACGCTTTACGCCGGAATTGCTGGAAGAGTTGCGCACGCTCGCGCCCTCGTTGATCGAGGAGGAGGGCGACACCATCGTGATCAAGCACATGTACATCGAGCGGCGCATGGTGCCGCTCAACATTTTTCTCGACCGGGCGGACGACGAACAGCGCGAGCGCTCGATCGAGGACTACGGCGTTGCGATCAAGCAGCTTGCCGCCGCCAATATCTTTGCGGGCGACCTGCTGTTCAAGAATTTCGGGGTAACCCGCTATGGGCGGGTGGTGTTCTACGACTACGATGAAATCGACTACCTCACCAACATCCATTTCCGCAAGATGCCGCAGCCGCAGACCGAGGAGCAGGAGATGGCTTCCGAGCCCTGGTACGCGGTCGGTCCGACCGACGTATTTCCCGAGGAGTTCGCCACCTTCCTGCTCACCGACGAGCGCGTGCGCCGCTGTTTCATGCGGCACCATGCAGACCTGCTCGAAGCGGAGTCCTGGCAGGTGATGCAGCAGCGCATCGCCGCGGGCGAAATGCAGGATGTGTTTCCCTACGCGGAAAGCCTGCGCTTCTGCAATCTGTTCCGCCGACGCTGAGCGCGCCAACGCGATGGTTCAGGTCCTGCCGGGACGGGCGCGCTCGCGCGAAGCTGCGGCCCCTAGTCCTCTTCGCGCGCCGCCTTGTATTGCGACATCAGCTGCTGCTGCATCTGTGCCGGCACCTGCGCGTAGTGGCTGAACTCGACTGAATACGAGCCCTGTCCGCCGGTAATCGAGCGCAGGCGGTTCTGGAAATCGGCGAGCTCCGCGAGCGGCACCTGGCCGGCGGTGCTGACGATGTCGGCCGAGCGCTGCTCGGTTCCGGTGATCTGGCCGCGCTTGGAGGCGATTTCCGAGGTCATGTCGCCGATATACGCCTCCGGCGCGTCGATCTCGATATTGACGATGGGCTCGAGCATGATCGGCGCCGCCTTGGAGAAGGCGTCGATCACGGCCTTGCGCCCCGCGGAAACGAAGGCGATCTCCTTGGAGTCCACAGCATGGCTCTTGCCGTCGTACACCGTGACGCGCAGGTCCTCCACCGGATAGCCCGCAATCACGCCGGAATCGAGCGCCATGCGCACGCCTTTCTCCACCGCCGGGATGAACACCGTCGGGATGACGCCGCCCTTCACCTGGTCGACGAACTCGTAGCCGGCGCCGCGAGGCAGGGGTTCGATGCGCAGAAACACCTCGCCGAACTGGCCGGCGCCGCCGGTCTGCTTCTTGTGGCGGCAATGCCCTTCGGCCTTGCGGCTGATGGTTTCGCGATAGGGAATGCGCGGCGGCCGGGTGTCCAGCTCGAGCTTGTATTGCTGGGTCAGCTTCTCCAGCTTGGTGCGCAGGTGCAGCTCGCCGAGCGCGCGGATCACGGTTTCGTTGGTTGCCGGATGGCGCTCCATGCGAAAACAGGGATCTTCGAGCTCCAGCTTGTGCAGCACCTCGAACAGCCGTTGTTCGTCACCTTTCTTTTTCGTCTCGACCGCGAGGCCGTGCATGGGTGCCGGGAATTCGAGCGGCCGCAGGTGGATGTGGTCCTCGTCGTGCGAATCGTGCAGCACTGCATCGAATTCGATCTCATCGACCTTGGACACCGCGCCGATGTCGCCGGGACGCAGCGCGTCGGTTTCCACGTATTCCTTTCCCTGCAGCAGGTAAAGGTGCGCGACCTTGAATGGCCGGCTGCCGTTGCCGATGAACAGCTGCGAGTCGCGCTTCACCGTTCCCTGGTGTACGCGGAAGATGCCGAGCTTGCCCACATAAGGGTCCATGATGACCTTGAACACGTGCGCGAGCACGTGCTTGGCCGGATCGGGTTCGGCGTGGAATTCCACCGCGCCCGCGCCTTCGCCCCTGAGAAAGGGCGGCGGATTGCCCTCGGTGGGATTGGGCGCGAGCAGCGCGAGGATGTCGAGCAGCTCGGATACGCCTGCGCCATTGCGCGCCGAGACAAAGCATACGGGAATCAGATGGCCTTCGCGCAGCGCCTTCTCGAACGGCGCATGCAGCTGTTCCGGGTTGACCTCGCCCTGCTCGAGATAGATCGCCATCAGCGCTTCGTCGACTTCGACCACCTGGTCGACCAGCGCCGCGTGCGCGGCTTTGACCGAGGAGAAATCCGAATCGCCGTCCGGATTGAAGAAGCAGTCGACAATGTCCTTGCCGCCATGCGCCGGCAGGTTGATCGGCAGGCATTCCTTGCCGAAGGTCTGCTGGATATTGGCGAGCAGTTCCGGCAGATCGACGTTCTCCGCATCGATCTTGTTGACGACGATCATGCGGCACAGGCGGCGCGCCTGCGCCCACTTCATCATGCGCCGCGTATTGAGCTCGATCCCGGTCTGCGCGTTGATGACGACCAGGGCGGTCTCGACGGCCGCAAGCGCGCCGATCGCCTGGCCGGCGAAATCCGGATAGCCCGGCGTGTCGATCAGGTGGACGTGGGTGTCGCGCCAGGCAAAATTCACCAGCGCCGAATTGAGCGAATGGCCGTAGGTCTTTTCCAGCGGATCGTAGTCGCAGACGGTGTTGCCACGCTCGACGCTGCCGGCTGTCTTGATCGCGCCGGCGCGCGCCAGCAGCGCTTCGGCCAGCGTGGTCTTGCCGGTGGCGCCATGGCCCACCAGAGCGGCGGTGCGAATGGCTTCGGTGCTGTAGTTCGGCATGATGCTTCCCCTTTTATCTATGACGAATTTTAGCATCGCAGCGCGCGCCTGTACCCGGCGCCGGCTGCGCGCGCCCGGCTATTCGGGGTCGTCCAGCGCGTACTCCAGATGCCCGATGTCGCCCCAGCCGGTCAGCTCCCAGGCACCCTGGCGGCGGCAAAAGCGGTTGATGCCGGTGTTGTGGAGCTGGAAGTCGCGCGGCGCGTCCAGCGGCATCGCCCTGGCGTGCCGGTAGAGCATGGCGAGCACGCCGCCGTGGCTGACCGCCGCCAGCGTCAGGCCCGCGTGGCGCTCCGCCAGCTCGGTGATGCAGGCGATGCTGCGCTGGTACAGCTGGCGCATGCTCTCTCCGCCCGGGATTACATAGTCGGGGTCGCGCGACTTGAAGCGTGCGTATTCCTCGGGGTAGCGTTGCTCGACCTCTTGCGCGGTCAGCCCCTGGAAGATGCCCATGCGCCGCTCGCGCAGGCGCGGCTCGACCACGATCTCATGTCCGGTGCGCATGGCGACGGCGCTGGCGGTCTGCAACGCGCGCCCCAGATCGCTCGACAGCAGCAGGTCGAAGGGTTCGCGGCTCATGCGCTCGGCCAGGGCCTGCGCCTGCGCCAGGCCTTCGCGGTTGAGCGTGCTGTCGAGGTGCCCCTGGAAGCGGCCTTCGCTGTTCCATTCGGTTTCGCCGTGGCGGATGGCGATCAGATGCGTTGCGGCCGGGGCAGGCATGTATATGGGCTCAGCGTTTGGCGGTGCCCAGCGCGATCACCGCCCCGACGACGACCAGCGCGCCGACGATCTGCCGTGGCGCCACGCTCTGGCCGAGGATGGGCCACGCGAGGAACAGCACCGCGATCGGCTCGAAATTCAGCGCCGCCGAATTGTTGAGCGCGTCCAGCCGCGGCAGCAGCACGAACAGCGCGGTGAACGCGGTGCCATAGAACAGCATCAGCAGGCCCAGACCGAGCCAGGCGCCGGGATTGGCGGGCAGCGCGAGACTGCCCGCGACGCAGCCGGCCGCGAGCATGAGCACGGCCACCGTGCTCATGGTGAGAAAGGTGCGCAGCCTGCCGTCCACGTCCTTGAGCCAGCGCGAGGTGAAATACAGCGCGGTGGCGAAGGACACCGCCGCCGCGAGCGCGTAGCTGACGCCGGCGCCGATCTCCGACCAGCGGCCGGCAATGTCGCCGTGCGCGCCGAGCACGTCGAGCGCAAGCGCCAGTCCGCACAGGGCGATGGGCATCGCGATCAGTGCGCGCCGCGCCGGCCGCTCGCCGTCGGCGGCCCAGGTGATGAGCGAGAACATCATCGGAAAGGTGTTGAACGCCAGCAGCGCCAGCGCCACCGGAATGCGCGCCACCGCGGAGTAGATGCAGAAGCTCTGGAACGCGATCAGCACGCCGACGCCGATGGCGCGCCAGCGCGTGGCGGCCGGAAGCGCCAGCGGCACGCGGCTGACGAGCAGCAGCGCACCCACGAACAGCGCTGCGCCGATCGAGCGCGCAGCCACGGCCGTGGTGATGTTTACGCCATGGTCGATGGCGTAGCGCGCGGCGATGTGGTTGCTGCCGAAGGTGGTCGCGATGAGCAGCAGCGTCGCGATGGCCAGCAGGCGCGGAAACGGTTTGCCCTGCAAGGCTAGTTCGCCCGCGCCCGAACGCCAATCCCGCTCACGCGACCGCAACCGGAATCTTGAATTCCCTGATCCGCTTTTCCCACTCCGCCGGTCCGGTCTGGTGCACCGAAGCGCCGCTGGAGTCCACCGCCACGGTCACCGGCATGTCCTTGACCTCGAATTCGTAGATCGCTTCCATGCCGAGATCGCCGAAGGCGAGCACGCGCGATTTCTTGATCGCCTTGGCTACGAGGTAGGCGGCGCCGCCGACCGCCATCAGATAGGCGGCCTTGTGCTTCTTGATCGCCTCTATCGCCACCGGGCCGCGCTCGGACTTGCCTATCATGCCTATCAGGCCGGTCTGTGCCAGCATCATTTCGGTGAACTTGTCCATGCGCGTGGCGGTAGTCGGGCCGGCGGGGCCGACCACTTCGTCGCGCACCGGATCGACCGGGCCGACGTAATAGATGACGCGGTTGGTGAAATCCACCGGCAGCTTCTCGCCTTTGGCGAGCATCTCCTGGATGCGCGCATGCGCGGCGTCGCGCCCGGTGAGCATCTTGCCCGATACGAGCAGGATATCGCCGCGCTTCCAGCCGGCGACTTCCGCCGGCGTCAGCGCATCGAGGTTGACGCGCTTGGCCGCGGAGGCGGGCGCCCAGGTGACTTTGGGCCAGTCCTCGAGCGACGGCACCTCGAGCGACACCGGGCCGGAGCCGTCGAGCACGAAATGCGCATGGCGCGTCGCGGCGCAGTTGGGGATCATTGCGATCGGCTTGTTCGCGGCATGTGTCGGATAGTCGGCGATCTTCACATCGAGCACGGTGGACAGCCCGCCCAGCCCCTGCGCCCCGATGCCGAGAGCGTTGATCTTGGTGTAGAGCTCGATGCGCAGTTCTTCGATCTTGTTCTTCGGCCCGCGCGCGAGCAGCTCGTGCATGTCGAGCGGCGCCATCAGCACTTCCTTGGCCATCATCATGGCCTTTTCCGCGGTGCCGCCGACGCCGATGCCGATCAGCCCCGGCGGGCACCAGCCGGCGCCCATGGTGGGCACGGTTTTCAGCACCCATTCGACTACCGAGTCCGACGGGTTGAGCATGGCGAACTTGGATTTGGCCTCGGAGCCGCCGCCCTTGGCCGCGACCGTGACTTCGACCTTGCTGCCCGGCACGACCTCCATGTGGATCACCGCCGGCGTGTTGTCCTTGGTGTTCTTGCGCGTGAACAGCGGGTCTGCGAGCACCGAACTGCGCAGCGGATTGTCCGGATTGGTATAGCCGCGGCGCACGCCTTCATTCACCGCATCGCCGATCGAGCCCTTGAATCCGTCCCAGCGCACGTCCATGCCGATCTTGAGATAGACGTTGACAATGCCGGTGTCCTGGCAGATCGGGCGATGGCCCTCGGCGCACATGCGCGAGTTGGTCAGGATCTGGGCGATCGCGTCCTTGGCCGCCGGCGCCTGCTCGCGCTCGTAGGCGCGCGCCAGGTGCGCAAGGTAATCCTTCGGATGGTAATAGCTGATGAACTGCAGCGCGTCAGCGATGCTCTGGATCAGGTCTTCCTGCTTGATGGCGGTCATGATGATCTCGATGAATTGAAGTGGCGAAAAGGATCTGGGATCGTTTTGCAATAGGTGCCGATGGTGCCGGCGATTCCGGCACGGTCACGCCGGGCCGAAGGCCGCGTGGCACCGGATCTACAGGCAGACAGTCGGGAAATCTTACCACCTTTGCCGCACGGCAATCGGCGCGCGCCGGCGCAGGCTTGCGCTAGATCAAACCGCCCTCGCGCAGCGCCGAGATTTCGCCGGCGTCATAGCCCAGCCAGGCGAGCACGCCCTCGGTGTGCTCGCCCAGCGCCGGGATGTCGCCCATCGCCGGCGCATAGGCGTCCGACAGCGGCGGGGTGCGCAGCGCCGGAAGCGGCCCGGCGGGGGAGCCGATTTCGGCCCAGCGATCGCGCGCCTGCAGCTGCGGGTGCCGGCGCAGGCCTTCGACCGTGTTGACCGAGGCATTGGCGATGCTGGCCGCGTCGAGCTGCGCAATCAGTTCAGCGGCATTCATCCGGGCGAGCCGCTGTTGCAGGACAGGCGCGAGCTGCTGCCGGTTGGCGCTGCGCGCGGCGTTGGAATCGAAGCGCGGATCGCGCGCGAGTTCGGGCGTCTTCAGCACCTTTTCGCAGAACAGCGCCCATTCGCGCTCGTTCTGGATCGCGATCATCACGGTGCCGCCGTCGCCGGCCTGGAACGGCCCGTAGGGATAGATGGTCGCATGCATGGCGCCGGTGCGCGCGGGCTGCGGGGCGCCGTCGAAGGCGTAGTAAAGCGGATAACCCATCCATTCGGCCAGGCAGTCGAGCAGCGACACTTCGATGCTGCTGCCCTTGCCGGTGCGCGCGCGCAGCAGCAACGCATTCAGGATGCCGCTGTAGGCGTACATGCCGCCGGCGATATCCGCGATGGAAACGCCGGTCTTGGCCATGTCCTCGCCGTTGCCGGTGATCGAGAGCAGGCCGGCCTCGGCCTGGATCAGCAGATCGTAGGCCTTCTTGTCGCGATAGGGGCCGCCTTCGCCGTAGCCCGAAATGCCGCAGACCACGGTGCGCGGGTTGATGCGGTGAATGGCCTCCGTGCCCAGCCCCAGGCGGGCAGCGGCGCCCGGTGCCAGGTTCTGCACGAATACGTCGGCGCGTTGCAGCAGCCGCTCGAGCACCGGCAATGCCTGCGGGTGTTTCAGGTCCAGCGTAACGCTTTCCTTGCCGCGGTTGGTCCAGACGAAATGCGAAGCGAGGCCGCGCGTGCGCTGATCATAGGCACGCGCAAAGTCGCCGCTGCCGGGGCGCTCGATCTTGATTACGCGCGCGCCGTTGTCCGCCAGATGCCGCGTTGCGAGCGGTGCGGCGACGGCGTGCTCCAGCGCTACGACGATGATGCCGTCCAGGGGTCGGGTCATTTGGAGTCCGGGCGGGGAAGGTTGGCGAGGCATGATCTGCGACGACGGCGCCGCGCCAGCGGCGGAACCCAAGTTACCACCACTGCGCGCGCCGCGTCAACGCGATCGCCTGCGCGCATGCGGTCGCCGCGCGGTGCTGCGCCGCCCGAGTGGTCCGGCTTTACAAAATACCGGATTAGTGTTTTGATTTGACTGTCGCGGCGCCGGTGTAAGGGTGACGTAAGTCTGGTTTTTGATAATCACAAACGTCGTCGTTTGCGTCCACGCGACCCGCCGCGATCCGATCCCGTTTTATCAAGCACAAGCACATTGAGGAGACCGTTGTCATGTCTGCGCAGATTGAATCGGTATTGAACGAAACCCGGGTATTTCCGCCGTCCGCGGAGTTCGTCAAGCAGGCCAATGTGCCCGGCATGGCCGCATACCAGGCAATGTGCAACGAGGCTGAGCGCGACTTCGAGGGTTTCTGGGGGCGCCTGGCGAAGGAAAACCTTGCCTGGCACAAACCATTCACCAGGGTGCTGGATGAATCCAACGCGCCGTTCTTCAAGTGGTTTCACGACGGACAACTGAACGCCTCCTACAACTGCCTCGACCGGCACCTGAAGACGCAGCCGGACAAGATCGCGATCATCTTCGAGGCGGACGACGGCAAGGTCACGCGCATCAGCTACAAGCAGCTGTATCACAAGGTATGCCAGCTCGCCAACGCGCTCAAGGCGCACGGCATCAAGCAGGGCGACCGCGTGCTCATTTACATGCCGATGTCGATTGAAGTGGTGACGGCGATGCAGGCCTGCGCGCGCATCGGCGCAACCCACTCGGTGGTGTTCGGCGGCTTTTCCGCGAAGAGCCTGCAGGAACGCATCGTAGACGCGGGCGCGACCGAAGTCATCACCGCGGACGGACAGTTCCGCGGCGGCAAGGAAATTCCGCTCAAGCCCGCAGTGGACGAAGCGCTGGCGATGGGCGGTTGCGACAAGGTGCGCAACGTCATCGTCTACAAGCGCACCGGCACCGCGGTCAACATGCAGGCGCCGCGCGACAAATGGCTGCACGACGTGATCAAGGGGCAGGCCGAAGAGTGCGAGCCGACCTGGGTCAACGCCGAGCATCCGCTGTTCATCCTGTACACCTCGGGTTCGACCGGCAAGCCCAAGGGTGTGCAGCATTCCACCGGCGGCTACCTGCTGCAGACGGTGATGACGATGAAATGGGTGTTCGACTACAAGCCGACGGACGTGTTCTGGTGCACCGCCGACGTCGGCTGGGTGACCGGCCACAGCTATATCACCTACGGCCCGCTCGCGGTGGGCGCGACCGAGATCATGTTCGAAGGCATCCCGACCTATCCCGATGCCGGGCGCTTCTGGAAGATCATCCAGGACCACAAGGTGAATGTGTTCTACACCGCGCCGACGGCGATCCGCTCGCTGATCAAGGCCGGCGGCGATCTGCCGAAAAAATACGACCTGAAGTCGCTGCGCATCCTCGGCACCGTGGGCGAACCGATCAACCCCGAGGCGTGGATGTGGTATCACTCGGTGGTCGGCGACTCGCGCTGCCCGATCGTGGACACCTGGTGGCAGACCGAGACCGGCGGGCATATGATCTCGCCGCTTCCCGGCGTGACCCCGACCAAGCCGGGCTCCTGCACCTTCCCCTTGCCGGGGATCATGGCCGCCATCGTGGACGAGACCGGGCAGGACGTGGACAAGGGCAAGGGCGGCATCCTGGTAATCAAGCGCCCCTGGCCCGGGATGATACGCACCATCTGGGGGGATCCGGAGCGCTTCAGGAAGAGCTATTACCCCGAGGATTTCCACGGCAAGTACTACCTCGCCGGCGACGGCGCCAGCCGCGACCTCGAGGGCTACTTCCGCATCATGGGCCGCATCGACGACGTGCTCAATGTCTCGGGCCATCGTCTGGGCACCATGGAAATCGAGTCGGCGCTGGTGGCGAACACCGCACTGGTGGCCGAGGCCGCCGTGGTGGGCCGCCCCGACGACATGACCGGCGAAGCGGTGTGCGCCTTCATCGTGCTCAAGGGCGCGCGCCCGAGCGGCGCGGACGCCAAGCGCATTGCGCAGGAACTGCGCGACTGGGTGGGGAAGGAAATCGGTGCCATCGCCAAGCCCAAGGACATCCGTTTCGGCGACAACCTGCCCAAGACGCGCTCGGGCAAGATCATGCGGCGCCTGCTGCGCTCCATCGCCAAGGGCGAAGAGATCACGCAGGACGTATCCACCCTGGAAAATCCGGCCATACTGGAGCAGCTGAAGCAGCCGGTCGCGTAGCGGAGAGCGGCGGTTTTTTCCTTGCCTCGCAAAGGCTTATCGCGTAGACTGCGCACCTTTCCGAACGGCGGAAGCAGCAATTCGGGAGAGGTGGATGCGTGGTTCAAGTCGCACGCCTGGCAGCATGCCGCGCCAGCGGCGTGTTGCGGCTGAGGCTAAGCCGAGCGTATGGCGAGGGTTAAGCGCGCCGCGCTGCCGGAGCCAAAAGCGTGCATGGCTTATACGGAGAGGTGGATGAGTGGTTTAAGTCGCACGCCTGGAAAGCGTGTTTAGGGTAATACCCTAACGCGGGTTCGAATCCCGCCCTCTCCGCCAATTAAAGAACGGGCCCAGGGCCCGTTTTCTTATGAGGCATACTGCGCGCATGAGCAATGCCGAGCTGAAGCGGCGCCTGCACCGCAGCTGCCTGGCGATACTCGCGGCCAGCCTCTGCGCCGGGCTGCTGACCTATCTGTACGCCGACGATGCCGTGGACGATTCGCTCGGCTATGTGATCGTCAACGGCGCTGTCTATTCGCTGTCCACACAGGATTCCAAGAGCTACCGGCGCGAGGTGCAGCGGTTTGGCGGCAAGGCTGCGCTGGCGTTCGACGACTTCGGCCGCTGGTTCGCGCGGCTTTGGCGGGGCCGGGCGCTCGGCGGGACGATCGCCGCGCTGGGCGTCCTGCTGTCGCTGGGAATCTATCTGTTCGCCGCGTCTCTGGGCCCGGATCCGCCGCCGACCGACCCCGGCGAGAACAAGGGCGATAAGCCCGGCTGAGCCAGGCGCCGGGCGAAAGCGCGACTCAGTTGAATGCGCCCAGCTGAAATTTTGGATCGGGGCCGTTCTCCAGTTTGCGTACGATGCCGGCTTTGTCGAAATACACCGACATCAGCGAATCCCAGACGCCGTTCTCCTTGAACGGATAAGACCACTCTTCGAGCCGCGAGGCGGTGTAGTAGCGCGTCTCGCTCGGCGCGCCTATCGCGCGCAGAACGGCATTCTTGTCCGCTTCGCCAACCCGGATTTTGGCAAAAGTCTGCATCGTCAGGACTTGTTCGTATGCGACAAGCTTGCCGTCCGGTCCGATGCGCGCCATGTCGGTCGCCTGTCCCATGGGGCCATGCTTGTATTCGAGCAGGCGGCTCGCGCCGTCGATGTAGACGTGGGTCGGCTGACCCAGGCGCGCGATCACTTCAGCTTCGCTCTGACCGGGATGTACCGGCGCCGTTTCCAGGCTTGCGCATGCGCCCAAAGCCGCAAGCAAGGCCAGCCCACCCGCAATCCGATATGAACTCCACATGATCATTGTCCCCTTGTCGCAGTAGACAATACCCCTTGTATGCCCGGGCGAAGGCCAGAGAAAAAAGCCCGGGACTGAATAGCGTCACCGGGCCCAAGCGTTCGCCACCGGATGTTTTCTTGTTGGGCAGGAGAGCCCCCAAACATCCAAAATAATCATCGCATGTTTCGGCGGCTCAGCGCTTGCTCTAGATCAAGCTGCATTCAGGCCGGTCCTTGGCTAAGTACGCCGGTCAAAAGAATACAATATAAACAGTATAATGCGACATTATATTAATGTTAAATATCACATTAAATCAAGTTCTATGATCGCGATCAATCGGCGCCGGGCGCTGGAATTTATCATGCAAATCAGGCGCTCAATCCGGCCGCGGCGCCGAGCAGGTCTTCAGGCCATAGATCCGGAGCACCCATGCAGGCCGAGCGCGCCATGAGCTGCGATCCTCCCGGCTATCCCGCGCACCTGGTGCGCGAGCGCGTGTTGCGCGACGGAACGCCCGTGACCATCCGGCCGATCCGCCCGGAGGACTCCGGCATGGAGCAGGCGTTCGTACGCCACCTGTCCGACGATTCGCGCTATTTCCGCTTCATGGGCGCGCTGCGCGAACTGCCGGCGAAAAAACTGCGGTCGTTCACCGAGATCGACTACCGGCGGCACATGGCCTTCATCGCGACCATCAAGTGTGAAGCCGCCGAACTGGAGATCGGCGCAGCGCGCTATGTCGCTACGGACGAGCCTGGCCACTGCGAATTTTCCATTGTGATCGACGATGCCTGGCAGGGCAGCGGCGTGGGCGGAATGCTGATGTACTCGCTGCAAAACGCTGCGCGCGAGCAGGGATTCAAGATCATGGACGGTATCGTGCTCGCGAGCAACCACCGGATGCTCAAGTTTGCGAAGCAACTCGGCTTCCGCTGTTATCACGATCCAGGGGAAGCCGAGATCGTGCGCCTGGAGTTGCGCCTGTGAGCGGACTGTTGACTTTGGTCAAGACGGAGCGGGGACGCCGGCATACTCTAAACGCATAGACAGCGTCGCGACCGTCGGACTATGCGACCAGCGCATCGGTCACGCGGCACGGAGTGTAGCCAGATGACAGAAACAGCGAAGCAGGGCACGGCGACAGCGGCCATCGAAAGCATATGTGGCTATCCTGCGGGGCACGCGGTGGCGCCGAATATCGGCGACTATGCCGCATTCCGCGCCGCATTTTCCTGGGAACGCGCACGGCGCGACCTGGACGGCCTGCCCGCGGGCGGGCTCAACATCGCACACGAAGCCGTCGATCGTCACGCCGCCGGCGCAGGGGCAAGCAAGGTCGCCTTGTGCTGGCTGGGCAGGAATGGCGCGGTGCAGGACTATTCCTACGCCAGGCTGAGCCGGCTCTCGAACCGCTTCGCCAATGTGCTCAAGGCGCTTGGCGTCGGCGCGGGCGAGCGCGTTTTCATCCTTACCGGGCGCGTTCCGGAGCTGTATGTCGCCGCACTGGGCGCGTGGAAGAATCGCAGCGTAGTCTGCACGCTTTTTTCCGCTTTCGGCCCGGAACCGATCCGCACGCGCATGGCGCTCGGCGATGCGCGCGTTCTGATTACCACGCCGACGCTGTTCCAGAGGAAGATTGTTCCCATCCATGGCCTGTTGCCGGGATTGCGCCATGTCCTGCTGGTGGCGGGGCCGGACGATGAAGCCGCACCCGCAGGCACGCTGGATTTCGCCAATCTGCTGGCCGCGGCCGATGAGAATTTCAACATCGAAGCCACCGACCCCGAAGCGCCGGCCCTGCTGCATTTCACCAGCGGCACCACCGGCACGCCCAAGGGCGCGGTGCATGTGCATCAGGCCGTGCTCACCCACCACACGACGGGCAAACTGGTGCTCGACCTGCACCCGGAGGACGTATTCTGGTGCACGGCGGACCCGGGCTGGGTAACCGGCACGTCCTACGGCATCATCGCGCCGCTGTCGAATGGGGTTACCAGCATCGTCGACGAAGCGGATTTCGACGCCGAACGCTGGTATCGGATACTGGAGGAGCACAAGGTGAGCGTCTGGTACACCGCGCCTACTGCGATCCGCATGATGATGAAGACGGGGCTGGCACCGCTCGCCGGGCGCAGACTGCCGGCGCTGCGCTATCTCGCCAGCGTGGGCGAGCCGCTCAATCCCGAAGCGGTGCGCTGGGGCGTCACCGCCTTCGGACTGCCGTTCCACGACAACTGGTGGCAGACCGAGACCGGCGGCATCATGATCGCCAATTTTCCGGCGCTGGACGTGCGGCCCGGTTCGATGGGCATGCCCGTGCCCGGAGTCGAAGCGGCCATCGTGCGCACCCGCAGCGACAACAGCACCGGCACCAGCGTCACGGTGATAGAGGAGCCCGGCGTCGAAGGCGAACTTGCGCTGCGCCCCGGCTGGCCGTCGATGTTCCGCGGCTACCTGAATGAGCCCGAGCGCTACCGCAAATGCTTCGCCGGCGGCTGGTACTTGAGCGGCGATCTGGCGCGCCGCGACGCCGACGGCTATTTCTGGTTCGTCGGGCGCAAGGACGACGTGATCAAGACCTCCGGCCATCTGATTGGTCCGTTCGAGGTCGAAAGCGTGCTCATGGAGCACCCGGCCGTGGCCGAAGCCGGCGTCATCGGCAAGCCGGATCCGGTCGCACTCGAAATCGTGAAGGCGTTTGTTTCGCTCAAAGCCGGCCAGGTTCCGGGCGAAGCGCTGAAGAAGGATATCCTGGCGCACGCGAGAAAGCGTCTCGGTGCAGTTGTGGCGCCGAAGGAACTGGACTTCCAGCAGAACCTGCCGAAAACGCGCAGCGGCAAGATCATGCGCCGCCTGCTGAAAGCGCGCGAACTGGGGCTTCCCGAGGGCGATATATCGACCCTGGAAAGCATGTGATCGATTTGGGCAAAAAACGGGCAGCGGACATGAGCATCCAGAAAGCGCAGGCGGTCCAGGGCAACCAGCGGCAGCATGCGCTCGAACTCTTGCGCCAGATGCTGCTCATCCGCCGCTTCGAGGAAAAGTGCGCCGAGCTCTACAGCGCCGGCAAGATACGCGGGTTTCTGCATCTCTACATTGGCGAGGAAGCGGTCGCGGTCGGCTGCATGCAGGCGCTCGCTCCCGAGGACTCGGTGGTCGCGACCTATCGCGAGCACGGCCAGGCGCTGGCGCGCGGCATGTCCGCGGGCGCGATCATGGCCGAGATGTACGGCAAGGCAAATGGCTGCAGCCGCGGCCGCGGCGGTTCGATGCATCTGTTCAACGCCTCGCTGCGCTTCTACGGCGGCTACGCTATCGTCGCCGGCGGGCTGCCCGTGGCGGTGGGCCTGGCTCTTGCCGACAGGATGCAGGGACGGCGCGCCGTGACGGCGTGCTTCTTCGGCGACGGCGCCGTCGCCGAGGGTGAATTTCACGAATCTCTCAATCTGGCGGCGCTGTGGCGGCTGCCGGTGCTGTTCCTGTGCGAGAACAACCGCTACGGCATGGGCACCTCGCTGGAGAGATCGGAGTCGCAGACCGACATCCACCTCAAAGCGCAGAACTACAACGTGCAGGCCGAGGCGGTCGACGGTATGGACGTGCTGGCCGTGGAAGCGGCAACGCAGCGCGCCGCCGCGCAGGTGCGCCGCGGCGACGGGCCTTATTTTCTCGAATTGCGCACCTATCGCTACCGCGCCCATTCCATGTCCGATCCGGATCTGTACCGCACCAAGGAAGAGATCGCGCACTGGCGCGAGCGCGACCCGATCGCCCTGTTCGACGCTTATCTGCGCGGCGAGGGCATGCTCGATGACGGCGCGCTGCGCACGCTCGAAGACGATGTCGCGCACGACATCGAGTGGGCCGTAGCGGAAGCGGAGAAGGGGGCGTGGGAGCCGATCGCCGACCTGGTGCGCGACGTGTATGCCGACCCGGGCCGCGCGCTGGCGCAGTCCTGAGAGCCCTGGAGCCGAGATGCCGAAAATGACCTACCGCGAAGCCGTGCGCAGCGCGATGCGCGAAGCGATGCGCGCTGACCAACGCGTGTTCCTGATGGGCGAGGACGTCGGCAGCTACGGCGGCGCTTTCGCGGTGAGCCACGGCCTGCTCGCCGAGTTCGGGCCGGAACGCATCCGCGACACGCCCTTGTCCGAGTCCACTTTCGTCGGCGCCGGCATCGGTGCCGCCTTGGGCGGGATGCGCCCCATCGTCGAGGTGATGACCATCAATTTCAGCCTGCTCGCGCTCGACCAGATCGTCAACAACGCCGCTACGCTGCGCCACATGTCGGGCGGGCAACTGGGCGTGCCGCTGGTGATTCGCATGGCGACCGGCGGCGGACGCCAGCTCGCCGCGCAGCACTCGCACAGCCTGGAGGGATGGTACGCCCACATACCCGGCATCAAGGCGGTGACGCCGGCGACAGTGGCCGACGCGAGGGGCCTCCTGCTCGCGGCGCTGAAGGAGCCGGACCCGGTGCTCATCTTCGAGCACGCGACCTTGTATCCGCTCGAGGGCGAAAGCGAGGACGGCACGCCCATGGAGATCGGCCGCGCTGCGCTGCGCCGGCGCGGCAAGGACGTGACGCTGATCGCTTACGGCGGTGCCCTGGGCAAGACGGAGCGTGCCGCCGCACTCCTCGCCGAGCAGGGCGTCGACGCAGAGGTGATCGATTTGCGCTCGCTGCGGCCGCTCGACACCGAGATGATCCTCGCCTCGGTGGCGCGCACCCACCGCGCGGTGATCGTGGAGGAGGCCTGGAAGACCGCCGGCTTCGCCGCCGAGGTGAGCGCGTGCATCATGGAAGGCGCGTTCGATGCGCTCGACGCGCCGGTGGCGCGGGCGTGCGGCGCCGAAGTGCCGATGCCCTATGCGCAACACATGGAGCAGGCGGCACTGCCGCAGCCGGAGACCATCGTCAAGGCGGTGCGGGGTCTGTTTTAGCCATGCCTGAATTCCTCATGCCGCGGCTGGGAGCCGACATGACCGCTGGCAAGGTGGTCTCCTGGCTGAAGAAACCCGGCGAGCGCATCGAACGCGGCGAAGTCATCGCCATCATCGAGACCGACAAGGCGAACGTCGATGTCGAGTCCTTCGTCGCCGGGGTATTGGAAAAAATCCTGGTCGAGCCGGGCGACGAGCGTCTGCCTGTGGGCACGCCGCTCGCATTGATCAGCGCCGAAGGAGCGGGCGAGGCGGCGGTGGCGCCGGTCGCCGCAGCGCCTGTGACCGCTGGCGCGACGGCCACCGCGCCCGCCATTGCGCCGACCCCCGCGCTGGCTGTGCCGCCAGCACCGGCGCCGATGGCAGCGCCGGCCGCTGCGCCGCCCGGCCCTGGCGAGCGCCTGCGCATTTCGCCGGTGGCGCGCAAGCGCGCGCAGGAACTCGGCGTCGACGCGCGCAGCCTCGCGGGCAGCGGACCGGATGGGCGCATTACGCTGCAGGACGTGGAACGCGCCGCCCTGGCCAGGCCTGCCGTTGCGGCGCCGGCGCTTGCCGCCCCCGCGGCCGCGCCGGCAGTGCCGGCAGCGGCGCCCGCAGACAGCGCGGCGGCCCGGCAGTCGCGCATGCGCGAAGCCATCGCCAGTTCGATGGCGCGCTCCAAGCGCGAGATCCCGCACTACTACCTCGCCGCCACCATCGATTTCAGCAATTCCTCTGCCTGGCTCGCCCAATACAACACCGGGCGCGCAGTCACCGAGCGTCTCATTTATGCCGTGCTGTTGATCAAGGCGGTGGCGCTCGCCCTGCGCGAAGTGCCGGAACTGAACGGATTCTGGATCGACGGACGCGCGCGTCAGAGCGCCGACATTCACACCGGAGTGGCGATCTCGCTGCGCGGCGGCGGCTTGGTCGCGCCGGCGCTGCATCATGCCGACCAGCGCAGACTCGATGACCTGATGCGCGGCTTTCAGGATCTGGTCAGGCGCGCGCGCGCGTGGTCGCTGAAAAGCTCGGAAATGACGGATCCGACCGTCACCATCACCAGCCTCGGCGAGCGCGGCGTGGAATCGGTGTTTGGCATTATCACTCCGCCGCAGCTCGCGCTGGTCGGCTTCGGCACGCCGGTCGAGCGGCCATGGGTCGTAGACGGCCAGGTGGTGGCGCGCACCTTGCTGAGCGCGACGCTATCGGGTGATCACCGCGCGACCGATGGCCACCGCGGCGCGCTGTTTCTTTCCGCATTGGATCGCCTGTTGCAACATCCGGAGGAATTATGAACCAGGAAGAAATCCGTACTCGCGTGGTGAAAACCCTGTCCGGGATCGTGCCCGAACTCGAGCCTGGATCGCTCAAACCGGGCCAGAGCCTGCGCGACCAGCTCGACATCGATTCCATGGATTTCCTCAATTTTCTGATCGCGCTGCACCAGGAGTTCGGCGTGGACGTGCCTGAATCCGACGCCGGAAAGCTCGGCAGCATCGATGCCTGCGTCGAATACCTGGCACAGGCGCTGCGGCAGCGCGCCCAGGCCTGACAGGCAAGCGCGGCGAAGCGCGAAACGAGAAAGATTGAATCCTCCAGTCCTCATCCAGACCCAGGTCCTCATCATCGGCGGCGGGGTAACCGGCACGGCGCTGGCGCGCGATTTGGCCTTGCGCGGCGTCGACTGCATCGTCGTGGAGAAAGACGACATCAACGCCGGCGCCTCGGGACGCAATCACGGCCTGCTCCACAGCGGCGCGCGTTACGTGGCGCGCGACCGCGCGGCGGCGATCGAGTGCCGCGCCGAGGGCGCCATCCTCAAGCGCACGGCGGCGCAGGCAGTGCAGGATACGGGCGGCTACTTCGTCGCAGTGCAGGGGGACGACGAACGCTATGTCGCCGATTTCCCGGCCTTGTGCGGACAAGCGGGCATCAGCGTGCGGCCAGTGCAGCTGGCGGAGGCGCATGCGCAGGAACCGGCGCTGTCGCCGCGGGCGATCGCGGTGTACGAAGTGCCGGACGCATCGATCGACCCATTCCGGCTCTCCCTGGAAAGCATGGCCCAGGCGCAGAGCCTGGGCGCGCGCCTGCTGCGGCACACGCGCGTATCGGGATTCGAACGCGAGGGGCGGCGCATCCGCGCCGTGCATGTCCGGCCCCGGGCCGATGCGCAGGAGCTGCGCATCGAGGCGGCGCAGATCGTCAACGCCGCAGGCGCCTGGGCGCGCGAGCTGGCGCTGCTCGCAGGCGCGCCCATCGAGATGACCTACTCCAAAGGCACGCTGCTGGTCACGCACGGGCGATTGGCCTGCCGCGTGATCAACCGACTGCGTCCACCGAGCAACGCCGACATCATGATGCCGGGCGGCACGGTATCGATCGTCGGCACCACTTCGACGCGGGTTGACGCGCTGGAGGACATACACCCCACGACGGCCGACGCCGACCTGATCGTAGGGGAGGCCGCGCGCATGCTGCCGGCGCTCGCGAGCGCGCGCTACATCCGCGCTTACGCCGGCGTGCGTCCGCTGGTGGGCTCTGCCGATGGCGCGGATGCGCGCGCGGTCTCGCGCGGCTACGCGCTGTTCGAGCACGAAGACCAGGGCCTGGACAACTTTACCACCATCACCGGCGGCAAGCTCACTACCTGTCGCCTGATGGCCGAGCGCGCCGCGGACCTGGTGTGCAGGCGCCTGGGCGTGAGCCGCCCCTGCATGACTGCGACGTCGTTTCTGCCCGAGGCCGCGGAGTGCGCCTGGACCGAACCGGGCCGTACGCCGCGCGCGTGGATGCGCTCCCATGGCGCGGACGACATGCTACTGTGCGAATGCGAACTGGTGTCAGCCAGCGTCGTCGACACGATCCTCGCCGCGCTGCGGGCGAACGGCGACACGCCCACGCTGACGGATATCGGCCTGCGCAGCCGCATCGGAAAAGGCGCGTGCCAGGGAGCATTCTGCGCGGTGCGCACCGCCGCCCACCTGTATCAGCACGGCGACTTCCGCTCGTCGCGCGGCGTCGCCGAAATTCTCGATTTCCTGCGCGAGCGCTGGCGCGGCCAGCACGCGATTCTGTGGGGCGAACAGCTCGCCCAGGCGGAATTGATGGAGGCGCTGCACTGCGGCTTGTTTGGCGAGGAACTGCGCGACGCCGGAGTGCCGCGATGATGCGCGCGCGCGGGGATGCTTATGACGTCGCCGTCATAGGCGCGGGAATGGCGGGGATGGCGGCAGCGCTGTTCGCCGCCGAGCAGGGGTTGTCTTGCATCCAGATCGGCAACGGCGGCAGCCTGCTGTTCGCGAGCGGGCTGTTGGACCTGCTCGCCGTGCACCCCGTAGCCGAGGGCCGCCGTTGGCAATCGCCCTACGAGGCTCTGGCAGCCCTGGCGGTCGATGAGCCCGGCCATCCGCTGGCACGCGTCGACAGCGCTTCGATCCGGGCCGCATTCGAGTGTTTCGTCTCCGCCCTGGGCGCGGCGGGGCTGACCTATGCGCCGCTGGGCGAGCGCAACCGGCAGCTGCTCACCTCGATCGGAACGATCAAGACCAGCTTCGGCGTGCCCGCCGCTATGGTCGCGGGCGTCGATGCATTGGCGGCGCGGCCCCCATGCCTGCTGGTGGATTTTCGCGGGCTGCGCGAATTCAGCGCCGCGCAGATCGCCGCGACGCTGGCCGGGCACTGGCGGGGTCTGCGCCACCAGCGCCTCGAGTTTCCGGGCTATGAGGCGGCGGCCGAACTCTATTCCGCCCACCTCGCGCGCGCGCTCGAATCCGGGGAGACGCGCAGGCGGACGATCGCACTGGTGAAGCCCTTGCTGGGTGACGCCCGTGCGCTGGGAATCCCGGCGGTCCTCGGACTCGCGCGCGCGAGCGCCGTGCACGCGGCCTTCGAGGCGGAACTCGGCGTGCCGGTGTTCGAGATTCCCACCATGCCGACCTCGGTGCCGGGTCTGCGCCTGCTCGGGGCGCTGGAATCGGCCCTGGGAAAGCGCGGTGTCCACAGGCGCCAGCAGGCCTCGGTACACGCGCTGGCATTCGACGCGCACGCGGGCACGGCAGAGCTCGAACTCGGTAGCGTATCCGGATGCGAGCACCTGAGCGCGCGCGCGGTCGTGCTCGCCACGGGGCGATTCACCGGCCGCGGGCTCAGGGCCGAGCGCGATGCGGTGCGCGAAAGCATCCTCGGCATCCCGGTGCAGCAGCCGGATTCGCGCGCCGCATGGCACCAGCGCGACTTCCTCGATCCCGCCGGCCACGCGCTCAACCGCGCCGGGCTCAGCGTGGACGCGGATTGGCGTCCGCTGGACGCCGGGGGCAAGCCGGTGTGGCCGCGCCTGTTCGCTGTGGGTTCCATACTGGCACAGCAGGACTGGATGCGCGCCAAATGCGGCTCGGGCCTGGCCATCGCCACGGCTTGGGCGGCAATGGGCAAGGTGCGCACTGCCTTGCGCGGAACCGTCCCAGCGTAGGCACGCCATGCCGGCCGCACTGTTTCAGACCGCCCTTTACGCCTCCCTCGTGCTGTGCGCGCTGGGCTTGGTCTGGCGCATATCGGCATGGTTTCGCGTGCGCATCGGCCCCGATGCGCAGGCGCCGACGCCTTATCAGCGCGCGGCTGCCGCGTGCCGCGGCAGCGTCTCGGTGCTGTGCAGCCGGCGCGCACTGCATCTGCTCGGCGTATTCTTCCTCGACGTGCTGCTGTTGCGCCGCTTGTTCGCAAGCGGGAAGCTGCGCTGGTTCGGCCATCTGCTGGCGGTGCTCGGCTTCGCGCTGCTCCTGCTCATGCACGCGCTCGCGCCGCTGCTGGGCGCGAAGCTGTTTCAGGATTACCAAGCCACGCTCGATCCCTACCTGTTCCTGCGCGACCTGTTCGGCGTGATGATCCTGCTCGGCGTAGCGCTGATGCTGCTCGGGCGGTCGCGAGCGCGCACCGGCTTTGCCGCGCCGCGCGATCCGGCCGGTGCGAGTTTCATCGCGCTGCTTGCGATTGTGCTGGTCACGGGATTTCTGCTCGAAGCGGACAAGATCGCGTCTGCGCGGGCGTTCTACCGCATGGCCGAGCAGTATGCCGGCACGGCCGACCCGGCGCGGCTGAAGCCGCTGCGCGCCTTGTGGGCGAGCGAATTCGGCGTAGCGTTCGAGGACCTGAAGGGGCCGCAGACACCGGATCTGCTCGCACAGGGCCGCGAACTGCACGACAAGGCCTGCGCCGCCTGCCACAGCAAGCCCGCGTCTGCCTTCGTCGCCTACCCGCTGGCGCGCGCGCTTGCGCCCGCGATGGCAGGGCTGGAGCAGGGGCAGGCGGACGTCTGGCTGCTATACCTGCATGTGTTCGCCTGCTTCGTCGGCCTGGCGAGCCTGCCGTTTACGCGGTTTTTCCACGTGCTGGCGAGTCCGTTGAGCCTGCTGCTCAGCGGCGCAGGATCCGCCGGAGAATTCTTCCCCGCCGGTCGCGTCTCGCGCCGGGCCCTCGCCCTGGACGCCTGCGTTCGCTGCGGCATATGCGACGCGCGCTGCTCGGTGGCGCCGCTGGCACGCTACCTCGGCAATCCGCTGCTACTGCCTTCGCATAAACTCCTCGCGACCACTGCGCTGGCAGGCGGCCGGCTGCTGCGCAGCGGACGCGAAGCCGAGACTGTGCGCGCCGCCGACGGCGCCTTCCTTTGCACCGATTGCGGCCGCTGCACCAGCCACTGCCCGGTCGGCCTGGACCTGGAGGACCTGTGGGAGGCCGGACGCGCTGACCTGGCCGCCGCCGGCCTGCCGCGGCCGGCGCAATGGGTGCAGGCGCGTCCCGCATTTGAATGGGCCGAGTTGCTGGAGCAGATTCCCGGGAAGGCGTTCGCCGCGGCGCCGTTGGCGGCCTGCGCGCCGCTCGCAGCCGACAGTGGCAGTTTCTCCCGCTGCGTGCAATGCCAGACCTGCACCAACGTGTGTCCGGTGGTGGCGCACGGCAATGGCGCCGGCCACGGCGTCGATCTGACGCCGCAAAAGGTGATGAATCTGCTGCGGCTGGGCTTGCGCGACCTGACGCTCGGTTCGCGCATGGTGTGGGATTGCGCCGGCTGCTATCAGTGCCAGCAGAGTTGCCCCGAAGGCATACGCGTGGCCGACATCATGTACGAGCTGCGCGCGCTGTCGGTACAAAGGCTGGGCGCGGTCCGCAGCCATGGGGCGCAGGCATGAAATACGCGCTGTTCCTCGGCTGCAAGATTCCTTCGAAGCTGCCGGCCTATGAAACGTCGACGCGCGCCGTGCTCCGGCACCTCGGCGTCACGCTGGTCGACCTGGAGTTCGATTGCTGCGGTTTTCCGGCGCGTAATTTCAGCCGCGACGCCTTCGTCGTGGCCGCAGCGCGCAACCTGGCCCTTGCCGAGCGCGCCGGCCTCGACCTGCTGGCGCCTTGCGCGTGCTGCTACGGCACGCTGCGACAGGCGATGCGCTTCCTCGGCGAGGACGCGGCACTGCGCGCGCGCGTGACGCAGGCGCTGGCGGCGGAGGGCCTGGTCTGGACCAGAAAGGCGAGGGTCGAGCATCTGCTGACGCTGCTCGCGCGCGAACTCGGCGCAGACGTGCTTGCCGCCGCGGTGCGCAGCCCGCACACCGGTCTGCGCGTTGCCGCCCAGTACGGCTGCCATGTGCTGCGCCCCGGCGAGGTGGCGCAATTCGACAATCCCGCCGCGCCGACGCTGTTCGAGACGCTGATCGGCGCAACCGGTGCGACCCCCGTAGACTGGCCGCGCCGTCTCGACTGCTGCGGCGATCCGCTGCACGAGGCCAATGCGCCCTTGTCCGGGATCATGGCGCAGATAAAGATTGCGGATGCAGTGGAGTCCGGGGCCGAGATGCTCTGCACTGCCTGCCCCCACTGTCACCTGCGCTTCGACGCAGCGCAGACGGGAAGTCCCGATCAGTCCATCCGCACCATGCTCTATACCCAGCTGCTCGGCCTGGCGCTGGGACTTCCGGCGCAATCCCTGGGGCTTGCGGCTCCGCTGGCGCCGCGCAATCCCTGATTGACAATAGTCAATAGCCGGGCGCAATCCGGCGGCTAAGCTGCGATTGTCTTATCCCTACATGAACAGGAGGGCACCATGGTTCGCCGTCTGAAAACGCTGGCACTCGCATTCGCCTCGATGTCCCTGGCCGCAGGTGTCGTTACGGCCCAGCCGATAGAGGATGAACTGACTTTGATTACACCGGTCGCAAAAACGCTGACCGACCCGACGCTCGCCGATTTCGCGAAGTATGCGAAAGAGACCTGGAATATCACGCTCAAGACCAGCGCACTGGCGGCTGGCACGCCGGTCGCTTACGGTCAGATCGTGGAATGGAAGGGGCGGCCACAGGTGGACATTTTCTGGGGCGGTGAAAGCGCGCTATTCGACAAGCTCTCAGCGCAGAATTTACTGGCGAAACTTGATCTGCCGAAGGCCGTCACCGATCTCGTGCCTGCCAGCATTGGCAAGCCGAAGCAGATCCCTCTCAAGGACACGAAGGGCTTCTGGATCGGTACGGTGCTCGAGCCGTACGGAATAGTCTATCAACCCAAAGTCCTGCAGCGTTTGGGGGTCCCGGAGCCGAAGGACTGGAATGATCTGCTCAATCCGAAGCTCAAGGGGAACGTCGCGCAATGCGCTCCGACGCGCTCATCGAGCAGCCATGCGACCTACGAAGTGATTCTGCAGCGTGACGGGGACGACAAGGGTTGGGAATGGCTGAAACACCTTGGCGCCAATACCGGATTATTCACCGCGCGCAGCCGCGACGTGCCGTCCGTGGTGGCCAAAGGCGAATTTGGTGCCGGATTTGCGGTGCCTAGCTATATGGCATTCGAAGATCGCCTGGCCGGTTTCGACATCAAGTTCGTTGCCCCCTCGACTGCTTGGGTGACCCCGGAACCGATCGCCGTGCTCGCCGGCGCAAAGCATCCCAAGGCGGCACTGGCGTTCATCGGATACCTGCTTTCCGAACGTGGCCAAAAGGTCGCCATGGAGCGCGGCGTATTTTCGATCTCACCGAAATTCCGCGTGCAGGGCGCGCCTGGGTCAACCGCTGAATTGGCCGTACAATTCTACGGCGGCATGCGTTCCTACTACGATCGAGAAGTCAACAACATCTATGACGACGACAAGGCGCAAGGTCGCTACGAGAAGGTCAACGACCAGTTCCGCAAGGAGATCGAAGCGGTGGTCGAAGAGCTGAAGAAGAAATACTGACATCGTCGTCGCCCCGGGGGGTCGCGTAGTGCGCGTCGCTGTTCGCAATTTGACGAAACGCTTCGGTCCGTTGGAGGTCGTGAACGGGGTCAACCTCACCATCCAGGAGGGCGAGTTGTTCACCCTCCTGGGCCCCTCTGGCTGCGGCAAGACGACGCTGCTGCGCGTGATCGCCGGGTTCTACGCGCTGGACGAGGGCGAGGTCTGCTTCGACGAACGCGTGGTAAACGACGTTCCGCCACACGAGCGCGGCATCGGCATGGTATTCCAGAATTACGCGCTGTGGCCGCACATGACGGTATTCGAGAACGTGGCCTACGGCCTCAAGCTGCAGAACCTCGACCATCCGCAGATCACCAACCGGGTTACGAGCGCTCTCGAAAACGTCAAGCTGTCAGGCCTGGGCGAACGCTATCCGGGGCAACTCTCCGGAGGGCAGCAGCAGCGCGTCGCTCTTGCGCGTGCGCTGGTGCTGAACCCGAAGATTCTGCTGCTCGACGAGCCGCTGTCGAACCTAGACGCGAAGATCCGCATTCAGGTTCGCGCCGAAATTCGCAAGTTGCAGAAAGACCTTGGCATCACCACGGTCTATGTCACGCACGACCAGGAGGAAGCTCTGACCCTTTCGGACCGCATCGCTGTACTCAACAAAGGCAGGGTACTCCAGCTCGGTCCGCCCAAGGAATTGTACGAGCGGCCAGCCAACCGTTTCGTCGCCGACTTCATCGGTATCAACAATCTGATCGAAGGCACAGTCCGTTCGGTCGACGCGCAGCGCCGTCAGCTGACGGTGAGTACAGCGATCGGGGAATTGTCCGCCTTGCTCGATGAGCGCCTGCGCGAGGGCGATCGCTGCATCCTGTGCGTGCGCCCGGAAAATGCCGCTTTCGGCAGCGCAACCGAGGCCGGGCGCAATCGGCTGCATGGCCGCATCGCGTTCGCTGCTTACCTCGGCAATGCCGTGCGCTACGACGTGGAGTTGGCGCAGGGCGTCATTTTCAAAGTCGACATCCGCGATCCCTGGCATCACGAGCAATTGGCAATGGGCACTGTGCTCAGCCTGAACTTCCCCGCATCGAGCACGGTGGCGATCCCGGCGGAATGATGAAGCTGCCTCGCGCGTCGCTGGCGACCCTGGGGTTCGTCCTAATCTGGACGTTCCTGATCGTATTCGTGCTGTTTCCGCTGACGCGAATCTTCTACGACGCGTTCACCAACGAAGCGGGCCACCTCAGCCTCGCCAATTTCCACGAATTCTTCACCGATTCATTCTACCTGCGCTCGCTCTGGCAATCCCTGCTCCTGGGCGTCGCCACCGTGTTCACCACGTCGGTGATCGGAATAGCGGTCGCATTTCTGATCGTGCGTTACGAATTTCCATTCCGGAATCTGTTTTCATATTTGACGATGCTGCCCATGATCCTGCCGCCGCTCGTAGGCGTCCTCGGCTTCGTCTTCATCCTCGGCCGCGCAGGCACCGTCAACGTACTGCTGATGGAGTGGTTCGGTCTGCAGCATCCGGTTAATATCATGTATGCGATGCACGGTGTGCTGCTGGTGGAGACAGTGCACCTGTTTCCGATGATGACGCTGAGCATTCTGGATGCGCTGGCCAAGGTGGACCCTTCGCTTGAAGAGGCCGCGCAGGGAGTGGGCGCGAAAGGCTGGCGCCGATTCAGGGACATTACCTTTCCGCTGATGACGCCGGGCTACATCTCCGGCGCGTTGCTGGTGTTCATCTGGACCTTCGCCGATTTCCTTACCCCCCTGGTCCTCGGCGTGCAGGACCTGCTCGCAGCGCAGGCGTACTTGAACATCGTCCAGTTCGTCGACCGTCGCATCTTCCGCATGGGCATCGTGATCTCGGCGCTGCTGGTTCTTCTGGCTATTGCATTCGTGCTCGCCGCGCGCCAGTATGTCGCGATCAAGGACTACAGTTCTCTTGCCTATTCCCGGGTCGAGCGCCGCAGGCTCGGTCCCGTCAATCGCTGGCTCGCCGTCGGTTTTCTCGCGCTGCTCATGTTCGTTGCCTTCATTCCCCAGGTAGGCGTCGTGTTCGCCGCTTTCGGCAGGGGATGGGCGCTCACGCCCATCCCCGTCCACTGGACACTCGAGGCATTCAAGCAGGTGAGCATCGAGACACCGAAGTTCATTGTCAATTCGTTCGTGTTCTCCGGGCTGGCGCTGGTCCTGTGCCTGCTCATCGGCGTGCCGATGGCTTGGATCCTGGTGCGTACGCGCGCGCCGGGCCGCAATACCATGGATGCGCTGACCACGTTGATCCTTGCCATTCCCGGGACAGCCGTCGGCATCGCCTATGTCCGCGCGTTCAACTTTCCGCTACCTATCATCGACATTCCCCTGACCGGCATGTGGATCATTCTGCCGCTGGCACTGGCGGTCCGCCGCTTGCCGTACACGGTGCGCGGCACGTACTCCTCGCTGCTGCTGGTGCATCCGTCGATGGAAGAGGCAGCCGCGAACGTGGGCGCCACGAAAATGCGCAGCTTCCGCGACATAACCATTCCACTGGTCTGGAAAGGCATCCTTGTGGGCGCGCTATTCTCCTTCATCACCTCGATTCAAGAGGCATCGACCACCATATTCTTGACGCTCGGGGGCTGGGAGGCAATCCCGTTCGGCATCTTCACCTTCTACATCGCGGGCTCGCAGAGTCAGGCAGCAGCGCTCGGCGTGATCCTGATCGCCCTCTGTGCAGCGAGCCTTTATCTGGTCAACCGCATCGCCGGGACGCGTGTCGGCGGCCTGTTCGGCTAGCGCGGATCGCGCTGCCCGCTCTGCAAGGGCAAGTATGTCGGCCATCACACTGCTCCTCATCTTGATCGCCGTGGCGCTGGTCTTCGATTTTCTCAACGGCTTCAACGACAGCGCGAACGTCGTCGCGACGATCATCGCCTCGCGCGCAATGAGCGCGCGCGGTGCGCTCATGCTCGCCGCGCTTGCCAACCTGGCCGGACCGTTCCTGTTCGGCGTTGCCGTGGCCGAGACCGTGGGCGCGGAAGTGGTGCAGGCGCAGGCGGTCAGCGTCGCGGTCATATTCGCGGCACTGCTTGCAGCGAGCGTGTGGGATGCCGCAACCTGGTATTTCGGCATACCGGTCAGTTCCTCGCACGCGCTCGTCGGCGGCATCGTCGGCGCCGCGACTGCCGGATCCGGTTTTGCGGCGATACAGGAGCGCGGCCTGTGGAAGGTGGCGGCCGCACTGTTCACCTCGCCGCTGCTCGGCTTTTTGATGGCGCTAGCGGTCATGCAGGCAACCCTGTGGCTACTGCGCAAGGCCACGCCGAAGGCCAACGTTGCGCTTTCGCGCGGGCAGATACTGACGGGGACGGCGCTCGCGCTGAGCCACGGCGCAAACGACGCGCAGAAGACCATGGGCGTGATCGCGATGAGTCTGCTCGCGCTCGGATTCATCCCCAGATTCTATGTGCCCTGGTGGGTGGTGCTGCTGAGCGCATCGGCCATCGCGCTGGGCACGGCAATCGGCGGCTGGCGCATCATCCGCACGCTCGGGACGCGCTTCTACAGGATCCATCCGATCCACGGCTTCACATCGCAACTGGCGTCGACGGCGGTGATCCTGGGCGCTTCGCTCGCAGGCGGGCCGGTGAGCACGACCCAGGTGGTGAGTATGAGCATACTCGGCGCGGGCGCGGCCGAGCGCAAATCGAAGGTGCGCTGGTCGGCGCTGAACGACATCGTCGTCGCCTGGCTGCTGACGCTGCCTGCGACCGCGCTCCTGGCGGCGCCGATCTACTATCTTATCGATGCGGCAATGTCGGGGTGGAGGGGCTGATGGGCTGGTTCGACGGAAAGCTGAAAGACGAGAACAAATTCATTTCCATGCTGATCGGCCAGTCGGCCAAGTCGGTGGAAGGCGTGCACTATCTGGCGCACAATCTGGAACGCGTGGACCAGGATACGATCAAGGTCGTGCACACGCATGCGGAAGAGGCGAGCGAGCTGCGGCGCGTGCTCATCGACGAGCTGCACAAGACCTTCATCACGCCGCTCGACCGCGAGGACATATTCAACCTGTCGCATTGTTTCGAGGACATGGTGACCTACGCGCTGACCACGATGGAGGAGATGAGCATCCTCAAAGTCGACGCCGACGATCACATCCGCGACATGATGAAGCTGGTATGCGAGGAGGTGGAGCAGCTGCAGCTCGCGATCGTGCGCCTGGCGCAGAATCCGCGCGTTGCGCTGGATCACGCGCACGAAGTGCGCAAGCTGGAACGCAAGGTGGAGCGCCTGTACCGCACCGCAATCAAGGAATTGTTTGCGCGCGCCACCGATCCGCTGCTGCTGCCCGGGCTGTTCTACCGGCGCGAAGTCTATCGCCACATTTCGAACATGTCCGACCGCGCCGATTCTGCCGCGAACGTGTTCGGCATGGTGATCATGAAGCTGACCTGAGTCGGAAGCGGCTTGGTGCAGCGGCGCCCCGGCGCGCGGCTCAGATGCCGGTGGCCTGCGCCATCAGCGCGCGCCAGCGGCGGTAGCGCGTGCGTAATTCGACGCTTTCTTCGGGATGAAACGCCTGCTCCGCGCCGGCCGGTTTCCACGACGACGGGCGCCCTGCGGCGAGATAGCCGATGCCGCGCGCGGTCGCTTCGGGATCCTCGCGCCGGTACACCGGCAGTCCGCTCAGCGCAGCGAGCCTGCGGCACAGACCGTCGATCTGCGACACGCCGCCGCTGACGCGGATGCGCGCCGCCGCGGGCACGTATTTCGACATCTCGTCGATGTTCGCCTGCAGCAGGAAGGCAATGCTCTCGACCACGGCCACGGCCTTCTGCCAGGTTTCTCCGGCGCCGACGAAGCGCGATGCAAATTCGGCTTGCCAGAACGGTCCGCCGAGGCCGGCGATGCCGTTGAGGAACAGCGGCGGCTCGCCCTCTGCGGCCAGCCACTGCGGCAGCAGCGCGTCGAGGCCTTCGATGCCGAGATCGCGGCGCAGCCATTCCAGCGCGGTGCCTGCGCCGTTGACGTTGCCTTCCACCGTGTAGACGGTGGTCTCGCGGTCGTCGAGGATGATGCCGGTGAGTTGGCGCGGAACGTAGCCGGGATCGCGCGTCAGCGCGCGCTGCACGAATGCGCTGGTGCCGATATTGACGTAGGCCGAATCATCCTCGGGCCAGCCGAAAGCGAACACCGCCGCGGACTGGTCGCCGTTGACCGCGGTCAGCGGAATCGCGGTATCTCCGACACGCAGCGTGCCGTAGCGGTGGCAGGTGGGGGTGCTTCGCGGCAGAAAACCCTGCGGCAGGCCGAACAGCGCAAGCAGCTCCGGGTCCCAGTCGCGTGTGTGCAGGTTCCATAACTGGGTGCGGGCCGCGCATTGCGGATCGGCGAGCAAGGGCTGCTCGGCCAGCAGGCGAAACGTGAGAAAGCTTGCCTGCGGCCCCCAGCAAAGCGTGTCTGCGGCCAGCGCCGCGCCCACGCCGGGAATATGATCGAGCGCCCAGCGCAGTTTGCTCGCGCCGTAATGCGCCGACAGGAACAGGCCGGTCTTGCGGTGAACTTCCTCGCCGCGCGGCTCGAACTGGCGCAGCCACTGGTGCGCACGCCGGTCCTGCCAGCTGAACAGCGGCGAAAGCGGCGTGCCGTTGCTGCGATCCCAGCAGATGCAGCTCGAGCGCTGGCTGGCGAGGCCGGCCGCGGCGACGTCGCGGCGGCGCGCGCCCAGCGAAGAGAGCGCCGCGCCGGCGGCGGTGAAAATCGACGCGACCATTTCATCGCCGTCCTGCTCGGCCCAGTCGGGCTGCGGGCGCGCCAGACCGATGTCGCACGCGCCGTTGGCGAGCACGGCGCCGCTGCGATCGAGCACCACCGCTCGGCTGGCATGGGTGCCCTGGTCGATGGCGAGATAAAGGAGGTCGGTGCTCAAGTTGTTCGACAGACGTCGCGGCGCTAGGTTCTGCGGGAAGCAAAAGGGTTTCAGGCACTCGCTTTACTTGGTTATCATACGCGCTGGATCGGCGTTCGTCCGCGCCCGCTCCGGCAAACGCCCGCTAAGGATAAAGGAGTCTCTCTGATGCCGCGCATATCCTCGGATGCATACATCGGCCTCGCCGGAATCGCGGTGGCGGTACTGCTGTTTTTTTTCTACGTGCCCTCGCGCGCGGCGGGTCCGCTGCCTGACCCGAAGGTCGATACGCCTTTGGCGGCGTCTGCCGGCGTGCACACCGCGGTTTTCGCCGGCGGCTGTTTCTGGGGCGTGGATGCGGTGTTCAAGCATGTGCGCGGGGTAAGCGAGGTCGTGTCCGGTTACGCCGGGGGCAATGCCAATACCGCAAGCTACGACCAGGTCAGTTTCGGCCGCACCGGGCATGCGGAGTCGGTGCGCATTACCTACGATCCGGCGCGCATCAGCTACGGCCAGCTGCTCAAGGTGTTCTTTTCCGTCGCGCACGATCCGACCGAACTCGACCGGCAGGGCCCGGACACCGGCACCCAGTACCGCTCGGCCATTTTCTACGCCAGCGCCGAGCAAGAGCGCGTGGCCAAGGCGTACATCGATCAATTGCAGGCGGCGCACGCATTTCGCCGCCCCATCGTCACCGTCATCGCGCCGCTGAAGGCGTTCTATCCGGCCGAGGCCTATCACCAGAACTATCTCGAACTGCATCCGGATCAGCCTTACATCATCATCAACGATCTGCCCAAGATCGCCGCGCTGAAGCGGCAGTTTCCGGCGCTCTATGTCGATCATTGAGGTCCGCAGCGGCGCCGGCGCCGCTACGCCGGACTGCGCGCAGCCCGGGTGCGGGCGATGAACGCAGCCGCACCGGCGCCGCGGAGAGGGCTGTGGCTTGCGGCTCTGCTCGCCGCGGCGCTGATCGCAGCCTACGCACTGGCGGGATTCCTGCTGCTGCCCTGGCTGGTGCAGCGCGAACTGCCGCGCTACGTCGAGCAGAATCTGCATCAACGCGCGCGCATCGGGCAAGTCAGCTTCAATCCGTTTACGCTCAGGCTGCAGGCACGCGGATTGTCGATCGAGACCCCGGCAGGCCGGCCGCTGCTTGGGTTCGGCGAAGCCGCGCTAGCGCTCGACTGGCGCTCGCTGCTGCGCCGCGCCTGGGTGTTGGGCGAAGTGAGCCTCACAAACCCCGCGGTGCATGTCGAAATTGAAAAGGATGGGCGGCTGAATCTCGCCGCGCTTGCGCCCGGTGCCGACAGCGGCGCCGAGATGCAGGCGCCGCGCTTCGCCATTGCGCGCCTTTCCGTGGTCAATGGCAGCGTGGGTTTCGACGACCTTCGCCAGGGGTATCGCAACCGGATTGAGCAGCTCACGATCGAAATCGATTCCCTGTCGACGCTGGGCGATGAACCCGGATCCTACGCCTTGCAGGGGCAGACGCCGCAGGGGACGAAGCTGAGCTGGAAGGGCAGCGCTACGCTTGCGCCCCTGAGTGCAAGCGGCACGCTCGCGCTGGAGAATCTGGCGCTGGCGGAGCTCATGCCCTATGTCGGCGAGCGCAGCCCGCTGCACATCCTGGCTGGCCATGCGCGCATGGAACTGCCCTATACGCTGAGGCTGGCACAGGGCGAACTGCGCTACGCCCTCAAGGGCGCCAAGCTGGACTTGCACGGTCTGATCCTGGCGCGTCGCGGCAAAACAGCGCAGCAGGCGAATATAGGGCCGATCGCAGTCGCCGGCATCGACTTCGATTCGGGGACACAGCATGTATCGGTCAAGACGGCGCGTGTCGGCCCGGCGAAACTCATCCCGGGCAAGAACGCAGCGCCGCTGGCCACCAGCGGTGCGATCGCGCTGGACGGTGTGGAGTTCGGCCTGGGCACGCGCCGCGGCGCCGCGCACAAGCTCAGCCTGGCCGGTGCCACGCTCGGCGCGGCGGGCGAAGCGAAATCCGGCGCGGCCCTGGGGCAGCTGGGCGCGGACGCAATTGCCTTCGACCTCGGCACACAACGCGTTTCGGCCAAGACCTTGCGCCTGTCCGATTTCAAACTTACGCTGGCGCGCGATGCCAAAGGCGGACTGGATCTGCTGCAAGGCTTGGACGGCGGCGGACCCGCCCGCGCCGATGCGCCGGCCAAATGGCAGGCGGACATCGCCGCGATCGAAGTCGGAAACGCGTCTGTGCGCTACACCGATCGCACGGCGAAGACGCCGCTCGCATTGGCGCTTGATGGAATGGGCGGAAATTTCTCCCTGAACGCGGCGGCAGACGGGGAGGGCGTTCGCCTGCGCATCGACGCCCCCAGATTGGCGCTGGCGCGCATAGAGGCGGCGGCGGCGGCGCCAGCGCCGGGGACGCCGTCGCTGCGCGTTGCGAACCTGTCGCTGGCGGGCGCGCGCTACGACAGCGCCGGAAAAGCGCTCGCAGTCGAGGCAGTGCGCATCGGCAGCCTCGGCGCGCAGACGAGGCTGGAGAACGGGCATGCCGCGCTGCTCGATCTGCTGCCCGCATTTGCGGCAGCGAAATCGGACAAGCCGCTGTCTGCCAGGGCAGGCACAATCGAGCTGATGGACGGTAGCATCGACGCGGCCGACCGCGACAGCGGCATCGCGCTGGCGCTGCAGCGGATCAGCGTCAGGCTCCGCAATGCCTCCAGCGATCCGGGGCAGACGCTTTCCTTCGACGCAAGCGCCGAGCTCGCGAGCGGCGGGCGCGTTGCGCTGAACGGACGCGCCGTGCCGGCGCGCGGACGTGCCAGCGTGAAACTGGAGGCGAGCAAGCTCGCGCTCGCGCCGCTGCGGCCGCTGCTGCAGCGATTCGCGAGCGTCAAGCTGGTCTCGGGCGCGGCATCGCTCTCGGGCAGGTTGCGTTTCGGCGGCAAACAGGCGAAGCTCGTCTATAGCGGAAGCGCCGCCATCAACGATCTGGCACTGGACGACCCGAGCGGAGGCCGCCTGTTCGGATGGAAGTCGCTCGCAAGCGATGCGATCGAGGCCAGCCTGTCGCCGGACCGCATCAGCATCGACGAACTGCGCCTGCTGGCTCCGGCGGGCAGGCTGGCGATCGCAAAGGACGGCACCAGCAATCTGTCGCGCGCTTTCGCCACCGAGCGCGCCGTGGAGAAATCGGGCGTGCCGCCGCCTGCGGCGCCGGCGGGCGCGAATGCGGGCGCACGCAAGGATGCCGCCAAAAACGCTGTCGAGGTCTCCGTGCGGCGCGTGCGCGTGGAACAGGGCAGGCTGGATTTTTCCGACGAGAGCCTGAGCCCGGAATTCCTGGCGAAGATCGTAGATCTGGCCGGGACGGCGAACGGTCTGTCGAGCGACCGCGAGGCGCGCAGCCAGTTCGCGCTCGAGGGCAGCGTCGACGAATTCGGCTATGCGCGCCTGTCCGGCTCCGCCAATCCATTCGAACCGCGCGACCGCAGCAACTTTCGCGTGCAGTTGCGCAACATCGACCTCACAACCGTCTCGCCTTACTCGATGCGCTTTGCGGGTTACCGGATCGCGTCCGGGCACATGTCGCTGGATCTGAATTACCGCGTGCGCGACAGCCTGATCGAGGGCAGCAACAAGATCACGCTGGAGAAAATTGCGCTGGGCGAGCGCGTCGACAGCCCGGATGCGCTCGACTTGCCGTTCCAGCTCGCCATTGCGCTGCTCAAGGATCCGGACGGCACGATTTCGCTGGATCTGCCGGTCAAGGGCAATCTCGACGATCCGCAGTTCAGCCTGGCGCCGCTGATCTGGAAAGCGGTCGGCAATCTGATCGGCAATATCGTGGCGGCGCCGTTTCGGGCGCTCGGGCAGCTATTCGGGGGCAGCGGGGGGGATTTAGAGGGATCGATCGCTTTCGAGGCAGGCGGCAACAGGCTGCTGCCGCCCGAGCTGGAAAAGCTTGCGCGCATGGCCGAAGCGCTGGCCAAGCGGCCGGAATTGAAGCTGGAGATTCCGGCGCATTTCGACAGTGAAGCCGACGCGCAGGCGCTCAAACGCGCGGCGCTCGAGCGCGATATCCTCCGCCGGGCGGGTTTCGCGCTGGCCGAGGACGAAGCGCCAGGGCGGATAAATATGGATGACGACAAGACCAGGAGCGCGCTGCGCGCGCTGTTTGCCGAGCGTTTGGGCAAGGCCGAATACGAACGGCTGCGCGCCGAGGCGGAAGCAAAGGCGCGTGCGGCCAAGCTGCCCGAGCCTTCGGTGGCCGAGCGGGTGCGCAATTTCGCCGGCGGCGCACCGCAGATCAGCGACGCGCGCGAATTCTATCGGACCCTTCTGCGGCGACTGCGCGAGGCCCAGCCGCTGCCGCCGAGTGCCCTGGCCGAACTCGGCCGGCAGCGCGCGCTCGCAATCGAGGCGGCGCTGCGATCTGCGGGCGCCGATCCCGCGCGCCTGCTGACGATCACCGATACGCCGGGCGCAGTGGCCGACGCCAGGCAGGTCGAGGTGCAGCTGCGGCTGGCAACGCGCTGAACTGGCACCCGCAGCCGGAGCCAGTTCCGGCCGCTGCGGCCCGGTTCATTGCGGCAGCACTTTTGCCGGATTGAACAAGCCCTTGGGGTCCAGCGCGTGCTTGATGGCGCGCATCAGCGAGATTTCGGCCGCGGACTTGTATTGCCGCATTTCCTCGACCAGGTACTGGCCGATGCCGTGTTCGGCGCTGAAGGTGCCGCCGAGCTCCGCAGCCACGCCGTAGCTCAGGCGGTGCACCTCGGCGATCACCGCATCCTGGTCGGCCATGGCGTCCCAGGCCGCGGTCTCGAACAGCGGAATGAAATGCAGGTTGCCGTCGCCGAGATGGCCGACGATGACGATGCGCAGGCCGGCAAAGCGCTGCTCCAGCACCGGGCTCACGCGGCGCACGAATTCCGGTATTTTCGACAGCGGCACGGCAATGTCGTGGGGAATGCCCCTGCCGGCCCGCTGCGTCGCTTCGGTGACGCTGTGGCGGATCTTCCACATCGATTCGCGCTGCGCATCGCTGCTCGAAATCGCAGCGTCGACGAGCAGTCCTGCGGACAGCGCCGCCTGCAGCAGGTCCTCCAGGCGCGCGCGCAGCCCCTCGCCGGCGGAAGCGTCGCCCAGATCCGCGAGGATATGCCATGGATGGCCGGAATCGACCGGCGTCTGCGTCCCCGGCGCCAGCGCCAGCACGTTGTGCATGTGTGCGGCGTTCATGAGTTCAAATGCGGTCAGCTCGGTCGACAGCGAGGACTGGAACCGTGCCAGCAATTCGAGTGCCGCGTCGAGGCTCACCGGCGCCAGCCAGGCGGCGATGTGCCGGGTGTTCAGCGGGTGCAGCTTGAGCGTGGCCGCGGTGATGATGCCGAGCAGGCCTTCGGAGCCGATGAACAACTGCTTCAGGTCGAAGCCGGTATTGTCCTTGCGCAGGCCGCGCAGGCCGTTCCATAGCGTCGCGTCAGGGAGCACGACTTCGAGGCCGAGCACGTTTTCGCGCGTATTGCCGTAGCGCAGCACGCCGGTGCCGCCGGCGTTGGTGGCGATATTTCCGCCGATCTGGCACGAGCCCTCGGCGCCGAGACTTACCGGATAAAAGCGGCGTGCCTCCACCGCCGCGCGCTGGACTTCGGCGAGCACGCAGCCGGCCTCGACCGTGATCGAGTTGTTGGCGGCGTCGATTTCGCGGATGCGCCGCATGCGTGACAGGCTCAGAAGCACGCCGCGTTCGCCAGCGCGCGGCACCGAGCCCCCGCACAGGCTGGTGTTGCCGCCCTGCGGTTGCAGCGGCAGCGACTGCTGCACGCACAGCGCAACCACCCGGGCGACTTCGGCGGCACTGCGCGGGCGCACCACGCACAGCGCGCTGCCCTGATAGCGGCCGCGGACATCGCTTACGTACGGGGCGATATCCTGCAACTCGCTAAGCACACCCGATTCGCCGACGATGCCTGCCAAGTCCCTGAACAGCGCTTTCATTGCCTGATTCCTCGCGGTTGGACAAACTCCGGAAACTGCGCCTCCGATGCCGGCTCGGGCTGGGTTAATATATCGCGCGTCGCGGATTCCGGCGGCGCTGCAGGACCGCAAAAGGGAGAGCCAGCATGGGTCGCAGCATACTAGATGAAGCGCAGATCCACCCCGCGATACGCGAAATCGTAGCAGGCAATCATGCCGACATCGTGCGCGAGGTGCAGGCGGCGATCGCCGCCAACGCCATTGTCGTCGTAGGCATGGCACAAAATCCGATGCCGAAAAAGGCGAGAAAGCTCCTGGACCGGCAGCAGCTCGCCTATAAATACCTCGAATACGGCAGCTATCTGAGCCTCTGGCGGCGCCGCAATGCGCTGAAGATGTGGACCGGCTGGCCGACTTTTCCCATGGTATTCGTCAAAGGCGTGCTGATCGGCGGCGCCAACGACCTGGAAAAGCTGATCAATAGCGGCGAGCTCGCACGGCTGCTGGGCGGGAAGACCTGAAGCCTCGCGCCGGCGATATTCCAAGCAAGGGAGGCTGCATGCCATATATCACCGCCAGCGATGGCATCAGGCTTTATTACGAAGAGGTCGGCGCGGGTACGCCTATCCTGTTCGTGCACGAGTTCATGGGCGAATACCGTAGCTGGGAGGCGCAGCTGCGCCATTTCTCGCGGCGCTATCGCTGCATCGCGTTCAATGCGCGCGGCTATCCGCCGTCGGATGTGCCGGAGAGGCTGGAAGACTACAGCTTCGAGCATCAGCGCGCCGGCATCCTCGCCATGCTCGACGGACTCAAGATCGACCGGGCGCACGTGGTCGGGCTGTCGATGGGCGCCTTCGCCACCTTTTATTTCGGCATGCGATGGCCCGAACGCGCCCTGTCGCTGACGCTTGCGGGCATCGGCTCGGGATCCATGCCGGAGGCGCGCGCCGCCTTCAAGCGCGAGTCGGAAGCGGCGGCGGATGCGCTATTGGCCGAGGGCTGGGAGAAGGGGGCGGCGCTGCGGGTGGCGTCGCCGACGCGGGTGCAGTTGCAGAACAAAAATCCGCGCGCCTTTGCCGAATTCGTCGAGCTGGTCAAGCGGCATTCGGCCAAGGGCTCGGCGCTGACGCTCAAAGGCTATCAGGCGCTGCGCCCTTCGCTCGGGGACTTCGTGCAGCAGATGGCGCAGTGCCGCGTGCCGACGCTGATCATCAGCGGGGACGAGGATGAACCCTGCCTGGACGCCTCGCTCATGCTCAAGCGCCATATGCCCTCGGCAGGGCTGGCGTTCATGCCGCAGACCGGGCACGCGTGCAATCTGGAGGAACCTGAGCTGTTCAATCGGCTGTGCGAGAATTTCTTCCACCAGGTCGAGTCGGGCCAGTACCGCATGCGCGATCCGCGCGCGGCGCCCGGCCGCATACTTTGAGCGAGGGTGCACGCCGTGGCTGAGACCGGGCTCGAACACGCCGACATGCCCACGCTGCGCGATGTCATCGCCGCGCGGCCGCGGGTGTACCGCCATCTCAAGCCCACGCCCTTGCACCACTATGCCGGGTTGAGCGCACTCATCGGCGCAAGGGTGTGGGTCAAGCACGAGAACCACTTGCCGGTGGGTGCCTTCAAGGTCAGGGGCGGGCTCAACCTGGTGGCGCAGCTGGGCGCGGCGGAGCGCGGCTCCGGGCTGTTTACCGCCTCGACCGGCAACCACGGGCAGAGCATAGCCTACGCGGCGCGCGCCCACGGCGTGCATGCAACCATCGCCGTGCCGCAGGGCGCCAATCCGGGCAAGGTAGCCGCGATGCGCGGCCTCGGTGCCGAGGTCCTGTTTCACGGCGAGGACTTCGATCAGGCGCGCGTATGGGTCACGCAGCTCGGTGCGGAGCGCGGCGGGCGCTATGTCGGCCCGACAGAGGAGCAGCTGATTCACGGCGTGGGCACGTACGCGCTGGAAATCATCGAGGATCTGCCTGAAGTCGATGTCATCATCGTGCCGGTCGGTGGCGGCAGCGGCGCCTGTGCGACCGCCATCGTCGCCAAGAGCATCGATCCGCGCATCCAGGTGATCGGCGTGCAGTCGGCGCAGGCGCCCGCTATCCAGATGAGCTGGGCCGCGGGCAAGGCGGTCAGCGCGGACATGAAGACCGCCGCCGAGGGATTGGCGACGCGCGTCCCGTTCGAAAACACGCAGCGCATCATGCGCAAGTACCTGGACGATTTCGTGCTGGTCGAGGACGCCGCCATCGAAGCTGCGATCCTGCTGCTGCTCGAGCACACGCACAATCTGGCCGAAGGCGCCGGGGCGGCGTCGCTGGCCGCGGCGATCATGCTCAAGCAAAGGCTGGCCGGCAGGAACGTGGCGCTGGTGCTGAGCGGAGGCAATCTGTCGATGGAGCAGCTGCGCCGCCTGTTCCAGCGTCCGCGCCCGCCCGCCTGAAGGTAATCCGCCGGGCGGGCGCCGTCTGTCCGACAAAAATTGTCCCGAACTGCGCCGGGCTCGTTCATAATGGCGCCGGCGGGCCGCCCCGCATCGCAGCGTAGTGAACCTGGTCAGGTCCGGAAGGAAGCAGCCACAGCTATATACTGCGAGTGCCGGGGGTCCGGCTCGCCAACCACGATAATGGCTCGCCTGGCGCAGCGCAGGCGACTCGCGAGATTCCCCTCGCCCTCCGAGGGAGAGGGGCCAGGGGTAAGGGGAAGCGCACGCTGTTTCGCGCGCCGGAATCCATTCTCCGTAACTTCGGCCGCGCTGGTAAAATCTGCGCATGAGTTACCAGGTCCTCGCGCGCAAGTGGCGCCCAAGAGATTTCGCCAGCTTGGTGGGGCAGGAGCACGTGGTGCGCGCGCTCACCCATGCGCTCGAGCAAAAGCGCCTGCACCATGCCTATCTGTTCACCGGTACGCGCGGCGTGGGCAAGACGACGCTTGCGCGCATCCTGGCCAAGGCGCTCAATTGCGAAACCGGCATTACCGCCACGCCCTGCGGCGTGTGCTCGGCCTGCACCGAAATCGACAGCGGCCGATTTGTCGACCTGATCGAAATCGACGCCGCCACCAATACCGGCATCGACGACATGCGCGGCCTGCAGGACAACGCGGTGTACGCACCGACGCGCGGGCGCTTCAAGGTGTTCGTGATCGACGAAGTGCACATGCTGTCAAAGCCTGCTTTCAACTCGATGCTGAAGACCTTCGAGGAGCCGCCTGAGCACATCAAGTTCATACTCGCCACCACCGACCCGCAGAAGATCCCGGTCACGGTGCTGTCGCGCTGCCTTCAGTTCAACCTGAAGCAGATGCCGCGCGAAGCGATCTACGGCCATCTCGGCCACATACTGCAGCAGGAAAACACCGCGGCTGAGCCGGCGGCGCTGCGCCTGATCGCCCAGGCGGCGCAGGGCAGCATGCGCGATGCGCTGTCGCTGCTGGACCAGGCCATCGCCTACGCAGGCGGCAAGGTGAGCGAGGAGGCGGTGCGCGCCATGCTCGGCGCGATCGACCAGGATTACCTGTTCAAGCTGCTCGAAAGCCTGGCGCAGCAGGACATCAAGACAATGCTCGCCGTCGCCGGCGACATGGAGTCGCGCAGCCTTTCCTTCGACAGCGCGCTGCAGGACCTGGCCACGCTGCTGCACCAGCTCGCATTGGCGCTGAGCGCGCCGGAAGCGCTCGGCCAGGACCTGCCGGAGCGCGAGCGCATCCTTGCGCTGGCGCAGCGGTTCGATGCGGAGGAACTGCAGCTTTACTATCAGATCGCCTTGCACGGCCGGCGCGACCTGTCGCTGGCGCCGGACGAATATGCCGGTTTCAGCATGACGCTGATGCGCATGCTCGCGTTTCGGCCGATTGAGTCGGGCGCAATTGGAACAGCCGCCGCGTCGATGAAACGGCCGGAAGCACAAGCTGGGCGCGGGCCTGCGACTGGCGCTGAGGCGCCCAGGCCGGGAGCACACACGAAAACTGCCGCGGCGGCGGATGCGCCGGGGTTCGACGGCGACTGGCCCGGGCTCGCCAATCAACTGAAGGTAAGCGGCGTCGCCAAGCAGCTCGCGCAGCAGAGCGAACTGCGCAGCTTCGACGGCGAGAGCATGGAGCTCGGCCTGGCGTTTTCCGCCAAGCACCTGGCCGACCGGAGCTATCAGGAGAAACTGCGCGCAGCGCTGCAGGAGCATTTCGGCAGGAAGCTGGCGCTGAAAATCGTGATCGGCGAAATCAACGGCAATACCGCCGCGGTCAAGGCGAAAACCGAGCGCGAGGCGCGCCAGGGCAAGGCAGTCGAGGCGATCGAGGGCGACGCATTCGTGCGCGACCTGATGGACACCTTCGACGCCACCATCGTCAGCGATTCGGTCAAGCCCGCCTAGATGCGCCGCCGGGCGTCGCGGCGATTGGCAATGAATATTCAGCAGGAGAAAGCAGCATGATGAAAGGTCAGTTGGCCGGCCTGATGAAACAGGCCCAGCAGATGCAGGACAATATGCGCAAGATGCAGGAGCAGCTTGCCAGCGTGGAGGTCGAGGGCCAGGCCGGGGCGGGCATGGTCAAGGTGGTGATGACCTGCAAGCACGACGTCAAGCGCATCAGCATCGACCCCTCGCTCGTAGGCGACGACAAGGAAATGCTGGAAGACCTCGTTGCCGCCGCGGTGAACGACGCGGTGCGCAGGGTCGAGGCCACGGTGCAGGAAAAGATGGGCAGTCTCGCCGCGGGCATGAATCTGCCCCCGGGCATGAAACTGCCGTTCTGACCGGCACGGCTGCCGCGAATGTATGCATACGCGCTGGCCGGGCGGCACGCATCGCCTGCGATGAAATCCGCATGTCGATGAAAGCGCCATCGTCGCTCGAGGCGCTGATCGAGGCACTGCGCTGCCTGCCCGGTGTCGGGCCGAAGTCGGCGCAGCGCATGGCCTATCATCTGCTGCAGTACGACCGCGACGGGGCGCAAAAGCTGTGCGAGAGCATAGGCAAGGCGCTGCAGAGCATACGCCGCTGCGCCAAATGCAACAGCTTCACCGAGGAGGATATCTGCGCGCTGTGCAGCTCGCCGCGCCGCGATGCGGCGCTGCTCGCTGTGGTGGAGACGCCGGCCGACCTGCTCATGATGGAACAGACGCTGGCGTTTCCGGGCATGTATTTCGTGCTCATGGGTCGCCTGTCGCCGCTCGATGGGATCGGGCCCCGCGATATCGGGCTGGACCGTCTGCTCGCGCGCGCCACCGATGGCGTGGTGCGCGAAGTGATCCTGGCGACGAATTTCACCAACGAAGGCGAAGCGACCGCGCACTACATCGGCGAAATGCTGCGTGGCCGCAATATCAAGATCAGCCGCATCGCGCGCGGCGTGCCGGTGGGCGGCGAACTCGAGTACGTGGACAGCGGCACGCTGGCGCAGGCGGTGGTGGAGCGCAGGCCGCTGTGACCGCGAAAAAGCCGCTGGAAGGCGTCAAGGTGATCGAGCTGGGCCAGCTCATCGCCGGCCCGTTCGCCGGCAAGCTGTTTGCCGAATTCGGCGCCGAGGTGATCAAGATAGAGCCTCCGTCGACCGACAGCCAGACCGGAGGCGATCCGCTGCGCCAGTGGCGCAAGCTGCATCAGGGCACTTCGCTCTGGTGGTACGCGCTGGCGCGCAACAAGAAATCGGTGACGGCGAATCTGCGCCTGCCCGAAGGCCAGGAAATAGTGCGGCGTCTGGCGCGCGACGCGGACATCGTGATCGAGAATTTTCGCCCCGGCACCATGGAAAAGTGGGGGCTGGGCTATGAGCGCCTCGCCGCCGAGAATCCCGGGCTGATCATGCTGCGCCTGTCCGGATTCGGCCAGACCGGTCCGTATCGCGACCAGGCCGGCTTCGGTGCGATCGGGGAGTCCATGGGCGGGCTGCGTTATATCACCGGCTATCCGGATCGCGCGCCGGTGCGGCCCAATCTGTCCATCGGCGATTCGCTCGCCTCGCTGCATGGCGTCATCGGCGCCATGATGGCCCTGCACCATCGGAACATGAACGGCGGCCGCAAATCGGGCAAGGGCCAGGTGGTGGACGTGGCGCTGTGCGAGGCGGTGTTCTCCATGCTGGAGAGCACGCTGCCCGAATTCGACATGTACGGGATCGTGCGCGAACGCAGCGGCAGCAATCTGTCCGGCATCGTGCCCTCCAACACCTACCTCACCAGGGACGGGCAGCACGTGCTGATCGCAGCCAACGGCGACAGCATCTTCAAACGCCTGTGCACGGCCATGGGGCGCGAAGACCTCGGCGCGGATCCCACGCTCGCGGACAACGCCGGGCGCGCCCAGCGCGCGGACGAACTCGATGCCATCATCGGCGGATGGGCGGGCACGCTCGATGCCGCGGCGCTGCTGGCGCAGTTGGACCAGGCGCAGGTACCCAACGGCAAGATTTTCAGCATCGCCGACATTGCGCGCGATCCGCAGTTCCTGGCGCGCGGCATGATCCGGCAGTTCACGCTCGACGACGGCACGCCGCTGAAGCTGCCGGGCGTCGTGCCGAAACTCTCGGCCACGCCCGGCGACGTCGACTGGGTCGGGCCCAGGCTCGGCGCGCACACCGAGGAGGTGCTGCGCGCGCATGGCTACGATGCTGCGGCGATGGAAGAGCTGCGCCGCAAGAAGGCGATATGAAACCGGCAACCGGCGGCGCGCGCGCCGCCGCAGCGGGCATCAAAGGGCGCGGGACGCCGAGCCGTCCGCAAGGACGCTACGAGCGCGAAGCGCGCGAGGCATTCGACGACGGCTGGATTGGCGAAACTGGCGGTGAAACTGCGCCACGCACCGAGGTGACGCTGGTTCAGGCGCGCAGCATCATCAGCCGCAATCAGTCCCCGGATATCCCTTTCACCCAATCGATCAATCCCTACCAGGGCTGCGAGCATGGCTGCATCTATTGCTACGCGCGTCCCAGCCACGCCTATCTCGGGCTGTCGCCGGGCCTGGACTTCGAAACCAAGCTGTTCGCCAAAGCCAACGCGGCGCAGCTGCTGCGCGCCGAACTGTCCCGGCCCGGCTACCGTTGCGAGCATATAGCGCTCGGCGCAAATACCGATCCCTACCAGCCGATCGAGCGCAGCTATAGGATCACGCGCAGCCTGCTGGAGCTGATGGCGGAGTGCGAGCACCCCGTTGGCATCGTGACCAAGTCGGCGCTGGTGGAGCGCGACCTCGACTTGCTCGGCCCCATGGCGAAGAAAGGCCTGGCGCATGTGTTCGTCTCGATCGGCACCCTGGATCATGAACTCATGCGCAGGCTCGAGCCGCGCACCACGGCACCCGAGCGCCGGCTGCGCGTGCTGCGCGCGCTGAAAGCGGCAGGCGTGCCCTGCGGCGTGCTGGTTGCGCCGCTGATCCCCTTCCTGAACGACCGCGACATGGAGGCGGTGCTGGAGCGCGCTGCGGCGGAAGGCGCGGCGATGGCGGGATATCAGATCCTGCGCCTGCCCTACGAGCTGAAGGAATTGTTCAAGGATTGGCTCGAGCGGCATTACCCGCTGAAAGCGGCGCACATCATGAGCCAGATACGGCAAATGCGTGCCGGGCGCGAAAACGACCCCCGCTTCGGCGCGCGCATGCGCGGAGAGGGCTTGTTCGCGGAACTGCAGGAGCAGCGTTTTCGCCTCGCCTGCGAGCGCTATGGCCTGAACCGGAAAGGCCGCGGCGAACTCGATACGACCCGCTTCAGGCCCCCATCTGGACCGGGGCAGCTGAGCTTGTTCTAGGGGCATCCCGCGTTGACACGCAGAATTTGCTGTGTGAGCATGAAAACGGGGTGACGAGGCGAAGCATCAACGGCGCTTGATCGCGGGCCATAACAAGAGCAGGGAGGATGGGAATGTCGAAATGGATCGGAATTGCGCTGAGCGCGGCCTTGATCGCGCTGAGCGCGCAAGTGCACGCGCAGGGCGGCTTGGAAAAGACCAAGGTGCATATCGCCGTGGGCGGCAAGGCGGCTTTCTACTATCTGCCGCTCACCATCGCCGAGCAGCTCGGCTATTTCAAGTCCGAAGGACTGGATGTCACCATCAGCGACTTCGCCGGCGGCTCAACCGCACTGCGCGCAGTGGTCGGCGGCAGCGCGGACGTGGTTTCGGGCGCCTACGAGCACACGATCAGCCTGCAGGGCAAGAAACAATTTTTCCAGGCCTTCGTGCTGCAGGGCAGGTTGCCGCAGATTTCGCTCGGGGTGGCCACCGCCCGGATGCAGGGCTACAAGTCGCCCAAGGACCTGAAAGGCATGAAGATCGGCGTGTCGGCGCCGGGATCGAGCACCAACAATCTGGTCAATCAGATGCTGGTCAAGGGCGGACTGGCAAAGTCGGACGTTTCCATTGTCGGTGTCGGACTCGGCGCGGGTGCGATTGCAGCGCTGAAGAGCGGGCAGATCGACGCCATCTCGAATACCGATCCGGTAATGACCAAGTTGGAGCAGGACGGTGCCATCAAGATCATCGCCGATACGCGCACCCTGAAGGGCACGATCGACGTCTGGGGCGCGCCGTTGCCCGCAGGTTGCCTGTACGCGCCGATTGAATTCGTCAGGAAGAATCCGAATACGGTGCAGGCATTGACCAACGCCATGGTGCGCGCCGACCAGTGGCTGGCGAAGGCAACGCCACAGGATATTCTGAAGACCGTGCCGGAGGCGTATTTGCTTGGCGACAAGGCGCTTTACCTTTTCTCCTACGGCAAGATCAAGGAGGCGTTCTCGCCGGATGGATCGATATCGGACGCGGGCGCCAAGGCCACGTTGAAAGCGCTGGCGACCTTTGATCCCCAGATCAAGCCGGCCGAAATCAAGCTGGAGCAGACCTATACCAACGAATTCGTCAAGAAGGCGAACGCGAAATACAAATGAGCGCACATCCGGGCGCCCCGCGGCGCCGGATCTATCGCACAGGACACAAGGACTGCTTGTGGCGATGCCCTGAGTTCGGCAACGCTGGCTATTGGCTCGCGCGGCTTGCGCACCGCTGAAACGATATGATTCCCGCGCTTGCACTGGAAGATATCACCTGTACCTTCGTCTCGCGCGATGATCGCAGCCAGCGCTATACCGCGCTGAAGGACACGACCCTGCGTGCGGCGGAAGGCGAATTCGTCTGCGTCGTCGGGCCCACCGGCTGCGGCAAATCCACGCTGCTCAATGTCGCTGCGGGCCTGCTGCAGCCGTCTAGCGGCTCGGTCAGGGTCGTGGGCGAACCCTTGAAAGGCATCAACCGCCGCGCGGGCTACCTGTTCCAGGCCGAAGCATTGATGCCCTGGCGCAGCGCACTCGACAACGTGATCGCGGGCCTGGAGTTTCGCGGCGTCGCGCGCGCGGAGGCGGTCGAGCGCGGTACCGACTGGCTGCATCGCGTCGGCCTGGGCGGGTTCGGCGGGCGCTACCCGCATCAATTGTCCGGCGGAATGCGCAAGCGCGTGTCACTGGCGCAGACGTTCATCCTGAATCCGGAAATACTGCTCATGGACGAGCCCTTTTCCGCGCTCGACGTGCAGACGCGGCAGCTGATGGAGAACGAGTTGCTCGAGTTGTGGTCGGCCGAGCGCAAATCGGTCGTGTTCATCACGCACGATCTCGAGGAGGCTATTGCGCTTTCCGATCGCGTGGTGGTGCTGTCGGCCGGTCCTGAGACGCATCCGATCGGCGAATACCGCATCGATCTGGAGCGCCCGCGCGATGTGGCGGACATACGGCTGACGCCGCGCTTCCTCGAATTGCATGCGCAAATCTGGCACACCATGAAGGAAGAGGTGTTGAAAGGCTATGTCCAGCAGCAACGGTAAAATCCGGCAGCGCCTGTTCCAGCTGCTCGTGCTGGCGCTGTTCTTCCTTGCATGGTACGCGCTCACCAGCCCGACGCTGTTGCCGCCGCTCTATTTCGACAATGCCGACAAGGCCGCATTCTTTTTCGGCGAGCCGCAGAAAGTGGTGTTGCGGATCTGGGAATGGTTCAGCTCGGGCAGCATCTATGAACACCTCGGCGTGACGCTGCTGGAAACTGCGTTGGCCTTTGCCATCGGCTCGGTGTCCGGACTGGTTATCGGCTTGTGGTTTGCGCTCAGTCCGACGGTCGCCGCAGTCTTCGATCCGTATATCAAGGCCGCGAATTCGATGCCGCGCGTGGTGCTGGCGCCGATCTTTTCGATCTGGTTCGGCCTGGGCATCTGGTCCAAGGTAGCGCTGGGCGTAACGCTGGTGTTCTTCATCGTGTTCTTCAACGTCTACCAGGGCGTGCGCGAAGTGAGCCCGGTGGTGCTGGCCAATGTGCGCATGCTCGGTGCCAGCCAGAGGCAGCTGCTGCGCCACGTGTATCTGCCTAGCGCGACCAGCTGGGTGTTCGCCAGCCTGCACAATTCGGTGGGCCTCGCTTTCGTCGGCGCGGTGGTGGGGGAATACCTGGGTTCCGCGCGCGGCGTTGGCTATCTGATACTGCAGGCCGAGGGCGTGTTCGACATCAATACCGTCTTCGCCGGCATTCTGGTGCTCACCGGTTTTGCGCTGGTGCTGGATGCGATTGTCAGCGTGATCGAGAAGCGCCTGCTGGTATGGCGTCCGAGCGCAGGCGAAACCGAACGCAGCATCTAGTTGCGGGCCAGTCCGGTCGGTCCGGACTGGTTCGCACGCAGCAATTCTCCATTGAGCCGCTTGCTGGAAACGCGGGCTGCCTGCCCTAATGTCCTGCGCGACGCCGCGGATTCAGATCGATAGCGCTTTTCATTGCGCAAAGCAGCAATTTGTTTGACACCAGTTCGGCATATTGGTTATAATTTCCCCTCTGTACTGGGCGCAAGTTCAGACGGACGGACGCGGGGTGGAGCAGTCTGGCAGCTCGTCGGGCTCATAACCCGAAGGTCGTAGGTTCAAATCCTGCCCCCGCAACCAAAACGCTCTTTAAAAATTTACAGCCGATAGGTGTGGGTGCTGGGTGTGGTGTGAAGGCGCCTGGGTGGTTCTTCTGTGCGGTAAGTGCGGGGGTGCTGTCTGGGGGCTGACTCGCATAGATACACTTTGG